>Ga0255052_10001545_pt1 | contig 17223 bp, 12 predicted proteins | sample JV7_2_21_MG_FD_188632 | JGI IMG/M metagenome (GOLD analysis project Ga0255052, IMG submission 188632) | Seawater microbial communities from Jervis Inlet, British Columbia, Canada - JV7_2_21 | ecosystem: Environmental > Aquatic > Marine > Inlet | place: Canada: British Columbia | collected...
TACCTCAAGGCTCAGCGCCTGCAATTCCGGCTCGTGTATATCCAGCAGGTATCGTTCCACAAATCGACGGTTTAATTCGATATATGCGCCAGGCGTAAGAGTTGCTTTCGCCGGCTTGTACAAGCGCCGCGCAGTCTGAATGATGCGCAGTGTTCGCCAGTCCGGAGCATTGAGGGTCACGTTTGCGAGCCCTGCGGCGAGATGGTCCGTAAGGTCACGGACAGACTGTCGCTCATCCAGCCTGTAGGCCTGGATTCGCTCATCGTCAATTATTATGGGTTCCCCAAATTCGATCAATACCTGACTCCGGAAACGGTGGCGGTGAATGTAATTCAGGCCGCAGGGAATTATTTTGATCCGTACTTTACCTCGCGCCGCAACTGCAAGTGCGACTCGCGCTGCTCCGGTTTTCAGTTTGCTCAGTTGTGACTCAACATGGCTTATGCCCTCCGGAAAAATCCCCATGCAATTTCCGGACTCGATCACATCGTAGAGTTTTGTGAAAGCTCTCTCGTTGTCCACGTCGCCATCGAGTTCGTCGCTCGAATAGACCGGCACGGCACCACTCGCATCAAGGGCTTGCCCAAGCAGCGGGTAATTCCAGAGTTTCGCGCTGGCCATGAAATGCAGTGGCCAGCGGCCGCACTTTGCGGCCAAGAGCCATCCATCCATCAGGGCATTCGGATGGTTGCCTGCGAATATCACCGGACCGTCTGCAGGTACGTTTTCGAGGTTGACGACGTCAATGCGGCGGAAGAAAGTACCGATGATGACACGAATAAGCCAGATGATAAGGCGCTGCAACATACACTTGCACCACAAAGCCACCAGAGCATCCCACTTTGCTGGTTCGTTTCCTGGGTGTCAATTCGGCGGCGCAATGTTCCTTCGGTTTTATTCTGATCAGTTCCTGATCTTGATGATCAGTTTGTGACACGTAGTTTGCCGTGAACACCTCGCTCGGTTATATTCGCCGCATTGGAGATTCAGGTCCTATGCGACAGGAAATACCTTCTGACAAGAGTTACACCATCGCGGTTTGCCTTTCAGGCATTTTTGGCGTAGTCGGTATTCAGCATTTTTATCTTGGCCGTTGGCTCGAAGCGATGATTGACCTGACGCTGTTTGTCACTACGATCTACCTGTTTCTCATCGGTGAGCCAATTTCGGCAGTTCTGGTCGGTGCGATCGACCTGTTGCACACGCTGATCGTAACTATCATGTTGCTTACCGGGACATTCAGGGACGGTAAGGGCAGGCTGGTGTGTTATCCCGGGCAAAAACTCAAGACTGGAGAATTAATGTGAATGACGTAGAAGTTAGTGATAAAGGATTCGTGCCAACGATTTTGCTTTGTTTTTTTCTCGGGGCACTTGGTGTACACCGTTTTTATGTTGGCAAGGTCGGTACCGGATTGTTGCAATTGATTACATTGGGCGGTCTTGGCATCTGGACGCTGGTAGATTTTATTGTCATCGTGACCGGAGGTTTCAAAGACAAACAGGATCGACCAATTAAGGCGAGCTAATTCCTGAGGATACTGATGATCTCTGGCGGATAGGGCGTCGTCGCTCCCGTACGCCAGCCTTTGCCTTGTGCTGTAGATTCGATGTAGGCAACTCGACTCGCCAGATTCGGGTGCGTCGATAAGACGTCCATTGTTTGTGGCGCTTCGCCTGAGGCAATGAGTGCTTCGAAAAAGCCAGTTGCACCGCCGATATGGCCGTATCGTTTTTGCAGTGCTGCAAGGGCTGCGAGATCGGCGGCTTCTTCTTGTTCGCGGTTGTAGCTGTTAAGTACCAGGCTGGACCCGGTATCGACCGTACCTGGGTCGACGCCGGCGCCTGATAACTGTGAAATCACAAGTTGCAGCAACATGCCTCGGCTTGCTGCCAACAACGGATCGCGACTTCTGGCATGTGCGATCTCGTGCGCGAGCACCATTGCAAGACTGTTCTCACTTTCCAGGCCCCGTAAGAGTCCCTCAAACACATAGACGTAGCCACCGACGGTCGTAAACGCATTGGCTTCGGCGCCGTTAACAACGCGGAAATCCAGTTGCAGTCCGTCGCCGACGTCCATGTCAGCTGCGATTTGCTGTGCAAGATCGGTAACGTAGGCCTGCAAATCGGGATTGCCCCGGTATTGCAAATGTTCGTCTGCCCACTGCACATAGGGTTCGATGAAGCGTCTCTCGGCGTCACTGCTTACAATGAGAATCCAGCGATCGGCGAAGACAATGGCAAGGACGACGATCAGGACGAACGCGACGGCACCGGCTGCGAAGCGGCGTAAGAACCTCCGGATGCGGATTGACTCGTCAGCGCTTATCTTGTGCACATAATCGTTCATTTCGCACATTACCCGGAATTGTACGTCAGGCCAGCATATCAGGAATGTAATGGCCGCTAGCTACAACCCGGTCTTACATGCCGCGCCGATGTGAGTTGGATCAGTGACGTTGTAATTGCACGACACGCGTCAGGATGTTGCGAATGCGGTGGTCGCGCAATCGCATGAATGACCGGAACAGTACTGGCAAGAGGAACAGGGTTAGCACAGTTGCTACAAGCAGGCCGAACACCATGCTGGTGGCAACAGGTCCCCATAGCAACGACTTGCCGCCCAGGCCCGCGGCGAGTGAGAAAAGTCCGGCGATTGTCGTCATGGCGGTCATGATGATTGGAATAACCCGCCGACGCGCTGCGTACATGATGGCGTGTAAGGGCCGCATGCCTGCCTTGATGCGGGTATTGGCCGCGTCAATTAGCACGATGGCGGCATTAACTGCAATGCCCGTTAAGGCAACAATGCCGTACAGCGTGTACAGGCTTAGTGGGTTGCCGGTAACGTACAGGCCGAACACAACACCGGTAAAAGCCATGGGCAGAGTTGTGATGATCAGCATGGGCTGGAAGTAACTGCGAAACTGGGTCGCAAGCAATAAATATATCAGGCCTACACCAAACAGGAACAAGATCAGCATCGCGTCCAGGCTTTCCTGGATGTCATCGAATGCGCCGGAGAAATCGAGATCGGTCTCTGGAAACTGCGCGCGGATCTTCGCCCATTCATCGACAATGACCTTGTTACCCTTAACCGTGTTGATTTTCAGCGGATCCAGGTCGGCCTCAACCGTGATTGATCGACGGTAGTTGTAATGCCGGATCGTGCCACTGCTGTGACTGATCTGCGGCTTCGTCAGCGCACGAAATGTCGTCGTGCCACCCTGGGGCAGGGCAATGGGATCATCTAGTATGTCGCCTACGTCTTGCAGAATGCGTCTTGGTCCACGGACACGCAATTCCACCTTCTCGCCCTCATCGCGCGCGAACGCAACAATCTCACCTTCGACGTGCAAGCGCATCAGTCGTGAAATTGTTCCCTGCGTCAAACCGGCCTGACGTATCGCCCGGTCGTCGAGGTCAAGTGTCAATTCATAGCGTCCCGGTACGTCGTTGTCGACAACGTTGGAGGAGCCATCAATAGCCAGCACAATTTTCTTGACGGCATCCGTCGCCGCTCTGAGTTCTGCGCGGTTATCACCACGGACCTGTACCGCAATGTCTTTTGCGACAGGCGGACCACCGCTGATTTCGAAGAATGAAACTTCTGCATCTCCGCGTGCTGCCAGTGCGGTATCGCGAATGGCAGCAACGATGTCAGCGACGCTGCGATCGTCAACTCGTTTGGGATTCAGAGACACCTGGATCTGACCGTACTGGTCGCCGAACAACGGTTCTGTGTCAGTGAATTTGACGCCGGCCTGAGTTGTGACCGCTCGCAACTCGTCAGCGTGGATCAGTGGTCGAACCCGGTCCGCAATACGTTCGGCTTGCTCAAGCGTTGCTTCGATTGGCGATTCCGCTGGCATGTCCGCGTAAATGTAGAACATGCGAATAGGGTCGAACGTGAAGAACTCCATGCGGACCTGTTCGGTTGCGATGCCGACAACAGAGAGTACAAACGCAGCACCGGCGGCGGCAAAAAACCGGACTGGCTTGCGAAACACATAAGCCAGGGTGCGCGTGTAGCGGACGCGAACGAAATGTGTCCAGCGGGCGCGCCAGTGGTCAGGCGCGTCGGCTTTGGCGCCAGGGCGATTGATTGCACCGATGACATGCGAGGGCAAGATCCAGAAAGCCTCGACCAAGCTGACAAGCAGTCCAACCGTAACGACCAACGGTATGATCAGCATGAAGTCGCCGACGATTCCCGGCAGCAACATCAACGGCGTAAACGCGGAAATTGTTGTAAATACCGCAGAAGTTACCGGTTTGCCGACCTCTGCCATCGAATCAATTGCCGCCGAGACCACCTCCTGTCCTCTTTGCAGTCGGTAATACAATGCCTCGACCATAACGACGGCATCGTCGACCAGCATGCCAAGCACTATGACTATGCCGAGCAGCACCGAGACATTCAGAGTGTTGCCCGTTACATTGAGTATCAAGAACGTACCGGAAATGGAAAACACGATACCCAAAGTGACGAACGCCGCAATTCGCATGCCGAGGAAAACCCAACAGACGCCCAGAACCAGCAACGTGCCAACCGCCGCGTTACGTTGCATGACAGTCAAGGCCTTACGTGTTTGCGTGGTCTGGTCGTCGGACAGCACGAGGCGAATACCGGTTCCTGCAAGCGAGAGGTTCTTCTCGTTGACGTATTCATTGATGTGATCGACAAGATCAATCGTATTGGTAAAACCAACCTTCGTTATCGACATGGTTACGGCGGGCCGGTTGTCAAAACTGACTAGTTGCCGCGATTCCTGATGGCCGCGGCGGATCTTGGCGACCTGGTCCAGAGCAATCTTGCTTTGCGGCGCGTTGCGCGGTGCTACGAGGAATTGCGCGAGATCTTCTGGTTCAGTGGTTTTGCCACGGACGCGAATCTGCCAGGCCTCATTCGCGACATCGATCTTGCCGGCAGAAACGTCACGATAAGATTCCCGCAACTGATCGGCAATATCAGCCGCGGTGATGCCGTTGGCGGCCACTGCGCTCGGATCAATTTCGATCTGTAACTCCGGGTCGTTAAAACCGAAGGCTTGTACCTCGTCGACGCCAGGAATGCGTTCGATTTCGTCCTTGATGAGTTTCGAGTGTCGGCGCAGCCGTTCGTCGTCTGCCTGACCGATTACCACGACCATCGCGGTGGGAAATCCATTCGACGTCGTGATTTCCATGATGCGGGGATCTTCAACGTCCACCGGCAGTTCGTCGTTGGCCTTGCTCTGGATCTCGCGGCGCAGGTCAGTGACGCGCTTGTCGAATTCTCGTTCGCTTAGCTCCCGAAAGCGAACCAGGATATTGGACACATTCTCGCGTGATGTGCTGCTGACAAAGCGCAGATCCTGTACGTTGCGCAATGCATCTTCCAGCGGTGAGGTTACAAGGTCTTCAACGTCGGCCGCTGTGGATCCCGGCAAAATCGTCATGATGCTGACGAAATTGAAATTGATTTCCGGATCCTGCTCGCGCGGCATCTGCAGGTACGACACAATGCCGAGGAGCATCACGACAGAGAACAGGATGTTGACCAACGGGTGGTTGGTCAGCAGATTGCGATAGAACTTCATTCGGTATTAATCAGCAGGTCATCGCCATCTTGTAGTCGTAAATGACCGCGGGAAACGACCAAAGTGTCGTCCGGGAGATTGAGCACGGCGGGTCGACCTTCCTGAGCTCCCGGGATCTCTATGAAGGTTGCCTTGCCGTTCCGTGCGGCAAAAACACCAAACGCCGAGCCGCGTTGCACAATCAATGTCACAGGTACTACGCCGGAGATTTCCGTCCACGCAATTTCGCCGCTGGAGCCGATTGGTGCTGCGTCGACTTTAAATCTGAATCGCGCCCGCTGCTTGCGGGTTTCTTCTTCTATGACGTCGGACAGGCGCAGCAATTCGACCGCGTACTCTCGCCCAAGACTCACATAACGAAGATTCAACACGTTAGCCAGGCCTTCCACATAACGCGGATCAAATTCTGCGTCGACCTCCCGAGCATGGGTTTGTACCAGCGTCAGCAGCGGCGTCCCGGGCTGTGCGAAGTTGCCGACTTGCGCCTGACGTTGTACGACAGTTGCATCAAATGGAGCGCGTATGCTGGTCCGCGCGAGCGCGAGTTCCGCAACCTGAATCGCAACCAGCTGACCCTGGCGATTCGCCTGTAGTACCGCGAAGTCTGTTTGTCGGCCGACCAATTCGTCATCAGAAATGAAGTTCCTGGTCAACAGGTCTTCTGCTTGCGCCAGCCGCCACTTGGCCTGGACGATCTGCGCATCTAGCGCCTCGAGGCTGGCGCGAGCTTGTGCGAGCGCAAGTCGTGCATTGTCACTGTCCAGGTGCACCAGCACCGCACCTTTTTGTACGGTTGCACCGACATCGGCCAGAATGCCTTTGATCAGCGCCGTTACCTCAGACGTGACGACCGCTCGATTGGCGGACAAAACGCTGGCCGGGGCCCGCAACTCCCGCTCCACACGAAGGTCGCCGAGCCGCTCGACGGCAACAGGCACCGATTGCGCGTAGCCGGCACCGCCAAAGAGCGATACGGCAAATAGTAGGAAAAACGTCATTTTCATAGCGGGCTTTTGCTCAGGTATGTTCAGGTCGACCTGTCCGGGCGCAGATTGTCCTACATTGAGTCATTTCATTCTACAGGCGTAGTTCCAGCCGATATGCGGGCCCGCTCTGCAACGCCCCAAACCCGCTGTTCGACCCCGCTATCTCCCGGTTTCGCGACCCCGGTTTCCCGAGTAGAATGCCCTGCTGACGGACACCGCTTTTACGGAGACTCCATTGGCAACGAATTACGTACTAATCGACTTCGAAAACGTCCAGCCCAAGAATCTGGAAATTCTTACACAACATCCGTTCAAGGTGTTTGTATTTGTTGGCGCCAATCAGATGAAGCTGTCATTTGATCTCGTGGAGGCCATGCAGTTGCTCGGGAGTGACGCCAGATACATCAAAATGGCTGGCACCGGGCAGAATGCGCTGGATTTCCATATCGCCTATTACGTAGGTGAATTGGCGGCGAAAGATCCAAATGCGCAGTTTCATATTATCAGCAAGGATCGTGGCTTTGATGCGTTGATCAAGCACCTCAATGGCAAAAAAATACGCATTCAACGCGAAAAAGACCTGGCCGAGATTCCGCAGTTGCGCATTCGGAGCACGACCAGCACTGACGAGAAGCTTGATGCCATTATCAAGAACCTGGCCGGGCGCGGGCAGTCGCGGCCGAGAAAGGTGAAGACCCTTGAGAATACTATCAACACGCTGTTTACGAAGAAGCTGGAGAAGGATGAACTCGCGTCGTTGGTCGCTGAGCTGCAGAAGCGAAGATATATCGTTGTGAAGCAAGGCAACGTGAGCTACAGGCTCCCGCACTGAATGGGCTGTGGGTCTGAGAGTAACGCCGTCACCACTGCAATAAGGGGCCGATCCGCGAAGTTTGCAAACCTCGGTTCGACTCCAGATTCCCGGAGTTTGGTTGTGGTAATTACGACTGTCCCGAAGAGTGCGAGTCGTATATCTATCTCGGGCAACGGCAATGCAGCGCTGGTTGCAGACAGAGACAAGTGACGTTCAATTGATCGCACCACTCTATTTCATTAGACGAACCACCGCCACGGCGGGTCTGTTGTTGGCTGCTTTTGCGTCCTGTGGGGCGGAACAGGTGCGCATGCCACCGGAAACACCGCCCGTTGTTCAGGCACATCGCTTGACCGTCGCGCCACAACTGGACGGACAGGTTCTTGATGATGCGGCGTGGACCGAGGTTCAGCCAGCGAGTGGCTTCTGGCAGGTTCGGCCGACTGAAGGGCATCCGGCGAGTCAACGTACCAGCGTTTTTATTGGTTTTACAGACGACGCACTGTATGTCGGTGTGATCTGTTATGACGATAACCCAGAGGGAATTATCGTCGCCGACAGTCGGCGGGACTCGTCGCTGCGCGATACGGACAGCTTCCAGATCATCTTTGACAGTTTTCAGGATAGGCAGAACGGCTTTGTTTTTGGCACGAATCCGGCGGGCATCGAGTATGACGGCCAGGTCACCAAGGAGAGTGAGGGTGGATTTACCGCGGGTGGCGGTGGTTTTAATCGCAACTGGGATACGTCCTGGGATGTCAGGGCATCGATCTCTGCTATTGGCTGGAGTGCCGAGATGGAGATACCCTTCAAATCGTTGCGCTACGGACCCGAAGAGATTCAAACCTGGGGCGTCAATTTTCAGCGCAACATTGCCCGCAACAAAGAGATTGTGTTTTGGTCACCACTGTCTCGCCAGCACAACCTGTATCGCATTTCTGACGCGGGAACAATCGATGGTCTTGAGCTGCCTCGTCAGAGGAACCTCAAGGTAACGCCATACATCCTCGGGCAGGCATCGCGCGGCGGCGAGCTGCCGGATGGAACGGTGTATAACAACGAGGTCGGCGTTGACGCGAAATACTCGATCACACCAAGCCTTACACTGGATCTTACGTACAACACAGACTTCGCCCAGGTCGAAGTGGATGAGCAACAGGTAGATCTGAATAGATTCAGCCTGTTTTTTCCCGAAAAGCGCGCGTTTTTCCTGGAGAACGCCGGCCAGTTTGCTGTGGGAAATTCTGACGAGGTCGAGTTGTTCTTCAGCCGGCGCATCGGGATCAGCGATTCGGGAGAACCAATTCCGATCGCCGGCGGCATTAGGTTGTCGGGCAAAGTCGGCGCAGCCACCAATGTCGGATTACTGTACATGCGTACCGATGAAGTTGCCGGTGTCACGCCCGGCAATGAATACACTGTGGCCAGGGTCAATCAGGAGTTGCAGAATCGCTCGTCGATGGGGGCTCTGTTTGTCAGCCGAAAAGGTGATGGCAGCCTGTTGCCATCCGGTAGCAGTGACCAGAACCAGACCTACGCTCTGGATGGGCGCTGGGGTATTGGTGATCACATCGACCTTAGCGCGTGGGCTGCGAAGACAGACACGCCCGGTCTGACCGGCAAGGACGATGCGTATGCCCTGGGGGCGAATTACAGTTCCGCCGAGTGGTCTGGCAGCCTCGCATACAGGCAGGTTGGTGGAGATTTCAACCCTGAGGTAGGTTTCCTGGACCGCAATGACTATCGAAAGTATGAAGGGTTCATATTGCGTCGAATCAGACCCGATGACTTGTGGGGCCTGCACGAATTGCGTCCTCATATTTCATACCGCGGTTACTGGAACCTCAGTGGATTTCAGGAAACAGGCTTCCTGCACATCGACAATCATTGGGAGTACAAGAGTGGTGTCGAGTTTCACACTGGTGTGAACTTTACGCATGAAGGAGTAACGGAGCCGTTTGAAATTGTCGATGGAGTAGTCATTGAGCCGGGCACCTACAAGAACCAGGAGGTTCAACTGGTCTATGACAGTGATGAGAGCACACCGTTCGGCTTTGATCTGCGCTTGCACGCAGGCGGGTTTTTCGGCGGCGACAAGACGACCTTACGACCAACATTGCGATACCGTATAGGCGAGACGTTCAACTCGGAGTTGTCGTGGAGTTACAACGATATTGCGTTGCCGTTAACAGGTGGCGATTTCAGGGTTAATGTTGGCCAGTTGAACCTGTCTTATTCATTTACGCCAAAGATGATGTTGCAGGCGCTGATACAATACGATGATCGTAACGACGTTATTGCGACGAATATTCGTTTTGCATGGTTGCAGTCTGCCAACGCAGGCCTTTTTGTTGTTTACAACGAAGTTGATGAGCGCGGTATTGGTGCTCCGCCTGACAAGGGCAGAGAATTTGTTCTCAAGTACAGCCATATTTTCGATTTGCTTGACTAGCGTCTTCTCGTCAGTTCTCAGATCGCCCACATGGCGGAGTGTCAATTAGCCGATTCAAGCGCTTCGCTGGCTTCCATCCAGTTCCACTCCAGTGTCTCGATAGCGGATTTCATTGCCGCCTGCACTTGCAAAAGTTCGCTGAGCTCGGACTTGCGCTCCTGGTCTGTGTAAAGGGTCTCGTCAGTGAGGCGTCTTTCCAATATCTCCAGTTCAGTCCGATTTGATGCCAGTTGTGTTTCAATATCGCGAACTCTGTCGTACAGCGGTTTCAATCGCTCGCGATGCCGGGCTTGTTCTTGTCGAAGCTGTTTCCGGCTGACTGGCCTGCGGCTGTCCTGTCCGCCTGAGTTGACCGGACCTTCCCGAAGTTGTTGCTCCTTGAGCCACGCCGGATAGTCATCCAGGCTGAGGGGGAACCGGTCGACCAAGCCGTCGTGAACGATCAACAGCTCGTCACAGACACTGCGCAGCAGGTGGCGATCATGGGAAATGACGACCAGAGCGCCGCTGTATTCGATCAGGGCGACACTCAGAGCCTGACGCATTTCGAGATCCAGATGGTTGGTGGGCTCGTCGAGCAGCAGCAGGTTGGGTTGCTGACGGATCATCAAAGCCAGCACCAGGCGAGCTTTTTCGCCGCCTGAAAACGGTGCGACGGGTGCAAATATGCGCTCGCCACTGAAGCCGAATCGCCCCAGATAATGGCGTTGTTGCAACTCACTATCCTCGGTTGCGTACACACGCAGGTGGTCAATCGGGCTCTGTTCGGGTTGCAGCAGGTCCAGCTGGTGCTGGGCGAAGTAGCCTATTCTGGTGTCTTTGCTGAGCAGGCGCTCGCCCTCGAGCAGCGTGCTGCCGCTGGCGAGGGCCTTGACTAATGTGGACTTGCCGGCGCCGTTGACGCCGAGAAGCCCGATCCGGTCACGTGCAGCAAGTTGCAGGTTGACTTTATTGAGAACCGGACCCCGGTCACTGCCCGCGTACCCGAGGACGGCATCCGACAGCCCCAACAGGTGTTGGGGTTGTTTCTCGGGCTCGATGAAATGAAAGCGAAACGGTGAATCAACATGCGCCGGGGCTATCTTCGCCATGCGTTCCAGCATCTTCAGTCGGCTCTGCGCCTGGCGCGCTTTCGACGCCTTATAGCGAAATCGATCCACATAGCCCTGGATATGTCTGATCTCGGTTTGCTGGCGCTTGTACATGGCATGTTGTTGCGCAAGTTGTTCGGTCCGCTGCGCTTCGAATTGACTGTAGTTGCCGCTGTACAGATGTATCTGGCAGTGCTCGATGTGGGCGATGCGGGTACAGACCGCATCGAGGAAATCACGATCGTGTGAGATGACCAGCATCAGGCCCTGGTAGCGATTCAGCCAGCGTTCCAGCCACAAGATTGCAGGGAGGTCGAGATGATTGGTCGGCTCATCGAGCAACAGAATATCCGACCGGCACATCAGGGCCCGGGCAAGGTTGAGGCGCATGCGCCAGCCACCCGAAAACTCCTGCACCGGCTTGTGGATGCTGTCATCTGCAAATCCCAGGCCGTGCAATAATCGCGCCGCGCGCGCCCCGGCGCTGTATCCATCAATGGCTTCCATGCGCTCATACAGGACGTGCAGATCTGCGTTGTGTTCGTCAGCGACTGCTTCCGCGGTTGCGATGGATCCCTGAACCTCGCGCAGCTCAGTATCACCATCCATGACGTGATGCAATGCTGAACCACTGCCGGCGGGGCTTTCCTGGGCTACGTGCGCAATAACGTCATTGGGGTGCAGCCCGAGCTCACCGTCTTCCGCATCAAGTTCGCCCAGCAGCATCGCCAACAAGGATGTCTTGCCACTGCCATTGGCGCCAATCAGCCCCATTCGTTGCCCGGAGTGGACCTGGAAACTGACGTTTTCAATGAGTGGCTTCCGCCCGCGGCGGATGCTGATGTTGTTCAGATTCAACAAGTTCTGTGGTTACCGGTTAGCTCAATGGTGCGCGATTATAGCCATGCGGTGGCACGGGCTTGGCACTAATTCCTGCCGAAAAACCTGTTTGGCCCGTGCGGTGGTCGCAATCAGATCCAATCGAAACTGGCCGTGAAATGCCTCAAAAACTGTGGCGCCTGTACGATACGCATGCCGCGGATAGCGCCGCGTCTCTGCCATACGAGATCGATTGCCTCGAGTACATAGTCCATATGACTCTGGGTATAAACGCGGCGCGGTATTGCAAGCCGCAGTAGATCGAGGCGGGCAGGTTGTTCCTCACCCGTGTTCGGGTCGGCGCCGAACATCACCGTACCAATTTCCACGCCGCGGATTCCTGCCTCGATAAACAGTTCCACTGCCAACGCCTGACCCGGGTACTGCAGCGGTTCTATGTGCGGCAAAAAGCGCCGGGCATCAAGATAGACGGCGTGACCACCGGCCGGAGCTACGACCGGGATGTTCAAATCACGCAGGTGTTCGACAACGTACCTGGTCGATATCAATCGGTAGTCAAGATAGTCCTCGTCCAGTACTTCTCGCAATCCGACGGCGATCGCTTCGAGATCCCGTCCGGCCAGACCACCGTAGGTGGGGAACCCTTCGGTGAGAATGAGAACGTTGCGTTCCCGGTGTGCCAGGTCGGCATCGTTGGTGCACATGAAACCGCCGATGTTGGCGAAGGAATCCTTCTTGGCCGACATCGTGCAACCGTCTGTGTGGCTGAACATTTCTCTGGCAATATCAATCGTAGGAGTTTCTTCAAAACCGGGCTCGCGTCGCTTGATGAAATGCGCGTTCTCTGCGAATCGGCAGGCATCCATATAAAAAGGAATACCGGCGTCCCGTGCGATCCGGCTGATCTCGCGAATGTTTGCCATCGATACCGGTTGCCCGCCACCCGAATTGTTGGTCACAGTGACCATGATCAGCGGTATACGTTCAGGCCCCTCGCTGGCTACGAGTTTTTCCAATGCGGCAATATCCATATTGCCCTTGAACGCGTATTCCGAATCGAGATCGTCGGCCTCGGCACATGGCAGGTCCACGGGTTTGCCGCCAAAGAACTCGATGTTTGCTCTGGTCGTATCGAAGTGGGTGTTGTTTGGGACGATCGAGTCCGGTTGCACCATGACACCGAACAGAATGTGTTCGGCGGCACGACCCTGGTGCGTGGGAATGACTTGCTCAAAGCCAAAGATGTCTTGCACCGTGTCGCGAAAGCGGTACCAGCTTCGCGCCCCGGCGTAGGACTCGTCGCCCTGCATCATCGCGCCCCAGGCGTCAGCCGACATTGCACTGGTGCCGGAGTCGGTTAACAGGTCAATGACGACGTCTTCTGCACGCAGCAGAAACGGATTGTAACTGGCCGCCTCAATCAGTTGTTCGCGTTGCTCACGAGTAGTGAGCTTGATGGGCTCTACCATTTTGATACGGAATGGTTCAATGATTGTTTGCATAATTTCTCAGACCGATGTAGCGCGCTCGATTACCTGTATGTTCCCACATTAACCAACTCGACATGTGCGCGGGATACGTAGAACTACTGCGCTAGAGACGCGCGCGGCAAGACGCGCCGCAAGGCATTGGTGCATAGCCAGAATTGCATCAGTTGCTGTTTGCCCGGCCGCGGGCCAGGGATTCCCGGACCGCCTCGATCGTCGCATCGATCACCAGCGGTTTGCCAGCAACCTCGCTGGCATGAGCAACATCTTTAAGGCCGCTACCAGAGACAACACAAACCACGAGTTCATCCGCTTTGATCTTGTCTTCGCGAACCATCTGTTGCACAGCTGCCCAGGGTGCTGCGGCAGCCGGTTCGGCGAACACACCGGTGGATCGGGCGATATCCGGAATCGCCTCGAGAATTTCCTCATCTGGAATTGTGACCGCCTCGCCAGCGGAATCAAATATGGCTTGCACTGCAGCCAGACCGTCTCGCGGGCGATCCACCGCGATGGAATCTGCGACAGTGCCGGCGACGATTTCGTCCACAACGACTTTCGACCAGTCCGGCGACGATTCATTACTGTCGCGAAGCCTGCGCACGGTTTGGCAGATGGCGGCGCTGGATTCTGACTGGGCACAGTCGATTTTCGGTAACCGGTCAATGAGCCCTGCCGCATGCAAATCACACCAGCCTTTCCACATGCCGCTGAGCATGTTGCCGTCCCCGGTCGGCACCACGACCCGGTCCGGTACCCGGCTGCCCAGGTCCTGCCAGATTTCGAAGGCGCAGGTTTTCTTGCCCTCGCGGGTATATGGGTTGTAGCCGGTGCTGCGATTGAACCAGCCAAACTCGTCGGAAGCAGTCAGACAGAGGTCGAAGGCATCGTCGTAGTTTCCCCGTACTGCGATGACGCTGGCGCCGAAAGACAACATCTGTGTCAGTTTTGCTGCGGGTGCGCTTGCAGGCACGAACACAATTGCGCGCAGGCCGAGCGCGGCAGCAAGACAGGCGAGCGAGGAACCCGCGTTCCCGGTGCTGGCCACAGACACGGCTGTTGCGCTGATGTCGATGGCGCGCTGCACGGCCACCGCACTGGCGCGATCTTTGGTCGAGGCGCTTGGATTCAGGGTATCGTCCTTGAGGTACAGATTTCGCAACCCTATCGATTGCCCCAATCGAGGCACTGCGTACAACGGGGTTCCCCCGATCCTCAGTGGGAATGGCTTGTCGTGATTATTTATCGGCAGCAGCGGTGCATAGCTGAAGATGTCGTGCGAGCCCTCGCGCAAACACGACTGCAGTTCCTGCGCAGCTGCGACATAGTCGTAGGTGATTTCCAGATTGCCGCCGCACGCGGGACAGATGAATCCGGAGAAGTCCGCGGCCTGCGTCTCGGCGCAGGCAAAACATCGGAAGCCGTTCATGTATCCATCGCCCGTCATGGCACGATGTGCGTGCCATAGATATCGTCCATGGCCGCTCGCAGGTTATGTGGTTGGGTGATGATCACTTCCTGGCCGCCGCGCTCGAGAAACGTCAGTGCGCTTTCGATCTTCGGCCGCATGCTACCGGCAGCAAAATGTCCCTCGGCCAGATACTGCCGGCACTCAACCGTCGTCATGTGATCTATTTCGAGCTGTTGCGGCGTGCCGAAATTCAACGCAACTTTGTCGACGTCGGTGGAGATGATGAATACAGACGCGCCAAGCTCGCAGGCGAGTAAGCAAGAAGCCGCATCCTTGTCGATAACCGCAGGACGGGGTCGCAATGTGCCGTCTGGCTTGTACACCACGGGGATCCCGCCGCCGCCTGCGGCAATGACCAGGGTGTCGTGGTCGAGGAGTGTGCGAATCGACGGTAGTTCGACGATCTCCAGCGGTTCGGGCGACGGTACCAGCCGGCGCCATCCGCGGCCCGCGTCTTCGCCGACGACCCACCCATCGGAGCTGGCATGATCCTGTGCCTCGGCCTCGTTCATGAACGGACCGATGGGCTTACTGGGGTTGCCGAAGCTCGGGTCCTTCTCATCGACCACGACCTGGGTCACCACCGAGGCCACTTGCTTGTGCATGCCGCGGCGCAGGAACTCGTTTTGCAGCGACTGCGCAATCTGGAATCCGATCGCGCCCTGTGTGTCGGCAACACAATTGGCCAATGGCACCTGGTGGATAACGTCCCTCGCCAGTTCCGAGCGCAACAAAATAAAACCAACTTGTGGCCCATTGCCGTGAGTAACCACCACACGATGGCCCTGCTTGACCAGAGGCACGATGTAAGCGCTGGTCTCGCCGGCGGCACTGTACTGATCCAGCACATCCATGTGCTCGCTGTCCTTGATCAGTGAATTACCACCGATGGCGATAACTATCAGCGGGGCAGGTTTGGTGATGTCAGGTACTGGAACGGTCATTGGCATTGCCAGAGCTTACATTGTGAGAGCCATCAGGGCTTTGGCTGTGTGCAAGCGGTTTTCGGCCTCCGGATAGACGCGCGACCGGGGGCCGTCGATAACGGCGTCGCTTACCTCAGAACCACGGTCTGCCGGCAGGCAGTGCAGATAAATCGCGCGTTCTTTTACGTTAGTCATCATTTGCTCATCACAAATCCAGTGTTTGTATTGTTGCGCAACCCGCATCGCTTCCTCGGGTTTGCTGAACAGGGATTCCACGCCCCAGCTCTTGGGATACACGATATCCGCATCGGCGAAAGCCTCCTCCATGTTGTCCACAACCTCGAAGGAGCCGCCGCTGCCAGCGGCGTTCTCACGGGCCAGCCGCATCGGTTCCTCCATCAACGTGTACTCCGGCGGGTGTGCCAGCGTCACGTTCATGCCAAACCGGGTCATGAGCATGATCAATCCCTGCGGTACGGACATGGGCTTGACGTAGCTCGGTGCGTAGGCCCAGGACACGGCGATCTTCAGGTCGCGCAGGTCTTTGCCGAATTCCTCGCGTATGGTCATCAGATCCGCCAGGTTCTGGCAGGGATGGTCAACGTCACACTGCATGTTGATGACCGGAACCGTCGCCCACTGCGCCACATCGCGCATGTAGGACTGGCCTTCGCCGGGAACCAGGTCATGCCGGATGGCGATGCCGTGGCCGTAGCCGGAGAGAATGGTACCCATGTCCTTGGGGCTCTCGCCGTGTGCGATCTGCGAGGTTTCCGAATCAATAAAGTGTGCGTGCCCGCCCAGTTGCGTCATGCCAGCTTCAAACGAGTTACGCGTACGTGTGGACTTGTCGAAGAAAATCATAAAAAGCGTCTTGTGCAATAGGTGCAGGGTCGGCACGCCATTCTTGAAGTCCTGCTTTAGCTGGTCGGCGGTGTCGAGCGCGAGGTTGATTTCTTCATCCGACCAGTCCTGTGTCATCAGCCAGTCGCGGCCGCGCATGCGGTCCGAAACCGGTTTTGTATGCTTAGTCACTGTTATTTTGTCTCCGCTTGTGTTCGTGAGAATCTTGCTGACCCGGCTTTACGCTGCTGCGAACGTATCCACCAGAGCCGAGTAAAAGGCCGTGCAGCGTACGAGATGCTCAATCTCGGTCTGCTCATTGGGCGCGTGTGCAAAGTGCTCATGGCCGGGTCCGAAGCCGATTGTCGGAATGTCGAACATGCCCGCCGTGGCGACGCCGTTGGTGCTGAATGTCCAGTACCCGACCTCTGGCTCCGCTGCGAACGCCAGTTCATAAGCTCTGGTTGCCGCATCTACCGCAGCTTCGCCTGCCGGTGTTTCCCAGGTGGGGTAGTACTTGCGTGTCGGGTAGGTCAGCCCGGTATAACTTGGTACCGCGTACTCGAGCACTTTCACTGTCGCTTCTGCGGCCTGCACTGATGGCAAGGCAAGTATCTCGGCAACCGCGGTGTCTTCGGTTTCATCTATGGTGAGTCGTCGATCCAGATGGATGCAGCAACCGTCGGCGACGGCACAGAGACTTGGGGAAGTAGATCGGATTTCGCTGAT
>Ga0255052_10001547_pt1 | contig 17222 bp, 12 predicted proteins | sample JV7_2_21_MG_FD_188632 | JGI IMG/M metagenome (GOLD analysis project Ga0255052, IMG submission 188632) | Seawater microbial communities from Jervis Inlet, British Columbia, Canada - JV7_2_21 | ecosystem: Environmental > Aquatic > Marine > Inlet | place: Canada: British Columbia | collected...
TGCTGCACGAATGGAAAGTCAGCTCGAAGACTGCGCTCTGATGCTCCGCTACAAGGATGGCGATAACGGGGCGTTTGACACCCTGTACCGGCGCCACAACGACGCGCTGTATCGTTACCTGTTAAGGCTCTGCCGCCACCGTGACAGCGCTGAGGATATTTTTCAGGAAGCCTGGGGCAAGATCATCAAGGCGCGTGACAGTTATCGACCTACTGCCAAATTTACGACATTCCTGTACCGGGTTGCCCACAATTGCTTTATCGATCATGTCCGGCGCAACAGACGACACACACACACCATTGACATTGAGCCCGACAGTCAAGCAGACCCCGGCGACCAACCTGAAATGCTGACAGAAAGGTGCCTGGCGAGACGCCGGCTGGACCTGGCATTGCGTTCGCTGCCTGATGAGCAACGCGATGTCTTCCTGTTACGCGAAGAAGCCGGCCTCAGCCTGGATCAGATCGCCACGATCACCGGCAGCCATCGTGAAGCAGCAAAAAGTCGGCTCCGATATGCTGTTAAAAAACTACGAGCCGCTATCGACGAGCCAGCGGGGACGTGATGAACGACAAGCGAAACCACCATAGCACTGCAGACGATAACGATCGGCTTGTATCGGCTGCTTACCGGGATCTCGCCAACGAGCGCACGCCGCAGGCTTTGAACAAATCGATACGGCGTCGGGCGACCGTTGCCTCAAAACCTGGGTACTTGCTATCAGTCTCCTGGATGCGGCCAATGGCATGGGCAGCAACGGTCGGACTTTGCCTTGCAATTGTGTTTGAGATGACACAGGTACCGCAACCCGAGTCTGCCGTTTTCGACATGCCAAATGACGCTGCCGGTTTGCCCTCCGCAGAAACGCGACAGTCTCAAAACACGCGTTCCTCCGAACTGCTTGAGGCAACCGTGCCGCTGGAAATGCCGTCAAGCAAGGCTGATTCAGTTTATCGCCACAAACCAGATGCTCGGCAACCGACCGCTGTATCGGTATCTGCGCCGACCCGGTCGGCTGAAGCGAGGCTGACGAACGACGCGCAGCCGATGCGGGAGGCGCCAAATTCGGTTGCAACGAACCAGCAAGCGCTGCACTGCAATGCAGACGACATTGCGACCCCGGTCACCTGGCTTGAGTGTATTGAGGAACTGGAAAAGGCTGGCCTTACCGATTCCGCCGGGAAACAACGCGCGCTTCTGCAAGAGAGTTTCCCCGACTTCAATCCTCTCTGACCTTCGGTTACTACCCACTGCCGTATGGCACGCCCGATGCTAGAATTCACGCCCCAACTCGTGAGTGTTGGGCAGGCAAACCACCAGATCTGATAATTAACTTTGCGCGGCCCGCAGTCGCCAATTTTGGGTACCGTGCAACCACGCAGGAATACCGCAATGAAATCACCCGTTCGCGTCACAATCACCGGCGCTGCCGGCCAAATCGGCTATCAGCTTGCATTCCGAATCGCCTCAGGCCAGATGCTAGGTGACGATCAACCGGTCATTCTGCAGTTGCTTGAGATTCCACCGGCGTTGCCGGCCCTTAACGGCGTCGTAATGGAGCTGAACGATTGCGCATTCAAGACACTGGCCGGTGTGGTTGCCACCGACGATCCCGATATTGCGTTCAAGGATTGCGACTACGGACTTCTGGTCGGAGCTCGGCCGAGAGGTCCGGGCATGGAACGCAATGACCTCCTCGAGGCAAACGCGAAGATCTTCTCTGTGCAGGGAAAGGCGATCAACGACAACGCAAGCCGTGATATTCGTGTGCTTGTGGTCGGAAATCCGGCAAATACCAATGCACTTATTGCCAGCAGCAATGCGCCTGACATTGATCCACGCAATTTCACCGCCATGACCCGGCTCGACCACAATCGAGCGATCGCACAACTTGCCGCAAAAACTGGCAGCCACGTCAACGATATAAGTCGTATGACGATTTGGGGCAACCATTCAGCGACCCAATACCCTGACATCCAGCAAGCGTTAGTCAAAGGACAACCGGCCCCTGACCTCGTCGATCAGACCTGGCTAACCGATGAATTCATTCCTGTCGTGCAACAACGCGGCGCTGCCATCATTGCAGCTCGCGGCTCATCATCGGCAGCATCTGCGGCATCCGCGGCGATCGATCATATGCGTGACTGGGTGTCGGGTAGCTCTGCCGATGACTGGGTCAGCATGGGGGTCCCAGCCGACGGCAGCTATGGCATCGAATCAGGTGTCGTTTATTCGTACCCGATTCGCTGTAGTGGCGGCGACTGGAAAATCGTGCAGGACCTGGAGATTGACGAGTTTAGCCGGTCGCGCATGGACGCGACTGATGCCGAATTGCGCGGGGAGCGCGCCGCGATCGAGCAACTACTTTGATGTGATCGAGACGATGGCGCGCCCAGCGTCTCGGTGATAGGGTTCATCGTGCCGGTTTGTCAGCAACGGACCGGCAAAAGGGCCCGTTTTGCAGCGGTATCGGGCGACAGAGTTCAGCAGCAGACAGTCGCCATTCAATCTCATTAAGAGGTACATCCCTTGGCCAGTTTGCTAGTCAGCTTTCTTTGGTTCCTGCTGTTCTTTGGCGGCGGAATCTATCTCGCCTACCAGCGCATCGACTTGCGTACGTCAACGATTGCCGCCGCCATCGCACTTGTTGTCTACACTTTTATGGGTGACGGCAGTTGGTTCTGGATTCTTCTTCTGTGGCTCGCACTGGGCTTGATGATTGTGCCAAACCTCATCGAAGTGCGGCGCGAAAAAATCACAAAACCATTGCTCGCCATGTACCGGAAAATGCTGCCGACGATGTCGGACACGGAGCGCGAAGCGCTCGAGGCCGGAAATGTATGGTGGGACGGCGAGCTGTTCTCCGGCAAACCAAACTGGGATCGACTCATGTCCTTCCCTGCCCCGCAACTGTCGGACGAGGAACAGGCGTTTTTTGATGGTCCCTGCGAAGAGCTGTGCTCGATGCTTGACGACTGGGAAGTCTGTCATGAACTCGCAGACATGCCGAAGACCGTCTGGGATTACATTATCGAGAAAAAATTCTTCGCGATGATTATTCCCAAGCAATACGGCGGACTGGAGTTTTCGACCTATGCCAACGCGATGGTGATTGCGAAGCTGGCAAGCCGGAGTCCGACGGCCTCATCAACGATTGGTGTCCCGAATTCGCTGGGTCCAGCCGAACTGCTGTTGCATTACGGCACCGAGGAGCAAAAAAACCGTTATCTCCCGGGGCTTGCCGCTGGTACGGAAATACCCTGTTTCGCGTTGACCTCGCTCGAGGCAGGGTCTGACGCCGCGGCGATTATCGACAACGGTGTGGTTTGCAAAGGCAAGTGGAACGGCAAGCAAATCATCGGCATTCGACTCAACTGGAACAAGCGATACATCACGCTGGCTCCTGTTGCAACCGTGGTTGGACTCGCCTTCAAATTGTACGACCCCGAACATCTGATTGGTGATGTAGACGAGTATGGCATCACAGCGGCACTTATCCCGACCGACACACCGGGCGTAACGGTCGGCCGCCGACATGACCCCTTGACGATTGCTTTCCAGACCGGCCCGACGACCGGCGAGGACGTGTTCTTGCCGCTCGACTGTATTATCGGCGGCCCGGAGATGGCCGGCAAAGGCTGGAAAATGCTCGTCGAGCTGCTATCGGTCGGTCGTGCCATCACGTTGCCGTCCACGGCAGCGGGTGGCGGACAAGCCGCAAGTTACGCGGCGGGTGCCTACACAAAAATTCGCAAGCAGTTCAATATGCCTATCGCAAATTTCGAAGGTGTTGGCGAAGCACTGACCCGGATTGCTGGCTACACCTATATTATGAATTCGGCGGTTTCCGTAACGGCGGGCGCTATTGATCAGGGCGAGAAGCCTGCGGTGCCGTCCGCAATTCTCAAGTATCACTGCACTGAGCTGGGTCGAAAGGTCGCCAACGATACGATGGATATTCACGGCGGCAAAGCTGTGATGATGGGGCCGAAAAACTACCTTGGCCGCCCTTTTATTGCGACACCCATCGCCATTACGGTCGAGGGCGCCAACATCCTGACTCGCAGCTTGATCATTTACGGCCAGGGCGCAATCCGTTGCCACCCGTTCGTATTGCGTGAACTGCATGCGGCCGCAGACGAAGACACCGATCGTGGGCTGATCGAGTTCGATGATGCGTTGTTCGGCCACATCGGCTATGGCATCAGCAATATGGCTCGTTCATTTTTCCTGGCATTGACGCACGCGAAATTCAGCCGCGTACCGCTCAACACGCCGACGCGTCGTTATTATCAGAACATCAATCGCTACAGTGCGGCGTTCGCGCTCGTGTCCGACTTCGCCATGCTGACTCTCGGCGGCGCTCTGAAGAAGAAGGAGTTGCTGTCAGCCCGGCTTGGCGATGTTCTCAGCTCAATGTATCTGGCATCGACCGTGCTCAAACACTTCGAAAACCAGGGCCGGCGCGCAACTGACCTGCCACTTGTAGAATGGTCAATTCGGACCTTGATGTACCAGGCACAGGAGGCTTTGCACGCCTTCCTGCGCAATCTGCCGAACCGCTGGGCAGCAGCGATGCTCCGCTTTTTCGTATTCCCGCGCGGCAGAACTTACTCGGCCCCGTCGGATGACATCAGCGCGAAAGTCGTGGCATTGATCACAACGCCGGGAGAGGCGCGCGAAAGGCTCAGCCAACAGGCCTATACAACGCTCGAATCCGGTAATCCAGTGGGGCAACTGCAAGAGGCGCTTGAGCTGGCGACAAAGATGGCGCCACTGGAGCGTCGATTACGGCAGGCACAAAAGGAGAGGCTAATTCGCTCCGGAAATCTCGGTACCCAACTCGAAGAAGCCGGGCGTGCCGAGGTGATTAGCCAGCAAGAAGCTGGCGAGCTGCGCAACTACCACAACAAGGTTTCCGCACTGCTCTCTGTCGATGATTTCGGGCCGAACGAACTCGGCAGGTCTGGCAATCGTCTCGCAGAGACACCTCGCTCGGCCAAGAACAAGCCAGCTGCCAGGAAACGGAAGAAAAAGGTGACGCCGCGCAAGAAATCAGCAAGCAAGAAAAAAACACGCAAAACCTGACGATCGGACATGGCAAAGCGACATAGCCCGATTTGTGAGTTCACGTTCTTCGTAGACAGAGATGCCGCCGACGATCACGAACGCTGGCTCGACGACCAGGCTCAAGAAGCACTACGCCTGTCAGGGGCGCTGGACTGTCACCTTTTTTCGGTTGCCGATGACGCTCAAGGACGTACGGGCCGCATTTGCCAGTTCGTACTGGACGGCAACGAGGCGCTTGACGACTTCGTTGACGGTTTCGGGGCAGACTTCGATGCCGCCGCCGTCAGTCATTTCGGCGACCGGATGGCGATGAGCAGTCGCGTCTTGCGCGAGGACAAGATGCATGGCAAGCCACAAGACGAAATTCCGGACTGCCTGAATTGCGGCGCGCATCTCCGCGGCCAGTACTGCGGACATTGTGGCCAACGTTCGCGCAGCCGATTGATCAGCTTGTGGGAGCTGGTTCGGGATGCGTTCGGTGACTTGTTCGAGCTGGATTCGCGACTTTGGCAGACGCTCGTACCGTTGCTGATTCGTCCGGGTCTGCTGACGCACGACTATCTGCAGGGGCGGCGCGCTCGATACATGCCGCCGTTTCGCATGTATCTGGTGCTCAGTCTGTTATTTTTCCTCGTGGCTTTTTTCGATCCCCACGAGAAACTCGGCGTGCTATTCGAGCCCGACGCTGCAACACCGGCGGGCCAGGAATCTGGCGAAGAAAAGAGTGAGATCGATTCTGCAAAGCAGGAACTTCTGGATGAGCTCGCTGCCGAGGGGATTATTGTCGGCAGCAATTCTGTACCGGAAGACGTCGCCGATGACCTGAGTTCCCTCAACATCCAGTTTGACGACGACGGTAACCCCGACGTCAAATGTGAAGTCGATCAGTCGGATCTGGACGATCTGCCTGACTGGATCTCCAGACGTCTGACGCCAGAGAGAATTCAACGAATTTGCGAGCGTACGAAAATCGATGGCGGCCGTGCCCTGATCAACAATATGCTCGACAATATTCCCGCAGCGTTGATTGTGCTGCTGCCATTGATGGCTGTCGTCCTAAAGGGTCTGTACCCATTATCGCGTCGGTATTACGTCGAGCACCTGCTGTTCTTCGTACACTTTCACGCATTCTTCTTTTTGATACTAAGCGTGGAAATTTTGTTCTCGCGAGTAACCGCGTTGGTGGCCGTTCCCGAGGCAATTGCGACCCTGGCTCTAGTGGTTGCATCGTTCTACATACCGGCTTATCTGTATATTTCAATGCGCCGGGTTTACGGGCAGGGCCGCGCTATTACGTTCCTGAAGTTCATAGTCCTGACTATCGCCTACTCCGGTGGGTTTCTGGTCACCATGCTCGGGGCCGTTGCGATCGCTGCCTTTTCCATTTAAATAGCCAAATCGAGCGTGTGTAATGCGCGCCGAACACTTATCATCAACCATATTGTCCCAGCAACGGCGACACTAGCATGCAGGCAAACCGACTAATTCCTGTTCTCGCGACAATCGCGAGTGTTCTGTTGGTCATGGGTTGCAGCAAGCCCGTCAGTGACACGAACACCGAAAACGCTGCTGACGACACTGTCGCTGCAACACCAGCCCCCGAGGCGCTGGAGCTCACTCCGTCCCCGGATGGCGCCGGCGTGTTTTTCATTAGCCCGGCCGACGGTGATGTCGTGTCCAGTCCTGTCAGCGTCAAGTTTGGAATTGTGGGAATGAGCGTCGTAAAAGCGGGTGAGATGCAAGCAAACGCCGGGCATCATCATCTGCTTATCGACACCGGCGTTCCGGACCTGACAATGCCCGTGCCCGCAGACGAGCATCACCGCCACTTCGGCGATGCCAGCACCACTGCATACATAAATCTGGAACCCGGCCCGCACACGCTGCGCCTTTTGTTGGCAGACTACAGGCATATTCCTCACGCTCCGCCGGTAATGTCGGACACAATAACTATCACCGTCGAATAATTGGTTGAGCGATACGGCTCGGACCTCTAGAATTGGCTGTAATCAGTAACCTTCAGAAAATGAATAAATCCAATCAACAAAGGCCTCTCGGCGTAAGCGGGCTTGCCGCCTACCTACCGCCTTATCGTGTCTGGCTCGAAGACTGGTGCGACTGGACCAATAATCAATGGCCCAAGACGCGCGAGGTCGTCGGGCGCAGTTTCCGCGTCCGCGGGCCAAATCAAAGCGTCTACACAATGGCTGCGACGGCCGTTATCCGGCTAATCAATCAGTACGATATCGACCCGACAAGGGTCAAGTTTCTCGGCTTGGGCACCGAATCAAGTACAGACAATTCGGCTGGTGCAATCATCGTAAAAGGCATGGTTGATCAAGCTCTCCAGACTCGCGGACGACCACCAATCGCTCGCAGCTGTGAAGTTCCTGAGTTCAAACATGCGTGCCTCGGTGGTGTTTACGGGATGAAGGGTGCCATTCGCCACCTTGCTCTCGACGGCGCTGGCGGGCAGGCGATTGTCGTCTGTGCCGATATTGCCGAGTATGCCCGCGGCAGCAGTGGCGAACCTACGCAGGGGGCAGGGGCTGTCGCCATGCTGCTGGAAGAAGACCCGAAGCTTGCCGTCGTCGACCTGGTCGCATCCGGCTCGGCCTCGGACTACCGGGTCATGGACTTTCGCAAGCCAATGTCACGTTTCTGCGGGCAGGACCGCGCGGAATCACATCAGGTTCAGGACTTTCCGGTTTTCAACGGCAAATATTCGACAACCTGCTACATCGACGAAACGCTGCAAGCTCTGAACGACATGTATGAAAAGCGGGGTTTGAGCCCTGCTGACTACGTACATTCGCTGCGAACGATATTCATGCACCGGCCATATCGCCGCATGCCTGAAACAGGCTGGGCTATTTCCTACCTGTTCGCACTGAGCCAGGGCAGCGCGGCTGACCGCGCTGAACTCGCATCTTATTGCTACGAAGCCGGAGTTGATCCTGACCAGGTGAAGCAGGAAATGCTGAGCAAGCCGCAGGTCGTTCAGTTCGCCGTCCCCGAGCGGGTTCGATACGAAGCCTACCCACTGACGATGGCCATCCTCCGTAGTTTTCGGGCGTCACGCCGCTACCGCCGCGAAATTCTCGACAAACTCGCCCTGGGTAGCGACACGATGCTCGATCTCGGCAATCTGTACACGGCCGCCCTGCCGGCATGGATGGCCGCCGGCTTCGAGCAGGCGCTCGACGAAGACTATCTGACACCTGGTGAAGAGATACTGACACTTGGTTACGGTAGCGGCGACGCGGCCGAGGTCATACCGTTCTTTGTCGCAGATGCGTGGCGGGAAGCCTCCGCACAGATCGGTTTCGCAGATGCGATGCAGCTTGCCGTCGATCTCGACTTCGATCAATACAAGGCACTGCATGACGGCCGGGCAGCGAAGGGCCTCGACTACATCCTGAGCAATGAGTTTGTTATCGATCGCATCGGCCAATCCGATGATCGGCAATTCTGTGACCTTGGTATAGAGTATTACCGCTACGTAGGCTAGGCCCGAGCCTCCTGTACCGGCCAGACAATTTTCTTTAACTGGCAGCTTGTTGAAACACTGTGTCTAAAGCCGTGCGTCGGCTGATCAGCAGACTGCTTGCTTGCAATACGACGCCAGAGAGCCGCTGTATTCATGCTGCAATGTCTGCCACTCCATCTTGAACCAGGGCGTGAATTGCTCCGGCATTGATTTCAGTTCGCCATCGAGGGTCTCGACCGAAATATAGCGAATTGCGGAAATCTCATGCTCGTTCGGCTGTACCGGGATACCGGTTTTGCCGAGGTAAACATGACACAGCTCGTTCTCCGACCCCTTGTCACCGAACCCTGCGTGGTAGACAAATTGGTAAACGAATTCGAGCGTTGCCTCAATGTTGAGCTCATCGCGCAAGCGTCGGCGCGTCGCAACGGGCATCGTTTCGCCGCGACGTGGGTGGCTGCAACAGGCGTTAGACCAATAGCCGGGCCATAGTCTCTTTTCCTCGCCGCGCTGCTGCAGCAACAGTTCTCCGGCGTCATTGAACAGGAACAACGAAAATGCGCGATGCAGCACGCCTTTACCATCATGACACCCAGCCTTGGTCAAATGGCCTATCTCTGTATCGTTAGCATCGACGAGGATTAGTTCCTCGGTTTCCGACGAGACGATTCTGTTCACATTGTCCAATCTGGTTCTCCTGGTCCGATCGTCTTGAATCCCGCCGCCCGGAGCGCTTCAGTTACTTCATCAACAGTCCCCGGACACAGAGCTACAACCGACCCGCCGCCCCCTGCCCCCGTAAGTTTCGCGCCGACAGCACCGCTGGCCCTCGCAATACTCACAATTCGTTCAAGCTCAGGTGTCGACACCTGTATAGCGTTGAGTAATCCATGGCATATATTCATTAAGAGACCGAGATCTGCGAAGTCAGCGCTTTCAAGAGCGACAGCGCCAGCCTGGCTGATTTCGTCAATTTCCTCAAACACAGCGTTATAACGCTTGCGGTTTTTCTCGTAACGGCGTCGCACACCGGTAACCTGCTCTCTTGTCAGTCCGGACTCGGTACTACAGGCAACGACCAGTGGCGGAATCTCAGTCAGTGTCAGCCTTTGCACCTGCAGCGACCCGTCGTTACGAAAAAGCATTGGCTCGCCATACGTAGCGATCGTGTTGTCGATGCCCGACGGCGTACCATGCGCGAGCTTTTCGCATTCGAATGCGATCGCGTTGACTCTGTCGTTATCAAGCCCGAGCTTTAGTTTGGCATCGAATGCGCGGACGATCGCTACGGCGAATGCCGCTGATGAACCCAGGCCCATGGCAGCGGGCAATCTTGAGCTCAGCCGAATTGCAAATCCTGATGCGGCGATCCCGAGTTCCCTCAGGATGAGTGTGACTGCAGCAGAAATACCCGTCTCGCTGGTGTCGTCAGCATCAATCTCCGTAAACAGCCCCCACTCCGGAACACAGACACTAAGACCTGTACGCTGTGGCTCTATTCCGGCGGTCACCGAATCCACAATTGGCACCGCGACTGCATGCTTTCCATACACGGCAGCATGTTCGCCGAGCAGGATAATCTTGCCCGCAGCGCTGGCCAAAGGAGCACTTGTATCTGCCACTGGTTCGCACCTGCCAGCCAGCAATTCCCTTGCTTTCGAGCTGCTGATATCTCCGTCACTGACAAGTTCGCGGGCGAGCTCCTCAACCACATCCCCGGGTGCCCCGGCCGCTGCGACAACACTTCTCGCATGCAGCCGCATATGGCCTCGCTGAATACCGCTTGTGGTCAAAGCCCTCAATGCGGCGAAATTCTGTGCGAGGCCGACGGCGGCCATTAGTTCTGCAAGTTCCCGCGCCGACCCGACACCGGTGATCTCGATGCCGGCCGCTGCTGCGGGATTTGCAGCCAGAGTGCCACCGACGATGCCAACCTTGAGCGGCACACTAATTTCACCAATCAGATTGCCGGCGTCATCGGCAGACCAGGTTGTGAGTGGCAGGTAGTTTCCGGTCGTTGCGGCGAACGCGTGTGCGCCAGCCTCGATCGCACGCCAGTCATTACCGGTTGCAATCGCCAGCGCATCAATTCCGTTCATGATGCCCTTATTGTGTGTCGCTGCCCGGTACGGATCAGCCAAAGCAATGTCGTTGGCCAGAATTATTCCATCACGGACTGCCGCAGCGTCTACTTGCCCGGTAGCAAGGACGTCGAGTCCGTAGCAAACGCGAGCAACAACGATCGATCGGTCGGCCAGGTTGGACAGAATGCGCAGTACGGCCCTGCCGCCGCACAACTCCGCTATCTTCGGGGCGACGGCTTCGCAAATCGTGTTTACAACATTTGCACCCATCGCATCGCAGGTATCTACGAGAACATGCACAGCGATGACGGGCCTCGCGTCGGCCAATTGCAAGTGATGAAATTCGATTCCACGAACGCCACCACCACGGGCGAGTAAGCGCGGATGAACCTCATTGGCAAGTTCGAGCAACTCTGAGTTCGCCGCCTGCAGTGTTGCAATCGCTTGCTGCACGTCGGCCAGATCCGCCACATGCACCTGACCTGCGAGCAGTGATTCAGTACATTCTGCAGCAAAGCCACCCGAGGCCCGTGCCAGTCTTGCCGCTCCACTCGTGCCAGCAACAACGGATGGTTCCTCTACGACCATTGGTACGAGATAGTCACGGCCATTGACGAGAAAATTCGGGGCGATAGCCAGCGGCAATCCGAATACACCGATGACATTCTCAATGATCGTGTCGGCGGCCACGGTAGATAGCAGATGCCGGCCCCGGCGAAGTTTTTCTGCATCGCCGGCCGAGAGCCAGCCACGGTGCTGCAGCTCTTTTATTCGCTCAGCAACTGTCAGTCTGTACAGTCCTGAAATTCGGGAATCGTTCAAAGCTTCTCTCTTACCAGTTGTGCACCATGTCGGTCAATCGTTACGTTCAGCTGTTTAAAACCCGCGGCAACCGGGCTCGCAATTAATGATGCGATGGCCGCCGCGTCGGTTGCCAGCACGATGCCGATGTCGCCACCGCCGGCACCGCATGGTTTGTATACCAACCCCATATCGTTGGCCGCATCAACCAGGTCACTGTGGCCAGCATCGAATATGCCGAGATCGTGGTCAACACTGAATAGTCGCAACGACTGCGTATAGGTCCGGCATGCATCCAAAACGCGTCGCGCAGATCCACTCCGCCATGCTGCTGCCGCGAGTTCGGCAGCGTGACCCAAATTGGCTCTTGACTGCTGAACGCCACACCGCTCCAGCTGATCCAATTTAGCGGCTGTGCTTGAGACAACGCCGCTCCACAGCAATGCGAACACAAGTCCCTCTGGCCATTCGAGTTGCAATGGCAGCCCCCTGTCCATCCGGTATTCAATGACACCGCCATTCGAACAACAGGCGACATCGACCCCGCTGCCCGCTCCATGCTGAAATCGCCGGTGTGCAGCCGTCGCGACTCTCGTCGTGTCGATGTTCGGCGCAATCGACGCACACATCGCTGTAGCCAATGCGGTCGCTAGTGCTGCGCTGGATCCAATGCCAACTTTGACGCCGCATTCCGGGTCAATAAACTCCTGAGTATCCAGCACATAGGACAGATTTCCAGCAAACGATCTATTAACCTCACGACATACCTGCTCAACCAGAGCATAAGAGTCGCCACCTGCCAACCACTCGAAATTGTCCCGCCCGGCCCTAAAGCGACCTTCCGTATCAGAAAACCCCGGTGCGATGACGCTGTGCCAATCTTGGTCATGAGGTTCGATCGTCACACGCGCACGGCGACTTACCGCCATGCTAACGGCTGGTGAGCCGTCCAGAACCGCATATTCACCGGTCAGCACCGCCTTGCCAGGGGCGCTTGCTGTTATGAGTTTCACTTGTCCGCCACCAATTCCGCACCGCGCTTGCCAAGCCCACTTAGCATGGTATCAATCACGCCCGTTGTGGCCGCCAGAGCGGCCCTGACGCGCACCACATCACCGGGAAGGCAAACAGCTTTTACCTGTGGCCCTGCATCAATTGTGAAGAATACGGCGACGCCTGCTGACTGCAGGTCACGAACTGTCTGCATGCACGCCAGCGTCGCGCTATTCCAATAAATTACGGGCGGTCGTGACCCCCACATCACTGAGTGCATTTTCAGACAATTATGTTCTGCTATCGCGGCCAGCTTCTCGAAGTTACGATCGTCAATTGCGCTTCTTGCTACATCGAGATCCGCAGGCTGTTGATCGATCCAACGCGAATAAAACGGCGAGGACTTGCGGCTAATCTCCATCGCCTCGCCGGAACTCACTCCTTTTGGCCCAGACGTAGTTATCGCAACTACGACACTAAGCGGCCATTCATCGCCAGCGCGCAAACGCGTTACCGATATTTTATCCCCACAATTCTGGAGCTCCACATATCCGCCGTGGAAAGAGCGCGCCGCAGATCCGGATGCGCTGCCAGCCAGGCTGGCGAGTTCCGCTACGCTCTTCACTTGCCTGCCAGCAGCGGCGGCAGCGAAGACCAGGGCACTGAACGCTGACGCCGATGACGCCAGACCGGCCGCAACCGGGAAATTGGTCCGGCTGACGATATTGGCCGATGGGCGTTTCTCGCCCAGCACGCCGTCAAGGCAGCTCCTTACTCGCGGCAGCATGGCGTGATTCTCCGCGCCATTGACGCTTAATTGATCATCACGTAACGCACCGTCAAGTTCGACACTCATCTCCGTAAACAGCTCTGACAGCGTTATCGAAATTGAGCCCACGGCCGGCAGATTGCGGCTGGTATCGCGCTTGCCCCAGTACTTGATGAGCGCGATGTTCGGCGGCGCTTTGGCAATTGCCCGCATGAGCATCAATTCCGGGAAGTTGGTTGGCTTAAAGTAGCCGGATTATAGCCACACACGGTCCCACCGGACATTAAATCCGTGTACGCTACGCGTCCCGGAACATTGACTGCGGAGATAGGATTGTCGGCACGATTTAGCGAACGCGTCGATTATTACACCAAACGCGTATCGGGCAAGTTGCAAGAAGCACTGCCGCCAGCCGCACAGAACCCCGAGCGTCTGCACGAGGCAATGCGCTACGCCGTCCTGAACGGAGGCAAGCGAATCCGGCCGTTGCTTGTGTATGCAACTGGAGAATGCCTTGGCGTTGCCGAATCGCTGCTCGACGCCCCGGCAGTCGCAATCGAATTGATCCACGCTTTTTCCCTGGTTCACGATGATCTGCCGGCCATGGATGACGACGACTTGCGCCGCGGCAAACCAACGGTGCACAAACGCTACGATGAAGCAACTGCGATCCTCGCTGCGGACGCCCTGCAACCGCTTGCATTTAAGATCCTTGCCGACATTCCAGGCGTCACTCCCGCTGTCAGGTTACGGCTGGTCAAGATCGTAGCTGATGCTTGTGGGTCGACAGGCATGACGGGTGGCCAATCGATCGACCTCGCCGCAGAAGGATGCGATCTGACGGCAGCAGAAATTGAACATATGTATGCGCAAAAAACCGGCGCATTGATTCATGCTGCGGTCATCTCCGCCGCCCTGTTGAGCGATGCTCCCAACGATCGCGTCACTGCACTTGATTCGTTTGCGCGCAACATCGGCATCGTGTTTCAGATTCGCGACGATATTCTCGACGTCGACGGCGAAACGGCAGTCATCGGCAAGCCCGCGGGCAGCGACGAGCGGCTTGGCAAAGCCACTTTTCCAGGCATCTTCGGGCTGCAGGCTGCCCGGGATCGTTGCGCTGACCTGTTGGACGAAGCTCTGCTGCCACTTGATGTATTTGGCAGCGATGCCAGTCCGCTACGCTGGCTGGCCCGCTATATTGTCGAGCGCAGCAACTAGCAGCATGTTGAAACAGCCACGGGTGTTTTTTCAGCCGCAAACCACTTATGAGCCAACTCCGAGCGTAAGCAGAGCGCTATGACGACATCGGTAACACGTATCATTTTGCACGTCGACATGGATGCTTTTTACGCATCGGTGGAACAGCGCGACAATCCTGATTTGCGGGGCAAGCCGGTCGTGGTTGGCGGCGGCAGCGATCGGGGCGTTGTCGCTGCTGCGAGCTATGAATCGCGAGTCTTTGGTATTCGCTCAGCAATGCCGATGTCCGAAGCCAGGCGTCGGTGTCCCGCACTTTGTCATGTTGCGCCGCGCATGTCCCACTACAAGGCAGTGTCCGATCGCATCTTCACAGTGTTTCGCGAATTCACGCCACTGGTCGAAGGGCTGTCTCTTGACGAAGCATTTCTCGACGTTACTGCAAGCCGCGCGTTGTTCGGTACAGGCGCCGAAATCGCAACCGAAATCAAGAAGAAAATTCTCCAACGTACAGGCCTCACGGCGTCCGCTGGAGTTGCCGCAAACAAGCTTGTTGCAAAGATCGCGTCCGCCATGGACAAGCCTGATGGCCTCGTCACGATCGGCATGGACGACTGTCGACAAAAACTGGACCCACTGCCCGTATCGGTGATACCGGGCATCGGTCGGGAAACGCTGGCGCGGCTGCAGCTAATCAATGTTCACACTATCGGGAACCTGCGCCTCTCTCATGACCGCGACCTGCAACCTATCTTTGGCCGATTTACAGCCAAGACTCGCGAACGAGCGGCCGGTATCGATAATCGCCCAGTGGTGCCCAGCCGAGCAGAAAAGTCGATCAGCGCAGAGCAAACCTACGATCGCGATCTCAGCAGGCGCGACGACATGGAGCGAGAATTACTGCGTCTTGCCGAACGCGTGGCGGCGCGACTACGCAAATCAACCCTGGTTGCCGGCACGGTGCAGGTCAAGATTCGCCGTGCTGATTTTCAGACCTGCACTCGCCAGCGGCGCCTGCAACCTCCGGGCAACAACACCGACCAGGTTTTCCAGGTTGCACGCGAACTGCTGGCTACCTGGCTGGCGAAGAATCCCGGTGCACGCGTTCGCCTGCTCGGCATCGGTGGCAGCAATCTCGCAAGGACTGAGCAGCACGACCTGTTTGCTGCCGACAGTAATCAGGCAGCCGGCGCAATGGACCGGACCGTCGATCGGATTCGCGACCGCTTTGGCGATACCACGGTCGCCAGGGCCAGAACACTGGATCGGCCGTGACCACCCCGACTGCTGCGTCACGAGCAGCTTAAGGTAGAATCGGGATATGTATACGAGTTTCTTCGGCCTCAACGAAAAGCCCTTTTCGATAACGCCCGACCCGCGCTATTTGTTTTTGAGTGAGCGACATGGAGAGGCGCTCGCACATCTCGTGTATGGAGTAACGGAGAGCGGCGGCTTCATCCAACTCACCGGAGAGGTTGGTACAGGCAAGACAACCCTGGTTCGGTCGCTATTGCAAAACCGCATGCCGACCAACGCTGATGTGGCTGTGGTCTTGAATCCGCAGCAGTCGGCCCACGAGTTTGTTGAGTCTATTTGCGGCGAACTCCATGTTCCGGTGCCCGAGGCAAAAGGCAGCATCAAAGTGCTAATTGATGCGCTCAATCAGCATCTTCTCGCCGCACACGCGAATGGCCGGCGCACGATACTTGTCGTCGATGAAGCACAGAACCTGACTGCAGATGTCCTCGAGCAGGTTCGCTTGTTAACTAACCTCGAAACCACGAAACAAAAACTGTTGCAAATCATCTTGATCGGCCAGCCAGAGCTGCGCGAGTTGCTTGCTCGCAATGACCTGCGTCAGCTTGCACAACGGATTACCGGGCGTTATCACCTTGAACCCCTGTCACGCGACGAGACGGCACAGTACATCGAGCACCGACTGAAAGTGGCCGGTGCGCTCGGCGAAGTTTTTGACGCCGGTGCAAAACGCGAAGTATTTCGTCTGGCACAAGGCGTACCAAGATTGGTCAATGTCATTTGCGACCGGGCGTTACTCGGTGCCTACAGCCGTGAAATTCGACACATTAATCGCCGCCTTATACGACGCGCGGCAACGGAGGTCACTGGCAAGTTAGTTGGACCAGTCTGGCTGCGGTGGGCAATTTCATCAGTCGCTGTGATTGTCGTCGTGATAATCGCTGGCGGATTGTGGACGGTTCGCGAGCAGTCCAGGGACGACGGCGATGCAATCATCGATTCGCCGATTGAAATCGCGACGGACAGTGCCGCGGCCACGAGCGTTGTAGATGCGCCGCCGGTAATCGCGGCGGAGCCCGGCCTGGATGAACAATTACAACTTGCCGCGGACCTTACTGGCAGTGAGGCCGCGCTCATGAGATTGTTCGAGTTATGGCAGGCCGACTATCGCAGCGGTTCGGATACTGCCTGCGCTCAGGCCGCGGCCTTCGGTATGAGCTGTCTTTTTCAGCGCGGCTCCTGGAGCGGACTTCGGCAACTTGACCGGCCCGCGATATTGACGCTCATCGACAGTGACGGTAACCGCCACGCCGTCGTGCTGACTGCCATCGATGATGACACGGCAGAGCTCTCTCTTGGCGGTGTGACTGTTACGCATCCGGTCGACAGCATTTCTGACCTGTGGTTTGGCCAGTACCTGTTGTTGTGGAAGCCGCCGAATGCTGCGTCGGTAGCACTGGGGCCCGGATTAAGCGATCAGAACGTGATCTGGTTACGACAGAGTCTCGCGACGATCAACCCGAAGTACAGCAGTGAACCCTTGCACTCGGATCTGTTC
>Ga0255052_10001548_pt1 | contig 17222 bp, 15 predicted proteins | sample JV7_2_21_MG_FD_188632 | JGI IMG/M metagenome (GOLD analysis project Ga0255052, IMG submission 188632) | Seawater microbial communities from Jervis Inlet, British Columbia, Canada - JV7_2_21 | ecosystem: Environmental > Aquatic > Marine > Inlet | place: Canada: British Columbia | collected...
CTTGTTGAACACATGCTGCATATCGACCCGGAACTGAGACTTCATCCTGTTCAGAGGTATTCGGTCCTGGGGACGAACAGGCCCGGCCAGACAGGGCTCGACGTCACCCAGGTCGAATCTGAGAACCTCACTAAAATCGGGGTCGGGAGCTTCCGTGTCGAGAAAGAGACCTTGCATTTCGGCATACCGCTCGACGACGGTGATCAGCTCTTCACTGCGACCCGTCATCCTCAGATAGGACAGCGTCTCATCATCGATCGGGAAGTATCCGACAGTGGCCCCGTATTCAGGTGCCATGTTCGAAATCGTAGCACGATCGGGCAGGCTGAGAGTACCGACCCCGGGCCCGAAAAATTCGACGAATTTACCGACGACTCCATGTTCACGGAGTTTCTTGGTGATGGTGAGGACCAGGTCGGTCGCCGTCGCACCCTCTCGCAGTCGTCCGTTGAGAAAAAAACCTACTACCGGCGGAAGCAGGAATGTGATCGGTTCACCGAGCATGACCGCCTCGGCTTCTATGCCTCCCACTCCCCATCCGAGAACACCCAACCCATTGATCATCGTCGTGTGACTGTCCGTCCCCACAAGGCTGTCGGGATAACACATGTTCTCAGAAGGATCCAGATGATCTTTCGAAGTGGATACCAGAGTGGCAAGGTACTCCAGGTTGACCTGATGAACGATCCCGGTGGCAGGCGGCACGACTTTGAAATTTTCGAATGTTTCTGAACCCCAGCGGAGAAATTCATATCGTTCGCGATTTCGTGAAAACTCGATCTCGCTGTTTTTGACAATGGCTTCCTGCGTGTTATGAACATCTACCTGAACCGAGTGATCGATCACCAGATTCACCGGAACGATCGGATTTACCCGGTCCGGTTTCCCTCCTCGTCTGGCCAGGGCACTCCTCAGTGCAGCCAGGTCGACAAGACTGGGAACGCCGGTGAAATCCTGGAGGATCACTCGTGAGGGACGGAAGGGAATTTCAACGGTTCCCGCAGTAGCGGGGCTCCATCGGGCTATATTTTCAATGTCACCGGCCGTTGTCCCGAGGCCGTCACAATTTCGGAGTGCAGCCTCGAGTAGTATTTTTATTGTTTTTGGAAGTCCGGCCGTATCCCCGATACCCTCTTCCGCAAGCCGATCGATCCTGTACAGGATGGCTTTCCCTCTGCCAGTTTCGAAGTGCTGCCTGACACCGAATGTATCACAAAACCCTGTGTTACTCATTGAGCACATCTCCCTGAACGTACCTCACCCCTACCCTCACCCATACTTTATATAATAACACCGGCCCGATAAACAAGCGAGAATTTCCAAAGCTACCTCACACGATCACGTATTTTAGTTACGGCAGCGTATTGACATGTAAAGCCGGAAGACCGAAGTATTACTACGTATTACGACGAAAGTTACTTCCACGCAGGTGACACTGCGTTAAAAAGTAAAAAGTGGCGTAAGCCATTAAACTAGAGGAGATTACAATGAAACACACACTTCCGGATCTTGGATACGGGTATGATGCGCTCGAACCGCACATCGATGCCCAAACGATGGAAATCCATCACACGAAACATCATGCTGCCTACATTGGCAACCTGAACACAGCACTCGAGCATTATCCCGAGTTCTCCGAGCAACGCATCGAAGAACTGCTTCGAAACCTCCAGTTTGCCCCTGAAAACCTCCAGGCTGTTTTGCGCAACAACGGAGGGGGTCACGCCAACCACACTCTGTTCTGGAACCTCATGAGCCCCGATGGCGGCGTAAAACCTGACGGACAGCTTGACCGCGCACTTTCGGATTCCTTCGGAAGTTTCAAAACATTCAAAGAGATGTTCGAGAATGCGGCCATGAAACGTTTCGGAAGTGGTTGGGCCTGGCTTTGCATGAAACCTGATGGAGATCTTCTGGTCACGTCGACGGCGAACCAGGACTCACCTCTCTCTGACGGTAATACGCCCCTGCTTGGTATCGATGTCTGGGAACATGCGTACTACCTGAAGTACCAGAACAGGCGTGCCGAGTACGTCTCCAACTGGTGGAACGTGGTGAACTGGCGTGAAGTCTGCCTTTTGTACGACAGAGTCAGAGAAATGGAACTGTCAGTCAAGAGGTGATGTTTCTACCACGACATTCGCCATTCTCATATTCTTCTGAACCTGCCGTTCGGCCCGGCGGTGAATTCTGCAAGGGAGGCAAACATGTCGACAGAATTGTCAAGTAAACAGTGCATTCCCTGTCATGGCGGGGTACCCCCGCTGCCGGAGCCGGAGATCCGGAAGCTGCTCGAAAGGCTCGACGGATGGTTGCTCAACGGTGAGGGGCACCTTGAGAAGTTTTACACTTTTCAGAACTTCCGCGATGGTTTGGAATTCGTCAAACGTGTGGGGGAGATGGCGGAGGAACAGGGACACCACCCCGACATCTATCTGGCCTGGGGAAAAGTTATCCTCGAGGTGTGGACTCACACGATAGATGGACTGGTGGAGAACGATTTTATTTTTGCGGCAAAAGCGGATGGACTCTTGAGATGAACGAGATTGACCCGTTACCGCCGATATCCTCGAGGATTGACAATTGAAAAAGCAAGATTTGACAATAGGCATACCAAAAGAACTTCAAGACAATTTCCGGTGTGTGTCTGTCGTTCCGGATACGGTAAAGCTGCTCGTCAAAAAAGGGCACACTGTTCTGATCGAAAAGGACGCCGGCATTCAATCATTTTACGGCAATGAGCACTATGTAGAGGCCGGAGCACAAATAATTGAGGATGCCGAATCCGTATTTGGAGAATCTGATGTCATTATCAAGATCCGCCCTCCACTGATCAACACGAAATTGGACAAATACGAACTGGATCTCATGAAAGAGGGTGCTACGATCATGGGATTCCTGTCCCCGACGCTGGATCAGAGGGTCATCCGAACATTAACGACGGGCAAACTGTCCGGTTTTGCCATGGAGTTGATTCCCAGGATCTCGCGTTCCCAGAACATGGATGCACTCAGCAGTATGAGCACGATCATGGGGTATCGATCGGTTCTCCTGGCAGCGAATCTCCTAGGAAAATTTTTTCCTCTTTTGATGACTGCAGCCGGAACGATCCGGCCCGCAAATGTTCTTGTTATCGGTGCCGGTGTTGCGGGGCTTCAGGCTATAGCCATGGCCCACCGTATTGGCGCGACGGTCGAGGCTTTTGACACGCGGCCGGCGGTAAAAGAGCAGGTTGAAAGTCTTGGGGCTCGCTTTATCGAAATGGAAACTATCGAAGATGTAGAAACCAAATACGGTTATGCAAAAGAGGCATCAGACGAGTTCATCAAGAAGGAGATGGAAGCCATTGCTTCCCGTCTAGCCAAAATTGATGTTGTTATATCAACCGCACTGGTATTCGGTCGTAAAGCACCGCTGTTGATCACTGAAGAAATGGTCAAGATGATGACACCGGGTTCGGTGATCATTGATCTTGCCGCGGAACAGGGCGGAAACTGCGAACTGACGAGGGCCGCCGAAACGATCGAAAAACATGGAGTCATTATAAACGGTGCGGTTGATCTGCCGTCTCAGCTGTCTTTTCACGCCAGTATGATGTATTCAAAAAACGTGCTGAACGCTTTTCAAAATCTCTATCGGGGGGAAGATGACACCATCGACCTCGAAGACGAGATCAACGCAAACGCTCTCGTAACCTGCAAGGGAGAAATTGTCAGTGAAATGATAAAGAACTTCATGAACAATGGAGGAGACAACAAATGACGGGTGTTCTGATCGTTTCGATTTATATATTCGTGCTTTCGATTTTTGTCGGGTTTGAACTGATCACCCGGGTCCCCCCCCTCCTCCACACACCGTTAATGTCCGGGGCCAATGCGGTGTCCGGCATTACTCTTGTCGGTGCGTTGATCGTTGCCGGTACCGGGGCAAGCTGGCTGGGTACGCTCCTGGGATGTGTTGCGATCATTTTCGCGACTATTAATGTTGTCGGCGGGTTTCTTGTCACTGATAGAATGCTCGAGATGTTCAAAAAAGAGGACAAGAAAACATGACCATGCTGATAAATATCGCTTATCTCATTTCGATAAGCTGCTTCATCCTGGGATTGAAGTTTTTGAGCTCTCCCAGAACAGCACGCCGCGGCAATATGTTAAGTGCATTTGCCATGTTCATAGCTGTTGTGGTCACTCTGTTCGACAGACAGATCGTGGACTACACGTATATCCTTGCCGGTATTGTTATCGGAGGAACAATAGGTGTCGCAGCCGCAAAAAAAATCAGAATGAACGATATGCCGCAAATGGTGGCGATTTTTAATGCTTTCGGAGGTGGGGCTTCTTCTCTTGTCGTGCTGGCCCAATTTATTCACCATCCGGAAATGGCCGAACTGAATACTGGTTTTACTATTCCTGCCGCTCTTTTTATCGGAACGATGACGTTCACGGGAAGTATTGCAGCTTTCACAAAACTGCAGGAGTTGGTGAAAAGCGCACCGATTCTTTTTCCCGCTCAAAAAATTATCAATTTTCTCCTTCATCTGGGGATAGTGATCTGTGCTGTTTTATTTATCACGCAGCCGGGAGAGTCCAGCTTTTTCTATCTCCTGGTAATTCTCCTGTTGTCGGCCGTCATAGGAATCACACTGGTCTTACCGATAGGCGGTGCGGACATGCCGGTGATAATTGCACTTCTAAATTCTTATTCGGGACTTGCTGCTGCGGCATCCGGATTTGTCATAAACAACTATGTGTTGATCGTCAGTGGTGCGCTGGTGGGGGCCTCGGGATTGATTCTGACGAACAAGATGTGCCGGGCAATGAATCGCTCATTGTTCAATGTGCTGTTCGGAGCGGTTGGGCAGGACATCGACACTGGCTCGCAGACCGGACAACGCAACGTAATCCGGTACACCCCAATGGATGCGGCAATGATACTCGAGAATGCGCGATCTGTTATCGTGGTCCCGGGGTATGGTCTGGCTGTCGCTCAAGCGCAGTACGCCATGCATGATACGGTTGAATTGCTCCGTAAACGGGGGACCGAGATCGATTATGCTATACACCCCGTTGCAGGCAGGATGCCGGGACACATGAACGTACTTCTCGCGGAAGCGAATGTCCCTTACGACTATCTGAAGGATATGGAAGAAATAAACGAGGATTTCAAGAACACTGATGTCGTGCTTGTCGTCGGCGCAAACGATGTTATCAATCCTGCGGCACGCGGGAACGGGAATCCGCTTGCCGGGATGCCTATTCTGAATGCCGATCAGGCCCGCTCGATAATTATAATCAAGCGCAGTTTGAGCCCCGGATTCGCCAAGGTAGAGAATGAATTGTTTTACGAAAAAAAAACCATGATGGTCTTCGGGGATGCCAAAGAAATGCTCTTGAAGATCGTGGCTAATTTGAAGACAGACTCCTGATACCCGCTCATCCGAGCCTCGGATCCGTTCCTTTGATTATCACCGACACCTCCCTCTGGCTGAACCCCTTATATCCATCCTCTCTCTGAATATTCTCGAGATGGCTCCCGATGGCGCCGGATACCGAGAACCTCGATGCAGCTTCCTTATCAATTACCTTCTCCCTGACCAGTTTCTCGAGACGGCTCTTGTCCACCTGCCAAGTCTCACCCTGCGTGAACGCCTGTCTGAGATAGGGGAGTGTACTGAAGGGCTCCATCATCTGGATGCCCTCCACCCCCAGATTGCTTACTAACCGATCGAAGTCCGATTCAACGGCGAGATGGTGGAGACCGGAGCTGAGCAGAGAGTCGCCGTGCAGCGCACACCATAAACCAATGGTGCCGAATGAATCCACTGGCGGGAGAGGTGCTTCCAGGTAGTCTATATCCAGTTCGTCAGGACCGAGATCCACATCCAGAAAAAGCACCACACCAATTGCCTGATTTTCCATAACTTGAGCACCCCAGCCCGCTTGTGCGCCGGCGTAAAAATGCTCGCGCGGAAAAAATCCAAGGATCTCGAAAAACCGTATGAGCTCCCTGAAATTCTCTCGTGAACTCCGGTAAGCGTGATGATCGTGATTCGACCAACCCACTCCCACTTGATCAAGACTCTCTTTCTGGACTCTGGCAGCACGGTTCCTGGATTGCCAGTACTCCCTTTCGGCATACGCAAAGAGGTATGCTGCGAGATCGATCCCAGCCCGGTCCACCTGTTCCCGGGCGAGCGACAGGAGTTGGGCAACGGCAAGAGCACCATCTTCGAGATTCCTGGGACGTGACTGCCATTTTAGCAATGTGTCATTATAGAGCTCCTCGTAGCCGGGTTTCACTTCCACAGGTGAAAAGAGGCAGCACACTCGTCTCTCCACCACCCACAGTGCCGTCCCGGCAGAAGAGGCCACCTTACACCGACGAAAATCGCTCAGGGGTGCCCCTTCGATCTCGAGATCAAGGCGGTTGGTTTTCAAAAAGGTTTCAACACTATCAACCGAAACGGCTACCCCGGCCTCCTCATCCGACTCCGAAGTTACGAGTATTCGAGGTATACGCGCTCCGGGATGATCAAAAATCAGTTGTCCCGTCTCGCTTTGCTTCACATAACCATGGTCTTCGAGATGTTTGGCCAGACCTTCTTTATGATTCAATACCAGACAGTCCGTGACATCGATGAGGCGTGTGGCGGCTTTTTCAAGCAAATCTCCGGCAAGCTTGAGGATGCCGGGATTGGACCTGCAGAAACCGTCCAGCTTTGAGTGGACAAAATTCCAGGCCCGGGGCTTCCTTTTCCATTGAAAATGAGCGGTATTACTCTCCATCATTGCACTCCTTGCGTTCCTTGTACTCCTTGCGTTCCCTGCACACTTGCACTACTTCTACGATTATGTGATCTTTTTTATCTGCCCGCAAGCTCAAACTTACGTCCGTGTCTCATCATTTTCAATATGTTAACATTTTCAGTGCCGCGGTGTTCCGGGCGATCCCGGTTGATCGGGCGTTTTTTGAAAACAAGGGTCTTGAATGCAGGTAAAGGTATACCTATATAGGGAATAGAGAATCAATAAACAGTAAAAAAGGAGTGACACATGAGTGATATAAAGACGGTACTCATCACCGGTACGAACAGCGGATTCGGGTTTCTGACGACCCGGACGCTGCTCAAGAACGGATACACCGTGGTTGCCACGATGCGTGACATCGAGGGAAGGAATAAAAACGCAGCGAGTGAGCTGCAGAAATACGCCGGGAAATCACCGGGCACGGTGCACATCATCGAGCTTGATGTCACGAGTGACCTGTCGGTTGAACAAGGTATTCAGAAGGCACTCGATCTTGCGGGTCATCTCGATGTCGTGATCAACAACGCAGGCTTTGGTGTCGGCGGATTTGCGGAAACGTTCACCGTGGAACAGTGGCAGTATGTTTTCGAGGTCAACGTATTCGGGGTACTCCGTGTCAGCCGTGCCGTGCTGCCAGCCATGCGAAAGGCCGGCTCAGGACTTATCCTTCAGGTCTCGAGTGTCATGGGGCGCATTGTCCTGCCGTATGCCGCACCGTATTCGGCAACGAAGTGGGCGCTCGAAGCAATGTCCGAGAGCCTCAGGTACGAACTCGCTTCGACCGGTGTCGACGTGGCCATCGTAGAACCGGGTGGGTTTTTGACCGGTTTCGGCGAGAGGATGATGATTCCCGAAGATGAAGCGCGTGTCGCGAGTTACGGACCATTGGCCGATATGCCGCAAAAGATGTGGGGAGGGTTGATGGAACAGCTGGCCGGTGAGAACGCACCTGACCCTCAGGAAGTTGCAGACGCGATCCTTGAATTGATCGAGACACCGGCCGGACTGCGCCCTCTCCGCACCGTGGTCGACCCGTTGACAGGGGGCGAGGCTGGAAAGACGATCAATCAGACCTCTGAAATGGTACAATCCGAGCTCTTCGAACAGTTCGGGATAACCCCGACGCACAAGGAGCGTGTTTCGGCGTAACACTACTGACAATTTAATAATTCACCCCCGGCGAGGGGTATGAACCGGGTTGGATCTCGCTTCAACCCGGTTTTTTACAAAATTAATTCTCTTGAAAATAGTTCCGGCAATTCTTACTATTAGTCTGAGTGTGACCAGTACACTTCCTGGCTGTCTTTTGCCAGAGTATATGTTTTCCAATTGAATACGCTCAAAACAATTGTATAACGCCCGATATCAAGTGCGCAATCGTACACGGGGGGCTATGATGAACCTCACAAAATTTCTCCTATGTGTTCTCCTTGTGATCTGTATCTGCCCTGTTCACATCCGAGCAGAAGAGGATCTACCAGAAATAGGTATCGTCGAAAGACTCGGCGAATATGTCCCGCTTGATCTGAAGTTTCTCGACGAAGCTGGGGATTCGGTTCAACTGAAAGATTTTACCGACAAACCGGTAATCCTCTCACTCGTCTATTATACCTGCCCCGGGATCTGTCTTCCCCTGCTGAACGGAATAGCTGAGGTGCTCGACAAGATAGCGCTGGACCCGGACAAGGATTTTAATGTTGTGACGATAAGTTTCGATCCAACGGAGACCCCGGACCTCGCGAAAAACAAAAAATCGAATTACCTCAAAACATTCAACCGTCCCTTCGGCGAGCACAACTGGCATTTTCTGACCGGTGATGAAGAGAATATCAGGAAGTTAACCGAGGCTATAGGATTCTATTATAAAAAAGAGGGCGAAGAGTTTATCCACACGGCAGCCCTCTACATCCTCTCTCCTGAGGGTAAGATCACACGTTATCTCTACGGAATGAACTTCCTGCCATTCGACCTCAAGATGGCCGTCATGGAAGGCGCAGAGGGAAAAATTGGACCCACGATCGCCAGGGTGCTTCTGTACTGTTTCAGCTATGATCCCGACGGCCAGAGATACGTTTTCAACATACTGAAGGTAACAGGCACAATGACCATGCTGGTCGCAACTCTGTTCGTGATCTGGCTTGTCGTAACAACCAGGAAATACAGAACCAAGGAGAAAGTAAATGCCTGACGGGGTTGCTGACGCTGCTCATCACGATCTTAGCTTTCTCACGGCCAGCGGAAAACACGCAGGACTGCTCTCCTGGATCCTCTCGACCGACCACAAAAGGATCGGGATACTCTACCTTACAGCCGTCGTATCCTTCTTCCTGGTGGGTGTCCTGATCGGACTGCTCATGCGCATCGAACAGCTTTCGATCGGCGAGACCATAATGAAAGCTCAGATGTATAATGCCGCGTTCACCTTGCATGGCGTGATAATGATCTTTCTTTTCATCATACCCGGGATCCCGGCCATCTTCGGCAATTTTTTTCTCCCTCTTTTGATCGGTGCACGGGATGTGGCCTTCCCCAGACTCAATCTTCTCTCCTGGTGGATCTACATGTTGGGAGCCACGCTGGCAATAACTGCGCTTTTTACCGGTGGTGGCCCGCCGGATACGGGCTGGACGTTTTACGCCCCGTACAGTATCCGCTCGGGCACGAACGTCACTCTCGCCGTTTTTGCGGCTTTTATACTAGGATTCTCCTCGCTTCTGACCGGATTGAACTTCATCACGACCATCCACAGACTAAGAGCACCTGGGATGAACTGGTTCAGGATACCGCTTTTTGTGTGGTCCACATATGCCACAGCATGGATCCAGGTTCTCGCAACACCGGTTATCGCCATCACACTTCTGCTCGTCATGGCCGAACGGCTCTTCGGCCTCGGCCTCTTCGATCCGGCAAAAGGGGGCGACCCCCTTCTCTACCAACACCTGTTCTGGATCTACTCTCACCCTGCCGTTTATATTATGATCCTTCCCGCCATGGGTGTGATTTCAGAGATCATTCCTACCTTTGCCAGAAAAACCATATTCGGGTACAAATCAATCGCTTTCTCCAGTCTCACGATTGCATTCGTCGGTTACCTTGTCTGGGGGCATCACATGTACACCAGCGGCATGAGCGACACTGCCGCCTGGGTCTTCTCGCTGTTGACCTTCCTTGTGGCGGTCCCCTCTGCCGTCAAGGTGTTCAACTGGACCGCGACCCTGTACAAAGGGGCTATCGAATTTTCTCCCGCCCTGCTCTTTGCGCTGACGTTCATTTTCCTTTTTTCCATCGGGGGGCTAACCGGCCTGATCCAGGGAGCCTTACTGACGGACATTCATGTCCATGACACGTACTTCGTTGTGGGACACTTTCACTATACGATGTTCGGCGGGACGGGATTCGGCTTCCTGGCGGCCCTTCTGTACTGGTTTCCGAAGATGTTTGGAAAAATGTATGACCGCCGAAGTATTTACATCTCATGGTTCTTTATTTTCGTCGGTTTCAACCTGCTGTTTTTCACCATGATGATCATGGGCTGGATGGGTATGCCGCGTCGTTACTATGACCACCTCGAATATTTTCACACTCATCACGTTGTGGCGACGGTGGGATCCTGGGTTCTTGCCGCCGGAATCTTTTTCTTCTTCTATACTTTTCTGAAAGCCGTGCGATCAGGTGAAAAAGCTCCGTCCAATCCCTGGAGCGGAAGCACGCTCGAGTGGCGGGTGTCCTCGCCCCCACCGCCTGAAAACTTTCATGAGATTCCAACCGTTACAGGCGGTCCATACGACTACGGGCACGAAATAGAGGGAGCGCGATGAACGGCATTGCAGTTCACGGAATGGAGCTCCATCGAGATGCAACCGGAGCCAGGATGGGGATGTGGCTTTTTCTCTTCTCAGAACTCATACTCTTTGGCGGTCTCTTTCTTCTTTATGCCGTGTACCGCTCGTCGTACCCGGAAGACTTTCACTATGCTGCATCGCATCTCGACACAGCTGTTGGAACAATAAACACCCTGATCCTTCTCACAAGCAGTCTTACGATGGCTCTCGCTATCGGAGTTCTGGAACGAGGTAACCGAAGGCTTTCTTCCATTCTTATAGCCCTGACCATCCTCCTTGGTATAGTGTTCCTCGTCAACAAATTCTTCGAATGGTCGGCCAAATTTGATCATCACCTCTATCCTAATTCGGAAGAGCTGTTGTTGCATACACCGGGTGAAAATGTCTTTTATGCTCTGTACTACAGCATGACCGGCCTCCACGGCATCCACGTGCTCGTGGGTATTGGAATACTGTCGTTCATGCTGTATTATGTTGCCAGGAAGCCCAGGCGAGCGTTGACTCTAAGAGAGGGAGACCCATCCTCGATTATCGTACAGGACGGCAAGGGTAAAAAGATCTGGCAGCACCAGACCGGCGAGGGGGTCTTTGGGGTCGACCTCACCTTTATCTATAATGAACATGAAGAAGTGACCGAGGGAACAACGATCAAGCTCGAAAACTCGGGTCTTTACTGGCATCTGGTCGATGTCATATGGATCTTTCTGTTTCCTCTGTTTTATCTGATAACATGAGCTGGAGAATAGTATGGAAAAGCGTCATTCGGTCCCCCTTGGCACTTACTTTATGATCTGGTTCGGCCTCCTTGTATTAACAGGGGTCACCGTCACGGCAGCAGGGCTTCATCTCGGCAAGCTGAGCATCATAGTCGCCATTCTTATTGCAACCGTCAAAGGGACGTATGTGCTTTTTTACTTCATGAACCTGAAGTACGAAAAACGAATATTCAAGATCATGTTCGCAGTGGCTCTATCGACGTTTATGATCATCCTTCTGCTTACCTTTGTGGACGTGTCCTTCAGGTGAGGGGAATCGAATGAACGCTTCAACAGCAAATATGACGGATGTGGTGAATAACGCGTTCCTTGCGTTCGTTATTATTTCAATATTTTTTCTGGTCCTCATCACTTTTCTTATGATCTATTTTACGATCAAGTACAGTAAGAAGCGCCATCCACGGGCCATTCAGATCCACGGAAACACATGGCTCGAGGTCACCTGGATCGTGATCCCCACCATAATCGTTCTCGGGATGTTCTACTACGGCTACGTGGGATTCAAGATGATGCGTGACGTTCCCGAGGATGCGATGGTAGTGACAGCCATCGGGCGAATGTGGGATTGGTCTTTTCAATACGAAAACGGGAAAATGAGCGACAAGCTTTATGTCCCGCTCGGGAAACCGATCAAAGTCGTGCTGAGATCGATCGATGTTCTGCACAGCTTCTATATTCCGGCATTCAGGGTCAAAGCGGACGTCGTTCCGGGCAGGGAGAATTATCTCTGGTTCAAACCGCAGAGTATCGGCCCAGCTGACATCTTCTGTGCCGAGTATTGCGGTGCAAGCCATGCGTACATGTTATCTGAAGTTATCGTCATGAACGAGGATGAATACACAAAGTGGTACCAGGGAACGACAGTACTCCAGGACGAAAAGGCGAGCCTCGGCGAGGACCTCATGAAAACGAACGGCTGTCTGACATGTCACCGGATGGATTCCACTGAGGACAACGGACCGACCTTCAAGGGCCTCTACGGGAAAAAGCGGTACGTGCTCGAAAACGGGAAAGAAAAACAGGTCACAGCCAATGAGGGATACCTCAGACGAGCCATTGTCGATCCGGGTTTTGACATCGTCAAAGGATTTGATGATATCATGCCTCCTCCCGAGGATTTATCAGAGGAGTTATCAGAGGAGGATATCGCAAACATGATCGATTACCTGAAAACCGTCAAATGAAACTGATCATAGAACTAACACGGGTGAGGCTGACGGCTCTCACTACACTTTCGGCACTTACGGGCGCGATCATGGCGGTCGGGCATTGGGACTTCGTGTTCCTCGTCCCTGTTGCCGGTGTCTTTCTCCTCGCGGCCGGTGCTACCGTCCTCAACCAGATACAGGAACGGGATCTCGATGGGAAAATGAGCCGAACGAAAAACAGACCCCTCCCCTCGGGACGCTTAACACCGCGGCAGGCCGGCATCATCGCCATCAGCCTCCTGTCGCTTGGCTCCGTCATCCTCCTCTTCATGGGCGGTTACGTACCCGCCTTACTCGGGCTCTTTGCCGTTTTTATGTACAACATCGTCTACACAGCTCTTAAAAAGAGGAGCCCCTTCGCAGCCGTCCCCGGAGCTGTCATCGGCGCTGTCCCGCCGGCAATCGGATGGACGGCCGCGGGCAGGTCCCTGAGCGATCCTGCCATCATCGCTCTTATGATCTTTTTTTTCCTCTGGCAGGTCCCGCATTTCTGGCTTCTGTTTCAGGATCGTACCGATGAATACAGAGAAGCCGGTTTCCCGGTTCTGGCCGGATTTTTCGATTCGGACCAGATTCGCCGCATCACGTTTGTTTGGACGATTGCCGCTGCAGGATCATGTCTCATCTTGCCGATATTCGGGATCCTCGTTCACCCTGTCCTGTACGGACTGCTATGGGTAGCGTCGATCATGCTCGTCTGGCAGACAGCAAACACCCTGCTCGGCACCGGCCGCCTCAAGGGGGCTTTTCTGACAACCAATCTGTTTGCCCTGTTCCTGATGATCCTTCTCATAACAAGCTCGCTGACGGGGCAGGATAACAGATATACAACCGTGAGTCTCGAGTCAGCAACAGGATCACGTGGAGATATACTTGGAATTAATTGATAATCTGATACTGCCCCCGATGATCGGACACGTTTCTCTTTTGCCGTATCTGATTTTTTTCATGCTGTTCGTGTATCTGTCCTTTACGGGTATCCTCCTCGTTTCTCTTGGATTGTCACTTGCTTTCAGGATACTCCGGCAGGACGGCTCACGTGAACTTCTCGACCTTGTCACGGGGGACACGAAGACCTGGATCTTTCTCGGTCTGTTGCCAATCGTCAGTCTTGTGTTCCTCTTCGGACAGTACCTGTACGACGCACCTCTGCCCATTCATCAATATCTCATCATGATCGCCGGAATGGCTATGTGCAGTTTTGTCGTTATAGTGATCTACCGGCGGATACAGCAGATTGCCATTGGGGGGCTCGGGTTTATCTTGTTATTTGCTTCCCAGTTTTTTCTCGCGAGCACGATGAGTCTCCTGTATTATCCGGAACACTGGAGTTTTATCAAAACCCCGCTTCCCCACATCTTTTCAATAACGGTTCTTACTCAGTTTCTCTCCTTTTTAGTGCTTTCCGCACTTGTGACGGGGGCGGCTATCCTGTTCTTCTACTTTCAGTGGGGGGAGCGAACGCTTCCTGAGGAAACTCCCAACAGGAATGTTCTCAAGTTCCTCGCGATAGGACATGTGCTCGGGCCGACACTTATTCTTCCAGTCGTAATAATTTTGCAATTTTTCATGGTTCCCAGGGTGGCCGTATCGGATGACTTTTTCGCCTCAGGGGTTCTGACGCTGTTGAGTTTACTCGTCATATCCTTGCTGTCCCTCTCCATGATTCTCAAGAATCATGTCCGTTATGCCGCGGCAGTTTTCATCTGCACCCTCATCACGGTCGGGCTTTTCGTGTTTTCTCTGAGTGCACTTCAGGCGACCGCCAACAGAGAGCACTCCCTGCTTCTGGCAACGACCGCACAACGGGCTCAGAATGAATTGACCGCCATCCAGGAGGCAAGGTACACAACCACCCTCCCGGTGGACGAAAATCTCGGGGAGAAGATCTACAACGAACGGTGTAATGCATGCCACCGGTTCGACAGCGTTTTGATCGGACCAGCCTACAATGAAGTGTTAGCGAAATACAAGGATGATCTTGCCGGCCTGATCGATTTTATCCGAAATCCGAACAAGGTTAATCCCGCTTTCCCGGTGATGCCGAACCAGGGACTTTCGCTCAGGGACTGCAGGGCCATCGCGGCCCATCTCATGAAAGTTTTCAGCGAAACGGCCGATGGAGGGGGAAGTGACTAAAAAACTCTGGGCTCCCATTCTCATCGGCTACTTTCTTTTTATGGTTGTCGTCCTCGTCGGGCTCAGGGCCCATTGGCAAGGTGAGGATCTGTCGCCGGAGCAGCCCATAGCCTTCAGTCACACCATCCATGCGGGGGACCTGGGTCTCGACTGCACGCACTGTCACGTTTACGTTTCACAGTCACGCACAGCTGGGGTCCCTCCTTTGAGCATATGCATGAAATGTCATGAATCTGCCATCACGGACCGGCCTGAAGTCAAGAAACTCACCGAGTACTGGGAAACAAAGGAACCGGTAGTCTGGAAGAAGGTACACAGTCTACCCTGGCATGTCAGGTTCAGGCACGACCGGCATATAAAAGCAGATGTTGATTGCACTGTCTGCCATGGTGAAATAAAAGCCATGGACCGTGTGAGGCAGGTTCGTTCGCTCGAAATGGGATGGTGTGTCAAGTGCCACCGATCGAAGGACGCACCAACCGATTGTACTACCTGCCACAAATGAGGATCAGCGGATGAAGCGCAGAGATTTTTTAAAGGTGGTTGGTATCGTTTCGGGTTCAGTCGTCTCCGGCTGCAAACTGGAGAAAGCAGAAAAAAAACTTGTTTCCTATATGCTCCCTCCCGAAGAAGGTATCATACCCGGCGAACCGTACTACCTGGCTTCCACCTGTACCGAATGCCCCGCCGGGTGTGGTTTAACGGTAAAACTGAGAGATGACCGTCCCGTAAAACTCGAAGGCAATCGACTGCATCCTGTAAACGAAGGGACACTCTGCATGCGCGGGCAGGCCTCCCTCGCACACCTCTATCATCCAGAGCGTTTGAAAGAACCGCTGTACAAGGGGTTGGAGGGCACCTTCGCACCGATATCCTGGGACAGGGCGGTAGATCTCATCCGGACTGCTCTCGGAGCATCCGGTAAGGATGATCTTGCCAACTTTTACCTTTCGGGAAGGACAACAGGCAGCCTTGACACTCTCATTCGTCATTTCTGCGGTACACGGGGATTCGAAAGACCCCTGGAGATCGAACTCTTCAACTACGGGGCCTCGAGGAAGGCGTATGACCTGCTTTTTGGAATGTATGTTCTTCCGACCGTCCATCTCCACAGAGCCGACTTGTGGGTAACCTTAGGGGCCGATCTCTTCGAAACATATGTCAATCCTGTTCACTTCTCTCGTGAGTACGCGAAGGCAACGAAGCAGGAAAACTTCCACTGGATCCACTTCGAACCGCACTTCTCACTGACGGGTGCAAATTCCTCTTCCCGGCTCACGATCAACCCGGGGAGTGAACCCTATCTGCTCATTTACCTTCTTCGCCATCTTGGGCGAAACACCGGCACCGGGAACGCTCTTCCGGAAGGACTTCCGGCGGTGGACCTCGAAACACTTACGAAAATGACCGGACTAAGAGAAGAATCGATACAATCTCTCCTGCAGAGAGTGGATGCAGCAGAGCACCCGGTTTTCCTCGCCGGTGGTCCGGCCACATCGAATCAGAACGGATCGATCACTGCTCTCCTGACCGGATTGCTCCAATGGAGAGCCGGCAATGTCGGGTCTATCGTTGACTTCTCATCACCCGAAAACTTCGACAACGTTGGGACACTGAACGATCTCGAAACTCTCTCGGACAGGCTTCAAGATACCCCGGCCGGCGTTCTTTTTCTCTCGCGGCTTCACGGCACTCCACTGGGATCCACTCTCGAGGCTCTATCCTCGAATGCAGCGTTCAGTGTGGCTCTCGCAGACACGCTCGAACCCTGGATGAACTCCTGCAAGCTTATACTTCCGCTATCCCACAGTCTCGAATCCTGGGGTGATGTCCGATCGAGAAAGGATGTAGAATCGCTCATCCAGCCCGTTATCCACCCCCTTCACAACACCCTTTCGGAAGGTGACTTCCTTCTGAAGCTGCTCGGGGACACAAGGACCTATCAGGAGTACCTCTTCGGAGCCTGGGAAGGGTACGGCGAAAGCTGGATCGACACCGGGGTCAATACGCAAACACCCTTGCGCACGGCAGTGAACCTCGATACCGACAACATCACAAAATTCCTCGAAAGTGAAGACCTGCTGCCGGAACCTCCCCGGGGTGAGCATCTTCTTGTTGTCCCTTCTATCCGAACCTATGATGGGCGGAGCCGGGAGATCACCCTCCTAGAGGAGATCCCCGACCCCCTCACGACGGTGACATATGGCGACTGGATCAGTGTTTCGCCCGAGGATGCCGGCCGTCTCGGGCTTGCGGATGGAGATGAAATAAAACTTTCATCGGATAAATTTTCGGGTGAGGAGGCTATCGCTTTACCGGTCTGCTGCCTCCCGGGCCTCCGGCCCTCGACGTTTGTGGTGTCGATCGACGCGGCAGCAAATCTGAAACTTCCGGTCGACAGAAGAACCGGGGAATTGATCCTTTCCCTTGGAGGTTTGTCCCCGGAGAAGA
>Ga0255052_10001549_pt1 | contig 17220 bp, 16 predicted proteins | sample JV7_2_21_MG_FD_188632 | JGI IMG/M metagenome (GOLD analysis project Ga0255052, IMG submission 188632) | Seawater microbial communities from Jervis Inlet, British Columbia, Canada - JV7_2_21 | ecosystem: Environmental > Aquatic > Marine > Inlet | place: Canada: British Columbia | collected...
CGGTCAGCGTCAAGTACTGATGGGTCTGCCGACCAATACGGGCCTGAACTTCGTGGACACGAGCTCCCTCGTGCCAATGATCGCAGTGGCGAGTATCGAGATCCTGAAGGACGGCGCAGCCGCGCTCTACGGGTCCGATGCGGTCGCCGGCGTGGTGAACTTCAAAACCCGTGATAATTTCGAGGGACTGGAACTATCCGGCGACTATCAGTATGTCGCCGACGATGGCGATTCCAGCGAGTTTGTGGTGCAGGCCCTGATGGGCGCCCAGGGCGATCGCGGCAGCCTGATCGCGGCCATGAGCTACACCGAGCGCACCCCGCTCACAACTTTAGAGAAGCGTCTAAGCCGTCCCGAGGACGACACCAGCCGACTTGGCAATCCTGGCGCATACTTTTTTCTGGCCGGCCCGCTGGCCGGGCTGCCCATCATCGACCCGACCGGCTGCGCCTCCGTAGGCGGGAGTCCGGAAGTCCTCTCGCCCAACGCGGGCGGTTCCGGGCTGGATGTCGGCTTCTGCGGCTTCGATTTTGGTGATTATTTCAACCTGATTCCAGATGAGACCCGCTTCAGCGGATTTGCCCGTGGCACATTCGATATCACCGACAAAGTTGAGATGACCGGTGAATTCGGTTACGGGCGCAACCGGGTGATCCGGGGCAATTCACCTACATTCCCTATTCTTACGCTGCCGATCGTGCCCGCCTCGAACCCAGGCAACATCTTTGGTACCGACGTTGCATTCTTCGGCAGGGCTATTGGCAACGGCGGTGAAGTTTCGAACAGCTTCAACGAACTGGATACCTGGCGCGGATCTGTCGGGCTAAGCGGGGATCTCGCCAACGACTGGTACTGGGAAGTTACTTACGTCGGCGCCAAGAACGAATCAGTGAATGATACGCGCGACACCCTGGCGCAGGAGTTTCAGGATGCACTGAACGGATTCGGCGGCACAGACTGCAGCGGCCCGACCAACCCGGCTACCCTTCCCGGGGTCGGCGCCTGCCAGTATTTCAACCCGTTTGCTACGTCGTTTTCGGTGCTGCCGACTTCAGCAGACGTGATTGACAGTACCTTCGCAAGACAAGTGATCGATACGACCTCGGAGCTGCAGAGCGCGCAGGCTGTTGTCACCGGCGATATCTTCGAGATGGCGGCGGGGCCCGTCAGTCTGGCTGTGGGCGCGGCCTACCGCCAGGAGAAGCTGAGCCACGATTACAATTCTCTGGCCAATCAGGACCGCTTTGCGTTCGTGATCGGCAACCCTGACTTCGCGGATGACCGGAATGTCACGTCTGTGTTTGCCGAGCTGGCGCTACCACTCGCCGATGCTCTGGATCTGCAGCTTGCCGTGCGCTACGAAGATTACGGCGGCGCGATCGGCAATTCGACCGATCCGAAGATCGCGCTGATCTATCGTGCCAGAGACAATTTTACGTTGCGCGGCTCCTTCTCCACCGCCTTCCGCGCGCCGTCGCTGTTCCAGACATCCGGTGGTTCAACCTCATTGAACCAGGTCGCGGATCCGCTACGACCCGGTGGCGCTTTCTTCGCCGCGGTGCGTGCATCCGCAAATCCGACACTCATTCCCGAGGAATCGGATGCCTACAATATCGGCACTTCGTTCTCGCCGAGTGAAAATCTGGATATTGACTTCGATTACTGGCGCTTCGAGTTCACCGACGTGATCATCCAGGAGAATTTCCAGGCGGTAATCAATGCCTTTCCGCAGGATCCTTCGCGGGTCGTGCGTGCCGGCGATCCTTTGAACGGCCCAATTTTGCAGGTTAATCTCGGCTTCGTGAATGCGAGTTCGGTGGAGACCGACGGGATCGACTTCAAAGCTCGCTACACTTTGGACACGCAGGCTGGCATCTTCCAACCGTTTGTCGAGGGCACCTATATCCTGAGTTACGATATTGTGGATCCACAGGCCGGCAGTATCGATGGTGCCGGGCGGCGCAACTTTACGAACTTCGGCAACTCAACACCGGAGCTGCGCCTCAACGCCGGTGTAGGCTGGCAAAACGGTGCTCATTCGGCCAATGCATTCGTGCGTTATATCGACGGCTACGACGACGACCAGAATTGCGCTGACGGAACGAAGGCTACCGGCGGCGTCTGTCCAGCGAGCGTCGGCTTTTTTGACGTAGACGACCACATTACCTTCGATCTCCAGTACTCACTGGATATCGCCGAGCTGACCGGCAACGATTATCTGCCGATGCTGACCGTCGGCGGCATCAACCTGACCGGCGAGGAGCCACCGCAGCTGTTCACCAACGGCGGTTTCGACTCCAAGGTGCACGACCCGCGCGGACGCATGGTCTACGTACGCGCCGTGCTCTCGTTCCAGTAGAGCGCAAAGCGACGTGAGCGCTGCAAGCCCTCGGCCTTCGTGCCGGCGGCTTTTCCTTTTCCAGCGGTTGGTCGAATAGATGCTCAAACGGCATAAAAAACAGGGCGTGCCAGCCTGGGAACGAAAACTAACGTTCGTTCTCGGGTTTTTGTTTGCTGTCACATTGCTCCTTTTCGCAGTTTGGGCGGTTACGCTTTTTTTCCCGTTTCTTGACACGAAGGGGAGTTGACGATGTCGAAGTTTTACAATCCACACCGCAGTCGCAACCTCTACGAACCCGGTGCTGAGAAGCCGTTCAAGATCAGTCGTTCAAAAATCGATATGTTCGTGGAGTGCCCGCGATGTTTTTACATCGATAGACGCCTGGGCACAGGCAGGCCGCCTGGCTTTCCGTTCAACATCAACAGCGCGGTCGACACGCTGCTAAAAGCAGAATTCGACATACACCGTGCCGCCGGCACGGCGCATCCTTTGTTAGAAGCCTACGGACTGGATGCTGTGCCTGCGCCGCATGAACAAATCGATGCGTGGCGCGAAAACTTCAAAGGCGTGCAGTTTCTTCACGAGCCCACCAACCTGATCATTACGGGTGCGATTGATGATCTGTGGATCGACAACGACGGCAATTACCTCGTTGTCGACTACAAGGCAACGGCGAAGAAGGAGCCCGTCAAAGTGCTGGACCAGGCCTGGCAAGCCGGCTACAAGCGACAGATGGAAATCTACCAATGGCTGTTGCGTCGCAACGGGCTGTCGGTGTCGAACACGGGCTATTTCGTGTATTGCACGGGCAACCCCAATGCGCCGGCCTTTGACGCCAGGATCGACTTCGAAATTCACCTCATATCGTACGAAGGCAATGACGATTGGGTCGAGACTACCATCGTCGACTTATCGCGGTGCCTCAACCAGGAGGTTATTCCCGATGCGGGCAGTGAATGCGATTATTGTGCGTATAGACGGGCCGTGGCGAAGGTCACGGAATCCCACGCCTAGCGCATCGGGTGAGACGACGTTGAATCAGGAATGTCCCCGTCCCCTGCAGATCTGGAGTATTCTTTCCTCAATGGCGAGCCGGTGCATGTCCGGCCAGCGCCGGAATTGCACGGACTGAGAGGAAAAGCGATGTTCAAGAGAAACCAGGACAACGATCGTGCACGGGTGGCTTCGCCGCCCCGGATCGGCGAACAACAACCCGTACGCTCGAAAAATGTGTCCGTCATCGGACCGACGCTGGTATTTAGAGGCGAGCTGTCGGCGGATGAGGATTTGGTGATCGAGGGTACGATCGAGGGCACGATCGCGCATCACAAGAAGAATCTGACGATTGGCAAACAAGGCCGGGTCAGTGCCGACATTCACGCGAGTTCGGTCATTGTCGAAGGAGAACTGCATGGCGACATCCACAGCGATGGATTGGTGTCGCTGGCCAAGGGTGGCAAGGTGAGTGGCAATATTTATTGCGCACGCCTCGTCATGCAAGACGGCTCGCAGTTCAACGGCAATATCGACATGACCGTACAGCCCGCATTAAAAGTCGCACCGGAACCGCAAGAGGCCAATGAAGAGTTCACTACGGCCGGCAACCTGACGGCCTAGTACAACTTCCGTGAAACTACACACAATATTGATTGTCGGGCTTGCCTTGGGCCTATCGGCTTGCGCCGAGAAAAAACAGGCAACGCCAGCACCCGTGAATGAAGCCGAAATGCCCGCGGCCGGGGAAGCGCCAGCAGCGACCGATACGTTTATCAAGCACATGCACTACCACGCGGGACAACTCGAGCGGATCAACGCCGCGCTCGCCGCCGGAAACCTCGATGCGGCGCAGACGCCAGCTTATTGGCTGGCCGCACATGAGCAGCTGGAAGGCGCCGCAGATGACTGGCAGCCGTATACCAACAAAATGCGTGAGGCGGCCCGCGCCGTTAGTGAGGCGCCTGATCTTGCAACCGCTCGCGCCGCGACACAGACCATCGTGGAGAGTTGTGCCGGCTGTCATCTATTCGCAGGAGTAGAAATACCCACGTTGGTGTTGAGAGACGAATAACCGGAATCGAGTCCCTACGGATGCACTGTGTAGCGGTAATCCGGCGAAACAACGTGGTAGTGCGGCTGCAGGAACATGACGATATCGGTCAGTTCCTTAACGGTCATATGATCGTTGTAGACATACATCTTGGATACGCCGTCAACTGACACGACTTCGGCCGCATAATTCTTGGCCAGTTCGTGTGACGGATTGATAATCGCCGTCACCAGCTCGCCGTAGGTCTTGACCTTGGCCACCTTGCCGCCAAGTTCGACGTAGGGCGGCTCCTGGCCGGGAATACCGGGCAATTCTTCGCCCTTAATGGTGTGGCATTGATGACACTGCATGTAGAGGAAGGCCTCGCGACCGGCTTGGACGTCGCCGTCTGGCAGTCGAAAGCCTTTTTCTGACATCCTGGCGCCTGGTTCGCACGCGCTGAGTGCGAATAAGCTGACCATGAGTAACGCGATTACAGAACGTGCTTTCATGACAAGCCTCCTGGTCGAGCAAGCTCGACGCAATGGACACTTCCTTGTAGCACGGGAGAGCCCTTATCGAAATCAGGGAAATCCGCATGAGCGACGCGCCGGGGCTGGGCCCGATCATGCTTTTGTTGTCACCGGAAGGACACGCTGGCGGAAATATGATCATGGAATTGGAATAGACTAACGAGTTCGAAAAAAGAGATTCAATTCGATGCAAACATTCGCTGATCCTCTGGCGCGTGCCATACAGGTGGCGGGCAGCCGAACTGCGGTCATTTCGGAGGGCCGCCAATTCAGTTTCCGGGAACTGAATTCCCGCTGTCGCCGTCTCGCGGCAGTGCTGCAAGGCATGGGCGCCGAGCCCGGCGATCGCATTGCGATACTCGCAGCTAACACGAACCACTACGTCGAGAGCTACGTTGCTATTCCGGCGGCGGGGTTCGTCATCGTACCGCTCAATACCCGTCACGCCGAGCCTGAGCTGCGCTACGCGATCGAGGACGCGGGTGCGAAAATTCTCCTGACCGATCGCGATCCGGGCTCGTTGTCTGAGCTTGTCGATAGCATAGTAATGATTCCCGATGCGTATGACGCATTGCTCGAAGACGCGGACGAGACCGAACTAGGGGTTGGCATAACGGAAGACTCGCTGGCGGGGCTGTTTTATACGGGCGGCACGACCGGTGCTTCGAAAGGGGTCATGCTGACACACAGAAACCTGCTCGCGAACGCGTTTCACTTCATGACCATGGCGCCACCCGCGGCGGATAGCGTCTTCCTTATTATGGCGCCGCTGTTTCATGCGGCCGGATCGAACGGCGTACTCGGCGGAATCTGGACCGGCAGTTGCCAGATACCGCTCAAGGTTTTCGATCCCGCAACCGCACTTGACCTGATCGTAAAACACCAGGTTACGCACACGCTGGGCGTGCCGACAATGATCGCGGCAATCTCCGAATTGCAGCACGCAGAACCTCGCAACGTGAGTTCGCTCCGCATGGTGGCGCACGGCGGCTCACCCATCGCAACAGAAGTGGTGCGGCGCGCAGCCGAGGCATTTCCGACGGCCGAATTTGTGCACGTGTACGGCATGACCGAGGCATCGCCGTTACTCACGGGGCTGCGCAATGAACAGGATTTGCTGGACGTCGATCGCAGTCGTTCCTGCGGGCAGTCATTGATCGGCGTGCAGGTGAAGATCATTGACGAAGCCGGCAATGAGATGCCAGAAGGAGGGGTCGGCGAACTGGCTGCCCGTGGCCCCAACATCATGAAGGGATATTGGCAGAAGCCGGAGCAAACCGCCGACGTGCTCAGGGACGGTTGGTATCGATCCGGGGACATGGGTTACATGGACGATGAAGGGTTTGTGTATCTCGTCGATCGCGCCAAGGACATGATTGTTAGCGGTGGCGAAAATGTCTATTGCTCAGAAGTGGAGGAGGCACTGTACAAGCATCCGGCGGTGCTTGAAGCGGCAGTCTTCGGCGTTCCGGACGACGCCTGGGGTGAAGCGGTACACGCGGTCGTCGTACCGCGTGAGCCAGTGACACCCGAGGAGTTGATTGCGTTCTGCCGGGAGCATATTGCAGGCTACAAATTGCCCAAGGCCATAACGCTGTCGGCCGAGGAATTGCCAAAATCGGGCCCGGGAAAAATTCTCAAGCGTGAATTACGGGAGCCGTTCTGGGAAGGGCACGAGCGCAAAGTTAACTGACGCCGCTTTGCGGGTTTTCCATTTGATGTCGAAAGATGAGAACATTCGGCCCGCCACGGCAAACACACATGCGCCCGTAGCTCAGCTGGATAGAGTACCTGGCTTCGAATATAGTGCTCTGTGACAGAAAGACGTTTAGGATAAAGAAGTTACCGACACCCTGTGTCCAATAAATACGGGGTTGTCCAATAAAATCAGATAATGCGCCCGTAGCTCAGCTGGATAGAGCATTAGGCTTCGAACCTAAGGGTCGGGAGTTCGAATCTCTCCGGGCGCGCCAACTTTCACCGATTCTCAGCTGAAGCTGATAGCCGCAACTACGCATTGATCATGTCGAAAAAGGTTAGCAAGAGAAAAAGGCGGAGATCACCACCACGCTTATGTGTGGCCTTCGACACCAACGTCCTATATACGGACGTGGCTCACCACTTGCTCCGACGAGATGTCAAGGACCTCATTCGAAACAACTCCGACCATCCTGATCTGCAGGTCGAGTGGTATCTCGCCGACGTGGTTACTGGTGAACGTGAGTATCAGATGCAGAAAAAAGCTCATCAAATCTACGGTAAGGTTGAAGAGCTAGAGATACTGCTTGGTCATCAGTTAACAACAAAGGAAATATTGTCCGAACGTATCCGCAGTGTGATCGACGGCCAACTCACAGAGCTGAATATCAAGTCTCTTGAACTCAATTCGAAGGACGTTGACTGGAAAGAGATAATCCGGCGTTCTGTCTCTCGTCTCCCCCCTTTCGACCCAACGGAGAAAGAGAAGGGATTCCGGGACACCATGATAGCGGAGGCTTTCTTGCAACTTGTGTCACGATCGCCCACTACGGCCAGCTCTTGCCGCTTGGCGTTCGTTAGTAACGACGAGTTGCTGAGGCATTACATCGAAGATCGTACGAATGACAGGCAGAATGTTCGCATTCTGGAGAGCGCCAATGAACTTGAGGGACTCGTCAATACGCTAGTGTCAAAGGTTCCAGAATCAAAGATTGCCGAATGGCAGGAAAAGGCGAGTAGCTACTTCTTCGAAAAAGATGATGAATCATCATGGTACTTCCGGGAAGGAATCCGCAAAATCTTATCCGAGGAGTTCCCAGCGGAGCTTTCTGCGGCGCCAGCCGGAAGTAATTCTCGCGAGAACGGCACGTGGTACATCAGTGATCCGGTTTTTATCAAAAAGGAGCGTCAGCGCATTCACTGGATGACACAAGTCCAAGTCGACGCAAAGTTATTCGACAAACCTGTAGACGTTTCTTCTGGCAGTCTTTTTGGAACGCCTGCCACTCCCACCATTGGTGCCTCTGGCGCTGGCCTTCTGTTTCCGTCGTCACCGAAAGTACAGGTGGGAACGGGAAAGAGCGTGATGGAGCTGTATTGGAGCGTTTCTGTATCAGAGCAACGTGAGACCTTATCGAAACCAATAATTGAAAGTATGGAATTCATAGACACTATCTGGGAAATGACCCGATCAAATATCAATGTTCTTGCAGACCTACTCAAGGACTATAAACCAGAGTCGTAAGTACCTATTTCAGTGGCTTCACGCGATGCGGTACGCGCATGTACACACGATCTGTGATCGCCGTTGACGTATGCCCAAGCCGTTGTGACGCCTCCTGTAATGATGCACTGTCACTGGCACTCTTGGCTCGAATGTCGTTAAACGTAAAGTGTTCGACTCCTTGTTTCACAGCCTTACCCATCAGACGCTGCCAATTGGCTTTGAACCCTGACGCCGTGTACTGCTTCCCGCTCCGATTACGTATCAGGTAATATCCCGGCAACTGTGGTGGTAGTTTCTTGGCCGTATTCAGCACCTCAAGCAGTTCATCCGTGTAATCAAATAACAAGGCTTTGCCGGTTTTCTGGGATTTCACCAGCAATCCATCTTCAGTGAGATTGTTGCGGGTCAAGGCCAACAGATCGCCCTGACGCAGACCTGTCAGCAACGCCATATTCATCGCAATCTGCAAGCGTGGCGTTGCCAGTGCTCGGACAGCTAGAAATTCTTCATCCGTTATGTATCGGTCACGCGGCTTGCTGCGAGGCTTTTCGATTCCGTGAGCTGGATTATGCGTTGCCGCACCCCACCGGATCGCTTTAACGAAAACATGTCCCAGCAACGACACCTCGTGCCGTGCTGCGGTAGGAAATTCGGATCGTGCATCCATGTATCGATAGACATGTTGCGCCGTTACATCATCGGGCAACATATTTCCAAATACGCTCGCCAGCCTTGTCAATTGTCTGGCCTCGTTCTTCCGTGTGGTTTGCGCTTTGTGTGGAGAAACATCGAGGCTGTATCGATCAATCACGTCTCCCACAGTGATGCAGCGAGTACTGGGACCACTGATCCGGCCATACTCGGCCATCGCTATCGCGTAGTCGCCCCCCAGCGGAATCCAGCGCCCGTCTTTGTCTACGAAATAATACGCCCCTCGCCGCATGTACATCCGGCGTGGTAGATGCTTGTCAGTCTTTCGTTTTCTACCCATCGGACAGTGCCTCGAATTTAGGCTGGCGCGATGATCGTGCACCGGATCGGAGTTTTTCTTCTACAGCAGACGATAGCACGACAGGATGGCCCAGAGCATTGACCTCAAATCTGTAACCATGATCGGCCAGCCATCGACATTGAGCAGTGTATCGACTGAAGCCTGTTAGGTGCTCGACATCGGAGAGGGCGAGAAACATCATGCTTCCGTGCGCTGCCATCCGTGATGCCTCATTTCGTTTAAAAAACAGCTTTTCAATGTCGGCACCCCCTGTGTAATTCTAAAGACACAACCAGTTTACACTCGTGCGGACTGTCTATTCAGGTAACGTATTAGTACTCGTTGGGAAGAGATATCAGTCCAATAAAGAAGCCCCAGATTACTCCAATAGAACGCCCGATCTCTTCCCCAAATAGAATGCGAGGTAAGATGGGGCAAAAGGAGAATTGCAGTTGATTGCAAAGAAGCCGGATTGGCGCGACGCGAAGGACTATGAATTTACGTCCGGGCTTGATAGAGCCGGTTGGGCTTGGGAGTTTCTTCGTCGGAATCCGAGTTATCGATCAGATTATGCGGCGATGCTCAACAGTTTTTCAGACATTCACAAGTCATCATCTTTTCTGCGAAGGAGTCAGGATGTTGTTGAGCGCGGTCCAGTTGTTCTCTCGCGAGAGGAAGCGCTGGGAGAGAAATGGGGTATGAATCGCGCCATTGATCCAGATGGACGTGCCTCGCCTACATTTCGCCCGTTGTATCCGATGGAATTAGATTGGGATTCAGTGCAAGCGTATTACGAGCGCGAAAGTGATGAAGCGCCCATTGCAACTGTTACATTTTTTTCAATCATGGCCTTTGACTTAGCGTCTGATATAGAGGTCCAAATTGAAGCTGCAAGAGAAATCCTATCGCGCCGGTCTCACAATGCTGATGGCAACAAGTTTATGCGACGGATTCAATCACAATGGACTACGTACCTCCGATTGTTGGATGCTGGGGTGGGCGTGAAAGGACCCGAAATTATTAAGCACGTCGAGGCATATCACGACATCGATAATGACGTATATGATAACTATGCGGGACTTGATCGCGTGAGTGACCATAGAGCGGCTGCTCAATTGCTTTGCGATGAGCCGTTATCGATTCTAGGATTACGAGTAAGAAAACTCCCCAGATAGGAAGACCCGTAATTTGGGGAAGAGAGAATCCCCCTGTTCGTAATATCGTTGGCCGATTCCCTACTAATAGAGGGTTTATGGACCACGATGGCTTCATCAACACAGAACAGTAAATCAGTTACAGCCCACAATGTAATCATTGATAAGTTGGCGATCACTTTTGATGTGCCTCAATCAAGAGTGAAATCAATTGCATCGCAGCTGAAAGCAATAAGGAAAGAAAAGTTTGGCGATTACAGCAAGAACGTCAATTATCAAGTTGGAACGAAAATCTGGTTAAACAAGCACCTCATTCAGGAGAAAGCTACCAGTTCATGCTTGACAGTACACACACTGCCGAAGTTCGCGGGCTACAGGTCATGTCGGGTTGAGTGGAATCCTTCCAAAATTCCAATCAATGTCGTGGCATCAGTCGCCTTAGAGAATTATCTCGGCATCGACTCTTCTTTGATCGGGCGAGGAATCGTGACTCAACTGGATGTGGCGGTGGATGTGGACAATATTCAGATCGACGATATTCTTTTTCATGTCCCAAAATACCGATTATGCAAAAACATCATTTCGAGCGGAATGACCCGTTACATCGGTGGGCGATCAGGAAAACGATATTATTGCTGCTATGACAAGCAGGCAGAGATCATCGCCCACAATACGCGGGTCTATTGGGATACACATAAGGAACCCGTTCCGGATCATCCCCGAATGAGAATTGAAGCGCGGCTGAGTCCCAAAATCTACTGGTCCGAGATTGAACATATCGAGAATCCGTTCGAGATAATGAAGTTGCGACAATTCTCGACCTGCACAGCGGCTGAAGGAAAATCCGATCAATATGTACGGATGGCATTGGCTTTGACCCGGCACGATGGTCTCAACGCGGCCCTGAGCACGCTTGATAAGAAGACGAGAGCATTGATGAAGAAGAGAATACTCGATTCTCAGGAATCCTGTGATTGGTGGCGTCCCGAGAAATTGTGGAGAGGGTTTTACGGCAGATACGATGAAATTAATTCTTTCGTCAATGCAGTTGATTGCAAAGAGGCTGTGGGCTAGTCATGCTAATGAGCGGGGATAAACAACGCAGGAGCATGTACCGGTGAATATCCAGAGAAAATTGAGATTAGTCGCTATTATTGCAGGCATCATTGCTGCAACAGGTCCGGCTCATGCGGAAACGACTATTGGCCGCTGGTGCGACAAGCAGATTCCGACCATGCCGCAATACAATGGCATCATCGAGATCGTGATCACCGATGAAGGTGCCATTGAGTTACGCACACGCTATGGTGACGGTTCGAGCGCGGTCAGTAGATTGGAAGAACGCAAAGGCGGAATTTACGCTGATGTCGAAAGTACACATGGCGACAAGTTTCGTATTGTTCCCGCCGATGGAAACCTACAACTGCTAGACAATGATGGCCTGATCCGTGTGGCTACCCGATTGGAGAACAAGCCCCAGTCCGGTGAGTGTGGGATGTGATTGCTCTCGGACAATTGCAACCAATTGCACGCGGGGAGGAAAATCCACAATGATTCGTTGCACGTCAGACGTAGAATCTTATTGAAATTGATTGCAACTGGTCAGATGTAAAAACTCAAACCCAACCGCACAGGCACTATTCGATCAGATCGTTTTCTATCGCGAAGTCCCGACCCATGTCTGAAAGGTGAAAATGCCGACCAGTGATCATGTTCAACGTATCATAAAGTAAGCCAATATCAGTAAGTCGGTCGCATGATTGATCTGCAATTAATGGTTGCATCATAAGTTTTTCTGAAACATCTTTTGACGATACATGGGGAACTCCTGTGGCCATCAGTCGCATGATGGCCACTTGTTCATCGGTTAAATTCTCTATTGTCGGCGGTTCCGCCTCAGGTTCGACAATATCTTCGTCTTCGCTTTTGATTCCGCCTCTGACAATAGGAACCGTATACGATTTGGTCTTGGGCCAGATTATCCACATAAACGTAATCGCCGCTAAGCAGATAAGAACCAGCATTCCATTGTTCAATTCGGTTTTTGAGGCGAAGAAGTCGCGAACAGCGGTTGCCCAGCTACCATCACCCAATTTCGAAAGAAAGTAATCTGAGGACAGAACCGCATACATGATCAAAACGAGCAGACTCCAACCAGCGCGGACAAAGTTTACGCGTGAGAAGAATTTCGATTCGTCGGACATCGCCTCATTATAGCGATGTTCATAGAACATACCCTAACCGAAAAGGGGGCACGTCAATTCAGATCAGAACTCGTTGACAGCTTCCATCAAAAGTAGTCGTTCGAGTGATCAGAAAAACGATGCCGTGACAGACAGGGATCGGTAATGGCTTGACATGTCTGCTATATACTCATTTTCGTGATCAGCGGTTAGGTGGTGGGAGGAACGTGTAAATGACGACAAACGAGACTTTGTTGGTGGTCGTACTTGTGATTGCCCTCGTCGCCTTCTTACTTCGGTCTTGGTTCGCGTCTCGTGGCCGCGCTCAAGGCTCCGGTATTGCTCACGAGGTACTCTCCGTATGGGCCGCGCAAGGACCATTCGAGTCAGGCGACCAATCCGCAGCAGCGATGCGTTCAGCGTACATTGATGTGTTGGGTCCTGAAGGAGCGGAGAGTTTTGCAGAGGCCATTGCGAAACATGCCGTAGCTTTCGATAACGAACCGGATGAATGGGAGCAAGTACGACAGGAATACCTTGAAATCGCGGAGCAAGAACAGGAACAGAAGGAGAAGGAGAAGGAGCTAGACAAGCTCGCCACCTACATTGCAGCAATTATAAAAATGCACTTTTTGAATCACGGAGACTTATCAGATTCCTTCAAACACGACAGATTTATTGTTGGCTACATTGCCGGTGTTTCCGGGTGCGCCGCGCGCGTTGTAACAGGGAATCAAGAGGACGTTGGCTATGTTTCCATAGCGGTTTTCGACCGTTTGTTTGCAGGCCACGGAGTTATTTTGGCTGAAGCGATGACAGGCTGGAACAAGAGCGGAGACAAGGTCTTTAAGGAGGCGGCTCTCTTGGGCATGAACGAGTTTGTTGACGCGCACAAAATAATAGTAATGGGTGGTGAGGACGCATTGGAGAAATCTATGCAGGAGTTGAGAGGCTTGGAAAAGTACCTAACGACGCTCTAGCATCCGCGAATCCGTTCCGATGTCGATTGACTGCCGGTCACTCTCGCGGAGTTCTCCGCTGGGGTCGTTTTTCGTCAGTCGCTAGCCTACTACGCGACCGGCGGCTTTCTGGTCAGTACCCGCCGTTCCATCTCAATTTTGTGTGACAGCCCTGTAAGATCAAGTGCCGACCATCACGCACGTCATGACAGAAGGAGGACCTGCTTCCGATAATTATCAAGGACTTCAGAGCCACCTCCGTACAAAAAGTCACGTTTGTCTTATCTGGACAGATTCGGGACAAATTGAACGCTACGCAAGTCAATGTACGGCGATCCGTGTTGTGAATCGTCTGCCTACTACCTATGGATTCATTGCAATTAATTGCATTCATAGTCTACCGCTTCATGGTTATTGCAATCGGTTGCAATCCGGGGGCATTAGAAGAGCACTACGCTGATGCCGATCTGAGTCAAGCGAGACAATCATGGATACTCGGAAGGTAATGAGGGAAGGTCACTAATTGTCAGTAATCTGAAGATAATTGACAAAATATGCACTTAAGCTTATGGTTTGGAGGTTAAAAGTAGGCAATTAAAAATCACAAAAGATAAGGTAATGGCCAAAATAGCTCGTAGAAAGCCTCAGAAGGCCGCTGTGGCCTATTTCAGAACATCGAGCAGCACCAACGTGGGTCCAAATAAAGACTCCTTAAAACGGCAGAGAGATGCCGTACGGTCGTACGCCAAAACTCACAGATTGAAAGTAGTGCAGGAATTTTATGATCCTGCAGTCAGCGGAGCAGACCCAATTCAGGATCGGCCGGGTTTCGGGGAACTGCTGGCGTACATAACCGGAAATGGTGCCCGGATCGTGCTGGTCGAGAACGCCAGCCGATTCGCCCGTGATCTGGCAGTCCAAATTGCGGGACATGATCTGCTGAAGGATCGGGGAATTGATTTGATTCCGGTTGACGCACCTGATCACTTCACCGATGAAACACCGACAGCGGTAATGGTGCGGCAGATTCTGGGTGCCGTGTCTGAGTTTGAAAAGGCGAGCCTTGTGCAGAAGCTCAGAAAGGCCCGTGAACGGAAAAAAGTTGAAACCGGCAGATGTGAGGGAAGGAAGCCCGTACCAGACAGGATAGTTAAGGAAGCGAAACGGCTGCGCAGAAAGAACCCGCGTACAGGCAAACGTCGCTCGCTCAGAGTGATTGCGCAGCAGTTGGCGGACACCGGCTATTTCGCCCCGTCGGGCAAACCGTACGGACCTGAATCGGTGAAGCACATGGTCGCTCGATAGCAATTCATTGCAATCGCGGGAACGCCAGCAATGATTTTATCCTCAAGCAGATCGACAGGGTTCTCTACATTCGACACGGCATCGGGTCAAGTGCCGCGAACACGTTTACAATATGGCGAAAACATAATCGATATTCTTCCGATTGGTCCGACGGGTCACAAAGATGGCTTCAAACGCAGTCTACGAACCAAACTACGCCGGTAGCAGGGCACTTGTTATTGGGATAAATCAATATCAGGTCGCGTCCCCATTGGACTATGCGTGCAATGACGCTGAAAAATTTTCGCAGACGCTAGTTGAGAGCTTCAATTTTCCCGCCGAGAACGTCATTACGCTCCAAAACGAGCGCGCAACTAGAGAGAATATCCTGTCGGCATTTCTTGATTTCACTGCGGACGACATCGATCCCGACGAGAGGATCGTTGTTTTTTTCGCTGGGCACGGTTACACGCGAGAAGGCAAGCGAGGCGAAATCGGATTTCTTGTGCCGTTCGACGGTGTTGTATTGGACATCAACACGTTGATTAGATGGGACGAGTTAACGAGAAATGCTGAGCTAGTGCCAGCGAAACACGTATTTTTCATCATGGACGCTTGTTATGGGGGCACAGCTGTACAGAGGTACTTGTCACCGGGAAGTATGCGATTTGCGCGAGATATGCTGCGCCGATACTCACGGCAGGTTCTGACAGCAGGCAAAGCTGACGAGGTTGTGTCTGACGCAGGTGGACCGCGTCCCGGTCATTCAGTGTTTACTGGGCATCTTCTCGACGGGTTGGAAGGAGCCGCTGCAAGCGCAGATGGTCTTATTACAGCAAACGGCGTCATGGCGTACGTCTACGACAAAGTCGCAAAGGACTATCAGTCCCATCAGACGCCTCATTACGGGTTTCTCGATGGTGATGGGGACATGATTTTGGATTTATCGCCATTAGAAAAGATAGACGATGTGCCGGGAAAGGACAAAGATATTTTGGTCGAAATTCCACCAAGCACGGTGGCTCAGGCGAACGGAATTTCTCCCCGAATGCTTGTGGACCAGATGAAAGAATACTTGTCTGATCCGCGCTACCGAATCAGGTTGTACGACACCGTTTCGTCTGAGGTTCGGAGTGTTTTGGCAAGGATAGGTGAGGAACAATTTCCAATCCAAGGTGTCCCCGCCACGAAAGAAGAGTTCGCCGAACGACTAAGTCGCTATGAGGAGGCAATTTTGGACCTAGCTACTGTCGTCGTAATGCTTGCTCGTTGGGGTGACCACGGACATCGAAAATCTCTAGAACAGGTATTCGCAAGATTACCCGATATCCATTCGGTGTCCGGTGGGCTGATAATGTACTTAGGCTTACGATGGTATCCGATAAGCTTCCTGTCGTATGTGGGCGGCATCGCCGCGCTTGCCGCTGAAGACTATAAAAATCTCGCGGCGATCTTGATCACTCCGGTCCGGACAGATTACGACGAGGTTGCTCATCCTATAGTTGTTCCAACTGTTGAGGGAATGCTGGATGTTCAGCGAACCAACGCGTTCAAAATGCTTCCCGGGCACGAAAGGCACCACGTACCGTACAGCGAGTATATGTTCAAAGCTGTACAACCTCGCATTGATGATCTGCTCTTTGTTGGCCGAGACTACGAGCGACTTTTTGATTGGTTTGAAGTGATTCTTGCGTTGGCTTACGCGGATTCGACATTCGACGGTCGTGACAAAGCGTGGGGGCCCATTGGAAGATTCGGCTGGAAATTGTCGTCGCGTCATCGGGAGGAAAACCCCATCGATGAGGTGGTCCGAGAAGCTGCACTTCAAAAAGAAGATTGGAAGCCGTTACATGCGGGTTTTTTTCACGGATCATATTCAAGATTCGAGGAAGTTTCTGCTAGCTATCGCGAGCAATTGGAGGGTCTCAACTGGTTCTAGAGCGTCCAAAAAAACGCCGCGTAGGTATGGAAAAATAGGCCCTCATGACGGTTAAGTGCTGCTTTTATTGGACACTGATCGTCGGCAAAACTATTTACGATGAATGCTTTATGTCAGTTAGACTGCATTACTTCGAACCAGGTGGTCGGGAGTTCGAATCTCTCCGGGCGCGCCATTTAATCAACAAGTTATCGGCCCGTTCTGGGCCGCTGATTTCTCGTGTAGGCACTATGTAGGCGGCAAATATCCCAGGTTAATGCCCTCAGTCGTCCAGATCCTACATGTACCGATTGAAGTGTATTGCGCAGTAATTTTCTCGGCTGAATAGACTTGGAAACCGAGAGCCGTTGTCCGCTTTGCCCTCCGATAGCGGCCATTGGGGTGGTAGAGTGCGGAGGGGCCGCTAGCGACCTATTCTGTTGAAAAACTCGTTCCTGAAGTTGCCATTACAGCCGCGATTTTTTCGATGCGATTTTTATGATCCGGCATAGCCGGATTGGTTTTCTAATTGTTGTTCAGTGCGTTCATTCGGCCTTTTTTACTCAAAACATGGCTGATACGCGTGCGGCGGGCGGACCGGTGCTTAGATATTTCGCCATGCGCCG
>Ga0255052_10001550_pt1 | contig 17213 bp, 11 predicted proteins | sample JV7_2_21_MG_FD_188632 | JGI IMG/M metagenome (GOLD analysis project Ga0255052, IMG submission 188632) | Seawater microbial communities from Jervis Inlet, British Columbia, Canada - JV7_2_21 | ecosystem: Environmental > Aquatic > Marine > Inlet | place: Canada: British Columbia | collected...
CTACCCTTTCCCGTGCCCGCACCCTCGACATCGCGCCCACGGTCCTGGCCCTGGCCGGATTGCCGGTATCCGACGAGATGCCCGGCCGCGTCCTGGAGGACGCACTCGACTCCATCGAGGTCGAGAGAATCGCCACTTTTGAAGACCCAGATGGTGGCGGCTTGGTTTCACAGAGCCGCGAACGCTCCGACATCGACCAGGCCGTCCTCGACAGGCTCGAGGCCCTGGGCTACATCGGCTCATCGGCAACCAAGAACGATCGCAACCTGGCTACCATGATGCTGAGCGAGGGTCGTTACGAGGAGGCCATTGCTGCCTTTTCGAGCTTTGTGGAGCGGGATCCCGAAGATGCGGACGCACTGCGCTCCTTAGGTGCCGCCCTAGCTGGCCTCGGCCGTAGCGAGGACGCCCTCGAATATCTGGACAGGTCCCTCGAGATCGACCCCATGAACGTCGGGACGTTACATAACCGTGGCGTAATACTGGAGCGTATGGGCCAACACGACCCGGCTATTGACAGCTATCGCTCAGCCCTCCGCTACGCTCCCAACCATGAACCTTCCCTACAGGCCCTGGCCAAGCTGGGCGTGGGGGTGACCGGCAGAACGGCGGACACCGAGGCCGAGAAGCAGGTGGCCAAGATCCTCCGTCGTGTCCCCGGGTTGGTCAAGGTCGGAGACTACGAGACTGCAAGAGCTCTCCTAAAAGAGGCAAAAGTCCTGACCCCCAACGAGGCGATCGTCTATCAATACGACGCCAACGTCGCCTACCTCATGGGCGACAATGATGCAGCCATCGAGGCTCTGGAGAGGGGCCTGAAACTCGATCCGGACAATCTCCAGCTACAGGAGAACCTGCGGCGCTTGCGGACAAACAGGTGACTGTGCTAAGAAACACGCAGTAGAAAATTTGGCTGTGACTGTCGTATGGGGATTGGCTCCGGCGGACACCAAACCTGAATGGACCGACAAGGAGGGGTTGAATGGCAAGACGCTTAACTCTCGCTGCCCTGGTGCTGCTGCTCGCGGTATCGACAACCGGTTGGGCAGAGACACCGGCCAAGGGAACCGCTTATACGGGTGGGGGGCCAAGTTTCAGCGCTCCGACTGGTGGCGATATCGTACTTTGGGATCAGACGGGCCAGTACGGTTATTGGGCATTCCCCGATCAGGACTTCGAAGCGGCCTTCGACACCTATGACGCCGAGGGCGCTGACGACTTTCTGGTGACTTTTCCCAACGGCTGGGACATCAATCAAATCAATATCCTTGGTTTCTACAGTCCTGGTCCAGGCCCTGCCCAGGCTACTTCGGTAGCGGTGTATCCGGACGCCGGCGGCACGCCGGCCGCAGCACCGATCTGCGACTACCCGTTGCTCGGAACCTTCACCGATTATGGTGGTGCTTTTCTGATCCCACTGCCAACACCCTGCAGTGTGGGACCGGGCACCTACTGGGTAAGCCATTCGGCCAGACAGGATGTCGTTCCCTTTGGCCAGCACTTCTGGGTCACCAGTACCTCCGGAAATCTCAACGATGCCGTCTGGCGTAATCCTGGTAACGGCTTTGGCACCGGCTGCACCGATTGGGACAGTATACTGACGTGTTTTCCAGACGAGGACCCTCCTCTCGTGGCTTCCGACTGGATTTTTCAGATCGTCGGTCAGGAGCGGGCTGAACCGGTTCCAGCCATCAACAGAGTCGGCCTGGCGTTATTGCTGGCGGCACTCATGGCGGGAAGCTTCTTGGTCTTCAGGCGTCGATCCGCCTGAGGCTGTCGTCAGTTCTTGGAGATGTGAACCGCCGGGCTGTGGCGCGGCGGTTTTTTCTTGCCCGGATCTCAGAACCAGATCTCTGAGCGGGTGCCCTCGACCACCAGATAGGAAGCGCCAGGCCAGGCCAGGTTGAGACCGTCGGGCCCATGGATTTGAACCCCGGCCACCACTGCATAGTCCTCCCGGTGGCGGTCCACTGCCTCCGCCAAGAGCATCCGCAGGTCTTCGACGGTTGCTCGGTGCACCGCCTTGGTCAACTCTACGAGATCATGGGAGTCGCCGAGGTCCCGCATTCTCTTCACGCGCAGCTTCAGAAAGCTCTGCTCGGGATCCGACCAGTCGACCCCACCGCGTTCCTGGGCGGTCGTCCGATCCTTCATGAGGGCCACCAGTGCACCGCACGCTGCTGAAGGCTCCTCTCTTCCCGGGCGCATGGCGATCCCCAGGTCGCCTTCTGCCGAGATGCCGATGTGTGAGAAGAGAAAAAAGACATAGCGACAACGGCCCTGTATCTGGGGAGCGTGAGCCTGGGCGGCGGCAAACCCGGTTCGCCCGAGGGTCAGGATTCCACCCAGACTGCTCACATCGAACGCCTCCCCCCACATGTCTTCGACCTGGTCGAACAAGGATCTGCACAGCTCATCACGACAGACCCCGACGCACGCCAGCGTGTTGGCCGGCGTGAACCCATGGTGCTGAATCAGAGCCACCGCTGCCCGACGCACAAAGTGTCCCTCCGGCAGGCTGCCGGGAAAGTGGTGTTGCACCACATCCTCGAAGGACATCGTCTCGTTCCTTTTGCTCGCTCGACTCAGGTGTGTCGTCGGAGAGCGCCCCGCTCCAGGGCTTCCCGCAAGACCCTCGCCGGCTCTCCAAATCGGCCCAGCAGGATCATGGCCGCCATGACATAGGGCTTGTGCTCGGCCTCCTTGTAGGTCGCCACCCGGTAGCGCTCGAATACGCTGGCGGCAACCTCTCCCTCCTGACAATTGATACCGGTGATGTCGGCCGGTAGACAGTGCATGTAGAGCGCCTTGCCCTCATGGGTCCTGGACATGAGCTCTTCGGTGCATTCCCAGTTCTTGTACTTGGAGTTGTTGTCGATAGCCTCCTTCTCGAGCTCGTCCATCTTGTCGGCCAGCCCACCGCGCAGATATCGGGTCCGGGCCTCCATGACATGGAACGGTGCCCAGCTCTTGGGATAGACCACGTCGGCATCCTCGAAGGCCTCTTCCATGCTGTGGGTAATGGTGAACGAGCCTCCGGAATCGCTGGCCTGGCGCTGGGCAATGAAGTCGATCTCCGGCATCAGGTCGTAGCCTTCCGGATGTGCCAGAACCATGTCCATGCCGAACCGTGTCATCAGCCCGACAATCCCCTGGGGTACCGATAGCGGCTTGCCGTACGATGGGGAGTAGGCCCAGGTCATGGCCAGCTTCTTGCCGCGCAGGGCCTCCAACGAGCCAAACGTCCTCTGCAGGTGCATGAGATCGGCCAATGATTGTGTGGGGTGGTCCCGGTCGCACTGGAGGTTGATCACCACCGGTCGCTGGGGTAGCACGCCCTCTTCAAAACCCCTCTCGAGAGATTCGGAGACCTCCTTCATGTACTCGTGCCCTTCGCCGACAAACATGTCGTCTCGGATGCCGATGACCTCTGTCAGAAAGGAGATCATGTTGGCGGTTTCACGCACCGTCTCGCCGTGGGCGACCTGGGTCTTGGTCTCGTCCAAATCCATCAGGGAAAGACCCAACAGGCTGGCGGCGCTGGCAAAGGAGAAGCGCGTGCGGGTCGATTTGTCCCGAAACAGCGAGACCGCCAAACCGCCACGGAAAAGGCGGGTGTCGATATTTGCCCGCCAGAGCTCCTCGAAGGTCTCGGCCGCGAGCAGCAGGGCCCGTAGGTCGGCCTCCGCCAGCTGCCAGGTGAGAAGGGGGTCTTTGCCAAATAGGGAGTTCTCTTCTTTGTCCAGCTGCTGGATCAGAGAGCGAATCTTGTCGGTCATCCTCTATTCCTCGTAGCCGGGGTGGGCGACCCGGGTGTGTGGCGTCGCTGCACTCGGCGACGCTGCCCACGGTATCTGTGGCATCGAGCGGACGATACCCTGGAGTACCACATACATACTGGCGCAGGCTTCCAGGGTCAGCTCTTGGCCATCTGAAGTCGCGTCTCCCGGTGTGGCCTCGACCAGCGTGAAGCTGGCGGGCTCGAGCCGGGCGTTGAGCTCCGGCGATCGGTAGTGGAGCTCCTCATCGAGATCCAGGCGATGGGTCTCCCCATGCCATCGGGCCTCGACGGTGACGGTCTCGCCATCGCGACTGAGCATGAAGGCGTTATCGGTCTGTTCTTCGAAGTCCGGTCGATAGAGATAGAGCCGTGGCTTGTCGCGATAGGGCTCGCCGGCGGTGGGACAGAAGGTCGTGCAGTTGCCACATTCGTTGCAGAAATCGGTCAAGACGGCGATCTGATACCGCTGGTCGGCGCGGAACTCCTCACCTTCCCCTACCACGATCTCGCCGTCGACGACCCTCAGGCTCGGCATCTCCGTGACCCACGACTCCGACCCGTAGGTCATCAGCGCCATATTGGGGCAGACCCCCACACAGAGGCTGCAGATCTGATGACAGTCCAGGCACCGGCTCGCCTCGGCTATGGCCTCTTCTGCTGAATAGGTATGGACCGTTTCATCGAAGTTCAAGCGCTGGTCCAGGGGAGTGTGCTTTGCCGGCACTCGCCACTGCCGGCGGGCCCTGCGCACCAGCAGATCCGAGAGGTCGAAGTCCGCACCACTCTCGGCGCTGGGCTGTGACCGCGATGCGTTCGAGATGATGCTGTCGGCCACCCGTTTGCCATCAGCCGCCGCCTTGACGATAGAGGAGGGCCCATCCTGGGCCACGTCTCCCCCGGCAAAGATACCCGCAATCGATGTCTCAGAGGTCCCGGGGTCGACCGCGATGTAACCCCGGTCGTTGAGCTCGGGCATCTGGCCAACAAAGAAATCCAACAGGGAATGCTGGCTGATGGCGAGGATCAGCGTGTCCAGGGGGATCTCGAACCCGGCACCCTCGACCGCGTGGGGAATCTTCCTCCCCGAGGCGTCCCGGTCACCCCGATACTCCATGCGGCTACAAACCAGACCGGCCAAGCGACCATCCTCGACCTGGAGTGCCTTGGGGCTGGCCAACTCGACGATCTGGATACCCTCTTCGAGGGCGCCGCGAATCTCCTCCCGATCGGCCGGCATCTGGTCGAGGGTCCGTCGGTAGATGAGCGAGACCTCCGAGCCGAGCCGATAGGCCGAGCGCACACAGTCCATGGCGGTGTCACCTGCCCCGATCACCCCGACCCGCTTACCGATCGCTACCGGCTCGCCCTCTCTGACACTCCGCAGAAAACGGAGAGCATCCATGACGCCCTCGGAATCTTCTCCTGGCAGGTCGAGACGCTTGGCGATCTGGGCACCGACGGCCACGTAGACGTAATCGAACCCTCGAGCCCGTAGATCTTCGAGGGTGAAATCGACCCCCGCCTCCATCTGATACCGGATCTCCACCCCCAACTCCTCGAGGATCTTCACATCCTGATCGATCACCGCATGGGGCAGTCGGTAGGTGGGAATGGCTCCCCCCACCATGCCCCCAGCGTAGGGGTACATCTCGAAGATGGTGACTTCGACACCGGCATAGGCTAGCCACTGTGCAGCCGCAAGACCCGCCGGTCCGGCACCCAGGATGGCGACCCTCTTGCCTGCCGGCGACTCTGGCTCGAAGAGCTTCGGATCGGTCTCCTGGGCCATGATGAAACGCTTGATGTCACGGATTGCCAGCGGTTCGTCGTAGTGAGTCCGGATGCAGGTGTTCTCGCACAGGTGATCGCAGACCCGCCCCAGGATCGCCGGTAACGGGTTGTCCTCCCGGGTCAGGGCCACCGCCTCGGCCAGGTTGCCCTGGCGAACCGCGTTCATGTATTGGGGCACCTTCTGGTCGACCGGGCACTCATCAATGCATGGCGCTTCGATGCAGTCGAACAGACCCAGCTTGCGAGGTGTCTTGGAGCGATCGGTGCGAAACGAATCCTTCTTGAGAGCCCACTCGGACCGAGTCTTTTCGGCATAGCGCCGCAGGTTCACCCGGGCCAAGCTGCTCACCGCCTCGTCATCGAGATCTGCTGACGCGTCCCGTACCCAGGCATCGATCTCCTGGGGCTCTCCCTTGGCAATGGCCGACTTGTAGATGAAATCTTTGAGGTCCGAAGCTCCGACCTCGTCCATGGCGGTGTCTAGGTTCTCGAAGTACTGGAGCATGCGCATATAGCCGCCCGACTTGAGCAGGTCGGAGCAGACCGTCACGGTGGCTATTCCAGCAGCCAGAAGATCCGGGACGTTGAAGCAATCGGCCCCACCGGCAAAGCTGATCAGCAGGTCGCCGTCGAACTCCTCGGCAAGGGTGTAAGCCAGGTTGGTGGTGACTGCGTGTAGGGCCCGGCCCGACATGTACATCATCTCGTCCTCGGTGAAGACCTGCCGGAAATTCTCGACCTCCAACGTATTGCTGAGCTTGACGCCGAAGACCAGGTCCCTCTCTCTGGCCAACGCCTTGAGGTTGTGGATCATGGGCACCGCGTCGGGGTACTTCAGGTCGTGCCCAAACGCCTCATCGGGAATCGACACGTCCACGAAACCGAGCTCCTCGTTGACGATGTTCCGCACCGTTTCGGGACCCAGCAAGGTCGGGTTGCACTTGACGCTTGTGTGGAGCTCTCTCTCGGACAACAGATAGCTACAGATCTTCTCGATCTCGTCTGGCGGACAGCCGTGCATGGTGGAGAGGGTCACCGTGTCGGAAACCCTGTCCGGGATATCGATCTCCGACACTTCTGGATACCACTGGGCGACGATGTCGACATACGCCTGCTTGTAGGCCGAGCTGTTCTCCATGACATCGAGAAACCACTGAACGTTGGCCTTGAGAATCCCTTCCAGGTTGTACCCGACGCTCATGTTGAAGATCATCCCGGGCTGCTCGCCGGGAAAGCCGAGCTTGTGGTGCAGTGCGTGGATGAGCACCCAGGCCCGCAGGTATTCGTCGAACGACTCGTAGACCTTGAGCTCCTGCGACCACTCGACGTTGTAGCCCTCGTCCTCGAGATCGATGCAAGGCTTGTTGACCTCCAGCTCATCGAGGGTCTGAATGGTCTTGAGCTCCATAAACCGCGAACCGCAGGCCCAGGCGACGACAAGGTTCTGGGCCATCTGGGAGTGGGGTCCAGCGGCCACGCCGAACGGCGTCTCCAGGAGATATCCATACTTCTGCAGCCGAAAACGGTCACTCTCCTGAGGCTCGAAGAACGCCGATCGGGGAATCCCGAACAGCGAATCCTTCTCTTCGAGCTCGGTAAAGACCCAGGCCGTCAGCTGCTCCATGGAGATGGGATGAAACCGGTCGGACATGTGCGCCGAAGCATAACAACCATGAACTCTGATCGGATCCTCTCTATAGCGGTCGCGCCTCTGTGCCGGCCGAATGATCTTTTCCAAGGTGATCGGTTGATCCGGAATGGACCGTTTGAGTGCCCCTGGAGGGGACGCCTCAGGCAGTCGGACTCCGGTAGGGGGCCTTCGTCTGCGCTTTGCGTCGCACCGGACTGTTGGAGGACTCCGACGGACGCTGCCCCTGTGCTTGCAAAGAGCCCCCTCTGCGGGGCACCCAAACGGTCTAGGTTCCCCCCGCCCGGGAATTGTCTATCGGCACGTTGAATGATCCTCTCCGTCGGGTGGGTGGGGGGCCCCAGACCGTTCCAGGGGGTCTGCCAGTGGCCTCTCGCCTAGCACTCTCCTGAATCTCTCGGAGGGCACGGCCCATCCGGTGCGACGGCGAGCGGAACCGAGTGCCCAACCGTCACATTCCACTTGGCGCGAGGTGTTCACAGGCGGACCCCCTGGAATGGTCTATTCCGAACCAATCAATCATCATGCAGCAGATCATTCGGCCGGTACAGAGGCACGGCAGGCAGGAGGGGACAAGCCCCTCCCCTACAATCCAGGGTGTGTACAAACCGCGCGGGCCGGTCTAGTCGATCGGGTCGCGGGTGAAGATGCTGCGGCGGGGCTGGTCGGGTAGTGCCCACTTGCGGACCGCTACGGTCTCTTTCATGTGGCCGATGACCTCGATGGAAATCTCTCGCACCGCCTGCTCCAGCTCGCCCTCGGTGATCTCCATCACCAAGCCGTCAATCGCATCTTCGATCATCGCCTTCACGGCTTGCTGCCCCTCGGGGCTTGAAAGGGTGGCAGCCAGGGTGTCGGCGAAGGCATCGAAGACGGCTTGTCCGACGCTCGCTACCAGGGGGCGAAGTACGACATCGGGCAGTGGCAGGCGCCGCAATGCCTCGGCGCTCTCCACGGCGTTGTCCAGGTTGGTGTCGAGAAAACCGCGAGCCTGCTGACGCACCTCGTCGTTGGTCAGGAGCTCCCGTACCCGTATGGCGAGCTGTGCTGCCAGGGCGTCGCGGTGGGAGTCGGCCACCGAGCGAATAATTCGTTTGTGGGTCCCCTCACGCAGCTCCTCCTGGGTCTCGTTGAGGATGCGCAGGCTCACCATGTCCGAAATCTCCTCGGAGATGATGTTGGAGATGTACTTGACGGTGCGACTGATCGGATCGTCGCCGATCATCGAGTGCTCGCTACGGTGAAGCCTCACATAGATGGATGCGATGCGAAAAAGACGAAAGAGGCGCATCTGCTTGAACGGCATGATCCCCAACAGGTCGTACCAATTGAAGATGGGAAAAAAGAACCAGCGGGGATAGGTCGCGCGGCGCAACGCCAGATACCAGCGGGTGAAGAACTCGACGACAAAGATCGCCAGGAAGGGTAGGTCGATCAGCCAGAAGTGGTCGGTGAGCTCGCCACCCAGGTTGTAGCGGCGAAGGTAGTTGACTTCCAGCAATGCTGCTAGATCGCTCTGGAAGAAGACCACTCGCGGCTCCAGCCGCTCTGGATCGGGCGCGAGAGACCAGAAGAGGTCGAAGATCTCCTGGGCCTCCAACTCCCGATGCTGGACCATGCCCTCCTCCTCCAACTTGTTGCCCATCTCCAGTACCAGCCGGATCAGGTTTGTCTCGAGACCGGACCGCTCGAAGGGGTTGTCGTCGAGCATCTCTGCCGACAGCTCCCGCAGCTCGCTGAGGCTCGTTTCGAGGCCGTCGGGAGTCGCACCCCTGCTCGCCTGTCCCGACACATCCTCGGCGAGCTCGAGATAGCGTTCGGTAAGCGGCTCCGGCTCGATTCCCTTCACCGGGTCGTAGATTCTCGTGACCACCGGCAGGTGCTCGAAATAGGTGGGCCGCAGCCAGAGGTAGGTCAGGTCGAAGATGATCAGACCCAAGTTCACCAGGGCCAGGTAGACCATGAACAGGTCCCAGGCGATTCCACGTGTGAGTCCCTGGCGAAGCCATCGCCAACCCTTCTTGAGACGCTGCCACATAGGAATCAAACGATAGCGCAATGCCGTGCAGGGGTGGCCCTGAGGGTCGTCGGCGCCGGTGATGGGCTATGCTTGAAGTGCTCATCATGATCCCGGACATCTCGATCCGTCCCGAGCATCCCGACGATCGGGCCGAGGTCTATCAGGTCATCGCCGGCGCCTTCCCCACTACAGCCGAAGCGTTTCTGGTGGAGCGGCTCCGGTTCGCCCTCCAAGATCGCGTTTCGTTGGTCGCTGAGTCGGAGGACGAGATCGTGGGGCACATCCTGTTCACGCCGGTCACCATTCACGACGGTGCCTTCAGCAGGGCGGCAGTTGCCTTGGGTCCGATGGGCGTACTACCAGGCTACCAGCGGCAGGAAATCGGCTCCAGGCTGATCACTGCCGGCCTCCAGGCCTGCAAGGAACACGGCGACACGTTGGTCTTTGTTCTCGGTCACCCCACGTTCTACCAGCGCTTCGGTTTCGAACCCGCGGCGGCGAAGGGTCTTCGTTACAAGGACGAGAGCTACGACCCGTATTTCTTCGTTCTCGAGCTCCAGGAGGGCTCCCTGGAGGGGAACCGTGGGATGGTCGAATACCATCCCGAATTCGACAAGCTCGAATCTGCTACTGACGTAGAGTGACGCTGCCGTCGTCGGTACGGACGTAGATCGCGCCGTCACCGCCACCAACTCGCCCGGTCACGCGGCGCCGGTCCTGGACGAGATCGTTGACATCCGCTGCATGGACGCGAATTCGACCATCCTGGGTCTCCAATTCGAAGACGGCAGAGATCTCCTTGTCCAGGTCGACAACCACGTCGCCGTCGGAGACTCGCACGTTCAGGTCCAGATCCTCGGAGGGTAGCAACGACAGGTTGACGGTGCCATCGCCGCTGCGAATCTCCAGATCCCGGGCCGTCAACTCTGACAACCGGGCATCACCGTCCGCGACCAAAATCTCGAAGCTTCCCTGACAGCGATCGATGGTGATGTCGCCGTCCTCAGACCGAATCCGACCATGATCACTCTGACAGTCGAAGATCTCTATATCGCCGTCTTCGCAGTCCACCTCGATCTCACCTCGAATCCGGTCGATCTCCAGATCGCCATCTTCGAGGATCACCTCTGTCCGCGGCGCATCGATGTCGCTGAGCCGAACGTCTCCGTCCTCCAGCTTCATCATGATCGAGCCGTTCCAGTCGGCGATCTCCACATCGCCGTCTTCACCCTCTAGATTGAGCTTGAGATAGCTCGGCCCTTTGACGGTGTATAGGTACTCGTACTCGCGGTAGGTAGAGATCCCGACATTGATCCGCTTGGGCTCATGTCCGGTGACGTAGACGGTGTTCCCCTCCTGCCGGAACTCGACCTCGAAATCGGTGCTCTTGGTCCAACCGATGTTCGACGCTCGGGCTCGATAGCGAACCTCGACGTCGAGGGTGTCCTCGCCCCACGGTGTGATCTTGACGTCACCATCCCCATGTTCGAGAACGAGTTTCGAACCCTGACCGACCTCGAATGTTTGGTGGAATTCGCGATTGATCTCTTCTGCTGCCGCGTAGCCAGTCGCCCCAACCAGTACCAGGCTCAGCGCGACGGCGGGAAACAAGCGCTTCCTTTTGGCCTCCATGAGCTGTCCTCCATTCATCTTTCCTACGGTGGGGTCAGGGTCATGTTTCAGCCAGCATGGAGATTCTTCCACCCGGCACACGTGGACAACGATGGAGCAAGTCGACAGAATTCACCGGTGCGCCGAATCCTGCCGATCTCGATCCTCGCCTTGGCCGCCAGTGGTGCGGCTTGGTCCCAGGCGGGGCCCAGTTACCTCGAGCAGAAAAGCCGCTTGGCAGCCCTCCATGTGACCGAGCTGGTCGAGGACTGGTTGGCAGCGACCGGGATCCCCGGCGCGGTGGTGGCCGTGGTGGAGAGGGATCAGATCCTGGCCCTCGAAGGTTTCGGTGTCGCCGACATCAAGGGAGAGGTGCCAGTCGATCCGGCACGGACGGTCTTTCGCGTCGGTGAGCTGGTTCGCCCGATGACGGCTGCTGCGGTCCTGCAGCTGGTCGAGCGCGGGTTGATCGGGCTCGATTCCGATCTTTCGCAGAGATCAGACATGGGTTTCCTGAAGACAGGTGGTTACGGTCCCCTGACACCTGCTCAGCTGCTCCTTCATACCGCCGGCTTAGACCATCAAACCGCGGTTACCCGAGCTCGAACAGCTGACTCTGTCGAGCCCCTGGGCGCCTACCTTCGACGGCGCATGCCTCCCCGTGTTCGCCCTCCCGATCAGATCAGCATCCCTTCGAGTCATGGCTACGCCCTTGCCGGATTGCTAGTGGAGGAGGTCTCGGGGGAGAGCTTTGCTTCCTACCTCTCCAACCACATCTTCCGCCCACTGGGGATGTCCAACACCACCGTAGAGCCCGGATCGCTGGCCGACGAATCGATCGCCACCGGCTACCGGGGAAGGGAATCGGGACTGGCCGACGTGCCGCCCGTCTACACCCAGACGATCCCGGCCTCCTTTCTGCTCACCACCGCTTCAGATATGGCCCGCTGGCTGCTGGCCCTCGTCAACTACGGTTCGTTCGATGGCAACCAGGTCCTGTCGGTCGCCGGCGTCGAGAATCTCTTTGTCCGGCGGTTCACCAACCATGAATCTCTGCCAGGACGAACACTGGCCTTCAAAGAGGGCCACCAGTACTCCCCTGCAGAGCTCTACATGGCCGCTACCGGCGACGGCTTCAGTGCCGTCATGGTGTTGTTGCCCCATCGTCGAGTCGGCGTATTTGCCTCCGTCAATGGCGAGATCGACCTGTGGGGGGTGGTCTACGAGATTCTCGACAGGTTCGACTCGAGGGTGGATCGACGGATCGATCCGGTCACCACCCACAACTCGACTACCGCCCATCGATTCGCCGGCCGCTGGCGTGATGCCGTTGTTTCCCTGGCATCTGCCGAGAAGCTGTTGTCCCTCATCCAGCAAGACCGCATCATGCGACTCGACGCCAGCACCATCGGCTGGCGGTCCCGGAGCTTTGTAGCGATCGGTCCGACGAGTTTCCAGGAGAGTGGCGGCGAGACACTTCTCGGCTTTGTGGAGGGTTCCGGCCCGGTCCAGTTTGCAGCCACCGAGGAGCAGGTCTTCGAAAGACTGACCTGGTATGAAGCCCGACCCGTTCAGATGGCGCTGTGGACCCTCTTTGCCGCCGTCTTCCTGGCAGCAGGCTGGCCGCGTCTTTCCTTGCCCCATCGCCACCTGCTGTTGGAGCCCGATGACGCCTTTTCGCCCCGCTGGCCCCTCTCACTGGCCAGGCTCGCAGCGACGATCCAGTTTGTCTTCATTGTCGCCCTGGCCATCCTGGTGGCCAGTGGCCTGAGAAGCGGAGCCTCGCCTCTGCTCTACCAGATCCCTCCGATCATCTTTGCCGTACTGAGCCTGCCCCTGGTGGGGGCTGCTCTCACTTTGGTCGCCATCCCCGGCCTTGGACCGGTCTGGAGGTCGGCGCGGTGGACACTCGGTCGGCGGCTGCGCTTGACCCTTCTGCTCGTGGTGCTGGTGGTTTTTCTACCCTTTCTCTGGAGCTGGAATCTTCTCGGTTTCAATGTCTGAGCCGGGTTCTCTTTCGCCACTCCTTTCGTGGCAGAATTCCCCATCGACGAGGTGTGAGGAGATTGCCCATGAGACCCTTCGTGACCCCCCTGATCGCTGGCGTGCTTCTATTCGCGGGCCCTATCTATCCTTCGGTGGCAGCCCCTGCCGAGCTCGATCCGGATACAGCCACCCGGTTCGCCCAGCTCGCCCTGGATTGCGCGCATCGCGAGTACCCGAACAAGATCGCCCATGTGCTCAGCGGGGACGACGATGTCCAGCCACCTCGTGATCTGACCCCGGCATTCTTTGGTTGCTACGACTGGCACTCTGCGGTTCACGGCCACTGGTTGCTGGCTCGCCTTGCCAAGACCGTGCCCGACGGCGAGCTCACCCAGCAGGCCCGCGAAGCCCTTGACCGGAGCCTCCAAGCCGAACACATCGCGGCCGAGGTTCGCTATCTCGAGGGTCCCGGTCGGGTCTCCTTCGAACGACCCTATGGCCTGGCCTGGCTCCTACAGCTGGCGGCCGAGCTGCGCGAGTGGAAAGAGGATCCGCAGGCCCAGTGGTGGGCCTTCAATCTCGGGCCCCTGGAGCTTGCCGCAGCCGAGCGCATCAGCGACTGGCTGCCCAAGCTCGATTACCCGATTCGCATCGGCGAGCACGCCCAGACCGCTTTCGCTTTTGGTCTCATCCTCGACTGGGCCCGCACGGCCGGCGACGCGGAAATGACCGCTCTGGTGATCAAGAAATCCCGGCAATTCTACCTCGGCGACAGAGGCTGCCCTCTGACCTACGAGCCCTCAGGTCAGGACTTTCTCTCCCCCTGTCTGGCCGAGGCGGACCTGATGCGACGGATTCTGACTCCGTCGGAGTTCGGGGCCTGGCTTGGGGCCTTTCTGCCGGAGATCCCCCTTGATGGCGCCGATGACTGGATCACACCCGTAGTGGTCTCCGATCCCAGCGACCCCAAGCTCGGTCACCTCGATGGTCTCAACATCAGCCGCGCCTGGATGCTGGAAGGAATTGCAGCCGGCCTGCTGCAGGAGGATCCCCGCCGGCAAGCGATTCTGGCTGTCGCCGAAAGACATCGCCGCTCCGGCTTGCGGTCCGTCACCGGTCAGTACTACGAGGGCGGGCACTGGCTCGGCAGCTTTGCCACCTACCTGGTCACGGGTCGGGGTTTGCCACCCACCTCTGAAGAGGACAAAAAAGGCAAGAAGCGTTAGCTAGATTGGAACTGCACCCCAGTACACCCATCTTTCGTCCCACCTACCGGTTGGTCGTCTATTGCGTGCTGGTAGGTCTGGTCGGCGCTTTGGCCGCTCTGGCCTTCGATGCCATGGTCGAGTTGACCCAGGGGCTCATGCTGGGTCAGATTGGGCACTTCCACCCCCCGAGCACCAGTGAGCCCGATGTCTACAGCATCCCCGGGGGCGTCAACCGTCTCTGGCTGCCCCTGGTCACCACCCTCGGCGGTCTTCTCAGCGGTTGGGTGGTCTACCGCTGGGCCCCGGAGGCCGAGGGTCACGGCACCGACGCTGTCATCGGTTCCTATCTGCGGCGTGGTGGTGAGATCCGACCCCGGATTCCCCTGGTCAAAGCGATCTCTTCGGCGCTGACCATCGGCTCGGGCGGCGTGGCGGGTCGCGAGGGGCCGACGGCGCAGATCTCGGTCGGCGTGGGAACCATCCTGGCCCGGTGGGCAGGGTTGCGGGGCCAGGAGCGCAGATCGCTCCTCCTGGCCTCGATGGCCGCCGGGCTGGCCGCGATGTTTCGGGCGCCACTGGGTATGGCCATCTTCTCGGTGGAGATCCTCTATTCGGGCATGGTCTTCGAGTCCGAGGCTTTGATCTATACGGTCATCGCCGCGGTTACTTCGTATGCGTTCTACGGCCTCTTCGCCGGCTGGTCGCAGCTCTTCACCATCCCCGACAACCTGAAAATCGAAGAGCCAAGCATCTTCCTCGCCTTTGCCGTTCTCGGTCTCCTCGCCGGTCTGATGGGCGCGGTCCTGCCGACATTGCTGTACCGGGTACGCGACCTCTTTCGCCGGCTGCCGGGGCCACCCCATATCCGGCCGGCCATCGGCGGCTTGGCTGTGGGCCTGATAGCCCTGGCCGTTCCCGAGGTTCTGGGGACCGGTTACGGCTGGGTCGAGCTCGCTATGCTGGAGCGGCTGTCGTTGGCCACCATCGTTTTGTTGCTCCTTCTCAAGGCGCCCGCCATGGCCCTGACCATCGGTTCGGGGGGCTCGGGAGGGGTCTTTGCCCCCACTCTCACTATCGGCGCCATGCTGGGAGCCGCCGTCGGTACTTTGTTGAACCTTGCGGTTCCCAACGTCGATACGCCGGTAGCAGGTTTCGTTGTCGTCGGCATGGCCGCTGTCTTCGCCGGTGCGGCCCGGGCACCCATTTCGACTCTCATCATGGTGGCCGAAATGACCGGCGGCTACGCGCTTATCGCTCCGGCCATGCTGGTAAATATTCTCGCTTTTCTCATCCAACGATCCTTGACGCACAAGAGCGCCCACCCCACGCTATACGAGTCACAGGTGGAGACACGAGAGGACTCACCTCTTCACCGCGGTGTCTTTCTGCGCCGGGCCATGGAGATGGTCGATACGGGGGGGGTCGAACCCACGGCGATGAGACTCCCCCGCCTGATGAATCTTCTGCGATTTGGTGAGAGCATTCGAGTCTCGGAGGGCGGCGACATGTTGGTCACTGTCGACGTGGAGTCGGGCTCGGAGTTGGCGGGAAGATCGGTCGCCGAGACGCTTGGGCGAACACGCGGGTTGACCGCGGTCGCCGTCATCCGCGGTAGTGAATTGTTGGCCCCTCGCGGGGATACGCATTTTGAAGAGGGCGACCAACTCCTGGCCATGACCCACCCCGATGTCCATCAGCAGCTCCTGCTATTGGCGCGGAGTCCCAGAGTGGACACCGGCTGATCTTTCTCATTCTCTTGATCCGATCTGGAGGGATCCACCATGCAAATCGATATCACCTTTCCCGGCGGGCAGATTGTCGACGCTCACCTTGCAGGACACACGGTTCGCACCGATCAACGTGAGAAACATGGCGGTGGCGATACGGCCCCACAGCCGTTCGACCTCTTCCTGGCTTCCATCGCCACCTGCATGGGCATCTATGCCCTGCGCTTCTGCCAGCTACGGGAGATCGACACTGTCGGGCTATCCCTGGCCCTGGAGACCGAGCGCGATCCGGAGACCAAGATGATTCACACCGTTCGTGTCCGGACACAGCTGCCTGAAGGGTTTCCAGCCAAGTATCTACGGGCCGTGGAGCGAGCCATGGATCAGTGTACGGTCAAGAAACACATGTTCGCACCGCCGCGCTTCAAAGTGCAGACAGAGATCCTGGAAAGCGTTCGGGAACCGGCCTCATGAAGGCCCTGGGTCGCGTCTTGCTCTTGGTGGTGACGACCCTGATCACGATAACCCCGGTCACGCCAGTCCTGGGCGAGGAAAGTCGCGACGTTATCGACCCCGAGTCGCTACTGCCGCCGATCATCGACTGGGACGGAGCCAGCCGCGGCCTCATTGCCGCACCTGACGATCCCCTGCGGACTCCGGCCGAAGCCAGAGGCTTCGAGATCACTCCAAGCTATGAGGAGACCATGGCCTGGCTCCGCAATCTGGCTGCGGAGTCACCCACGATCGAGATGGTCTCCATCGGCAAGAGTTGGGAGGGTAGGGAGATCTGGATGGTGGTGGCATCGACTGACGGGGCCCGGACCCCGGCGCAGCTCCACACCGGCCACAAACCGGTGCTCCTCGCTCAGGCCGGGATTCATTCCGGAGAGATCGACGGCAAGGATGCCGGCCTCATGCTGCTTCGAGATCTGGCCACTGGTGATCTGTCGGACCTTCTGCAGAAGGTCGGTTTCCTCTTCATCCCGATTCTCAATGTCGACGGCCACGAACGGATCTCGACCTTCTCCCGTGTCAATCAGCGCGGCCCCAACGAGATGGGGTGGCGCTCCAATGCCCGCAATCTCAATCTCAACCGCGACTATGTCAAGCTCGACACTCCCGAGATCCGTGCCGTGGTGCGAGTGCTAGAGAATTGGCAACCCGACCTCTACTTCGACCTCCATGTCACCGACGGCGTCGACAAACAGCATGACATCACCTGGGGCTTCAACGGTAGCCACGGCCATTCGCCGGCGCTTGGCGCCTGGCTCGAGAAGCGGCTCGACCCGGAGCTCGAGAAGGCTCTGGAGGAGATGGGCCACATCCCCGGCCCCCATGTCTTTGCCTTCGATCGGACCGATCTGACCAAGGGCATCTGGGTCTGGGAGGGGGGGCCTCGCTACTCGGATGGCTATGGCAGCAGCCGCCATATGGCGACCGT
>Ga0255052_10001551_pt1 | contig 17189 bp, 13 predicted proteins | sample JV7_2_21_MG_FD_188632 | JGI IMG/M metagenome (GOLD analysis project Ga0255052, IMG submission 188632) | Seawater microbial communities from Jervis Inlet, British Columbia, Canada - JV7_2_21 | ecosystem: Environmental > Aquatic > Marine > Inlet | place: Canada: British Columbia | collected...
TTTGCTCGTTCGGCAGCGGCGTGCAGCTCGTGCGGCACCAGGCCTGCCTTGAACATTCCGTGACGCGCTTGTCCAACCAGGGTTGCGATATCGATTCCCATTGGACACATCAGCGAACAGCGTCCGCACATCGTGCAGGAGTCGTAGATCAGCTCCTGCCACTCTTCGAGCTGCTCGATCGACACTTCACGCTTGAGACCGAACATCCTGTAAAAGAACCCGAACGGACTGGCTTCGCGCTTGTACGCTTGCTTGAATACTTCGAGCTTCCAGATAGGCGTGTATTTCGGATCTCCGGTTTGTACGTAATACTGGCAGGCCTCCGCGCACTGACCACAGTGAACGCAGGCTTCCATGTAGGTTGCCGTCGTGCGGTTCATGTCCTTCGCGAAATCGATCATCGCGCGCCGAAGGCGCTCGTTACCATCAACATCGCCTTGATGGTCAACCCGGGGAGCCGGATCCTTGATGCTCAGCCGCTGCTCGTCCATTTCAAGGGGGCTAAGTTCGGTCGCGTTATTCATACTCTGGCCCCCCTTCGAGTAAACGTAACACCCGTCGTGTAACGGGATCCAAAAACGATTATCGAGTGCATCAGCTTGCCAAACGGGAACCAGATCAGGAACATATCGAAACTCAGGATATGAAACGCCAGCATTACCTCATAGCGTGCGCCGATATGAGCGACTGCCAACAAGCCAGTGATGACCGGCAGCGTAGTTATCAGCCATGAAAAGTAATCGTCGAAATTTGACAGCATTTTCAGCACCGGGTGTCCCAGACGGCGCAGAATGCCGGCAATCAATGCTGCAAGTGTTATTGCGGCGGCGACGTGAACAATTATGGTAGGGAGCGGCAACCAGCTCAGTCCGGAAAAACTCTCAATGAAGAGAATGTGCGGTGCTCCACCAAGAAGGATAATCGCCAGGCCGATATGAAACGTGTACGAGATGATCGCGCCATTCCTCGTCCGCTCACGAAACGGTTTGTGATGTACAAACCGGGAGAAGATCGTGCGAAATCCTCCGGCTACCTCGCCACTTAGCCTGGCTTCGGAAAGATCCGTTTTTCGCTTCGTCAGGAGCAGGTGCACCAGGCGCCAGATGAGACCGGCCGAGAATATGATTACGGCGACGCGCAGCCCCTCGCCGCGGGCGAATTCGAGGAGTTCCATACCCGTATCCTCTTGATTTAAAGCAGAAATTCGGTAGCTTTTATGAACTGCTACCGCCGAGAATAGTATCCTCGGACCTGTGTTTGATTTGGATAAGGGGAACTGCTTATTCTTCTTCCCAGACCACTTTTCCCGAATACTGCCGGCTGATTAGCGGGCGATACTTCGCCTCGAGAACATCTCTCTTAACCTTGAGTGTCGGGGTCAGCAAGTCGTTTTCGGTGGTCCACTCATCGAGAACGACGATCATATGCGACATTCGTTGGTGTGACTCCAGGTGGCCGTTGACGTCCGTCAGCGTCGCCTTGAGACTTGTCTCAACATTTTCGCGAGGTAGATTTTGTGCTGCCTCCGAAAGCACGACAACCGCGACCGGGGCGGGCAGTCCTGAGCCCATTACGCATATCTGGTCAAGTAGCGGATTACCGGACAACCGGGACTCTATCGGTACGGGCGTGACGTACTTGCCTTTTGCGGACTTGAATATGTCTTTGACCCGACCGGTTATCCTGAATGCCTGGACGGCGTTATCCCACTCGCCCTTGTCTCCTGTACGGAAGAAACCGTCTTCTGTAAACGCATCGCGGGTCAAATCCGGTTGCTTGTAATATTCGGTGAACAGCCCGGGACTCCGGATGAGAATTTCTCCTTCGTCAGAAATCCTGATTTCAGTCCCGCCCATTGGGACACCGATCGTACCTATACGGCGCGCCTGGAACGGGGTGTTGCCGCAGGACAGGCCGCTTGTTTCACTCATGCCCCATCCTTCGCCTATTTCGATGCCGAGTTTCTGATACCACTTCAGCGTCAGTATTGATATCGGCGCGCTGCCGGAACCGAAAGTCCTGCAATTTGTGAAGCCCAGTTCACCACGAATCTTTCTGGCGACAATTCTTCCGACAATGGGGATCGATAACAGAAACTTCAGCTTGCCGGGGCGGATTTTTGCGTGTACTCCCGCCTGAAACTTGACCCAGAGCCTTGGCACGGAAACGAACAGGGTCGGCTGCGCACGCTTGAGGTCGTGCTGAAAAGTCTTCAGTGATTCCACGAAGGAGCACGGAGCACCGCTGTATATCGCCGGGCCTGCAGTGACCGTTCGCTCTGTAATGTGGGCCAGGGGCAGGTAGGAGAAGAAGTGATCATCCGCGCTGGCATTAACGACCTTGCAAGTGGCAATACTTCCGTAGGCATATGCCCGGTAGCTTATGACCACGCCTTTCGGCCGGCCTGTGCTGCCGGACGTGTAGAGGATGGTCATGACGTCGTCCGGCTCGGGTTCATGCAGCCTTTCGAGTGGTTTGTTGCTGTCGATCAGCGACTGCCATTGATGCTGGCAATCGTCGATCTGGTAGGGGAAGGCAATTCTAGGCAGTGACGCAGGCATTGCCTCAATGGCAAGGCTCGGCTCATCCAGTTTTCCGATAAAAACCGCGCTGACCTCACTTTGGCCGACGATATAGGCGATCGTATCGACATTGGCCGTCGGATATATCGGCACGGAGATCATCCCGGCCATCGAAATGGCAACGTCCGCCAGTATCCACTCTGCACAGTTCTTCGCGAGTATTGCTACCTTGTCGCCATGGCTGAGCCCCAGTCCCAGCAGCGCGCTGGCCATTCGTCGGCTGGCATCGGCCGATTGCTGCCATGTATGCGTGCGCAACTCTCCGTCAACCGGCTGATAAAGAAAGACCCGGTCAGGCGTCTTATCGGCCCAGTTAAGCAGCGCCCTGTGCGCTGTGAGAAAGTCACTCATTGTTAGCTCCTGAATATGCTCGCGTGCCTGCAAGATGCGTCGCGGTACCTGATTGTTTCCAATTAATGACTGAAGTTCTGCAGTAGTTTTTCAGCGAGAATCACCAAGTTTGCCCATTTACGAGTGGAAATACTGCCAATTTAGCCCCACCATATCGTTTGCGCCCTGAAATTCTCAAATATGCATTATAGGTCAGCAGGATTCGTTTCACCGGTTACCCAGGCCACTGAAAAACGGACGGGATTCAGTCATTTTTCTGGCAATTCGCCAGCTTTTTTCCTATCGTAGGTGCTGAGTCAATCGCAGTTCTTCCTTCAGAACCGGGTTCCATATCACCCATGACTAAACGAGTGAAAGTCGTCAACGGACGGCTGCTCCCTGTACTTGTCGTAAGCTGCCTCGCCCCGCCTGTTGAGGCACAGGTGCCGGATGACAGTGTGCTCGACGAGATCGTCGTTACGGCAACCCGGCGGGGCGCGTCCGTGCGTGACGTTGCGAGATCGATTTCTGTCGTTGGCAAAGAGCGAATTCAGCTCGGTGCACAACAGCTCGGTCTGGATGAAGCCCTGGCCGGCGTCCCCGGCCTGTACATGCAAAACCGCTTCAATTTTGCACAGGACCTGAGAATTTCGTTGCGAGGGTTCGGTGCCCGTTCAGGTTTCGGTATCAGGGGGATCAAGGTTCTGGTTGATGGCATTCCTGAGACCCTGCCTGACGGCCAGGCGGGAGTAGACAGCATTGATATCGGGTCAGCACAAAGTATCGAAGTGTTGCGTGGTCCGGCGTCGTCACTTTACGGCAATGCCTCCGGCGGTGTTATCGCGATCTCCAGTGAGCTGGGGAGCGAGGAACCCTACGTAGAAGGCAGGTTGGCCGGTGGCGATTTCGGTTATCAGCAATATCAGCTCAAGTCCGCTGGAAAGTGGGGTGACTCTGACTACCTCTTCAACGTTTCCAGAACCGAGCTGGACGGATATCGCGATCATTCGAATACGCGGGGCAACATGCTGAATACCAAGTTCGGTATTCCGTTGAATGACACGGACAAACTGGTTCTGGCTTTCAATCACACGGATCAACCGACGGCCGATGACCCGGGCGGCATCAACGCGGCGCAGGCCGCCAGTGACCCTTCATCGGCAAGACTGCAGAATCTGCAGTTCGATGGTGGCGAGTCACTTTCGCAGCAACGCGTCGGCGTGGTATACGAGCGCAATCGCCCATCCGGAGACCTTACGCTTCGAAACTATTACGTCTGGAGAGAATTCAATAACAGGTTGCCATTCGTTGGCGGTGGCTCCGTCGATCTGGATCGTTTCTACTATGGTTTTGGCGCGCAATACAGCCTCGGAAGTAGTTTGCCCGAGAATTTGAACCTGTCATTCGGTCTGGATGTCGATCGCCAGGATGACGATCGAAAACGTTTCGATAACAACAACGGTGTGCTTGGTGCTATGACGTTTGATCAAAACGAGCGTGTTGACAGCGCCGGTGTCTATGTTCAGGGCCAGTACGAGATCGATGATGCCTGGTCGCTGCTGGCAGGACTGCGCTATGACGAATTGTCCTACGATGTCAGTGACCGTTTTCTTGCCAATGGTGATGACTCGGGCAAGCTCGACTTCAGCGAAGTCAGTCCGTCGTTTGGTATTAACTACCAGATGGATGCCGGCGTGCTGTTCGCCTCATACAGCAGTTCATTCGAGACGCCAACGACAACGGAGCTCGCGAACCCGGATGCCAGCGGAGGCTTCAATCCCGCTCTCAACCCACAACTTGCAGACAATTTCGAAGTCGGCTTCAAGAGAAGCTCCGGCAATCTCTATTACGAGGTGGCGTTGTTTACGATCGATCTGCAAGACGAGTTGATTCCATTCGAGTTGGCAGCCTTTCCGGGCCGCACGTTTTATTCGAATGCCGGCAGCTCGACAAGGGATGGTGTCGAAACTGCAATAAGCTGGGCGCACGATAGTGGTTTGGGTGTAGACGCATCGTTTACCTGGTCCGACTTCAGTTTTGACAGTTTCATTGACGACAACGGCAATGACTTCAGTGGCAATCAATTGCCCGGTCTGCCGAAACAGTTTGGCTATCTGGGGTTGACCTACAATACAGAAAGCGGTTTCTCCGGAACGATCGAGACTGTCTATTCCGGTAATCTGTACGCGAACAATGCGAACAGTGCACAGGTGTCGAGCTCTTCCGTGGCTAATCTGCGCCTCGCGCGCGAATTTACGAATGGCCGTTGGTTTTATCGACCATACGTCGGCATTAATAATCTGTTCGATGAGAAGTACAACAGCAATATTCGGATTAATGCGTTTGGTGGCCGGTTCTTCGAGCCGGCGCCACCCAGGAATTTCTACGCCGGCATCGTCGTGAATTTCCGTCGGTAAAAGCGCACAGCGAAAAGAGGGGGACAGCAATGCGTCTTGTTTATTTAGCAATCGCCGCAGTGATTCTGGTTGGCTGCGAGGGATCAGATGATCAGGACAACGACCGCCCGATAGCGGACCTTGTTCTGACCAACGGAAACGTAGTGACCGTTGATGGCGACAATCCCAACGCCGAAGCAATCGCAGTCGTCGGCGATCGTATCGATGCCGTTGGCAGTGCTGAAGATATCGCAGCCTATGTTGGCGACGGTACAGAGGTCATTGACTTACACGGACAAACGGCGATTCCCGGGTTCATTGAGGGGCATGGCCACTACACCAGTTTCGGTGGTTCATTGATGATCCTCGATTTCCGTTATGCGAGGAGCTTCGCCGAAATCGTATCGATGATTGCGGAAGCAGCAAGCGACACGCCGGCGGGAGAGTGGATCATCGGGCGCGGCTGGCACCAGGACAAATGGGAAATCAAAGAGGATGTACTCGTAGAGGGACTCCCGTTGCACGACGCTCTCAGCGCGGTGACGCCTGATCATCCCGCGATGCTGATTCACACCAGCGGCCACGGGGTCTTCGTCAATCAAAAGGCGATGACCCTGGTGGAAATGGGGGACGATACCGTTGCGCCGGAAGGTGGTGAAATCGTCCGTGACGAAAATGGCAGAGCGACGGGCATGATGCGTGAATCAGCACAGGATGTGTTTCGACAGGCATTTTCGGGCCACCAGGGCAGGCGGCCCGCCGGTGTCGCCGAAGATGAAATGCGCCGCATGGTCACGCTCGCCGGTGAGCAGGCTCTGCGGCATGGCATTACGTCATTCCAGGATCTTGGAACGTCGTTTGCCGAAGTCGACCTGCTCAAAAAAATGGCCGAGGAAGGCAACCTGCCTGTCCGTCTTTGGATGGCATTCGAAGAGCAGGCGGCTGACATGGAAGGGCGCCTCGCCGAGTACAGAATGGTCGGATACGGCAACAACTTTCTGACCGTACGCGCGATCGGCGAAAAGGTGCTGGACTGGGCACTGGGTACGCATGGTGGATGGTTACTGGAGCCATATGCTGATCTGCCACGCAGCCACGGTTTGAATGTCGTTCCCATCGAAGAGATCGAACATTCCGCACGTCTTGCAATGGAACACGATTACCAGCTGGCGATTCAGGGAATCGGTGATCGCGCTTATCGTGAACTCCTGAACATCTATGAAGCCGAGTTCGCGAAGAACCCGGATAAGACAGATATGCGTTGGCGAATAGAGCATGCGCAGGTTATTCATCCGGATGATATCGATCGCACGGTTGCCTTGGGCGTAATCCCGGCAGTGCAGGGAATATTTGCCTGCTCCGACGGACCCTGGGTTGTTGATCGCCTGGGTGAAGAGCGCACGCTGGAACGCGGTTACATTTTCAATACGCTTGCCGAGGCCGGCCTGGTGCCAACCAACGGCACTGATCCACCGGTTGATGAAATTGACCCGATCGGCAGCTTCCATTGCTCTGTCACTCGCATTCTGCCGGATGGAACGAGATTTCAGCCGCAGGAAGTCTATTCAAGGGAGCGAGCGCTTTATTCCTACACGATGGGAAATGCAATCGCTGCCTTTGAAGAAGATGTGAAAGGTTCGTTAACGCCCGGCAAGCTGGCCGACGTCACTGTGCTCTCTCAGGACCTCTTGACAGTATCGGATGACAAAATCATGGATACCGAGATCGTGATGACGATCGTTGGCGGCAAGGTTCGATATCGCGACGGCGAATTAATTAACTAGCAGCTTGTGAAAATTATTCAGGTCTTGCAATAACAACCTCAATTTCAACGAGCATTCCCGGTCCACCGGCAAGACCGGCAATCTGGAATGCAGATCGTGCGGGCTTGTTCGGCTGTTCCTCGGTACCGAAGTACAGACGGTAGGCCTTCATGAATCCCCCGAAATCCATGCGGCCATCCATCTCCGGGTCACCGACCAGGAACACAGTCATCTTGATGACGTCACCAAAGCCAACACCGAGTTTTTCGAAAGACGCCTCCATCCTCGAAAACACACTCAGCGCCTGCGTCTCGGTGTCGCCGTAGTAAGCGCGACTGCCGCGTTCCTCATCAGGATTTGCCGCACCCGGTGTTGTTCCGCTGTGATAGATCAACACAGTGTCCGACGTTACTTCCACCGCCTGGGCGATTGGAAAAGTGGAATTGTTCGGCAGTGGGTGGCGCGTGACATCAGCGTTAGCACTGGCGCTGCCAATAATCAGTAATCCGATAAGGGTGGCTTTCTTCATTGTTGAAACCTCTATTCTTCTCGCAATGTCGATATATAGCTGACGACGTCCATGATTGCGTCGTCGCCAGTCAGTACCTGGGCAGCAGTACGCATCTGCATTCCATAAGTGTCTCCGGGCAGGTTGCCGAGACTTCCCGCTTTAAATTTTTCCAGTTGTGTGACCAGGTACCAATCATTGCTTGCGGTCAGTTCGGGGCCGCCAAGGGCCTCAACGCCATCGGCAGATCGGCCGTGACAAGCGCCACAGTTGCGGTAAATGGCCCTGCCTTTCGCAGCATCGCCGGAGACCGTTATTAGTGGCAGCTCGGAGCGGGTCATGGAAACATATTCAGCCGACTCGCTGATCTGCTCATCCGACAAAGCGGCGGCCATCGGCTGCATTTCCATGCCGATCAGGTCGCCTTCGTGCGTACCACGCCAACCATTCTTGAATGACTGCATCTGTTGTTCGATGTACCAGGCATCCATTCCACTCAGTCGCGGCGCTTTAAGGACGGGATTGCCCATCAGCTGAACACCGTGACAGGTTTCGCAATACACGAATTCGTCGGCAGTTACCGGCAGTTCATCCTGCGCGTTTACGAAAGTTGTGCTCATGCAGAGCAGGGCGACTGCCAGCACAGAGTATTTGGTTTGATATCGCATGATCCTAGCCCTTCCCTGAAACAGCCGATTCGGCGCGGACACGTTTGTCCAGATCCATCAATGCAACCTCTACAGACCCGATTGCACCTTCCATCCAGCTTGGGTGGTAGCTGATCTGGTCGCCGATCATGTAGTGTCGACCACCGGCAGGTTGTTGCAGTAGTTTGAAATACTGATCACGAATGTCAGGCGACCAGCGAGCGCCGCATCCCATCATGTGATTCATGCGTCCCCACGGGACACTGACGCCCGCTTCGATGTATCCCGAATATCCGGGGTGAATCTTGTCGCCGCAATCAGCGGCGTACGCAATACGCTCTTCCGGACTCATTCGTTCAAAGAAATTCGACTGTCCGTAAAACGTGTACGCACTGAGTACGACACCCTTCTTACTGTGGATACCGTGGCCCGGATACCAGATCTGGTTGATGCGTTGATTAGTGTAGGTAATGCCTCCGTAGATGCCCTCACGCTCCCAGAAGCGTTCTTTCATCTGTAAGCCGATCTTGAAAAAGTTACCGGGTCGCAGGGCATCAAGACCGCTGCGGTAGTCGTCCGGCAGATTATTGGGTATGCCTGGCATGAAATGCGTCGGAATGCTGTTGAAGCAGTAGTCGACCTTGAGTTTCCGTCGTTCGCCCTTGTGGTTATAGACAATGTCGACACCGTTTTCCTGGAGTTGTATCGATTGCACCTGTGCGTTCGTCCGGATTGGGCTGGTGATATTTCTCAACGCACCTTTGATGATGCCGTCCAATCCCCCTACTACATCCATCAGTGGCTCGCCCCAGTCCGGATTCTCAGACGATGCCATGCCCCTTTCCCAGAAGCGGCTGTTGAGCAAAGCGCTGAAATCCATCGGCTCATGATGCTCGGCCGGGGCGATGAACCCGCCGGACTTGTACCCGGCCCGAATGGTGCTTTTGTAGATACCGTTCGGATCCAGGTCGCCGTAGGCGGTCGCGAACAACAACATACGCTCCCGGTCTTCCGCCGAGAGCGGCTGGTCAAATACGTTCTTGTCAACTGCCTTATGCAGCAGTTCTGACATGAATCCTCTGGCATCGGCGACATACTGACTGACCCGAACGGGTTTGCCGTCGAAATGCTCTTCATCATGCGTATAGGCAGTCCGGCTAAAGTTAGCCTTGATCCGTAGCGGCACATCCCAGATCTTGCAGTAATGCATCATACGCCGGTGATGGCCAGGAATACGGGCAGGTCCGGCGTCGAAATACATCTCCGGATCGTCGTCGAAGTTGCACACCTGCGTATGGCCCATCTCATCGATGACGTCGCCATGCCTGATAGTCAAGATGCGACCGCCGATGCGCTTGGATGCCTCAATGACTGTTACGTCGTAGCCGGCACGCTCGAGCTCATAGGCCACAGTCAGGCCGGCCAAGCCCGCCCCAAGAATGGCAACTTTCTTTCTGGCTGCACCTACATCCTGGAGATCCAGGCGTGCAACAGGCCCCGTATCCTTCATTAGGCCAAGCGCCATGCTGGTTTTGTAAATAGCGGTCGAGCCGCCTGCGGCTCCAACGAGGTTCAGGAAGTGCCGTCGCGATAGATTCTTTTTCATAACGATTCTTTAGTTGTCGAGAAAATGTGGCATTAGCAGGGTTTGTACCGGTCGCCTGATTTAAGTTCCAGGCGCAATACTAAGGTTGCTCTGAGCGCATTACCATACGAAGCTAGCGAAGTGTCTCGCTTAGCAGAAACAGGTCGGTGAGCAATGCGCGCAGGTGAATAGATGCATTCAGATTGTCGATGAGTTCAGAGCTAATCTTGTCCTGCGTCAGCACCAGCGATATCGCCGCGACCGATTTCCTCGCATCTTCGAGAATAACCGTCGAGAAGTCGCCATCATCATTTCCCATGAATTCAGCGATCGCGGCAGCAGCCTCAGACATGCCGGCCAGCGTTGTCCGTACCTCAGATCCGCCCTGGCCTTCGTCTGACTCACGGCCCTGGGCCGCATAAGCCAGCAAGAACTCGTATCCGGCTTCGATGACTTCAATGTATTCATGCAGAGAATTACTCACGGTATTCAAATCGCGTCTTTATGTTTGTGAATGGAAACCGCGGGTGTCAGGTTGTTTCGTCAGGCGCCCAGCGTTTTGCATCATGGTTTGCGTCGAGTTCATCCCGGGAGATCCAGCCTTTGATCATTGACCGGGTGTAGAATAACTTCTCCGGTCGGAGTGCAAAGTAAATGTGCAGGCAGATCAGGCCGATCAGGCCCAGCGTTGTAATGCCATGAACGAAAAACACCAGGCCGAGCGTCGTCTCCGAAAGCGCATTGGTGCGTTCCCACCACGGCGTATCGATCACGGCAAACATGAGGATTCCACTGACGATGACCAGTAACGTAAGTACGGTAATGGCAAGGTGCATTCCCTTTTGTGCGGCAGAATACTTGCCTGGTTTGTTCGCAACGTCAAAAGGGTCTTTCAGATCACTGATCGTAATTTTCATATCTGATGCATCTTTGAAGAACATTGACCGGATGATGTGAAAGACAACAACCACTGTTAGTACAATGCCAGCAATCCAGTGGAGCTCAAGCCATGCGAATTCAATGCCGATGATGGGCAATACGCCCGTTATCAGTAGGGCGATAGTGCTGATGGCCATTACCCAGTGATAGATGCGGTCAATCTTGTCGTGACGTTTGACGCGTGCGCCATCACTTGACGGCTTGTCGCCACGTTTTCGCATCGCCTCATATACAGCATGCAACGCGATCGCGACGAATGCAGCAACAACGACCAGCCAAAGCAGATCCCAGGAAACACCCCGGATAACTTCTCTTCCCCAAATATCACTTTTGTATGTCGCGAATTCCACTGCTCTAACCCCGCATCGCCCGCCGGACGAGATTTTCCATCAACGGCAGTTTGAAATGATTGTAATTAAGTGGCTCGGCGCCCGCGCTGGCGAGTGGAGCAACGGCTTCTGCACTTTCTTCAGAAAGTGACTTTCCACGAGCAGCGCTTTCCACGTTCGTCAGTCGGTGCGGTGTACAGGCAACGCTTCCGCAAACGAATCGGCTGTCCGAGATCGAGTCTCCTTCCATTGACATGGCAACGGCAATGCTGACGAGGGCGAAGTCCCATACATCGCGGTCTGCCACCTTTTCGAAATAGAATCTTTTACCAGCCCATTTCGACGGTAAGCGAACTGCCGTCAGAATTTCACCGGGCTCGAGCGATGTCATCTGGGTGATATGGGTGTCGGGGCCGGCGAAGAAGTCTTCGGCAGTAATTGTTCGCTCGCCGGATGCACTTGCAACAACCATCGTGGCTTCAAGTGCGACGATTGCCGTCGCAGTATCTGAGGGGCTCACCGCAACGCAACGGCTGGCGCCCAAAACAGCATGTTCGCGATTCATCGATTCAGGGCCATCCGCATAGCAACTGTTGCCGCCAGCGCGATAACAGTCCAGGCCGCGGCGGTAGTACCAGCAACGAGTGTCCTGTGCCAGGTTTCCGCCGAGCGTCGCAACGTTTCGAATTTGCGGGCTGGCCACTACGGCGGCCGCCTGAGCGAGAAGGCTGAAATCACGATTGATCCGCTCGTCCCGAATGATTTCGTGCAGCGTTGTTGTCGCCCCAATCTCAATGCCGTCATCCGTTTCGCGAATTCCACGAAGCGACTCGACACCGCTGAGATCAATCATCGCCCGGGGGTTCTTGGCGCGGTCTTTCAGCCACCCGTAGGTGTCCTGTCCGCCGCCGAGTACCCAACCGCCGTCGCCGTAGCGATCGGCAAGGCTTAGTGCATCATCCAGCTCAACCGGCTGGTAGAGCTGAATATCTGGCATTACATCGAAAGAAGCCATGATTACCTCAGAAGTTGTTTGTTTGTTGTGGCAGGAAGGACTGGTCGCGCCCTGTGACATGGTTAACGATCATGTCCGCACTCACTGGTGTTCTGCCGAACATGTGACCATCAAGCGCATCCGATATCGCGGATGTCAGCGCAGCAACCGAACAACCCATCGCGGGCTCGCCGATACCGCGCGCGCCAAACGGATTCTGCGGATCAGCAAACTCGACCGCATCTGTCCTGATGACTGACGGCACATCCAGATAGCTCGGGATGCCACACTGGTGATACGCTACATTGGCCGGCAGGCCGTTTTGCGGGTCGTAAACATGACGTTCCAGTGAGGCCATTCCCATTCCCCAGACAGCGCCACCCTTCATCTGCTGCGCAACGCCCGCCGGAAACAGCACCGTGCCGCAATCAGCAATGCCAACATAGTCAAGGATGTCGTACTTGCCGGTTTCAAGATCAAGTTCAATTTCGACAAATGCACAGGCAAGCCCGGGAATCGTGCCTTCCTGTGGCAGGTTGTCTTTGGCGACGCCGACAAGCCCGCTACCTGCAAGATTTTGCACGGATCGTTGCGTGATCTCGTTGATGTCCTCGGGATAGGTCTGCCCGCTGTATTCACCACCGAGCTGAATGGCTCGAGCTGCAATCGCGCCGTAGGACATTCCCTGCGGGATGTTGTCGATGCGGAACACACGTTGACCATCGATATCGTAGTCATCCGGATCCCCGCCCATCGTATCCGCGGCAATCAGTTTCATCTTGCGAAGCGCATCCATGGCAGCCACGTAATTGGTACGCGTGTGGGTAAACGTGCTTACGCTGCCAGCCTGGTATGAATTCCACGGCAGATGTCTTTCAGAGTGGCCATTCTGAATTACGCAATTCTCCCAGTCGCATTTCAATACCTCAGCGGCCGCACGTGACGTCGACGCATAGGAAAATGTGCCGAGGTTTCCAACGCCGGTATGAATATGCAATTTGCCGTCCGGCGTGATTCGCACCAGGCCATCAAAGCCCGTGGCGCCGGCAGAGTGATAACCCTGTCCAATACCGAGTCCGCGAACTTTTGAGCCGTTCTTTTTCGGCTGATTGCGGCGGTTTTCCCAGTCGAACATTTCCGCGCCTTTCTCCAGAGCTTCCTGAAGATAGGCGCTGGTTACCGGACCCTGGCTGGCGTTGACCGTCGTGTCGTTATTTGTCGCATTGATTTTGCGAACAGCCAACGGATCGAGCTCCAGCGCTTTTGCAGCCTTGTCCATGAACGGCCCCATGACAGCTGCCATCTGGTTCTGGCCCGGACCACGTTGTGCACCGCGTGGCGTCGTATTCGTCAGTACCGGCAAACCGCGGAAGCGCATGGCGTCGGGATCGTAAACCATCGAAATCGCACCGCCGGCCGAGGAGGCGTCGCCACCGGTCGCGTTGGAACCGATATCTTCAACGATGAAAAGGTCGGCAGCCGTCGCTTTGCCGTCTTCCCCAAAGCCCATTTTGAGCCAGCCCTGGAAGCCAACACGGGCGGAACCCATGTAGTATTCCTGCTCACGGTTAACCCGTAGCTGCACCGGTCGGCCGATCTTCCTGGAGAAATATCCAGGCAGTGCCGCGAGTGGATAAGCACCGATTTTTGAGCCGAATCCGCCACCTGTATTTTCACTGATCAGCACGACGTCCTTGGTTTCCACACCCAGGAGGCGTGCAAGACCAGGGATCCAGAAGGTATGGCTTTGCGCAGATCCATGCACATAGCAGGTGCCGTTTTGCCAATACGCCATCGCGGTACGAGGCTCCATGCTCATATGCGCATAGCCGATCGTCACAAATGGTTCTTCGATGATCACCTTGGCGTCGGCAAATCCCTTCTCGAGATCGCCGTAACTCCATTCACTGACAAATTCTCCTGTGGGCTCTTTGCCAGCTCTGAATTCGTCGATCTGTTCTTTGGTCCAATTGACCGTTCTGAATCCTGAACCTTCACGTGAACGGGCGAAAACGTTGCCCTCTTCCCGGGCAGCAGGTCCGCCTTCAATAAGGCTGTCCAGAGGGTCGGTGACGAAGGGCAGGGGCTCCATGTCGACCTTGATTGCCGCAAGCGCGTTTTCGGCTGTCTTCTCGTCAACGGCAGCGACCGCCACGATCGGATCACCGATGTACGCGGGTGAATTAGTGAGGATCGCTCCGTTCGGCGCCTCTACTTCGGGCACATCTTCGGCAGTCAGAATGCCGACAACGCCCGCCATCGCTTCGGCAGCCGATGTATCGATATTGGTGACGCGCCCATGGGCCATCGGGCTCGTGTACACGCGCGCGAAAACCATGCCATCGACACGGAAGTCTTCTGCGAACTTGGCTTTGCCGGTTATCTTGCCGATCACATCCGGTGGCGTGAAGTCCTTACCAACAAGTTTGTAGTCGCTCATGATCCTTGCCCCGAGGCGCGCATCACGCCATTGAGATGGTGTTCATAGGCACCACAACGGCAAAGATTGCCGGCCATGGCCTGGCGTGCTTCCTCGCGGGTTGGTGTCGGATTGTCGTTCAGCAACGCAACTGCCGTCATGACCTGGCCGGGCGTACAGAAGCCGCATTGCGGGGCCAGTTCGTCAATAAATGCCTGCTGCACCGGGTGTAGTGTGCCGTCGGCTGCCTGCAGACCTTCGACGGACTGTACTGCCCGGGTCCGGACGCTGTGAGTCAGCGTGGAGCAGGAATAGTGGGTCACGCCATCGATGAGCACCGTGCAGGCGCCACATTCGCCACGATTACAGCCAAGTTTCGTACCGGTCAGGCTGAGTTTGTAGCGAAGTGTGTGCGCCAGAGTTTCCTGCGGCGCCACATCGACGCGTCGCGTCTGTCCGTTGATGTTCAGAGAAATCAGGCGTTCAACTGCACCGCGTGGTCGATCTTGTGCGAGTGCTGAATGGAAACCTGTGCTAGATGCAGCGGCGACGCTTGAAGCAATAACTGCTTTGATAAAACGTCGGCGTGAAAGTTGTGGATTCACAGCCGTTAATCCTGCCTTTTTTATCGCGTTATAAGAATGGGCAGACGAATGACAGTCGGGCCTTTAGAGTTGCTTGCCTCGGGCCTGGCTTTCGTCCCCCCGGTTCGATTAGTCCAGCTTGATAATGATAGATACTGGTGGCGCTGTGCGCCACCAGTATCTTGTCATCTTGCTATTTCTTGTCCGCAGGCCCAGTCCGGCGGTCCCCCGACCCATCAGTTTGCTACTTCTTGTCAGCGGGCCACGGCGTTCCCTGATCCATGACCGTAACTGGTCCCATACCTTTATAAGTAAACTTCTGTACGCGTTTTCCTTCGTATGTCTCGGTCGTATAGATGTTGCCCTTTGAGTCAGTGACCAGACCATGAACGGCGAAAAACTGGCCGGGATTACGACCACCGGCACCGAAATTCGTCAGGATCTCGAGCGTCTCGCGTTCGATGATGTAAATCTTGCGATTCGTACCGTCCGCCAGGTAGATGAAAGTTTGCTCCGGATCAGGCGAGAACGAAATGTCCCATACTGAACCGTCGCCCAGGCTGTTCGGCTTGACGAATATTTCCCGAACAAACGAACCGTCTTTGTTGAAGACCTGCAAGCGGTTGTTGACACGATCACACACGTACACCAGGCCATCGTTGGACGGTTGCGCACAATGTACCGGGTTGCGGAACTGCTGTGCCGGTTCCTGGCCGGGTACAAACGGGCCGGGATTGGTGTCGTCAGGCTCGTTGCCGTAGGCACCCCAGAAGCGCTTCATCTCGCCCGTGTCAGCGTCAAGGACGGCGACGCGTTTGTTGCGATATCCATCGGCTACATAGGCTTCATTCGCTTCGGCATCGATCGAGACCTCAGCAACACTGCCGAAGTTGACCCGGCTCAGGCTGTCAGTGTCTGAGCCAGGTGTGCCGTACTCAGCGAGGAATTCGCCATCCCGGGTGAATTTCAGGATGTGCGAATCGCTGCGGCCATTACCACCGATCCAGACGTTGTCTTTGTGGTCAATCGTGATGCCATGATTCGATGCCGGCCAGGTATAGCCGTCACCCGGTCCGCCCCAGTGATTGACGAGATTGCCGTCAGCGTCAAACTCCAGAACGTTCGGTGCAGGAATGCAGCAGTCCGCCTTGACGGGATCTGTTGCCGCACCAATCTCCGTTCGTTCGTTAAATGTGTCGCGACGATGAATGATGTAAATATGGTCGCGGGAATCGACGCCGATGCCGATCGTCGATCCGAGAATCCAGTGATTTGGCAGTGGTCTCGGCCAGAACGGATCCACCTCGAACATCGGCGCTTCTTTGCCCTGTGCCTGCGCGGCGCTATCGAGCGCTTTTTCCGCGCAACCCAATGCAACCAGAACTGCAACCACGGCGCCTGCCGTGTACAAGTTTCGTTTCGTCATCTTCCGGTGCTCCCCATTAATTCTTATAGTCGGAGATGTTTCTCAACTGCGCCGCAGTATACTATGGATTGCTGAGGACCTCCCGTCCGAAATACAACAACAACAAGCTGAAAACCGGTTTCCAGTCTGAACGTAAATCATTGAGATTTAGCCATTTCGAACGTGCCATCGTGAACGACAAATTAACGTCATTAGTTTCAATTGTCATCAAGTTGTTGGTGATCTTGCTAACGCTCGTATTACCTGCGACGCGCACGCTTGCCCATGAGATACCGACTGATGTCGTGATTCAGACATTGCTGAAGCCGCAGGGTCCTGACCTTAATTTCCTGGTTCGTGTGCCGCTTGAGGCCATGCGCGATGTTAACTTTCCGGAGTCGGGTCCAGGCTACCTGGTGATTTCCGAGGCTGACGAGACACTGAGGGATGCAGCGACGATCTGGATCGCCCAGGAGGTCGCCCTGTACGAGAATGACCGTCGTCTGGACGAATGGACGATCGATGCCGTTCGGGTGTCGCTGCCATCTGATCGATCTTTCGATACCTATGACAACGCCTTCGGGAATATGCAGTCACCACGGCTTCCGGATAATTCGGATTTGTATCGCGATCAGGCGATGTTGGATGTGTTGATCCGATATCCAATCAATGATGCGTCTTCTGATTTTTCGATTGCACCGGAATTCG
>Ga0255052_10001552_pt1 | contig 17187 bp, 19 predicted proteins | sample JV7_2_21_MG_FD_188632 | JGI IMG/M metagenome (GOLD analysis project Ga0255052, IMG submission 188632) | Seawater microbial communities from Jervis Inlet, British Columbia, Canada - JV7_2_21 | ecosystem: Environmental > Aquatic > Marine > Inlet | place: Canada: British Columbia | collected...
TCCAGCAAACCTTCCTGGCATAAGTCCAATCCATAAACCTGCTCACAAAAGCGTGTATGCGCGCGGCTTGCGTGAGCTTTGTCGTAGAATTGTTGGTAGTAGTACCAAAAATCATCCGGTCGTTGTTCGCGATAGCTACGAGCTATGGGACGCCCGGAATCTGTCAGGTGATAACCGGCGTCGTTACCAGTTATGACACCTTTATCGATAAGGATGGGAAAAGCATCCGACCAATCCTCGAGATAGATCCAGTAGCATTGCCCGCTTTCCTCAAGAGAATTTCTGTCGACGGAACTACCCGATGATTCAGCGCCGAAGAGAGTCGCAAGAATCTGAATCTCGGCTTCACTAAAAAGCATTTTCCGCCCTCCTATCCGTTTGCGTGATGTGGATTCTACCGCTTTGTAACAGTAGCTGTTAACTAATCCAAGAGCGATTTAACGCATGTGTTGCATCGACCAGTTGAGATGGCAGCCAATAACGGACGTTCCATTACCTCGAGTCGTATAACGGAAAAAGTATCCGAAGCGATGAATTTCTGCTGCAATGAGTCGATAACCCAAAGGCTGGATCACGGACTCGAACCACCATAGAGTACCTCGAATATTGCAGCTATCGCCTGGTCACCCCGGCCCTGCTCGAGGGCCTTGGAAAGAGCGGATTCGATAATTTCGTGAAACGCGGGTTCGACACCCAACTCATGACTGAGGCGCACGAAGTAGTCATAGCCAGAGGCATCTATCTCCAACGTAGCTTCACTCGTGGAATAGTCCTGCTTTTCCGTCATTGCGACATAGTCATCCATCGTCCGCCCTATAAGCAGCCACTCTTTTTCTCCACCGGTCAGGTCAAGGAGTGTTTTGACCGGTAGCCCCGCTGCCGCAGCTAGGGCCGCAGTATGGAGACAGGCGAATGTGATGCCGTAATACTGAGCATAGGCAAGCATCGCCGCCAATGGCGCCATTCCCGCTTTTTCGCCAATGTAGACGGAATCGTCCCCGAACGATTCCAGGATGGACTTTACATCTTCGAACGCGCCTTTCGACCCCGAGTAGGCGATCTTTGCGCTCCCTAGACGTACATCGGCCGGAAAGGAAAGTATTCCGCCATCGAGATAATTGACATGATGCTGGCGCATCCATTCATCCTGATCCCTTGACTGATCGGGTTTCAGCGCCGAAAGCTGAATCACCGTTTTGCCATCCAACGCCTCAGCCACGCCGTCGGAGGCAAGGATAGATTTGACAGCGTCAATATCCAGGACACAAATCACGATCGTTCTTGATACGTTCGCAGCTTCGGCAGGGGTGGTTGCGACATCTGCGCCAAGCTCGGCCAACGGACTGCATTTTGCTTCGGTTCGATTCCATACAGAGACCGCGTGTCCCGTAGCTAGCAATCTTTCGGCCAGCGCACTACCCATGTTGCCAAGGCCGATCACAGTAACCCGATTACCATCGTTTAATTTGATTTCCATGTTACTCCTCCTACCCTGAACCGAGGGTAGCACGAAGATATCGCAAACCAAATTATGATCGCATCAAGATTCAGTGATGCATGGGTGTAGCCTTTGACTGATGTCGAAATGGCTTAAGGCAGCATAAACCGCCTCTGAAAATTCCTTTCTAAGGATCGGCATTCTCCAAAGGAGACGCTGAGATGTGTGTGGTGAGCTTCATAGTTCGGCCAGAAGCGGACACTCAGAAATTACTCGTTAACTTCTGCTTCCGGCACTAACCGGACATAGTTAATTGCTGTTTGATGTCAGAATCAGGGAGTAGTTATTGAACCAACTTCGCTGCTAACATCGAGTTCTCGTTGAACCCTACGTGTTTGTCCGCGGATATCAACCACCAAGGCACTTAGCTGCTGTATCAGTTGTTCAGCGTTTTCCAACCTAGATTCGATAGAAGCTGTCTCTTTAAGATCAGGTGTATCATACTCATTCACATCCTCATCCTCTCCACCAGCAATTAACCAGGCCAAAGGCACACCCAATATCCCGGCTACTTGTGCCAGACGGTTGGCACGTGGTGAGCTGCGTTCATTCTCCCAATTCAATAAAGTCGCTTCTTCTACACCGACTCTCTTGGCAAGTTGGAGTGAGCTAAGACCCTTGGTTTCCCGGGCTCTAGCAATTTGATAACCTACAAGGGTGGAATCATTCATAATTCAGTTGGATATTGGAGTTTAATAGAAAATTTTGAGCGGATGGTTATTAATAATAGCAAATAATAAAATTTTTGCTTAAGCTGATTGACGATTGACTTTGAGGTAAATCATAAAAGCCTAGAATTACTGGGATAAAAATACCCGTTCACCAACACAAGGTCGACTGTGGGCACGAAGCGGCTCTTGATATTTTAGTTCCCAGTGGCCACCTTCGGCCACAAGCGGACACTGGGATAAAAGGCTAGCTATACTTAGGGAATTGAGTAATTCTATTTCCAGCTTAACATGCGATATCCCGAGTTAAATTGCCGCCCTCTAATAATTATTAAGAGGTCAACGGCCTCTTAAATATACTGTTATAGGGCTATCCAAATTTCTTTGAGAAGGGGTAATTTATATGCCAATACCTGAGAATCTAAATCAAGAGAAGCTCGCTGAGGCTGCCCTGGCAATTCTTTCATTAAGTAGCTTTGCTGACCCCATAGGGGTGCGAGCGTGGAAAGGTATGGATTGGGATCTAATGAATATGCTGTTCGAAAAAGAATGGATTAGTGATCCAGTAGGAAAGCAAAAGTCCATCGTAATGTCTGAAGAAGGCGTTAAGCTAGCGGAGGAGTTTCTTGAAAAATATTTTGGGAAATAGACACTTCAGCCAGCCATATAACAAGTGCTTGAAGCGGACCCAGCAAAGCTGGGCCGCTTAAGCAGGCGTTATGTGGCAATAGTAAAATAATAAGCAGGCTAAATACCGAGCTTTCTTCATATGGCCAATCCTGTCTGTAATTCAATTTAAACTTCATCTGCCTTAGCTCATTTTAGATAACTCAGTTGGCACAGCAATGTTATGCTGCGCCTCTCTAGCACCAAATTTAAATATTTCTAATTCGAGCGAGAGTAACCATGACAGATATTTCGGTAATTGGACTTGGGGATATGGGTAGCGCACTGGCAAATACGCTCCTGAATAATGGGTATTCGGTGACCGTTTGGAATCGATCTGCTGATAAAGCTGATCCATTGACAGCCGCCGGTGCTGCATTGGCTAGTTCTCCGAAGGATGCAATTGCAGCAAGCCCCGCAACGATCACATGCATCACATCACACGACAGGACCATCCAACTTATTGAGGACATAAACATATCTTTAGAGGGCAAAACTATCATCGAACTCAGCACGGGCGGAATTACCGAAGCAGAAACACTCGCTAGTTTGCTCTCGGAGAGAGGGGCTGACTGGATTATTGGCGCCATCAGTGGTTATCCGAGTTCGGTCGGTGGAAAAGACCTGGTGCTGATTACCGTCGGCAAACATGATGTATGGGAAAAATGGGAAGACCTGATAAAGACACTGGGAGGCGGCTCGGTCTGTGTGGGAGATCGGGCAGGGATGGTGCCGACTTTATTTGCCGCCCTCTTCACGACTAGGCAAGGATTTATGTTCGGCATGATCTACGGTGGATTAGTTTGTAAAAAAGCCGGTATTTCACTCGAGGAATTCGCCCGTCAAGTGCCTATTGCCATGGGCGTTTTACCTAGCTACTACAAATATTTTTCTGACACAGTCGCTGATGAAATCTTTGAAAGTCCAGAAGCTTCGATGGCCACCTATGCTGCTGCTCTTGATGATGCACTAGGCACCTTCGAGGCCTTGGGAGTGTCGTCAGAGTTACCAAAACTCTTTAGCGAACAAGCGCACAAAGGCATAGACGCCGGTTTGGACAAAAAAGCGCTTACCGCATTAATCGAGTTGTTAGGAGAGAACTAACAAAATAATTACATCGTTGTGGAGGTCGGCATCAGCAAACACGATGCTCCTCTTAGGACAAAAACTGCCGGGTTGAAAATGTGCCCATGCCACATAACAAGCGCATGCAGTCGTACAAAGTGCCCGCTACGCGAGAAGCTTAGCAAGGACATGAGAGCCTTTTAAGGGTCAGTTTTCTCCAAAGGAGACGCTCAATAAACTGGGATAGGAGGCAATCTTCGGCCATAAGCGGACGTCCATTATTTCACCAAACCTAGTCGCTTAGCATTACCCACGGGGCGGCTTTATATCATTGATTTGGTGTAGTGGAAGAATCATCCTTCAAGGCCAGCACTTCTAGAACAGGGACAGGTTTGAGAAATCCCTTAAGCGAAACGTCTCCAATCCGCTTGACCTCTGCCAAGTCCTCAATTTTCGCATATACCGACTCAGCGATTAGGACTTGTCCGCTTTTTGCTTCATCGCATAGACGGGAGGCGAGATTTGCTACGGTACCAATAGCTGCATAGTGGAACTCCTCTTCGGACCCTATACGTCCGAGCGTGGCGTAACCCGACGAGATGCCAATTCCAAAACCCAACTTAATGCCGCGCTTACGCCATCCCACGATTAACTTCTCAACATCTATTTGCATCTCCATTGCCATGCGAACTGCTCGTATTTCCGGATCAGGGCACGGCAACGGATCGTTGAAATATGCCATCAGGCCATCGCCGGCAAAGTGCTCAATCGTGGCTTCGTAGCGCCTTAGCAAGACGCCAATAGCCTGGTAGTATTCTCTCAGTACCTTCATAGCCTCTTCGGGTTCAACGATCGAGGAGAATTCCGTAAAATTGCGAAGATCACAAAAGACCACCGTTATCTCACGTCGATGATCGTCCATGAGGCCTGACTCCCCGGAAAGTTCTATAAGTTCGGCAAGTTGTGGGGAGAAAAAACGTTTCAGATGGCTAATCTTCTCGATGCCAGCGTAAGATTCGCGCAGTTTTGCCGTCATTTCGTTAAATTCGTCGGCGAGCATCTGCAATTCATCCCCGGTCTGAACATCGATGTGGTGCTTCAGGTCACCTCCGCTTATTCGGGCGACACCCTCTCGCAAGGTCTGCAGCGGTCGCACTACCCGGTAACCGATCATCAGGCTTGCCAGAATCGCCATACCCAGGCCGACTAACAGGAGAACGCCGCTACGGAATAGTGAAGAGCGTAAGGCGGCGTAAGCTTCTGCAGCGGGGCGCTCCACCAACACGAACCATCTGAGGTCTGGAATAGGTGCATACGAAGTGAAAACTTTCTGCCCTACCAGGTTTTTCGTTGTGGTGGATGGACCTGTTTCACCAGCCAATGCATTTTGGACCTGGGCGAGATTCGTGAAATTTTTTCTTCCGAGTACAAGACTAATATCAGGATGGGCAATTAGGTCTCCATTTCCAGAGACAACATAAGCATAACCAGCCTGTCCCACCCGAATATCTGCGACCACATCCCAAATGTACTTCAGATTTACTTCGGCGATAAGGACACCCACGATCTCTCCGGCAAATCGCTCGATCGGTGTCGTGATTGTGGCGTAAGGCTCGGAGTCGCCCACGAAGTATACGGGGCTGAAATATGTCACACCTCCTTTGGCTCTTAAGAAAGCCTCGTCGTCGCTACGAGATATTAAATCGCCCGGCAGTGCCAACTGGACTCGAGAGAGCTTGTATTGTTCCCGCCCGCCTGAATCCAGTGCCGTAACGGAAGTAATGGCAGGCTCAGTTTTCAGAAGCTTGATGAGTACAAACTCAAAGTCTTTTGTCAGGCCACTCTCGACAAGCCGCTGTGTCTGCGTGACGGTTCGCATCGTCTTGTCTATCCCCTGCATAAACTGGTGGATCTTGAAGGCCGCCCTTTTAGCCATCTCCGTCTGCAGCAGCCAGATGCTGTTCACGCTCTCCCGATACCTGAAGCCGAGCTCTATTGCACCCCCAGCGATAAATCCGCTACTTAGCAATATCAAGGCGATTATGAAGGTCCGTCGAACAAGGCGAGCTTTACCTGGATGAGAGTTGCCCTGACCAGGGATACCAGCAGAGTCGTCCAGCTTAGTCATAGCTGCCTTCACCTGCATGTCGAACCCAAATTACTCTACCTATCACTACCGGATTACCTCATCCGCCTGCATGAGAATTATCGTGGGAAAACTTAGACCGAGGAGTTTGGCCACCCTTTCATTGAGTACTAGCTCCAGGTGCATGGGTTGCTCTACAGGAAGGGCGCCCGGGGCCGCACCCTTTAGAGTCCTGTCCACATATTTGGCCGCTCTAGCAAAGATCTCGGAAAAATTTGGGCCATAAGACATCAGTCCACCCGCCTCAACATACTCCCTCGAGCCGTATATCGCGGGTAATTTATGCTCCAGGGCCAGTTCCACTAGGAGTTTTCTATGTCGGACATTTATTGGTGTTTCGGGGGCATAGAGCGCATCGGCGTGGTCTCCGAGCATCTCCGCAAATGCGGCTCGAAATTCCTCGGGATCTACGACCTCTCCAGAGAAGATCAGGGTAATGCCCAATGCGCGTGCTGCATTCTCCAACGGTGCTGGGTCGTGCCTGCTGGTCGAGTCAAGTATGACCCCAACACGTATAATTTTGGGAACAGCCTGTTGCAGAATTTGTAGCCTTTTACCCTCGAGTTCACGCCCGGGTGCGGTCGATATTCCCGTTACATTACCTCCTGGGTGAGGAATATTTGACACTAATCCCTCAGACACTGGATCGCCAGCGCCCGCGAATACGATAGGAATTTCCTGAGTCTCGGCCATGACCGCCCGCACTGCACTAGCACCAGAGGCGACAATTATATCGGGCTTCAGTTGAACCAGTTCGGTGGCCAGAACAGGAAGACGGTTTAAACGCGCCTCCGCCCAACGCTCATCGAGTATGAGATTTTCTCCTTCTACATACCCACGCTCACGCAAAGTTTGCCGGAATGCCACCAGAGGTGATTTGGCTGATGCAGTGATTGGGCGTGATCCAAATGCAAGAAAACCTATCCGATAGACTCGATCGGTTTGATTCGATTGCCCAACCACCCCTGTGACCATCAGGGTGAGCAACGCTAACAGTGCAATCTTCGGCCAATCAACTGCTAACATTTCATCGTCCTCACTGAAGACACTCTAAGGCATAGCCGAGGTCCGGGTAATGACCAGTAAAAAGCTATGATTTAGCTAGTAACGAAGACGCATAACCGTGGGCTCGGCTTTCCCCTTCGGCACTATAATAAACAAGTTGTCGTAATCATCCGGTTTGATCGTGGGATACTCACCGAACGGTGCGAATGCTTTTAACAACTTGGGAAGTGTTTTTGAGTGAGTGACGATTAATACTAAATCGTCGGTATGCTCTTTGCGAACCTGATCCACGAGGCCGTCTATATCGCGCCGTGATACCTGCTGTAAGGGGATGTTTAATTCCTGGGCAATAACCTCACCGGTCTGTTTCGTACGCATTTTTTTACTGGTGTAGATCATTTTGATGCCAGTATCCCGGAATACGGTAGCCCAGGTTTTTGCCCTATCAAACCCATCTTCGGTCAGCGGTGGATCCTCAACGTCGAGCATTTGCTCTGCGTGTCGAATGAGGAATATTGCTTCCTGAGCATGCGCTACAGGTACCACAGAAGCGATGAGCAGGATCAAACTGATCAGTTGATATCGCATGTTTCAACGCCTCTCTTTGTGTTGTGTTATATGTACAAAACGCAATTCAATCCAAAATTAAGCTTATTACAGGTGAGAATCTTTACCGTTGATACAAATCAATTGCCCAGGATGTAAATAGAACTTAACTGTTTCATTTTTAACGAAGTCGATCATCGGTTTAGGATCGAAATCGGAAAATCGTTTATTAATCTCTAGCGGCAGTTTTCCCGTATGCGGACGTTTATATTCACGAATAGGCTGGAAAAAACGAGATTGAGCGTCTCAAAAGGGTAGCCGACTCTCATCTGTAATTTCTGGGGGTCTGCTTTGGAGAAATTAGTGCCTAAGATTTGTGGTAAAACTCAAATTTTAAAAATTCATACCTCATAACCAGGAAGTTTCCGCAAAGCAGACACTCACTTTAAAGAAACGAGTGGCGACTTACGGCGCCATAAGCGGACACCCAATTTCCTGCCAGGAGCTTCGTGATTCGGCCAACAGCCAACATTTAAATTAAATAGGGATCAAATATCATTATCGGCTAACCATCCGAATATAAATTTTCCATTGGCTTTGAAATACGCAAGAGAATATTCTTAAAAAAAATACCTGTGAAAATGTGCATACAGTTATTCGGGTTCAGTAACATGAGTCGAATTTGAATGCGACCTCACCAACTGTAGCGAAAGGTTTAAATATCCCGCTACTGAGTTAGACCAAAGATCATTATTGGGAAACACGGACCTGGTAGGGTCCGTTTTGTGACAGTTAGGTATATATCGTGTAGTAGCAATAGTTTTATGTTCAACCAACCGGAGGATGAAACCATGTCATTACGAATAAATGATCAAGCACCAAACTTTCAAGCAGAGACTACTCAAGGAAATATCGATTTTCATGATTGGATTGGAGATGGGTGGGCAGTATTGTTCTCACATCCCAAAGATTTTACACCAGTTTGTACAACTGAATTGGGCTATATGGCTAAAATTCAGCCCGAGTTCGAGAAGCGTAACACCAAAATCATTGGATTAAGTATTGACTCGGCGGGTGACCACGATAAATGGCTTCAGGATGTTGTAGACGTAGGCGGTTCACCCGTTAATTACCCGATTATCGCGGATACAGATCTAAATGTAGCCAAGCTATACAACATGTTTCCAGCTGACGAAACAGGTACAGCCGAAGGCCGTACCGCCATGACAAATGCTACCGTGCGTTCTGTGTTTGTAATTGGGCCGGATAAAAACATAAAACTTATGATTACCTATCCCATGACAACAGGCCGAAATTTTGATGAAATCCTTCGAGTGATTGATTCCATGCAGCTTACTGCCAAGCACAAGGTTGCCACTCCAGTGAACTGGAAACAGGGTGAAGATGTCATTATCGTACCCACCGTAAGTAATGAAGAGGCCGAAAAAATTTACCCGGATGGGTGGGAAACTGTAAAGCCTTATCTCAGAAAAGTGAAACAACCAAACTTATAAAAATAATAATGCCGGGGCAGCGGAATTTTCTCTTCACATACAGTTCAGAAAAGAAGCCATCTCATTCGAGGTGGCTTTATTTATGAGCGTCCGCCCAGGGTCGATAACAGAAACTTATTTTTCTTTACCGAGGGTCTGTTTTCTCCAAAGGAGACCCTCAGTAAACTGGGGTGGTTGGCAATCTTCGGCCATTAGCGGACGCTCACATGTTCGAAGGCAATATTAAGCTTTCCACATTACACATAGTATGATTTTTTACTTACAGATGAGGACCAGACGATGAACGAAACCGAATTTCGCGAGATATTGAAGAATGAGGGATACGACGGGCCTTTTGATTTCGCAATGGAGTCGAATGCTGCCGATGACAAGCATGTCCACGACTACGACGTCTTGGTCATGGTCGTGGAAGGCTCCCTCACGATTGAGAAGCCCTCTGGTGACGAAACCGGTCTTGTCGGAGATACCATCCAGTACCCCGCTGGGGAACCTCATGTGGAGAAGGCCGGATCCGAAGGCGTAAAGGCACTCGTGGGACGTCGAGCACCGGAGTGAGCATTTATATTGGATCGATCTCGTACAAAAGTTTCCTTTTGCTCAAGGTCTGCTATGGGTAGATCACAGAATCTGACACTTCCAATCTGAGCACCTGATTTCCCGATAACAGACACTCAAAATCGTAATACCAGGGTCGTATTTCGGTCATTACAGGTGGTTCACTAAACCAGGACAAGACCTAGGAGCGGACCCTTGTCACTTTAAATTCTGACTGAGATAAAATGGTCGCACATTACTTCCCTTCCCGGAGATATTGTCATGAAATTGCTAAACAGAATTAATAAATCCTGCAAGTTTCTAGATGGATATAAGGAGCACAGTTACGCGTTGCTACGGATCGTAACCGGCTACATGTTTATGTTGCATGGCACGCAAAAACTGCTGGATTTCCCCAGCGCATATCCGCGGGGGGAACTGAGTATGTTGACGACGGTTGGAGGTAGTATTGAGATGATTGGTGGCGCACTGATATTGGTTGGTCTGTTTACTCGACCGACCGCGTTTATTTGTAGTGGTCTAATGGCGGTTGCCTATTGGATGTTCCATGCCCCACGGGCTAACCCAATATTTCCGATATTAAATGGTGGTGATTTGGCAATAATGTATTCGTTCGTTTTTCTTTATATCGCATGCCGGGGTGCTGGGATCTTGAGCGTCGATTCGTCTCGTTCGTAAAATTCGGATCAGGGTCCGGAAATCTGAGCGTCCGCTTTCTCCAAAGCAGGCACTCAAATTCACATTTCCAGGGTCGGAGAACGGCTGCCATCTCAACTGGTCGATGCGTGAGATAAATAAATGCGCCCCCTTGTATTTTCCACAATATACAAGTCCTCGATTAAAAAGCGGTACTTGCTATGATGTCGCCATCGTCGAGGAATGAGCACATTCTATGACTAATGCAAAACCGTCATCTCAAACAAATTCCGACCAGGAAAAGTATTGGAATTCTACCGCTGGTAGGAAATGGGTAGAATTTCAAGATGAACTTGACCGGTTACTCGAGCGAGTTAATGATCGGTTACTGCAGCATTCTGAAATCAGATTAGGCGAACGAGTATTAGATATAGGCTGCGGGACTGGTGCGACAACAATGAGTGTGGCTCCACTGGTCGGGAACAACGGCCTTGCGCTAGGCGCCGATATTTCGCAAACATTGCTGGATTGTGCTGAAAGCCGAAACTCAAATATTGCAGGCGGACAAATTGAGTACACCCTTGCCGATGCACAAACCTACCGTTTTAATGTTGGTAGTTTTGACCTGTTGACCTCAAGGTTCGGTATGATGTTCTTCGCCGATCCAGTTCTTGCATTCAAGAATCTGTCTGTCGCCCTCCGTGAAGGTGGTAGAATGTCATTCGTGAGCTGGTCAGCTGCTTCTGATAATCCATGGTTCTCTATACCCCGCGATGCGGCTATTAATCAGTTGGGAAAGCCGACACCTACACCACCGACAGATCCGGGACCGCTAGCCTTCGCGAGTGTGGATTATGTTTTGAAAATAATGGATGAAGCTGGCTTAGAAGCTGGGTCAGCAGATATAGAGCAAGTCGATCTTTTCTATTCAGGCAGTGTTGCTGATGCCGCACATCTTGCCAGTAGCGTAGGACCGGCAATGCGTATCGTGAAGGAATTTGACGGTAATCCTGCTGACATTGAGGAGATAAAAAAGAAGGTCGCCATAGGTTTCCAAGAATTTGCTGTTAGTGGGGGAATTCGTATGCCTGCAATGCTGAATTTTTTCAAAGCAGTCAAAGTATAATCTCGATTGTCTGAGGAGAAGCAATGATTAGTCACCAAGGAGGATGTCACTGCGGGCGAGTCCGTTTTGATGTGCGAGCAGCGGCAACCATCAACGTATCCGAATGCAATTGCAGTATCTGTTCTAAATCCGGTTATTTGGGTTTGACTGTTCCTCGAGATCGATTCACTTTAATTTCCGGTGAGGAAAGTCTTACCGAGTACACGTTTGATAGCGGTGTTGCGAAGCATTTATTCTGCAAGAATTGTGGGATCAAGTCGTTCTATATTCCTCGATCACACCCTGATGGAGTGAGCGTCAATGCTAGATGTCTCGATTCTGGAACGGTCAAGAAAATGCATATCAAACCCTTCGACGGGAAAAATTGGGAACAACGTTATCCAAAAGGTCGAGCCGACGGGTTTTCGAATTAGTACCGAAGAATTACCTAACAAGCGAATGCAGTCGGACAAAGGGCACGCTGCGCTCGCATTTGCTCGATCAAGTTGAAGATTGAGAGTCCGAGTTGGTCGGTTTTTGCCTCTGAGAATTTGATTTCGAGCGTCAGCTTTCTCTAAAGGAGACCCTCAACTGACTGAGCCAGGAGGCAACCTTCGGCCAACAGCGGCCACTCGCGGGATGGTGCATGAACGACTCTGAAGTGCCCTCAGGAGCCATTCATCTATCTAATTTAATCGACAGGTTCCGACCCAAAACCGACACAGAATATAATAGAAAGTATCTCTGAATTTTCCTTAAGCCTGTTAAACGGTCTAAGCACTATCTTAAATTACGCTTCATTGACCCGTATCAGGTGTAACTCAATTAAGTTAATTAAAATTTCGATAAGGCCCGGGGTAAATACTGACTGTGGTAATAATGGCTGCCTTTTTGATGACAATTGGTTTGATTGCTGTTGGTATCAGCAAAACGTTATTTATCCAGGCTATCTGAAGGTAAGCCGATAATCACAATGGAGAATACACGATGACTATATCAAAACACCATACCAGTCCACGCATGAGCCAGCTCGTAATTCATGGCGATACCGTTTACCTCGCTGGGCAGGTTGCAAATGATTTCGACGCGGACATCACGGTACAAACGGAACAAGTACTGGGAAAAATAGACGAACTACTTACCGAAGCTGAGACCGACAAATCCCATATTCTATCGGCACAGGTATGGCTGGCGAATATGGGCTACTACGATCAGATGAATCATGTCTGGGAAGCCTGGATGCCCTCGGGATATGCACCGGCGCGTGCCTGCATCGAGACGCGACTGGCGGTTCCCAATCTGCTGGTCGAAGTTGGTATCATCGCGGCCCGATAACGGGCGCAAGTGAAATCGATCGATGTGGCGCTCACGGATAGGTATTAGGGGACATGTTTTACAGATTGAGAATGAAATGTATGCCATGATCTGATGATTGTGAGAGACTGCTTGTGACTGTAAGCGCTAGTTCTTGTGATTCATCTGAATGACTGCAGTGTGCCGGTTCCTGACCTTTACAGTAATTTGACTGAGTGACAGGGTCGGAAGCCGCCGCTGAAAAAAGGATTTTGAGCGTCTGCTTTTTTAAAAAAATTTAATTTTTGGAAAATCTTGGTTTGGACAGGTATCAGCTCTCTACATCCACGACAATATAATATCTCGCGGCCCCCACTCCCTCTTTATCAATGTGTGGTAGTTTTTTCCTCAGTAAAAACCCCGCCCTATCTTGACCTGATCATGAATGTCATCTATGCGAAAAAGGAACTACATACTTTTCATAGTATTGCCTTGATAACTTCCTGGCATTTGAGATTTCATCCGGGTCCATATGATGTTCAATTTTCTTGAGCTTCAGTAATGCCCTGCGAGAGTGTTGTGAAGCTGATACCTTGCACCAGGCGTAAGCTTTGATGTAGTTCTGCTTAACACCAGTACCTCTTGCATACATGCTGCCTAATCGGTGTTGTGCTCTGCGATAGCCATTTTTTGCCGACCGCAAGTACCATTTGAAAGCCGAACGATAGTCCAGCTCACTATCCTCCTTCTCGAACATCTCACCTAGCTCGTATTGCGTTATGCAAGTCCGGTCTTCGGCGAACGTACCCATTCTTATACCCTCTTTATCTTTTTACAAATCTTACCACCCGTAAGACGGGTGTACTATGATTCAGGTCAACAGAAAAACCTTGATAAAATTACAGGGTGATTAGAGTGGGGTGCGAAAGTCGGACTCGCGACATTAGGCAGACACAAAAAACCCCGCACAGTGGCGGGATTATTTATCTAAATCATTTAAATGAGCCAGGCTAGATTTCAGGCTTCTTGATTGTACCCGGCCCTTTGAATATAGGATGGAGCTGGATGCAGGTAAGCCGGCCTTTCGAGAAGCATTTTTTCGGGATGTTTGTATAAATAGGGCGTCCATCATCTGTCTTATGTTCAATAAATGTCAGTGGCGCGTCATGAGGTGGTCCATCATAAGGATGTGAAGCTGCGCTGAATGTAAAAAACATACCGCAAAGAGTTATTATTAATCTCGCCATATCCATTCCCTCAATAGATTCCCTCCAACCGTATTAGTTTAGAGAAAATTCATGTGCGCTTAATGTGTTTTGTCGCCATGTAATTCACGACCAGCTGCGGCCATCGCCTCGTCACTGAGTTGCTCACCGCTGGCTGCCGTCATATTAGCAATGAGTTCCTTCGTTTCATCCCGGCTGTTGATTCGGGGAAATTCCATGTCCGGTACGGGAAGATCAAGAAATTCGCATAGTGGCCCCCACCCTTCCTTTACCTGATAGACGAGAAGTCGATCTGGATCTATCGTATTTACGATTTCGTCAGTGCGTTTGTTAAAAAATGTCACCATAAAATCTTTGTCTTGCATCCGATTTTCCATAGTGTCGTAAACAGTTTTTTGTACCATTTCGCCCCAAGGACTATTTTTGATGAACGTTGCAAATTCGAGAGAATGTATAGTCTCATTGGTTGATTCAAACCATTTTTCAGCATCGCGTATTGTTAGGATAACTTTTGCATCCGCGTAGTAATCCGCAAGTTCCTTCCAGAATCCACATCCCGGGTTGTCGACGGTTGCTCCGTAATCATTGAAAATCTTAACCCAATCTGGATTGCCGTTAGCGGCATTGATCCAATCCTCGCTACGCTCGGGCTTTTGCAGAATTTCAGACATGTGGTAACAACGACCGAGGCCGAGCGCTTCTAGTGCCACTTTCAATGAAGCCGTTCCTGTCCGGCCCATCCCGGCTCCTATGATTTTTAGAGCCATGGTCAGATCTCCTTGTTGATAAATGTAGAAATTATAAAGACTATATGTTTCATAGTCACATATCAGTCGATCAGTTGAACTCACCGCCAAAAGCAGACATTCAGGCTTCGATAATTAGCCATCGAATTCGCCCCAATAACTTTGCCGATATGCAAAGGCCCAGTCCCGCAAAACTACTCCAATCTAATGGTCTGTTTATTGACCGAGCCCCGGCCACTGCCGGACGCGTACAGACAGAAGATAACCTTCGTTTCTGTTTTTGATCCGACGAGCGCCCATTGGTCACTGTCCTTGTTGATAAAGGAGGTGATAACCTCAACTATTCGGCCCTGGGTATCGTGAATCTTGTATTGAGTAATTTCACCGTCATTGAAACCAACCTTCATTAATTCAAAATTCGGGATAACGGGTGAACACTTGCCGCTCGGGAAAATCTCCTTCAATGAAAAATAATTGTCGTCGGCCTCGGCAGGTGCCGCCAACAACACGATCATCACCGCGTGTAATATCGCCCTCATAGCCAGCTCCCAGGGTGTTCCCTGATTGTCAAGAGTGTAAGAAGCGTATCGTCGATGCTATCTAATAGAAACAGCTCATTCAAGCGATGCAGATTTGAGAAATATCTTGATGATGAAGCAAATTCTTGGTGGGCCGTATACTAATACAGTTGAGCATATTATCGGGGCGAGGTTAGATTTAGTATGGGTCCACTTTGGGTCGCTTATTGCCGTTGGCTTAATGAGTTAGAGCGCCTGTTTTCTCGTAAGCTGACGCTCATATAATCCTGATGTGGGGCAATCTTCGGCCAGGAACGGCCCCTGGCAATTAAACGATAATATGTTATCAGGTCAAAAACTTTATAATGCTGCTGTTAGGGAACATGATATTTAATTTTGCCTTCTATGTGAGGAACAAAAACTAAGTAGTAAGAGGAAACCGATAATGAGTGAATTCAATGCAATAAAAGGTGAGGCAATAAATGTTGAATGGAGCATCAATGCACAGACTGGCGTGTTGACTGATGTGCTGTTAGGCAAGCCAGATCATTTTCGCTGGGTTCCGTTGAATTCGATTTCAGCTGTAAATCAGGCAAATCAAGAACAAATGGGTTATCACTTTGATAAGCAGAAAGCCATGCAGCAACACCAGCATATGGTCGAAATATATGAGGCTAGTGGGGTTCGTTGCCATTTTGTAGAAGCAGACGAAGGCCTTCCAAGTAGCGTTTTTACCCGTGATTCTAGCTTCATGACACCATGGGGTGCGGTTATCACAAGCGTGCAAACACCGCCCCGGCGACAAGACTATTCAGTGGTTTCCGAGTTTTATCACAATTCAGGAATTCCTATATGGAAATGGGTAACCGCCGATCATTTCGAAGGTGGTGATTTTGTAATCATAAAACCAGAAGTAGCATTACTTGGATGGGCAGGTGACCGTTCTACCCAAACCGGTGCGGAGCAAGTTGCCAGATGGATGGATGAAATGAGCTGGGAAGCTTTCATCGTGCCTATCCCTCCTCAGTTCGTACACATGGACGCCGTCGTCGTTATGCTGGAGGAAAACTTAGCATTGGTATGCGAGGATGCATTGCCAACGTACGCCATCGAATGGCTCGATCAACAGGGCATCGAACGGATTATTGTTCCCTATGCTGATTGCGTGAAACTGGGGGGCAATGTGGTCAGTCTTGGTAACAAGCGAGTGTTATCCATGGCTCACAACGTGAATATCAATGCGCGTTTAAAAGATGAGGGTTTCGAGGTCACCGCCATCGAATACGATATGTTTGCAATTGGCGGTGGTGGTGTTCACTGCTCCTGCCACGAGCTCAGAAGAGAGTAAGGATCATCTTGGCACCTAACAAGTACATGTAGGCGGACCTGACTAACGCCAGTCCGCTGAAATAGGTGATTTCAGCGTCTGTTATCTCCAAAGGAGACGCTCATATAACCCTGGTGGGCGGCAATCTTCGGCCAAAAGCGGGCGCTGGCAGACGATCGTACCCAATAAGAAAAGCATTCCCGTTCGATTAATTAAAACTAAAGCGCCCGTACCAGCAAACATTAGTCTTTTCTTTGGCTGCTCTTATATGAAATAGGTGTCGGATATGCGCTTACTACCCAATATGTCGAGGCTACAAATGTAAGCACCACAACAAGCTGTATCAGGTTTGACGAACGCTCTTCTATTAAACCTGATGCCAGGGCACTAAAAGCGATTAGTAATGAAAACTCGCTTGCCTGCCCTAATCTGACCCCCAGTTGAGCCGAGTTTTTCGGCTTTTCGCCAATCGCTTTAAACCCCCAGTTGAAAATCACGGGTTTTGTTACCATCAGCAGTACCGCGATTATCAGCCCGGGCACAATAAGTTGTTGAGAAACCACCAGATCAAATTTCGCACCAATTGAAAAGAAGAACAGTATCAGGAAGAAATCACGCAGTGGCTTAAGCTCTTCTGCAATCACCAGTGCAATGGGTACTGTTGCCAGGCTTA
>Ga0255052_10001553_pt1 | contig 17187 bp, 14 predicted proteins | sample JV7_2_21_MG_FD_188632 | JGI IMG/M metagenome (GOLD analysis project Ga0255052, IMG submission 188632) | Seawater microbial communities from Jervis Inlet, British Columbia, Canada - JV7_2_21 | ecosystem: Environmental > Aquatic > Marine > Inlet | place: Canada: British Columbia | collected...
ACAAGGTTCCAACCTGACAGGAACCGGGCCTCACCCCCTTCGATCTCAGAGGAAATGTGGTAATTGGCCAGACGTGGAAATTTTGCCAGTTCCCAACCAAGCACGTGTGTACCGGGAGTGAAAACGAATACTGTCAAAATAACATATAATACAAATCGTATTTTATTATTCATGTTTTATCCTCCCCAAAAAACAGGAAATTACACGGAGTTACATAAAAAAGAGCAAAAAATATGCCATATCCGAAAGGGAATTCATGATCTTTCTACTCTCGCGCGTTTTATTGTTTGAAACGGAAACCCTCGGGGGGTGAGGGCGGAATAGAATCAGGCTCCAATGACCACATGAGGATGTAACCGTCGCCCGATGCCACCGTCAGGGTGTCAGTTATAACGATACCATTGTTGTGGACCGGGTCCTGGAGACCTATTATTTTTCTGTACGTCTGATCTCCCAGTCCACTCACCAGCTTTGAACTCTCGGTTGGATTGACGAGTGCCGTTCCGTTCCTGTAATCCCTTCGCCATACCCTCGTATTTATATCTTCGGCGTCATCCTCCCCGGCAACCCAGCCGGCTTTCTCGAGCAGATCATCGAGTTTGACCGCAACGTTATTCGTGTCGTACGCGGGACCAAGCGGGTCCCCCAGGTAGCCCTTGTGCGTAGTGAGGTGCTGAATGACAGTGCTGCCTTCCGGGTGTGAGGCACTCATGTCATATTTGATCCTGAATGGAAACCCGCGGAAGCATTCCAGGAACATGTTCTCAGTTCTGGATCCGTAGTGGATCTGTTCGCCGCTGATCTCGATGATCCCGCTTGCTGAAAACCCGGATGCAGACTCGACCGTTATTTCTGATTGTTCAGGAGTTATGTCCTGGGCGAGATTTGTTGTCCTCGCATCCACGTTTCCGTCCTGTTGGACGGAGAACTCGTCGAACCACAGGGTCTCTCCGTGATACCGGCTGCCGAAATCGCAACTGTAATAGTTGTCTGTCATGAGTGTGGCACACAGCGAGAACCGCATGTCTTTGTATCGAGTGGGGTCCTCATCTTTTAACCACCCGTTCACTATACTTACCCTGGGAGGGCGTACCCCATCCTTCAAATATTTGTGGTTCGAGCTCAGCAGATGCATATTTTTGTTCGAACTCTTGAGGAAATTCTCGAGAAGCCTGCCGTTGATATTTTCGACAGCGGCTTTGTGGAGTCCATTACCGATCACTATCACATCAGGTTTCAAGGTTATCGTGTTGTTCAGCACAGTCATGCTGCCCTCCCTCCAGAGGGCGGAAAACTTCGGTTCGTTACCGTTGATCTCCTCGTCATATTCGGGGATCCCATTCCTGTTAGCATCCTTCAAGTCTCTGTACATCCATCCGAGGTTGTCTACGAATGTGTCATAGAATATGCCGTCCCAGTAATTGTACTGGAGGACATGATCCCCGATCATCATTTCAGCCAGGAACTCATTGGGTTTTTTACCAGTCGGGTGGTTCCCGGAAGCCTGTGCCGTATTCGTCATGTTGATCAGCATACTCCATGTGAAATCAGGGTTCGTCAGCGTGTTGCCGTCAGCATCACGAAGCCACCAGTCGTACTGATCGCATGCTTCGGCCATTTTGTTGGGTGGGTTTTCGGTCACGTTTGTCTCAATGGAGGATGAGTAAATGAGGAATATAGAATTGGGATTCAATTCCTTGATGCTCCTCAGCCGTTCCCTGGTATTCGGTGTCCTGTCGAGCCAGTAGTAGAGCACAAGAAGGTCCCATCGGGCGAGGATCCCGGTATGCCTGTCCGCGAGTTCAGAGGCGAGATAATAATTGGCCAGCCTTGGGTACCCGGCGGTCTCCCAGCACTGTGAGTGAGAAGGCAGGAAAACTAAAAAAATACAGGAGCAGACGGTCACGAGAACCGTTTTTTGTAAAGTCATGAATAAACCTCCGGTGTTTCCATTTGTTGTGTTCTTGGGAAAATGCAAAATACATGCCATTTGTGAGGATATTTTACACGACCGGAACGCCCGAATTTTCGAAAATGCCTAATAATATGTAATATCAGGATTTAATGGGCGAATCAGCCGACGTTCTCCGAAAAAGAACGCAACAGGGCGGTTTTTTCTGGTAAGTTTACGTTGAAAAAATTTCATGGTACGCCGATTCGTGCAGCCCGAAATTCGAAGGATGTGGTTCAGGCCGGGTCGGGATCTCGGCCGGATATTCTGATCACACCCGAGCCGGAGATCTTGCCCTTTCTTAACAGATACAGGGCTCTGTTCGTCTCCTCCAGCTCGAATTCCTGGATCTTCGGCCGGACCGGTATCTTTGCAGCTTCGAAAAGGAGTTCCTCCCCGTCTTCTCTCGTGTTGGCAGTCACGCTTCTCAGGTCCCGTTCATAATAAAGGGTGTCCTCATAGTTCATTCCGGGTAGGTCGGTCAGGTAGATGCCGGCAAGAACGAGAGTGCCCCCCTTGTCGAGGGACTTGAGTGCCCTGGGAACCACTTCACCCACCGGGGCGAATATAATAGCGCTGTCGAGCCTGACCGGTATGGTGTCGTCCGCACTGCCGATCCATCTGGCCCCCAGATTGCTGGCGAGCTCCTGGTGGGACCTTCCCCTTGTTGAAACGTACAGTTCGCAGCCCCAGCCCAGCGCGATCTGGGCGGTTATGTGTGCCGAGGACCCGAAACCGAAGATCCCGAGGCGTCCACCCGGTTTGACTCCACTCCTCTTGAGAGCTCTGTACCCGATTATCCCGGCACAGAGAAGAGGAGCAGCTTCACCGTCGGAGAATATCTCGGGCATCGCGTATGCGAATGTCTCGGGGACCACCGCGTATTCGGCGAATCCGCCATCCTCGTAATAACCTGTGTAAAGAGAGCTCTCACACAGATTTTCTTTCCCATCATTACAGTATTTGCAGTTTCCGCAGGTGAACCTCAGCCAGGCTATACCGATCCGGTCACCGAGAGCGAAGCGCCCGGCACCCTCACCGAGTGCGTCCACGATCCCGACGATCTGGTGGCCGGGTGTGATAGGGGATCTCACCAGGGGTAGATCACCCTCGATCACGTGCAGGTCCGTCCTGCAGATCCCGCAGGTTCTTACTCTGATCCTGATCTCTCCCCGTCCGGGCTCCGGCGTCGGAACATCGGATAATTTGAGGGGATTCTCTTCGACAGGGCCATTCTCGAACAGGGTCATAGCTTTCATACTAGTAGTTTTAACATCATCGTTGATGCATTGCAAGGATATCTCTGCCAGGTACCGGGTCCGAATTCCGGCTTGAAATGCTGTCAGCCCGGGTTTAATATTCAGTGAACGGATAATGGGTGTTTTAAATCCACATACAGGTTCATGTACCCATTTGTTTTGAAATCGTAGAGTGCGTGTATCCGCTCTGTGAGGGAGTCTTGCGAAAAGATTCTGAACTTGTCAGGGAATCACTCCAGGGAAAAGAAAAGGCCTTCGGCGAGCTTGTCGACCGGTACCGGGCACGGATATTCAGTTTTATCCTCAGAATGGTAAAAAATCACGAGGAAGCGAATGATGTTGCCCAGGAGGTTTTCGTGAAGTTATACCGGTCACTCGACACCTACGATCCCAGCAGAAACTTCTCGAGCTGGCTCTTCAAGATAGCACAGAACATGGCGATAGATCATTTGAGAAAACAGAGGACGGACATCGTTTCTCTCGATGAACCGATGGAGACAGAAACGTCAGAGTACAGGATCCAGGTCGCCTCGAGTAACCTCAGCCCGGACCGGGAACTCGAGGGATTGGAAGTTGGTGAGGCTCTAGAGGTTGCGATCGAAGAGCTGGAGCCGTCCTACCGATCAGCCATACTGCTGCGGCATGTCGAGGGCAGAAGTTACGATGAGATAGCCGATATCCTCGAGCTTCCCCTCGGGACAGTAAAAACCTATATCTTCAGGGCCAGAAGGATGTTACGCGAGAGGTTGAAAAACATGCTCCCGGGGCACACTATGTGAAACTTCCGGTGAATATTACCGTAGTCATTGATGTGGTGAGAAACACTTGAAACGTGGAAAGTTAAGAGGAGGAAATATAATGAAAGCAAGGGCCTTCGCTAAATTGGTGAAGATCGGACCGGTGCTCGTTCTATCGCTTCTGCTGGGCCACCTTCTGCTCCTGGGAGATGAGTATGTGGAGGAGTTCACCAGGGTAGTTCCTTTTATCGAAGGGGGCAAGGTCGTCGTGGAGACGTTTGGCGGGTCGGTTATATTCTCGGGAACCGACGGCACCGATGTCAGGATAGAAGCAACTCGAACCATAAACGCCAAGGATCAGGAAGATGCCCAGGAGATCTTCTCCGAATTCAGCATAGCAGTAAAAGAAGGTTCTAGTAAAATCAAAATAGAGACCGTCTGTCCGAAGAAGAATGGTTTTTTCTCCTGCCTGTTCGGAAATCTCAGACACGGGAAAATGGAAGTCGATTACAAGGTGATGGTTCCCAGCGAGGTTGATCTTTTCATCGACGGCACCAGTACTGATGTGGAGGGGAACGGGGTCAACGGTAGAGTCTCCCTCGATCTTACCAGCGGTGATGTCGATCTGGAAAACATTGGAGGACATGTATACGTTGATGGTACCAGCGGTGATGTGAAAGTGGTGAATCTTGCGGGTGAGTTGAGTGTCGACAATACCAGCGGTGATATAACGGCGATTGATGTCACAGGCGATGTCGGTATAGATAAAACGAGCGGAAGGGTAACAGTTGAGAACGTAGGAGGAGATTTTTTCCTTGACGGTACAAGTTGTGATCTGGATATAGAAAAACTAGCAGGCGATGTTGAGGTGGATCTTACTTCGGGTGATGTAAATATACTCGGGTTGGGGGGCGGGGTGCTGCATGAAGGTACGAGTGGAGACGTCGTTATAGTTTTCGAGGGAGAACTCAAAAACTCCTGCAATATAAACTCGACGAGTGGTGATGTCGAACTCAGTTTTCCAGGGGCTTCGGGCCTGAACCTGAAACTGGACACACACAGCGGTGGGATCAGCACCAGGATCCCCGACATGGAGATATTAGAGGTTTCGAACAACAATCTGAGGGCGGTGGTCGCGGGTGGTGGCTTTAGTGTCGGGGTGTCAACCTCGAGCGGTGATATAGTAATAGGACAGAAGTAGCAACTCCTCAGGTTAGGGAACCACACTTGAGTGAGAATGATAGAGGATGGGACAATGAGCGGATGTGAAAAATACCTGGAAAAAATCGGAGAGTATATCGACAACCTGCTGGACAGGGCCAGCGAAGAAGAGTTCCTGTCACACCTGGATGAGTGCCAGGCATGCCGGGCAGAATTCGATGCAGAGAAAGCTCTGATCAAAAATATAGAGAGGATGCCGGTTGTCGATCCGGGGAAGGAATTCACCAGTGTTGTGATGGGCAGGCTCTTTACGCCGGCAGTAGTGAGATCAGGCTTGCTCCGAAGGGCCTTCAGGCGTATTGATGCGTTCATTTCAAAGCACCGTCGACTTGCGTGGTCGCCCATGGTGGTTGCATCGGCCCTCGCCGCACTGTATTTACCTGGCGTACTCGAGACCGGTACCGTGGGTGTTTTGAGCACTGGTTCCAGAGTTCTCACGTTTATGCTGAATCCCCTGGCAGGACTTATCACTTCGCTGAATAGAGCGATAGATATTGCAGGTCCGCTATTTAGAACATTATACCTCACGATAAAAGTTTGTGCGGGTTTTGTGTACACCCTGGCGAGTATGGATCAGATCTTTGTCGTTCTGGTCGCCTCGGTACTCATCGTGATGACAACAAGTTTAGGCATCTTTTTAAGAGTTGCTCTTGAAAAAAGGAGGGCTTACAATGCTGAACTCCAGATATAGAGGTTTGACATTCGCTTTTCTCTCTGCAATTGCGGCTGCCGTACTCTTCTCGGGGTGTGTTGCAGAGATATCCACCCCTGCAATGGCTGCAGTGAAGATTGTTTCTCAAGGAGAGCAGGAAGCTGCAGAGAAAGCCGTCGAGAAGGCCGAAAATAAATCGCAACAGAATGACGGTACGGTTACAGAGGTTAAGATCGGTGGTGGGAGAATTGTCGTAGACGGTGACACGATAGCTGCTTCTGAGTTCGAAAAAAACGCTTTCGAAGAGTCGGACAGAAGGTCGGCGGACCTCCAGATCGATGTCGATGGTACAGGTGTTTCGATAAAAAGAGGTGATGTTGTCAGGTTTGGCCAAAAGATCAAGGTTGCTGAAGGTGAGAAGGTCAGGGGCAGCGTGGTGTCCTTCGGCGGGGATGTGATCGTTCGCGGCGTCGTTACCGAGGATGCTGTTTCGATCGGAGGAGACGTTGTCGTGACCTCCACCGGTGATGTTGATGGAAGTGCCGTATCCGTTGGCGGGAGTGTCACAAGGGAGCCTGGCGGGAGGATCGGTGAGGACGAGGTGAGCCTCGGCCCGGGCTGGTTTCCCCCCATCGGAATGTTTTCACCTCACCTTATCCGTATGAACGGACCTTCGTTCTTCGGAGGCATGGGTGCCTTCATTGCCAAGTTGTTCTGGCTCGGGCTCGTGATAGCGATAGGTATGGGTACAGTGCTTCTCTTCCCAAAACAGCTGGCGGTTGTCGAGGAACGTATCACAGCAATGCCGGGGAAATCGGGCCTTATGGGATTCCTGGCCCAGATCCTCACCGTGCCGGTACTTATATTCGTCATTATTATGCTCTGCATCACTATAGTGGGTATCCCCCTTCTCATCTTCGTGATCCCTCTTTTTATATTCGGCATCATCGCTGCAGTGGTCTTCGGCTACATCGGTATGGCGAACATTATCGCCAAGCTCGTAGAGTCCCGGGCTGAATTGAATATGGGTGGACCCTACGTGAGAGTAGCCCTCGGGATACTTATTCTCATGGTGGTCGGGTTGATATCCAATGTTCTGGGAATAGGCTCCGGCCCGCTGCACGCTCTTGCGGTCCTGTTCGGTGTGATCAGCTGGATGATCTTCTACATTGTCTCCACGATCGGTTTCGGTGCAGTCATCATGTCACGTTTCGGATCCAGAAGCCTGGATGCCAACTCGGCCGGATCCCTGCCTGCAAAGACAGCATCGAGTACCAGTACAGAACCGCCTGTTTCACCTTCCTCATAACACAGGTGGGATAGATTAAAAGACCATTAAACCGCGAATCCGCTGGACCCTGTCCTCGACGGGGGGGTGGGTGCTGAAGAGACTTCTCATCGACTTTTCTTTTTTCTTGATAGGGTTTGAGATGTAGAGGTGCTGCGTGGCGCGGTTTGCTGCCTCCAGCACTTCGTCATCCTGAGAGATAAGTTCAAGCGCAGATGCGAGCCCTTCCGGGTACCGGGTGAGTTGAACCGCTGAAGCGTCTGCCAGGAACTCCCGCTGTCTGGATATCGCGAGTTGCAGAAGCTTCGAGAAAAGCGGAGCCAGTAGGGCGAAGGCCAGGGCCAGAAGCAGTATTACAGCACCAGCACCTCCACTCTTTCCCCCGTTGCGTTTTCTTCTCCTGCCCCAGAACGTGAACCTCAGAAAAAAATCACACATGAGTGCGATAAGACCAACTTCAATAGCAATAAGAGTGGCGAACAGGACGTCGTAATTCCTGATGTGAGACAGCTCATGAGCAATGACCCCCTGGAGCTGGTCCCGGTTCAGTTTGGCGAGAAGACCACTCGTCACGGTAACAGCGGCGTGTTCAGTATCACGCCCGGAGGCAAAGGCGTTCGGTGCAGTGTCCTCTATCAGGAACACGCGCGGCATCGGAACCCCGGCGGCGATTGCCATTTCCTCGACGACATTAAAAAGCTGCTGGTAGTCGCGCTTGTTTACTGCCTTTGCGCCGCTCAAGGTGAGGATCATGGAACTTCCCGAGTAATAGCTGAAGAGACCCAGGAGTACACCGGCAACAGCCGCAACGATACTGCCTTGACGGCCGGCCCCGGGCCCGATCACCGCTTCCCCTATGAAGTAGCCGAGCACTACAAGGATAAGAACTACGGCGAGTGACAGAATGATCGATTGTCTTTTATTGCTGGTTATCTGTTCATACATCGGTTCTTCTTACTGTTCTCAGGTGAAATTGACGCTGGGCGCTTCCTTCTCGGGGGATCCTTCTTCGAGCTCGAAGAACTCGCCGGCAGTAAACTTGAACATGTTAGCGATTATGTTGGAGGGGAAAACCTCGGTTTTGGTGTTATACCGCATCACAGAATCGTTGTAGTGCTGCCGTGCGAATGATATTTTGTTTTCGGTGGAGGTCAATTCCTCCTGCATGGCGAGCATGTTCTGATTGGCCTTCAGGTCCGGGTAGTTCTCGGAAACGGCAAAGAGTGATCTGAGGGTTTGTGAAAGAAAATTCTCCGCTTTTGCCTGATCTTTCACACCGCTGATGTCGATCGCCTGCTGCCTGGCTTTCGTGACGTTTACCAGTACGTCCTTCTCGTGTTTCAGGTATCCCTTGCACGTCTCGACCAGATTCGGTATCAGATCGTATCGCCTCTTGAGCTGTACGTCGATCTGTGCCCAGGCATTCTCCATTCTTTTCTTCAGACGGATCAGTGAGTTGTAAAGACCGATGATAAACAGCACGATGATCGCGATAATGATCAGAAAAACAAGCCCCATGATGGTCCTCTCTTTCACCCCGCGGGATTTTGGTCGTCCTCAGGTATTGGTTTTTGTAAGTATACTCAAATGATGTTCCAGTTACAATCCCCCGGCCCTTGCTGACCTTTGCCTGTCATAACCGGGAGGACCGTGATTTACCATGTTGTAATAAACTGGTACTAATAGACAGTACTAATAGACTGTACTTGACAGGTGGGAGAGTATACGTTAAGAATAAGGATTGAGTTCGAGCGTCCCTTCATTCCTGCCGCTTGCCTGGCGACTCTTGAGGCAGTTATTGTCAATTTTCAGGATAGGGAGGCCCCTGAGGTGTTGAACACTTCAGGCCACCTGGAGAGTGAGAGAATGCTTATTTTTGTCAATGACAAGCTACTTCCCGAGGAGAAGGCTACCATATCGGTGCGTGATCGGGGTTTCATCTATGGTGATGGGATCTTTGAGACACTGCTTCTGCGCAGAGACACGGTCTTCAGGATGCGCGAACACCTTGAAAGACTCACCCAGTCGGCTGGTGTTGTGCGTATCGATCTCCCCTGGTCGATTGAACAGCTTGCGGAGAAGGTAGACCTGACCGTTCGTGAAAATGGCATCTCCGATGGCATAATAAGGGTAAATGTGTCCCGGGGTGTGGGGAGCTGGCGGCTGACCGTAAAAGGGGCAACGAGCCCAACACTGGTGATAACGCTTTATCCCCCTCCGGACTATCCTCCCGAAACGTTTACGAAAGGCTGGCCGGTAATAGTGTCGAAGGAGGTCACCGCGATCGACCCGGTGATCCCGGGGAGGGCTAAAACGACAAACAGGATAAACCTGATACTGGCTAAAAACGAAGCTGAAGAAAAAGGGGCCGTCGAGGCGATTCTGCTGAACAGGGAAGGTAAGCTGACCGAGGGAACCAGCACAAATCTTTTTTTCTGCTCTCGAGGCAGGCTCAATACACCGGCACTTGGCAGCGGAATTCTGAGGGGTGTCACCAGGGACATGGTGATCGATCTGGCGAGGAGCGACGGTTTTGAGCTCATCGAGGATTCGTATGAGCCTTCGGATCTTTTTTCCTCCGACGAGGCCTTCCTCACCTTCACGACGGCCGGGGTTGTCCCGATCCACAGCGTCGATGGTACCGTGATCGGTGACGGCCGGGCAGGGCCCATCACCCACAGAATGATGAAACACTACGAGGAAGCGCTGGACAGAGAGATCGACGAGGCCGCTAACAGAGTATAAGGGCACAGAGGTCGTTTTGAGTTCGCATTCGTTTATTATCGGAGTCGTACTGGCAGTTGCCCTGGTGCTCACCGTTACTGAAAACCGGGCAGGGGCAGATACCGGGGCAGAGAGTCTTCACGACGGAGGCCTTTCACTGGAAAAAACAGACAATAACGTTAATGACCTGTACGAGCATTTCAGCAAGGAGGAGGTTGAGAGGGGCAGGGAGTACAGGAGCACCAAGTACCTGATATTCTTCATCAGAACCTGCGTGACACTTCTTTTCCTGTACCTGGCCGTACGGATCCAGGCGATCCAGTGGGTGGCGGGGATCCTCCCTGTTTCCGTTGCTGACAGCAGGTGGCTTTCTGCAGCACTGTACGCGGTGATTTTTGCTACGGCCCTGTTCCTCATTACGTTGCCGATCAATCTGTACTCCGGTTATTTTCATGAGCACGCCTTCGGACTCTCGACCAGGACACTACCCTCATGGTTTGTAGACGCTGGCAAGTACCTGCTGCTGCAGGTGCTGATCGCGTTCATTATTTTTGCCGGATTGTACCTGCTCATGGGTGCATTTCCCAACAGGTGGTGGGTAGTATCTGCGGTGCTGTTCAGTCTCTTCACGGTTGGCCTGACAGCTCTTTCACCGCTGGTGATAGATCCAATGTTCAACAAATTCAGTCCTCTGGAAGACGAGGACCTGAAAAATGAAATCGTAGTGATGTCTAAAAACGCCGGTATCGAAGTCGACATGGTCTACCAGATGGACGCGAGCAGAAGAACTCGCAAACTCAACGCCTATTTCACCGGACTTGGCGGGACGAAGAGAGTCGTTCTCTACGACACACTGCTCTCGAAGGGGGATCGCGCGGAGATTTTGATGGTCGTTGCTCATGAGCTGGGGCACTGGAAGAGGGATCATCTCTTGAAAGGGTTACTCCTGGCCTCACTCGGTACCTTTGTCGTGGTTTTTATGATCTCCCGAATTCTCTCGAGCCCCCTGGTGAGGAGCTGCGGCATAGCCTACTTCGATGATCCGGCCGGTGTACCTGTTGTGCTCCTGATCGTAATGCTTCTGGGGTTTCTTTCGATGCCGCTCCAGAATGTCATTTCACGTCACTACGAGAAACAGGCTGATATGGATTCTCTGGTCTTCACCGACGATCCCGATACATTCATCAGGGTCGAGGAGAAGATAGGCAAGATCAATCTCAATGATGTCGATCCCCAACTCTGGGCGAAGTGGCTCCTGTTCACTCACCCTCCTACAATGGAGCGGATTAGAATGGGCAAGGTGTTCAGGAGGAATCAGATCGAAAACAGCGTGGAGTGATTACCAAGTATGAAACAGAGGAGAGAATATGAAAGGGAATGATAAAGACCTGATGGGGCGTCTAGTCTCATTGTGCAAGAGGAGGGGATATGTTTTTCAATCCAGTGAGATCTACGGGGGAGTGGGTTCCTGCTGGGACTACGGACCCCTGGGTGTCGAGCTCAAAAACAACATCAGGCGGTATTGGTGGAAGTGGATGGCTCAGATGCGTGACGATGTTGTGGGCCTGGATGCCGCAATTCTCATGCACCCAAAAGTGTGGGAGGCTTCCGGCCATGTCGAGGGTTTTACTGATCCTCTCGTCGATTGCAAGAGGTGCAAGAGGCGGTTCAGGGCGGATGAGCTGGAAGGCGAGAGCTGTCCCGAGTGCGGTGGGGAACTTACCGATGTACGACAGTTCAATCTTATGTTCAGGACACAAATGGGTGCCCTCGAGGAGGCTGCCAGCGATATCTACCTCAGGCCAGAGACCGCGCAGGGCATTTACGTCAATTTTCTGAATGTCCTCAACTCATCAAGACAGAAAATCCCTTTCGGTATAGCTCAGGTGGGGAAGGCATTCAGAAACGAAATAACACCCGGCAATTTTATTTTCAGGACCAGGGAATTCGAACAGATGGAGATGCAGTTCTTCGTGAAGCCCGGCACTGACGAAGAGTGGCTCGAGTACTGGAAGGAAGAGAGGATGAAGTGGTACCGTTCTCTTGGTATTCACGAAGAGAAGGTCCGGATTCACGAGCACGGTGAGAACGAACTGGCCCACTATGCGAAGGAAGCTTATGACATAGAGTATGAGTACCCCTTTGGCTGGAAAGAGTTGGAGGGCATACACAACAGGACCGACTTCGATCTGAAGAGACACGTCGAACATTCCACCAGGGACATGTCCTACTTCGACGATACAGAGAGGGAAAGATACATACCATACATAATCGAAACCTCCGCCGGTCTCGACAGGACCCTTCTGACCTGCCTGGTAGACGCGTTTGAGGAAGAGGATGTTGGAAAGGAGACTCGGGTCGTTTTGCGGCTTTCTCCCAGGATCGCTCCGATCAAGGCCGGGATCTTCCCGCTTGTGAAAAAGGATGGCATGCCCGAGATCGCCAGGAAGATTTACGACGATCTGAAGAAGTACTTCAACGTCTTCTTCGACATCTCGGGTGCGATCGGAAGAAGGTACCGGCGGCAGGATGAAGCGGGTACACCATTCGGTATCACGGTCGACTCTCAGACACTCGAGGATGAGACGGTGACAATGAGGTACAGGGACAGCATGGGGCAGGACCGGTTCAAGATAAGCGAGTTGAGGGGCAAACTTGAAGAACTGACGGAGTGAGACGACGAGAGCGGGAATGAAATAACAGACAAGCGGGAGACGTGCGATAAAAGAACGCGAGGTATTCAGTTCGAGATGGCATCTCATCCTGGCCACACTGGGAATGGCCGTCGGAACCGGGAACATCTGGAGGTTTCCGAGGATGGTCGCCCAGAACGGCGGCGGTTCATTCCTCATACCCTGGATCCTCTTTCTCTTCACCTGGTCCATACCTCTGCTCATCGTCGAGTTCAGCGTCGGCAAATGGGCGGGCAGGGGCGTCGTTGGTTCGTTTTCGGCCATGATGGGTAAGCGTTATACCTGGATGGGCGCGTTCGTCGGATTCTGCACAATGGCCATCATGTTCTACTACTCGGTGGTAACCGGGTGGTGCATGAGGTATATCATCTTCTCCGGTTTAGGAACACTGAACACCGTCGACCCTGCTCGACACTGGGAACTCTTCACGTCATCCGGCTGGCAGCCTATCGTCTTTCACTTCCTGACGCTCGTTTTTTGCGCGATTGTTGTGCACAGAGGCATCGTCAGGGGGATTGAGAAGGTGAACAGGGTGATCATCCCCCTGCTGTTCTTTCTCCTGATCGTGGCAGCTGTCAGGGCCGTGACGCTGCCCGGGGCAGGTGTTGGACTCACCTTCCTGTTCCGGCCCGACCTGGACCTTCTCTTCTCGTACAGGGTCTGGCTCGAGGCGTTGTCCCAATCAGCCTGGTCCACCGGGGCAGGCTGGGGGTTGGTACTCACGTATGCGATCTATTCACGCAGGAGTGAGGACGTTGGGCTCAATTCGTTCCTGACTGGTTTGGGCAACAATTCTGCATCGTTACTGGCCGCACTAGCCATACTGCCGACCGTTTTCTCGGTCCTTCCTTACGACAATGCAATAGCGGCCATTTCCTCAGACAATATTGGCCTCACTTTCACGTGGATACCTCATCTGTTCAACAACCTCCCGTTCGGAAGGTTGTTCATGACCATTTTTTTTCTGGCTCTCACACTGGCTGCGATCTCCTCTCTTATTTCGATGCTCGAACTCTCTGCGAGAATTTTCATGGACATGGGATTCGGGCGCAGGCGTGCAATAAAGGTCGTGGCCATCGCGGGATTTCTCTTTGGAATCCCTTCAGCTCTCTCCATGGGATTTTTCCACAATCAGGATTGGGTCTGGGGGATAGGGCTGCTCGTGAGTGGTCTCTTTTTTTCCATTTCCGTGATCCGTTACGGTCCCGGCAAGTTCCGCGAGGAGCTCGTTAATCTTCCAGGGAATGACATCCGCATTGGCAGATGGTTCGATGTGATGATAACATACGTGATACCTGTTGAGTTTCTTCTTATGATCGGATGGTGGTTTTACCAGTCTGTGGCCGTCTTCGACCGGGACGGCTGGTGGAACCCGTTCCACAGCACCAGCATGGGGACCTGCCTCCTGCAGTGGGGGGTTGTGATACTCGTCTTTGTGTTGTTGAATGACTATCTGTGGAAAAAGACCGTAAAGGGGACATAGTGGACACAGTCACTGTCGTTATGATGTGTCTCTTTCTGGGAGGTGTCTGGGGCGGTTTCATGTATGCACTGTGGGTAGCGATCAGGAAGGAAGAAAGTAAGAAGGGAGGAGGTGATCTCTGAGATGAACGTGAGAACCTACGAACTGAAACTCTCTACGAAGGGTGACAACGACACTGTTGACATCACGGACAGTGTGAGGCACTATGTGGAGAAGAGCGGTTTGAATGAAGGGTCAGTGACTATTTTTGTTCCCGGATCGACTGGAGCGGTTACGACGATCGAGTACGAGCCCGGGGTCGTCACCGATCTCAAAGAGTTTCTCGACAGGTTGATCCCGAGCGGGTCAGGCTACAAACACGACCAGGCGTGGGGGGATGGAAATGCTCATTCTCACCTGAAGGCCGCTCTGGTCGGCCCCTCGCTGTCGGTCCCTTTCTCGAGCGGGTCCCTTATCCTCGGGACCTGGCAGCAGATCGTTTTTCTTGATTTCGACAACAGGTCGAGATCGAGGAGAATAATGATCCAGCTTGTGGGGGAGTAAAAGTGAGTAAAAAACTTTCACGGACCGGGTTGGTCTATCATCCAGTGTATCTCGAGCATGTTACCGGGGGCCACCCGGAGAGGCCTGAAAGGCTCGTCGAGATCATGAAAGGTGTCGAGAAGAGCGGATTACTCGATTCTATCGTGAGGATCGAACCGAGGTTTGCCCTTGATGAGGACATTCTGAGGGTGCACTCGATGGAACATCTGTCGCGTGTTCGAACAGCGGTGGCCGAGGGGGTTACCATGTTAGATGCAGACACTGTCATGAGCGAGAGATCGTGCGAAGCTGCCCTGATGGCCGCCGGGGGATTGCTCGTGGCCGGGGACTGGATCATGGAAGGGAAAATCGACAACGCACTGTGTGTCGTCAGGCCCCCGGGCCATCACGCGACAGCCGACAGGGCGATGGGGTTCTGTCTATTCAACAATGCAGCCGTTGCCGCGGCTTATCTGAAAGAAAATCACCGGATGGAGAAGATATTAATAGTCGACTGGGACCTCCACCACGGGAACGGTACACAGGATATATTTTACACCGACCCGGATGTCCTGTACTTCTCGGCTCATCAGAGCCCTCACTATCCAGGCACCGGGGACAGTAGTGAGGTTGGGTCTGGTGAAGGGCACGGTGTTAACGTCAACCTCCCTGTGCCGGCAGGGATGGGTGAACAGGAGTATCTCGACATTTTCAGGGGTACGCTTCAGGATGCTGCCTACGCATTCTCCCCCGATTTCGTGATAATATCCGCAGGGTTCGATGCCCACTGTGAAGATCCGCTCGGTGATCTCAATATAACCGAGGATGGTTATGCCAGTCTTACCAGGTTCGTACTGGACATCGCAGCTGACTGCTGCGACGGAAGACTGCTCTCCACACTCGAGGGAGGCTACAACATTGCCGCCCTCTCGAGATCTGTCAATGCCCACCTGCGAGAGCTTATCACAGGGGTGATAACCGGGTGATCCGGTACTATTACCAGATGTTGTCCCAACTTGTGTTGTATGATGGTGAAGTTCAGCGCTTCGCCCTTCCGCATCGGACTGACCGGCGGTACCAAGGGTTGCCCCCTTTGCTCGGACTTCCGATTGACCGTTCTAAGCTCACTTACTAGAATAATGGATGATCTCTCTACCCAGAGCTGAGCTTTCTTTCCTCTCCTGCCGGGGTTCGGGTCGTTTCGCTAAGACCGGTGCCCAAAGCGTCAGACTCGCGCCGGGGAACAACCCTTGGCAACCGACGCATCAGGCCAGAGAAAGTGCAGCCGTCACCCCGGACACCCTGAGTTGTAGCTTAATGTCTATATAAGAGCAGTGTCTACTGAGTATGACGAGATCCTGGGGATAGGGCCTGTGGTTCTCGAGTGTATTACGAGAGAGGCAAGATCGCGTGGCCGATCGGTGATACGGCGGTACCTGCTGTCTAGGGATAATATTGCTCTGGCGGCGTATGCCGCTCTCGTCAAACACAGGTGAACTGCCTATGTCAAACGTCAGTCCGAGTGAGGGGGACAACACCGGCAACCCTAATTTTCAGACAGCATTCCCTATTGACGGGGTTTCCTTCCTGCCTTAATATTGAGAAAGATCTGAAAAGCGGGTGAGACACATGCATTTTGACGGCCAAAGAGCCTGCGAGTACGCAAAATCGATCGCGTATCCGCGATTGTCTGCTGGTCCCGGTGAACGCAAAGCAGGGGATCACATCATTTCTGTGCTGGAGGACCTCGGCCTGGAGCCGAAGGTACATTCCTTCACTTACTCTCCCTTTCCCTATGCCGTTGTACTGAGAGCAACCCTGATTTTTCAGGTCGTGCTTCTGTTCTCAATGATATCGGTCAGTCAGTACAACCCTTTCTTCGGGGCCATCATCGCCATTTTGTTTATTGCCCTCTCGCTTAAATCAACAAGATGGAGCAGCCTCTTCGAGATCGGCTATGACATTGGACGCGTGAAATTATCCAGGAACATTATTGTACGGGCCAGCGGGACTGCCCCCCACACAAATCTTATATTCCTGGCTCACTATGATTCCAAATCACAAACATTACCATTGTTATTCAGGGTCTTGTGTTATTCGTTCTTCTACGTTGGGTCACTTGTGGTTGCGCTTCTCGTCGTCGGTGGTATAGCGCTGGGGTCGGGGGTTCTGCCGGCTGAAGTTCTTAAAATTACCGCGCTGGCACTGTCGGCGATGTCATTGCCGTTACTTTTCAACTTCACGAGTGACAGATCACCCGGGGCACTTGACAATGCCTCCGGGGTTGGAATTGTGCTAGAATTGGCGAGAAACCTTGCCGGCAGTGTCCCGGATAGTCTGGATGTTTCGTTTGTATTCACCGGGGCCGAGGAGGAGGGACTTGCCGGAGCTGTCAAGTTTGCGCAGGAGCTGGGTTTTACTTACAATGGCAGAAAAACCTACTGTGTCAGTTACGATGGTGCCGGCGCTGCGGGGAAGCTCCGAGTGACATCCAGATACGGGATACCCCCGGTGAGGACCAGCAGGGAACTGGTAGAGGTTGTCGGTAGATTCTGTCGCGAGCAGGGTATAGAGTGCGATGAGACCTACTTACCTGTTGGTGCCGGTCTGGAGCAGACCCCCTTATCCTATCGCGGGTTCGAGGTGGTTACTGTTCA
>Ga0255052_10001555_pt1 | contig 17171 bp, 12 predicted proteins | sample JV7_2_21_MG_FD_188632 | JGI IMG/M metagenome (GOLD analysis project Ga0255052, IMG submission 188632) | Seawater microbial communities from Jervis Inlet, British Columbia, Canada - JV7_2_21 | ecosystem: Environmental > Aquatic > Marine > Inlet | place: Canada: British Columbia | collected...
AGCGCCAAGCATCTGCATCATCGTGTTCGCTGCGGGCTTTCTGACGCTCGCCACCTCCACCCTGGTTCACTTCGCCACGTTGCCGACAGAATTCGACGCCAGTTTCAGCCGTGCGCTGCCGATACTCGATGACCACAGGGTGCTGAAACCGGCCGACCGGCCGCATGCGCGGCGCCTGCTGACGGCTGCGGCCCTGACCTATGTCTCGGCCTCGCTTATGAGCCTCCTTAACATCGCCCGCTGGTGGGCGATTCTGCGCCGCTAGTGACCGAAAATCAGTAATTTAGGGCTTCCAGGGCGATGAATTCCGTGCCCCCGGCACCATTTCGCCGATCAGCCTGAATTTCAGGCCATTTGTCGCTGGTTTAGGGGCCCCTGCGCTGCTATCATCCGCGCCCGAAAGCCGGTCAGGACCGGGCACAAGCGCCACGAAACTTGCCCGAAGGCACTCCCGATCCGGCACAGAATGCAGGCACCCACTCTGATCGATACGTCCGCTTGTTCAATTGGATGACCGGAGCGACGTTGTGTGAAGCCGAAAGAGCGGCTGCGATTTTTGACGACGACATAGCTGAAGATTTGAGATGAAAGACTTAAGCACGTACCGGAACATTGGCATATTTGCACACGTCGATGCGGGCAAGACCACGACGACTGAGCGAATCCTGAAACTGACGGGCAAGATTCACCGTACCGGCGAAGTCCACGATGGTGAGGCGACCACGGATTTCATGGAGCAGGAGCAGGAACGCGGCATCACGATCCAGTCGGCGGCGACGAGTTGTGAATGGGCAGACCATCGCCTGAATATCATTGACACGCCCGGACACGTGGATTTCACCATCGAGGTCTACCGCTCGTTGAAAGTCCTGGACGGCGGCGTGGGCGTATTCTGCGGCTCCGGCGGCGTGGAGCCACAGTCGGAGACCAACTGGCGGTATGCGAACGATTCCGAAGTCGCACGCATCATATTCGTCAACAAGCTCGATCGCATCGGTGCGGATTACTACAGCGTCGTCAAGCAGGTCAAGGATGTACTCGCGGCGAATCCGCTCGTGATGGTGCTGCCTATTGGTGTCGAGGACAACTTCAAGGGCGTCGTGGATCTTCTGACGCGCAAAGCCTGGATCTGGAGTTCGTCCGAGGACCCCGAGGCTTACGAAATCACCGACGTGCCCGACGACATGCAGGATCTCGTGGAGGAATGGCGCGAGAAGCTGATCGAGACGGCGGTCGAGCAGGATGACGATCTGCTGGAGCAATATCTCGAAGGCGAGGAACCATCGATTGACGATATCAAGCGCTGCGTTCGCCGGGGAACGATCAATCTGGATTTCTTCCCGACTTTCTGTGGTTCTGCGTTTAAGAACAAAGGTATACAGAATGTTCTTAATGCAGTAATTGAGTATTTGCCGAACCCGACTGAAGTCAAGCCGCAGCCCGAGATCGATCTCGAAGGCCACGAGACCGGCGGCTTTGCCACGGTTGATCCGGACATGCCCTTGCGCGCGCTCGCGTTCAAGATCATGGATGACCGCTATGGCGCGCTGACATTTACGCGCATCTACTCGGGCCAACTCAAGAAGGGCGACAACGTCCTGAACACGTTTACGGGCAAGACCGAACGCATTGGCCGTATCGTCGAAATGCATGCCGACTCACGCGAAGAGCTGGAGACGGCGCAGGCCGGTGACATCGTCGCCCTGCTCGGCATGAAAAACACACGCACGGGCCATACGCTTGCCGACGCCAATAATCCGGCAACGCTCGAGCCGATGGTATTTCCTGATCCCGTGATCTCGGTCGCCATCACGCCCAAGGACAAGGCCGGCAACGAGAAGATGGGCGTCGCACTCAACAAGATGGTGCAGGAAGATCCGTCGTTCCAGGTCGCTACCGACGAAGACTCGGGCGAGACCCTGATCAAGGGCATGGGTGAACTGCATCTCGACATCAAGGTCGACATTCTGAGGCGCACCCATAAAGTCGACGTGGTCATGGGCAAGCCGCAGGTCGCTTACCGCGAGACGATCACAAGAATGATCGAGGACAGCTACACGCACAAGAAGCAGTCGGGCGGTTCCGGTCAGTACGGACGCATCGATTATCGCATCGAACCCGCGGAGAAGAACGCCGGTTACGAATTCAAATCGGCAGTGACTGGCGGCAACGTGCCCCGTGAGTACTGGGGCGCGATTGAAAAAGCATTCAAGGTCAGCATGGACGAAGGCACGCTGGCAGGATTCCACCTGCTCGACGTGAAATTCACGCTGCTCGATGGCGCATATCACGCCGTCGATTCATCCGCGCTGGCATTCGAGATCGCAACGAAGGCCGCCTACAGGCAATCAGTCCCGAAGGCCGGCCCGCAATTGCTGGAACCGATCATGAAGGTCGACGTCTTCTCGCCGGAGGGCAACGTTGGTGATGTTATCGGCGACCTCAATCGACGCCGCGGCATGATCAAGTCGCAGGATGCCGGCGCAACCGGCGTCCGCGTCAAAGCAGATGCGCCACTCGCCGACATGTTCGGCTATATCGGACATTTGCGTACGTTGACGTCAGGCCGCGGCCAGTTCTCGATGGAGTTCTCGCATTACGCACCCTGTCCGCAAAACGTCGCCGATGAAGTGATCAAAGAGGCGCAGGAACGCAAAGCCAGCAAGTAGGTTTTTGGCGCTGTACTCAAGCCTCTGCAGGCCGCGCCTGCGGGGGCTTTTTATTTTGCATATAGAACGCGTCAACACTGAAGATGGCGACCGCCGTCCAGATGAAAACAAAGCAGATCAGGTTCGGCATCGTAAGTTCTTCGCCGAAATAGATGCCGATGAAAAACTGCAGTGTTGGCGCGATGAATTGCATGAAACCGATCGTCGTCAGCGTCAGTTGTCGCGCCCCGATAGCGAACAGCAGTAGTGGCACGACCGTCACGGGCCCTGCCAGCATGAGCAATCCGGACATCGACCATCCTGCAGTACCGAACGCTGCCTGTTCTGACTGCATCAGCCAGATCAGCCAGCCAAGTGCGATCGGCAATAACAATAGTGTCTCGACAAAAAGGCCTGGCATGGCACCAACTGCCACCTGCTTGCGAATCACGCCGTAAAGCGTGAACAGCGTAGCCAGGGACAGAGCGATTATCGGGAACTCTCCGCCAGTGATCGTCAGGTACGCGACGCCAATCGTGGCCAGCAACACCGAAATGATCTGCGGCTTGCGCAAGCGCTCGCCAAGAAACAGGACGCTGACGAGGACGAACATCAATGGGTTAATGTAATAGCCGAGGCTGGTCTGCAATACCTGCTCGTTCTGGACGGCCCAAATATAGATTAGCCAATTCACGGATATGAACAGTGCAGCCAGACCGAGCCAGAACATCATCCTGGCCGATATCAGCGCCAGTCGAACTTCAGACCATTGACGACGCAAGTGAATTATCAGAGCGCCGAAAGGAACGGCCCACACAATGCGATGCGCCAGCACTTCGACCGGCGCGACAGACGCGACGATAAGAAAATAGATCGGGAACAGTCCCCAAAGAAGATACGCGATTAGCGCAGCCAGCAAGCCCTCGCGTCGCAGTCTTTGCGCCTCCGAATCGGCATCGTGTTGGCTCAAGCGGACGTTTCCGTACGCTCCGGCCTACCGAGCAACAAGTCCCAGAGGTAACGGGTCCGGGCGAAGCTATCGATCTGCAACATGTACAGCGCCGGAATCAGGAAAAGGGTGATCACAGTCGCAAACATGATGCCGAAACTCAACGAAATTGCCATTGGAATGACGTACTGAGCCTGCAGGCTCGTTTCGAGCATGATCGGCATCAGGCCCGCTGCGGTCGTAACTGACGTCAAAACGATGGCTCGAAATCGCTGCGTTCCGGAATCGATAATCGCCTGCTTGAGCGGCACACCATCTATTCGTGCTTTGTTAATGAAATCGACCATGATCAGACTGTCGTTGACAACGACGCCAGACAAAGCAATGAGTCCAAATAGTGAAAACATGCTCACCGCCTCGCCCATAATCACGTGGCCGAGAATTGCACCGATTGCTCCGAACGGGATAACAGACATGATTATCACGGGCTGGCTATACGAGTGTAACGGTATCGCAATCAATGCGTAGATAAGGCAGAGCGCCGCAATAGAAGCCAGCGTGAGATTGCGCACCAGATCAGTCTGTTCCCGGCTCGCACCCTCGAGGCCGTATTTTACGCCTGGGTAATCGGCGAGAATCTCGGGAACGTATTCCTCGGTAATTTTCTTGATGATCTCGCCTGGCTCGACTACTTGCGCATCGATATTCGCGGAAACTGTAACGGTGCGCTGACGATTAAGTCGGGCAATACTCGAATAGCCCTTTCCAAAGGACATGTCGGCGACAGACCCGAATGGCACCTCGTCGCCACCCGGGGTTCGAATACGCATATTCTCGAGATCCGCAACCGAACGCCGCTCCTCGATCGGATAACGCACCATGACTCGAAGCTCGTCTTTTCCACGCTGAATTCGCTGCGCCTCCTCGCCGTAAAACGCCTGCCGTACCTGGCGTCCAAGCGACGTTATCGTAAGGCCGAGTGCCTCGGCCTGCGGCTTGATTTTGAGACTGATCTCTTCGCCACCGCTGGTCGAGGAATTGCGAATATCGTATATCCCTTCAAATTCCGCCAGACTTGTTTCGAGTTCTGCGGCTGCTCGCTCCAGGGCAATGTAATCTGTCCCGCTCAACTGAAAACTGAGCGGCGGCCCACCTCCGAGGTGGTCTGCATCTGTGAATGTGAGCTCTTTGACGCCAGGATGTTCGCCGACTCGCTCTCGCCATCGCTTGCTGATTTCGTCACCATTGAACGGTCGACTCTCGTCCTGTGGCATCTCGACGAATACGATTGCTCCTGTATCGCCTTGTGTGAAAGCGCCAACATGACGGATCATCGGAAGTGAATCAGGGTGCTCAGCGACATACTCCGCATTCAGGTCAATGATGGACTGCTCGAGGCTCTCAAGTACCGCGTTGCGGGTCTTGGGAGACGTACCGGCCTCCATCTGTAACTGTACCTGTACGAAATCGCTCGGCACGTCCGGGAACAGCACAACCCGGACAAGCGAACTGCTCAGGAGGCCAGACGTCAGGATCAGTCCGGCAAGGAAAATCGTCACCGTCATGCCGCGGTTATCCAGCGCACGCTCGAGCAGCGGCTTGTAGTGATTATCAATAAGCGCATGCAATCCATGCTGCACATGTCGCTGCAGTTTCGCGAAAAGCCGCGGTATCGATTCCAAAAATGAGATTTCACGCTTGGGATGAAAGAGATCATCTTCGTCGATCGGCTTGATCCTGGCGTGCACGAGGTGCGCCGGCAAGATCAACTTCGACTCGACAAGGGAGAAGAACAGACACAGAATTACGACAACTGAAATCGCCTCGAAAAATGGCGCAACAATTCCGCCAACAAATAGCATCGGCGCGAACGCCGCCATCGTTGTCAAGACACCGAATGTCGCCGGAATCGCAACGCGGTGAGTACCAGTGATTACGTTGTCGAGGGTGTGGCCATCTGCTCGTATCTTCGTGTAAATACTCTCGCCAATGATTATTGCGTCGTCGACGACGATGCCAAGCACGATGATGAATCCGAAGAGGCTGAGCATATTTACGGTCACGGGCCAGGGGCCGACTGGCATCAACGCGAGAGTACCGAGAAAGGCGATCGGTATGCCCACTACAACCCACGATGCGACTTTCATTCGCAGGAACAGGGACAAAACGATGAACACGAGCAACACGCCTTGCCACATGTTCTTCATCATCATCTGCAAACGACCACTCAAATAATGTGAGCGGTCGATCCAGATATCCATTTCCACGCCGCTGGGAAGCGTTGCTGATCTTTCGTCTACGAACTTCTTCACGACGGCGGCGGTCTTGAGTTCATTCTGCTGACCGCTGGCGAGTACCCGTAATGTTGCAGTACGCCTGCCGTTGAAGTGACCAAAGCCCTGACTCTCGACGAACCCATCCTCGATGGTCGCAATATCACCCAGCGTCAGGCGCGTACCGTCGGAGTATGTGCGCAGAACGAGTTCGCCGTACTCCTGACCCGTGTAAACCTGTCCCTCTGTCCGCAGCAGAATATCGCCGCCTGCGGATTTGATCGTGCCGCCGGGCGTATCGATCGAAGATGCTTTGACGGCTTGCGATATTTCGTTCATTGTCAGCCCGTACTGGCGCAGCACATGTTCCGAAACCTCGATGCTGATTTCGTAGTCCCTGTTGCCCAGGAACTGCACCTGCGTGACTTCCGGGAACTGCAATAACTCGTCCCGGATACTCTGTGCGATCGCCTTTCGCGAAAAGTCATCGAGGTCGCCGTGAATTGCGACGAACACGACGTGTATCGGCACCTCCTGCTTGTAGATGACCGGCTTCTCGGTCAAAACGGGAAACGTCGATATGGCGTCGACGCGTGTCTTGATTTCGTTGAGCACCTCGTTGATGTCCGCGTTTTGCGATACTTCCGCCGTAACGCGGCCGAGACCTTCGCGTGCTCTGCCGCGGAGTTCCACAATGCCCTTGACGTCCTGAATCGCCTCCTCGACCTTGATGACGACACCTTCCTCGACTTCCTGCGGGGCAGCGCCAAGGTAGGGCACGCGAACTTCAATCGTATTGAGCTCGAAATCGGGCGTTGTTTGCTTGCGAATCGTCGCGACGGATACGAGTCCGGCCGAAATAATCGCCAACATCAACAGATTCGCGGCCACGTGGTTGGCCGCAAACCAGGCAATTAAGCCCTTATGCCGGGTTGTGTCGCCGCCCCGCATCGTCATTCTTCTTCGGACTTGGCCGCAACCTGGCCGGAACTACTGCTATCGGCCTGCGGGTCATCTGTCGTGCGAACCAGCATGCCATTCAGTGGCGTATCGATTCCGGTGACCGCGATACGCTCGCCGAGCAGTTCCTCGCCGGTCACATATGCGTACTGTGCATCGGCCCGAACTACACTGACGGTTCGAATCCTGATTTTGTTTTCATCGTCAACAAACAGCAATTGATTGGACCCACGCAAAGCTGATCTGGGCACGCGCATTACGCCGTCGACGGTGGAACCCTTGATCTGGGCACCGACAAATGTACCGACAGGCAATGGCGTACCCGGCGCATGCAGGCGATAGGGATCATCAATCTGAGCGACCGCATAAGTGACTCGGCTCTTTTCGTCGACCACCCCTTCACTACGAACGACTTTGGCCTGCCACTCCGCAGCCTGACCCTTCTGGACTGCTGACAGGGTTACCGCCGGACCATTAGTCCCGCCGGTTGCGGTGATTTCAGCCGCATTCGGCAATTCGACGAAAGCGAGATCCTGATCGGTTAACGGCAACCGGACTTCGGCATAATTTGTCGCAAATGTCACACCAAGGCGTGTCCCCGGATTGACGAACTGGCCGATATCGGCATCCTTGCTGAGAAACATGCCTTCGTAAGGCAGCCTAATATTGGTTCGTTCCAGGTTGCGCTTCGCGCGAACAACTTCGGCCTCCGCGGACGCCAGCGCAGCAGCGGCCGAGGCGAGCTCTGCTTCGGCCCGATAACCCTGGCTACGCAGCTTCTCCGCACCGTCAAACTCGATCTGGCGTTGTTTTAGCAACGCCTGTGCCTTCTTGACGGACACACTGTAGTCCGTCGGATCGATACGCATCAGCACTTCGCCTGGCTGAAATATGCCACCAGCGATGAACTTCGGTGATATCTCGACAATGGCTCCCGATACCTCCGCGCTAAGCACGGTTCGAGTTCTTGGCAGGACAGTACCCTGACTCCGTACCGTGAATTGCGCCGAGGTACTGTTGAGCCGCATCACGTCCACAAGCAAGGCGCGGTCATCAATCTCGCGCTTCGGCGGCTCGTGGCGAAGAGTGACGGCCAGAAGCACCGCTATCGCTCCGGCGCCGACCAGAATTGCGGCGCCCAGAAGCAATCGCTGATTCTTTCGATTCAAGAAAATATTCCTGGGTTCATGTGCGCTTCGTATTCTGAGTGATTTGGATCATAAAACCAGCAGTATGTTCACGTACCATTGCACAGGCCCCGCCCCGCGCCGAATCGCCTTTTTTGTGACATAAACCCGCGAATTCTGGGCTGATTCACCCCAAAATCCCTGTTGCTACCCCCGTTTGTGCAGCGCAGCATAACAAAGCGAATCGGATCTCTATGTACCAGGATCATTTTGGACTCGACAGACGCATATTCCGCGGCAATGTGGCAGGCGCGGACGTGTTCGTTGGCCCGCAAACAGCAAGAATCTTGTCCGGGATCAAAAAAGCCCTCGCCGGACCGGATGCCATCGTCACGGTGACCGGGCCCGTTGGCGCCGGCAAGTCGACGGCGGTCGCACATTCGCTGGGAGCCATCAGTGGCAAAAACGCCGTCGTAAGAGTCGGTCGCCTTCCTCTGCAGCGTGGCGAGGTCCTCGACCTGTTGTTTGACCACATGCGTATTCAGCAGCGCCCGCCAAGGGGTAACCAGAAGCTGGCACTGTTTCGGCAGTTACTTTTCAATCTGGCTCAGAACGAATCCCGAATGTTCATTCTGGTCGAAGACGCCCCCTACCTCGGCGAGAACATACTGCGTGAACTCGAGGCATTGACGGCTGCCGACACGGGGCCATCCGATGGCGCAAACATTGTCCTTATGGGCGATGACTCCCTGCGAGAGCTGCTGTCCTCAAAAACACTTGCGCGCATGCGGCAACGGATCAGGCTGCGCCGTACGCTCGATGCTTGTTGTGTAGAAGAACTGGCAGGCTATCTGAGGCACTGCTTCCGGCAGGCGGGTGGCGAATTCGATCACATATTTGACGACGGCGCCGTCAAGGTACTCCACGAACTCAGTGGCGGCATCCTGCGCGTCGTCAATAACCTCGTCGAATCGTCCATGGAGGCCGCGGCCGACCTGTCCTCGGATACGGTCGACGTAGAACTGATAGGCCGTGTCGCGAACGAGGAGTTTGGGCTCACCGGCACATTCACGACACCACCACAAATTGCTGAAAGCGAAACGGAACCGAAACTCACTGACGATGCGACGGCCGAACTCGTCGCGTTGTCGCTGCCGGATGCCGTAGCAAACTTGCCGGAACCGTTGCCAGTGCCGGAACCTGAGCCGGAACCCGGGCCTGAACCCGAGCCTGAGCCCGAGCCTGAGCCCGAGCCTGAACCCGAGGCGCACATCGAGCCTGAACCCGAGACGCAAATCGAACTCGAACCCGAGCCCGAGGCCGAGCCCGAGCCCGAGCCCGAGCCCGCGTCCTTGATCGACAATCGGGACGAGATACCCGAGTTGATCCAGGATACGCAACCCGCGTTGGCGGTACTGCCCGATGCCCCGAAGCCCGATGAAGTCCCCGTACTCATTCAGGACACGCTACCGAACCTCGCCGTTTTGTCACCCGAGCTTGCGGAGCAGGCAGCAGATGCGCCTGAACCAGCGACACCCGATGTCAGCCAGAATCCTGTGGCAACAACTGACAAAGAAAACGCAACCGGAGCGGACGAAAAGAAACCCGATTGGGACCGCGACCCGACGCTTGCGGAACTGCGCCCGGATCTCGAAGCGCTTGAACGTGCGATGGCCGTTGCACAGGGCCGTGATCCGGAGGTAGATGACGACGAGGATGAACCCCCACCCGTGGAGGACAAGAAAAACGCCACACTCGCAGGTGTCCCAGAGATAACCCTGGACGATTCGATCAGCAGGAAGGTCGACCTCGCCGCGCTCGAAGCAAAGGAGCGCGAACAGGAAGAAAGTGGGGTCGTCGAGGAAGAAATCGATTCTGAAGCTGAGGCCGAGGAAGCCGCGCAAAACGAAAAGAGAGCCTCGGCGGAACTCGAAAAGATCGCCACCGGGCTGGCGCAAGCCAAAACGATAGAGGATGTCGACGACAAAATGGCTGAAACGCTGTTCGGTGAGGAACTCAGCGTTGCCGCGGCGGCAGTAGCCGCCAGGGTGGCCGAAGAGGCCGCGGCCGAGGATGCGGCGAAGGCTGATGCGGCGAAGGCTGAAGCGGCTACAAAAGCAACTCCAGCGGAATCGGAGCCGACCAGTAACGGCAGCCAGAACCCGATGGCGAAGGAATTTGAAAAGGTATGGGGCGAAACACCGAGTGTCGAAGTCTCCATCGAATCGCAGATCGAGGGTCAGGCTGGCGGGCTTGATGTCTCGGCATCGCAACGGCTGGCAACCGTCCGTGCCCTGAGCGCCGACAAACAGCCCGAGGCCTCATCACCGGCAGCGAACGACACTCCGCCACGACCCGTCATTAAGCCGGAGTCGATCGAAGAGCAGATCACAACGTCGATGACTCAAACGATGAAAGCGCTCAACGTACAACCGCCGGAACCGACGCCGGTGAACGATGACGACGATGAAGATGAAAAGAAAGGCTTCTTCAGTCGCTTCCGGCGCTGACATAAAAACGATCGCGCTTGCAACCATGTTGCAAAAAAAAGCCGGGCATACGCCCGGCCTTTTTGTCACTACGAAAGAAGCAGACTAAGGCTTCTCGTGAACATGATTCCAGATATAGTCGACGTGCGGTCCGCAGATATCTGAAAACTCCTCTCCAGCCTCGCTTTCCTCCGCATAGATCGTATCAATGGCCTCCTGGCGTGCACTCAGCAGCGCGCCCATATCCGTGGCAGTCATCGTTTGCAATCGCCGCGCCCGGCCGCCGATAACGTGTGAAAGCCAGCCCCAAGTCGTCAGCTTGCCGTCTTCGACCATCTTGTCGAGAATCGGTGCAATGTGCTCGTTGACGATCTCGTCGGCACGCTCCTCGCGATTGATGTCGCAAAAGTGATAGACAGAAAACCCGACGTCGCCTCGATTCTCCCCAGCGGACCCGGCTTCGACCTGCCACAGATAGTCGTCGTGTCGCGGACACGCGTCGGCAAACGCATCGCTTGCGGCGTCATCTTCGCCATGCACTTCAGTAACAGCGTCATTAATTGCAGTCAACGCGGCAAGTGCGCCTTCTACGGAGTCCGCCGTGTGGTAGCGAATTCGCCGCCAGGACCCGCCGGTATGGTGTGACAGCCAGCCCCACCCCAGGATCGTCCCGTCTTCGACCAAACCGTCGATGATCGGTGCGTCCCGCTCCATGAGCGCATCCGCTGCGTCTTCCTTACCGGTGTCGCAGTGGAAGTATGTTGCGTAACTAAACCTCGACGATTCCTCTTCCTGCGCCATCGCCGTCAATGCCAGAAAACTCATCGCGAGCCCTGCCCCAATACATTGCATTCTTTTCATTATTTTCGTCTCCCTGGATATCACGAACGTTGATTTACCGCGTCGGAATGGCTAAGGCCGAAGGCCCATCCGACCCGGCAGGTGGCGACGATTGTACACTGTCAGTATTGACCGAATGGAAATTGTTGCTGTGACGGAGCTCCCGCTGGCTACGTAGTCCCCGAAATTTCCCGTGTCGCATACGGATTTTGCAATTGGGAGTCAGCCCATATCCTCATAAGCGAGGCGTGAAGTATGTGTAACCAGTGCTGTTTGCCTGGGAGAATCGAATGAGCCGTACTGTCTTGACCGTCATCGAACTCGGCAACTACCCCGAAGAGGTTGTCGCACGCGCCATCTGGCTTGCCCGACTCACGGATAATGATCTCGAACTGCTGTTGTGCGATCCGACGACCAGCTTCCTGAGTGAGGCCTTTATCGTCTCCAACGAAGTGCGGGAACTCGCCAGAGAAATCGTGGAGGCACAGGCGAGTTCTTTACAACAACTGGCGCAAAAGGCTGCGGCGCAGGGCGTTGCCGTGACAACCAGCACGAGCCGTGAACGGCCGCTTGCCGACACAATTATCGCGAAGGCGACCGATCTGGATCCGCAATTCGTGGTCAAGGGAACGCACTATCACAGTTCGGCCGAACGTGCGACGTTTGCCGATACCGATTGGCAACTCATGAAACGGCTCGACTATCCACTCTGGTTCGTGAAGCCCGGCGAGTGGAAAGACCAACCGATGATCGTGGCCGCGGTGGATCCGACTCACGACAAAGACCCGGACGCATTGCTGGACCAGCGCATCGTCTCAACGGCGCAGTCCCTTGCAACCGCGTGTGGTGGCCGGGTCGAACTCGTGCATACCTATCAGCGCCTCGTCGAGATTGGCTCACGCGTACTGAAGACGTTCAAACCCATCAAGCTGCCGATTGATGAACTCGACAAGAAAATTCGCGATGAACATCGTCGCAAACTGGATGCGTTTGCCGCGCGCTGCGGCGTAGCTGATGAAGCAGTGCATCAACTTCCGGGGCGCGCGCACGACCTGTTGCCGACGTTTGCCAAGACGCACGGCGCTAACCTGATGGTCATGGGTGCATTGGCACGCTCCGGTCTGAAGCGGCGTTACATCGGCAACACGGCCGCCAAGGTCCTCGACCACCTGCCCTGCGACGTCTTGATCGTGCCAGCGGAGTAATTGAAACAGGTGCCCCGTGGATGCGGGGCACCCGCTTTGTTCAGTCTTCGACGTCTGACAGCGCCTTCAACCGCGCCGCTTCGAATTCGTCGCCTTCGTTCCACTGCGGCATGTCGTCCGCGTTCGCGATCGCGAGCCCGGTCCAGTAACCGAGCAATGCGTCTTCGATGAGTCCCTCAAAATCCCAGTTGTCGTCGTATTCATCCGACGGCTGATGATAGTGCACGTTGGTATAGTGTTCCTGCTGTTCACGACCCCACTCGGGTGGACGGTCCACGTACTCAGTGCCGGGTTTCAAATACATGGCGGGCACGCCGATCTTCGCCAGGCTGAATTGATCGGAGCGGTAGAAATAGCCCTTATCGGCAAACTGATCCGGTTTGACTTCCCGACCTTGTTCCCCGGCGATAAGCTCGAGAATCTGGTCGATCGATGACTTGCCCAGACCGACGAAAGTCACGTCATGAGTATCACCCAGGATGTTCGGATTATCGTAGTTGATGTTCGCAGCGATACGACCTGGGGCAAATGTAGGATTGTTCGCGTAATAAAGCGAGCCGAGCAGTCCCTGTTCCTCGGCGCCAACGAAAGCAATGAGCGAAGAACGACGCGGTGCGTCGGGCAAGGTCGCGAGTGCCTTCGCTATTGCCATTACCGCCGCGACACCTGAAGCGTTGTCCCGTGCGCCGTTGTAGATGTTGTCGCCTTCGGCATTCGGCTCGCCAATGCCGAGATGGTCGTGGTGTGCCGTGTAGATGACGACCTCGTCCTTGAGTTCGGGGTCGCTGCCGGGAATCAGGCCCAGCACGTTGGCGCTCTGCACACGATTGATCTCGACGTCCATGCCGATGGAGGTCGTAATGCCGAGCGGGACAGGCTCGAAGTCACGATTAAACGCTGCTTCACGTAATTCATCGAGGTCCAGACCAGCCATCGCCACCAGGTCACGTGCCGTGTCCTCGGTCACCCAGGCATTGAATTGGTTGCGCGGCTCGTCGCCCGCGGGCAATTCGAACTGCTCGCCGGTCCAGGAGGTCTGCACAACCTGGAACGGGTAGCCCGCCGACGGCGTGGTATGAATGATGATCGCGCCCACGGCACCCTGCGTTGCAGAACTCAGGTATTTGTAATCCCAACGTCCGTACCAGAGACGCGTCTCACCGGCGAACAGGTCGGGATCCCAGTCCGGGTCATTGTTCATCATCAACAGGATCTTGCCCTCGAGGTCGACGCCCTTGTAATCGTCCCAGTCATACTCCGGGGCCTGGATGCCGTAGCCCACGAACACGATCTCGGCGTCCTTGACCTCGGCACGTTCCGACTGCACACCGCTACCGATGATGAACTGATCCCACTGTTTGAGAGTCTTGTTCTGATTGTGACCTTCGAAAGTCCAGGTCTCGGGCTGCGCAGCGTTGACACCAACCAAGTCGAACGGCTGCTCCCAGCTGCCGTCCCCCGCCGCCGGCAACAGCCCCATCTCCTGCATCTGCTTGGTCAGGTACTCGCGCGCCTTGACGTCACCCTGACTGCCCGGTCCGCGCCCTTCATAGGCATCGCTCGAAATCTCGACAATGATGCCGCGCATGTATTCATCGGTAATCTGCAGCGAAGCTTCTTCGGCCGCCGGATTACCGCCACTGGCAACGCCTGCTGCAGGTGCAGTTACTTCGGCCTCAGCCGACGCTGCCGGTTCTGCCGGCTGCTCCTTGCTGCATGAAGCCACGGCAACAGCCGCCATCATGAATGGAATCGAGTACTTGAGTTTCACGCTGGATCTCCCGGGAGTCTCTGAGAACGCCGCTCTGCGGCGGTGTTGGAGTTATCAATGACCGTTCAGGTACCGAACAGTTCAGATAGAAAGTTCTGCATTGCCTTCCATGAGCGGCGATCGGCGCCCGCATTATATACAGTTACGCCGTTACTCGGATCGGCCGCCGGATTGGTAAATGCGTGTCGTACATTGCCGTATCCATGGAGCTGCCAGTCAGCACCCTGGCTACTGAGTTCGCTTGCGAGCGCAACTACAGTCTCGGGCGGCGCCAATGGGTCTTCCCAGCCGTGCAACGCGAGAATTTTCGCCTTTATCTGATTACCTGTCGTATTACCCGGCGCCTCGAACAAACCGTGAAAACTGATCACTCCGGCTACGTCCTCACCGATCCGTGCGATATCAAGCACGCACAGTCCGCCGAAACAATAACCAATTGCCGCCAGTTGCGCCGTGTCGACCTCGGGTTGCTCACGCATCGCCTGCAGCGAACTGCGCAGTCGTCGTTGCAGCAGCGGTCGATCGCCCTTGAGCGCATCCATCATTCCGCGGCAGTCGTCCAGATCGCTGCCGATCTTGTCCTTGCCGTAGACATCAAGTGCAAACGCGTTGTAACCCAGCTCAACGAGCAGCCGGGCCTTGCAGTTCTCGAATTCGGTGCGACCTCGAATCGTGTGTGCGACGAGTACGCCGGGACGGGGCGAATTCGACGCACTATCGAACGCCAACAACCCTTCAAACACGTCTTCACCGTCGCGATAGTCAACGAGCCGGGTTTCGATGCTCAAGGATTTCTCCGCCGGCGCCTAGCGCCGCGTAACAACGATGACTTCGACGCGGCCATCCGGCCCGATATACCAGGAAGCGATCGTGCTCGTGAGGCTGACTATCAGCGCCCCGAATAATGCCGCCCAGAATCCCGCGACGGCGAATTGGTCCAGCAAGGCGGCGACCAGCGCGAACATTGCAGCGTTCAGCACGAAAACGAACAGACCCAGCGTGACCAGGGTAATTGGCAGTGTCAGCAGGTACGCGATCGGTCGAACGAAGCCATTTACCAGACCAAGGAGAATGGCGGCAAGAATGAAGGTCCAGCCCCCCGAAATCGAGACGCCGGGCACCAGGCTGGATGCCAGAAACAGCCCGAGAATCGTGATCAACGTACGTAAGACAATACCGCGCATGCGGCAATTATGCGGCGAGACGGGGATAGAGGGAAGGCCGGAAATTACTGTATGCTTCGCGGCGCCTCACGTGAAAAGCACATTGCCAGGGAGATTGTCATGTCTGAACACACTGAATCCGCTAACGCGGGACTCATCGATGCTATCCACAGAAACGCAGGACTGACGATTGCCAGTGGTGTCGTACTGATCGTCGCCGGCTTGCTCGCGATTCTCTCACCCCTGGTTGCGGGTCTGTCGATAACGATCATGGTTGGCGCAATGCTCGCGGTATCGGGTATCAGCCAATGCTTTCTTGCCTTCAGGGCCGGCGCGTTCGGTCGGGCGCTGGTTGTTTTTGCCGTCGGCGTGCTGATGACAATTACAGGCTTCTACATGATCAATCAGCCGGTATCAGGGCTGGCAACACTCACCCTGATCCTGATGGCCTACCTGATTGCATCCGGCATCCTGGAAATCGTCGTTGCGTTCCAGCTGAGGCCCGCAGATGGTTGGCGTCTGGAGTTGTTCAATGGCGCAGTGACCCTGATTCTGGGTATCCTGCTTTGGCGCCAGTTTCCGCTGTCCGGTGCGTGGGCGATCGGCGTCCTGTTCGGCATCAAGATGGTATTCAGCGGGTGGGCGTTCGTGTTCATCGGCCGCGGCGTAAAGAAGCTGACTTCGGAGGCAGCCTGACCGGGCTCGCAATTTCGAATCTTTGCTAGAATCCGGTGCCACGCGCCCGTAGCTCAGTCGGATAGAGCGTCGGATTCCTAATCCGAAGGCCACAGGTTCGAATCCTGTCGGGCGCGCCAATCAAAAAGGGTTCCAACAGGGCCCTTTTTGATTGGGTTGTGTGCAAGGTTCGAACCGCATCGCCCGAAGGGCGAAGGTTCGCACCGAGGAGCGCGCAGCGCGACGACAGGCCGAGCCGCGAAGCGGCTGGCCCATCCTGTCGGGCGCGCCATCCTTCCTTTCCTGGTCATGGAACGAATAATCAAGGGAAATCTCTAATGCTGAAAGCAGGTGACCGTGCTCCGGAATTTGTACTGCCGAATGATGAGGGCGTGGATACGTCTCTCACCGACCTGCTGCAGCATGGTCCTTTGATACTTTATTTCTACCCGGCCGATTTCACACCCGGGTGTACGAAAGAAGCGTGCAGCATTCGAGACATTCACGACGACATCCAATCCGTCGGATTGCAGGTTGCCGGCGTTAGCCCGCAGGATGCGGAAAGCCACGCGCGATTTCGCGAAGAACACAATCTGCCGTTCACTCTGTTATGCGACACTGAAAAAGTCGCGATAAAGATGTACGACGTCGACGGGCCATTCGGGGTTGCCGTTCGCCGTGCGACCTTCCTGATCGGCCAGGACCGCACGATCCACGATGCTGTGCAAGCCGATGTGCGCGTCGGCCGACATGCTGACTTCATCAGGAAAGCGATCATGCTGCGGCAAACCGCAGGCATCAGGATCCGCGATTACACGAAGTAGCTACTCGCCCTGCACAGTTACGATGATCGTACGCCGGTGGGCGTGATGGCGATGCTCCCACAGGTAAATGCCCTGCCAGGTACCCAGCGCACAGCGACCTTCCCGGACCGGGATGTTGAGGTCCGATTGTGTAAGGATGCTGCGTACGTGAGCGGGCATATCGTCGGGCCCCTCATCCGTATGCGTGAACATCGGGTCACCGTCCGGTGCCTGGCGCGACATGAAGGTTTCCAGGTCCCGCATCACG
>Ga0255052_10001557_pt1 | contig 17162 bp, 13 predicted proteins | sample JV7_2_21_MG_FD_188632 | JGI IMG/M metagenome (GOLD analysis project Ga0255052, IMG submission 188632) | Seawater microbial communities from Jervis Inlet, British Columbia, Canada - JV7_2_21 | ecosystem: Environmental > Aquatic > Marine > Inlet | place: Canada: British Columbia | collected...
ATCCTGTAAGGCTTCGTCAATGTCATGGCCCGAATAGGCAATCGGTCCGAACCCGGAGATATCGCCCTCCGCATTGATTCCGCCCTGCTCGGCGATCGTCGCAATGTTGTCGGGAAATTGCTCGAAATCGAACACGCAAACGTCGTGTCCGTGCGACGCACAATCGAATGCCACTGCAGTGCCGCCGGCACCTGCACCTAGTACAGTGATCTGCATGAGTGCCTCTTGATCTTTGTTTCCGATTTCGCCAAGTGTATGACTCTAACGTAGATCAACGCGCCTTCGTTATCCGTACAAGGCGCACGTTTGCTCCTGTGGGGATTGCGAGTCCAGCTACCTCCGGGTGCTCGCCATGTTCGTCGTGGCATCTTGGCTCCTCAAGAGGATTTAAGAAGCTCCGCTAAATGCGGTTTCTATTCAGCCGCAAATGGCCGTGTCCGGCTGTATCTTTGTTCGAGACACTTGGCTAGTAACCAAGTTGTCTTCCTCAATCAAATTGACGAAGATTATCGGCAGTAGAGCACTGCCTCCCGAAGGCATTTGGGCGTTTATAAGTTGTTGTTATTAATAGGTATACTGGAGACGCCCGTGGACGCAAGTGCCTGACAAGTCATAACGGGTCTGGACTGATCCCGGCAAAATCCCGGCACAAGTGCGGGACTACCAGTCGCGCACGATGCGCCACCAACCTTGGCCGTACCGGCGTGAATCAAAAAATTTCACACTAGGCAGGACGAATCGGAATTCGCCACAAACAGGTCAGCCTGCTTTCTTCTTTGACGCCTTTTTCTTGGCTGCGGTCTTCTTGGCTACCTTTTTCCTTGTGGCCTTCTTTTTCGCCGCTTTTTTCCTGGTGGTGGTTTTCTTCACTACTTTCTTCTTGGCCGTTTTCTTCCTACTGGCTTTTCTCTTAGTCCCCGGTTTCCTCGAGAGTTCTCGTTGGATACTCCTCAGTGCCCGGTCTATCCGCAGGGCGTGCGCCAGATGATCGCGGGCATTCGTCAGGTCGTCCATCACAGGCGCAAGGTCTTTTCGCAGCTGCGTGGCTTCGCGCTTCACGCCATCGAGTGTTTTCTCCAGCTTGCGGATTTGCTTTCCGAGTTCACGCCTGGCTTTTGCCGCGGTTGTGTTTGCCAGCCGCTCGGTCTTCTTCTGGAGCTGGAGTCGGGTTCGCTTGGCGCGCGCATTGGCACGGCTGATCTCCGCCCTAAGGCTCTTGCGCCGCCGATCCAGCTCCTTCGTGGCGCGCGTTGCGGTCGTCAGGAATTGTTTCTTTGCCTGCTGAAGGCTCTTTTCAAGTTTGCTCAATTCGTTGGCCATGGGAATGCTCCTTCCAAGAATAGAAAGTTTCGAGAATATAGGTTAGCAGGAATCGGATGCGGATGGTGTAAGGGACAGCCAGGCTAGGAGCGCCAGCTCTCGACCCTACCAAGCCGGAAGTGACGATCTGCATCCGGAAGTTGTGGTTTGGCTTGACGGCGTCTCAGAACAATCAGCTGCTGCCAAAAGCAGAGATTTTCGGCGGCCAATCTTGCTTTGGACTTGAAGATGGTGGTGAATGCATAGACAAGGCACCCAATCATCGGAAAGGCCTCTAAGTTGTTCTTATTAATAGGCTGTTTGGTATTGGGTTATCGCCAATGCCATAGGCGGATAGCATTTTTCCGCCCTATAGGTTGTCAATTATGCTGATATTATTCGTGTTGCTGGGTGCGGAGACTGGTTCCGCGGTTATTGCCGGTACACTTCTCAATATGGCCGTATTTGCTGCTATGTGTTCGTACATTGATCAAGCCTTGTCGTTTGACCTCCTGCGTAAACATCATCCGCATATAGAACGGCCGTACAGGAGCCCTTTCGGCATTCCAGGGGCCTGGATTACGGCTGTCGTTGCACTGGTGACAATTTTCTGTCAATTCAGTGACCTGACTTACCGTGCGGGGGTGGTGGGTATTGCTGTGTGGTTTGGTGCTGGAATCCTGTATTTTGCGCTCGTGGGACGGCACAGACTGATTTTGTCGCCGGAAGAAGAATTCGCTATGCAGCATCATCATGGCGAGGACAGCTAACCACATGACACTTGATGAATTCAAGAAAGCTTGTACCGAGGGCAGTATCGATACGATTCTGGTTTGCTTCGTCGATATGCAGGGGCGATTGATTGGCAAACGATTTCACGCCAAATTCTTTATGGACTCGGGTTACGCTGAAACCCACGCTTGCGATTACCTGTTGGCCGACGATATCACTATGGAACCGGTGCCTGGCTACAAAGCAGCCAGTTGGGAAAAAGGGTATGGCGATTTTGATCTGAAGCCGGTCATGAGCACCTTGCGTCGCATACCCTGGCTCGATGGCACCGCATTGGTGTTGTGCGACGTACTCGATCATCGCACGCATGCAGAGTTGCCACATTCTCCAAGGGCAATACTTCGCAAGCAGATCCAGAATATCGAGTCACTTGGCATGCAAGCAATGATGGGCTCGGAGCTCGAGTTCTATTTGTTCGACGAGACTTACGATTCTGCGCGCCAGAAGTCTTATTCAAATCTGTCGACGGCAGGTCATTACATCGAGGACTATCACATCTTCCAGACCAGTAAGGAAGAAGAAGTAATGCGTTCGATTCGGAACGGTCTGGAGGATGCCGGAATTCCAGTGGAAAACTCCAAAGGCGAATGGGGACCGGGACAGGAAGAAATTAACGTGTGTTATGCAGACGCGCTGCAGATGGCAGATCGTCATGCGATTCTAAAGAATGCGTGCAAGGAAATTGCACATCAACATGGCAATGCAATAACGTTCATGGCCAAATGGAACACTGAGCTTGCCGGAAGTTCTGGGCATATCCATCAAAGTCTTTGGGATTTGACAGGTAAGCAATCAATCTTTTTTGATAAAGACGCTGACCACGGCATGTCGGAATTGATGCAACACTATCTGGCAGGTCAATTAGCGTACGCCCGCGAGATTACCTGGTTCCTGGCACCCTACATTAATTCTTACAAGCGCTTTCAGTCAGGCACGTTTGCGCCGACGAAGGCGATTTGGAGCGTCGACAATCGCACTGCCGGGTTCCGGCTTTGCGGCGAGTCAAGCAAAGCGATCCGCGTTGAGTGTCGTATTGGTGGCGCAGATCTCAATCCCTACCTGGCATTTGCCGCATTGCTGGCCGCGGGAATTGCAGGTATTCAGAAAAGAATGCCGTTGGAAGCAGCCTTTGTGGGTGACGCATACCACGGCGAACAGCTGCGAGAGATTCCGAAAACGCTGCGTGAGGCTGTTGCGTCAATGCGGCAGTCAAATATGTTGCGCATGGGATTGGGTGACGAGGTCATCGATCACTATGTGCGAACTGCTGAATGGGAGCAATCGGAACACGACCGCGAGGTGACGGACCACGAAGTCAGGCGCGGTTTTGAGCAGTACTAACGGATTCGACCAGAATGAACTATGAATCCAACTGGTCTTATCCAACCAATATTCGTTTCGGTGCCGGGCGCATTTCCGAACTGCCTGACGCCTGTTTGTCACTCGGTATCGACCGACCGTTGCTGGTCACTGATACCGGCCTAGCAAAACTGCCCATGTTGCGGAATGTGGCAGTCGCTTGTGAGCAAGCCGGGCTTGGCGTAAAAATTTTTTCTGATATCAAAAGTAATCCGGTAGAGAAGAATGTTACCGATGGCGTCGCCGTGTTGAAAGCCGGCGGCAACAATGGCGTGATTGCGTTCGGTGGCGGATCAGCTTTGGATGTCGGCAAAGTTATTGCCTTCATGTCTGGCCAGACGCGACCGCTGTGGGAATTTGAGGATATTGATGATTGGTGGACGCGGGCGGATCCTGATGGAATCTTGCCGATCGTTGCAGTACCGACTACGGCCGGTACTGGAGCCGAAGTCGGTCGCGCTGGTGTGATTGGGAAACAAAGCACCCACACTAAGAAAGTTATTTTTCATCCGAAAATGATGCCCGCTCTGGTCATCAGTGATCCGATACTTACTGTAGGCTTACCGGCCAATCTGACAGCATGGACCGGCATGGATGCGCTCGCGCATTGCCTGGAGGCGTATTGTGCGCCAAGCTTCCACCCCATGGCAGATGGCATCGCTCTCGAAGGCATGCGTCTGATTAAGAGATTCTTGCAACAGGCAGTCAACAATAGCAGTGATATCGAGGCGCGTTCCGGTATGTTGGCTGCGGCAGCTATGGGTGCTACCGCATTTCAAAAGGGACTAGGCGGGATCCACGCGCTATCGCATCCGGTCGGTGCGCTTTATGACACGCATCACGGGCTCACCAACGCTGTCTTTATGCCGTATGTGATGGTATTTAATCGCCGCGTTATTGAGGACTCGATGCAACATCTTGCGACGCACCTTGAGCTGCCCAAGCCATCTTTCGACGCCGTTTTGGACTGGATTTTGAACCTTCGCGCCGAGTTTGATATTCCGCATACAATTCAGGATATTGGCGTCGACGACTCGCGCTTCGATCAGTTGGCAGCACTGGCAGTAAAAGATCCTACGGCGGCAGGCAACCCAGTCGAGCTTTCCGAGGCAGATTGCAGACACCTGTATGAAAACAGCTTTTCGGGAAGATTGGGACAATAGGGATAGAGTGCTATCTAAGATCACCAGACACGCTAACTTTATGAATGCTAAAGGGAAAATTTGGTCGGGGTGAGAGGATGGACTCACGGCTGCGCCGCTCGGGCCTTCGGCCTGCACTGCGTGCGTCTGTCGGCGCCGCGCGCCTCGGTGTGACCCTCCGGCCCCTGCCTCCCGAATCCAGGTCTTGGATGTTAACTGATTGTTTTTATTGATCGATCAGGAGGCGTCCACGGACAATATTGCAGTACTGCGCATAACGATGCAGGACTGACTCCCGCAAAATCCCCGCTCGGCCCGCCAACCAACCCGTAGACGGTTTTGAGTCTGGCTCGGAAACGCGTCGAATTTGGGAGATTTGATATGATTAACCAACAAGTCGAATTCTGCGACAGAAGTCGGTATCGATATCCGGCCATTGCAATGGGGGATCAGACGTGATCAAGACCTTTATTAGAAAGTCACTCTCGTATTTGGCGTTTTTGTCCTTGCTCGCAAGCGGCGCTGCGATGGGCCAGATAGAAGAGATCATCGTCACAGCGACAAAACGTGCCGAGAGTATTCAGGATGTGCCGATTTCGATCTCTGCATATTCAGGCGACTTCCTCGAGAACTCCGACATTCGAACGTTGCAGGACCTGTCGCTGTACGCGCCCAACTTCACAATGGCGTACTCCTCGCAGGCAACGAATGCCCGAATCTTCATTCGCGGTGTCGGCTCCGTCGGTAACAGCGGTATCGAAACATCGGTTGGTGTGTTCGTTGATGGTGTGTACTACCCGAGGCCCGGGTCGGTCATCGGCAACCTGCTCGATATCGAGACCGCCGAGGTCTTGCGCGGCCCGCAGGGTACGCTGTTCGGGCGTAACACCGCCGCCGGCGCGCTGAATCTGACGACCCGGGACCCATCCGACGAGTTTGAAGGATATGTCCAGGCGGGCGCTGGCGACTTCGGTGCCTATTCGCTCGAGGGCGCTATCAATGCCCCGTTTTCCGACAAGGTTGCGGGCCGGTTTGCGGCCAAGTATGCCGAACGCGACGGTTACGGCTTCAATTCCCTGAACAACCAGGAAATCGGTGAGCGTGACGATCTGACCTTACGCGGCAAGCTCGGAATCGATTTCACCGACAACGTTTACGGTACGCTGACGCTCGACTACAACGAAGTGAACTCGGGTGGCCAGGTCATGGAGATGCTGCCCGAAACGGCAAGCCCGGTGTTCGACGGGACGATGACAGCGTTGTTTGGAGAGCCTGTCAGCACCTCGGATGGATACGACCAGGTCGTCAATCAGGATCACCGGGACGTTCTCGCGGATGAGCAATGGGGCATTGCTTTCGATCTCGAGTTTGCGGCAGGCAATCACACCGTCCGGTCGATAACCGCCTACCGGGACTGGGAGGCTAATAACAAAGAGAGTGCCCTGCGCATGACAGGTGATGTATTGCCGCGAAATCACAACTACACAACGGAAACGATTTCTCAGGAGTTTCAGCTCCTCTCACCGACGGACCAGTCGCTAACCTATGTCCTGGGCCTTTTCTACTATGACGAGGATTATGACATCGACGAGGACTTCGATGCAGGGGTGGACACCTGCATTCCGGTCGTGTTCGCCCTTGCGGGCGCGGGTGCTGCCGGAGCATGCGCCGCTATGTCTCAATTTCCCGCGACAGACTCGGATTACACGCAGGCCCTGACCAGTACCGCCGCTTTTGCACAGGCGACTTACAATTTCACGGACCGGTTTTCAATGACGTTTGGCGGTCGATTTACGTCCGATAGTAAAGATGCCGCGTTCATTCAAACAACGCCCAATGCAATCATCGGCAGCCTTTTTCGTGCCCCCGAAAGCGTTCCTGATCTCTCGTCAGACGACAGCGCGTTTACTTGGCTTGTGAACGCAAGCTTCCATCCGTCGGACGAGGTCATGCTGTTTGCGACGGCTTCAACCGGATTCAAAGGTGGCGGGTTCAATTCGGGCGGCTCGGGCGTTGCGCTGGGTCGCGTCGCGCGCATATTCCAGGAAGAAACATCGACGAACTATGAGTTGGGAGTCAAGAGCAGGCTGGCGGGTGGCAGGGCGACCCTCAACGTTACTCTTTATCACACCGAGCTTGACGACTTTCAGGATCGTTCATTCGATGGCCTGAGCTTCCTGACCCGAAACGCCGGTAAGCGCACCCAGCAGGGATTCGAGGCTGATTTCATACTGAATCCCGTTGAATCACTGACGATTTTCGGTGGCCTTAGCTATCTCGATTCCGAATTCGACTCGTTCGATGCGGCATCACCGTTGCCCGGTGATGTAACGCCACAGAATCTCTCGGGCCGAGTACCACACTTCTCGCCGGAGTGGCAGGGCTCTCTCGTCGCCGAATGGCGGGCCGCTATCGGGTCCGGCAATCTCGAGTGGTTTCTGCGTCCTGAATACACCTACATTGGCGAGCAGAACATCGGTGGCAACACGAATCTGAATCCGCAGTCCATTCAGGATGCGTACGGGCTCATCAATCTTCGCCTCGGCATCGGCGCTGCTGATGGGCGCTGGCAGATGACGGCCTATGGCAAGAACCTCGGCGATGAGGGCTATTGCGAGGTGCTTTTCGACCAGCCACTCGGAGCCCAATTCGGTGGCGTCGATCCGGTCGCCAAGACCGTACCGCAACGCTGCTCGGTCGGCAGTCCGCAGACTGCGGGTGTTTCATTCCGCTGGAATTTTTGAACATGAGGTATGCGAGGCTCTGGGCGTCGTTCGCTGTCTGCACCTGTTTGGCCGCGTGCGACTCCAGGGGTCCCGATTCAGACAATTTGACTCATTTGTCGCAGTCTGGTGAGAGTGCTCTGGTACAAGCGGGCACGAGTACTGATGTCACGGGCGCCGCCGAAGATGGCATGCCAATTCCGGGGCCCCGCAGTTGCTTCTGGCGCTACGGGCCGCACAGCGCCGATCCGTACATCAATCTTGCCTATCCTGATGCGGCGGTTTTCTACTGGGCAGCCGTGTTTTCGACGCCTGCCGGCGCCGAGCTGACACTGTCGGGGAAGTTTGCCCATGCACGGTACCAGTCGTTCATCAGTTACGACGAGCGCGGGCGACCGATCGAATCACTGGCCGATTACCTGATTCAACCCGACAGCGCTTCGTCAAATCCTTACCGGTCGAGCAGTAATCGTAATGCGGAAAGCCGCAGCTACTCCGTGGACCTGATCAATGCGGCCCCTGCCGAGGAACGAGCAATTGGCGAGCTCAACAAAGATGCTGCATCGAACTTTTTGCATGCGCCGTCCTATGCGGATGGCCAACAAACCATCATATATCGAATCTACCTTCCCGATGACGGCAAGTGGCCGGACGGCGGGGTACCGCTGCCATCACCGACAGTCACTCTTGATGATGGATCCGTCCTTTCCGGAAAGGACGCATGTGACGCACTCACTACCAAGCAGCGTCTCCGGGTAACCGCCGACGCGGTCGGTATTCCGCCGATGCAGTATCGTGAGCTGATCACGCAGCCTGATAGGCCGGATACCTGGCCGTCCGAGATTCCCGCCAAGTGGTTCATACAACTGGACCGGGCGAGCTTGCTAGGCATTTACACAGGCGACATCAATGAAAACGCAAGGCGCAGTGAGGGGGGCTTTTATCCGAATCTGGATAATCACTACATTCGCACGATCATCAATCGCAAGCATGGCAAAGTTTTTATGGTTCGAGGGAAGATGCCGCAAACACCAACCACGTTTCACGGTGATGATTACATGGAAGAGGGGGACATGCGGTACTGGTCGATATGTTCCAACCAGGGGTTTGCGAACACGCGAGTCAACGACTGCCTGTTTGATGAAGAGATCCCTCTCGACGAAAACGGCTTCTACACGATCATGGTCAGTCGTGCATCCGATCGGCCGCGAAATGCGATCAAGGCATGTGGCATCGCCTGGTTGCCGATGGCTGACGATGGCGACGGCATGTTCGATAGTGATGTCACGGTGGTGCAGATCCGCCAGATGCTGGCTGCGCCCGAATTCGAGCCCGCACTCAAGCGGGTCAGCAAACAATCGGAAATCGAAGCCGTGTTAGGGCCGTATATGCCGCGCACACGGTATTTGCAGCCCAATCAGGTCGAGACATTCTTTGTCTGTACGGATCCAGGCTACATCGAATCGTAGGCATGCAAACAAGCTGGTCGGCCATCGTTGTATCAAGTTGCTCTCTTTTTCTGGCTTGCTCCAATGATTCGCCGGAACCCCTTGAAAGTCGGTCAATCGAGCCCAGCGAATACCTCACCAATGTGCGTGATGACTGGATTCTGAGTGAAGCCGAAGCGTTGGAGTGGCACGCGGTCAAGAACGAGAAAGGTCCCGCGCTAACGGGAAACGCATCCTGGCAGCAGTTTGTCGGCTTTGTCGAAGACAAGCTCGGCGAATACGGTGTTGTCGACACGCAGCGGAATCAATGGTCTTTTGACCGCTGGCACAGCACCGAATGGCCGGATCACTCGAACTGGACACTCGTCTCGAACGGCAGGCAGGTCGAAGTTGCGAACTATGGGGCAAACTCCGGCGCCACCGGGCCGAACGGCGTCACTGCAGAGCTGGTTTTCTATGATCAGCGGAATCCGCCCTCCGATATCGCTGGCAAGATCGTGGTATTCAGTACGGCCGTCGATGAGGCTGCGATCGAGGAGTTCAGTAATACCGACTTCGAGTATCGCAGCGACTACGAGACCTTTCCCGAAGTCGGCCGATCGATTCCCGAAGATCTGACTGATTTGCAGAGTGCGGCGATCTTCCTGCAGCTGATACGGGTACCGACCCTGATCGACATCGCAATCCGCGGCGGCGCGGCGGGTGTAGTTTTCGTGCTGGATGCCGGGAGTGATCTTGCGGCTGGTATGTACACGTTCCCGGTGCCCCGTCTCTACAATGTCCCGTCATTGTATCTGGACCGCACGGCTGGCGCGCGCGTCATCGACGATGCGAAGGAGGGCGCGCGTGCAACGCTACGGCTCGAGGCCGGGATTACGGAGAGTACGGCGCATCAGCTCATCGGCTATTTGCCGGGTAACAAATACGGGACTCCCCAGGACGAGCAGATTCAGCTGATTACTCACACTGACGGACCGTCGATATCACAGGACAACGGCGCTTTCGGCATACTCGGCGTCATCAAGTACATGTCGAACATTCCGCAGGCAGACCGTCAGCGCACTTTGATGGTGTTTCTGGACTGTCGACATTTCATGCCCGGTGCCGAGCAGGCGTTTGCGGTGCAGGACTGGTTTGCGCGTAATCCGGACGCGCGCGATGCGATCGTCGCCATGATCGGCATGGAGCATCTCGGGCAAATCGAATATCTCGAAGACGGCGACACATTGGTCGAAAGTGGCCGCGTGTACGCGTCACACATCTGGACGACCGACAACAGCAACATGGTTAAGCTTGCTGTGCGGGCAGTGGCCGATAACAGCCTGCCGTCCGCGTTCGTTCGTAACGTCGCCCGTCCAGGTGTGCATGGTCGGAGCCAGGGCCGATGGTACGGCATGGCAAAGTCTGCGCCGGCGCTCGGGATTCCGGGTTTTGCGATCATGGGCTTTATGGGCGCCTACTGGGGCACTTTCTCGGGTATCGATCGTTTTGATGCCAGTCTGTTCAGACAACAGGTAGCGACTTTTGTGCAGTTGACCGGTGAACTGATGATTGCCAATCTCGAGGAATTGTCGTCGGCCAAAAGGTCGAACAGTCAGCGTGTCAGCCAAGAAGCTAGCAGATAACCGTCGTGGGACTCCTGTCGAAGTCAGGCAGTGGCAGTGGCATGCGACCTAATTGCTTGGCAGCTACGAGTCGGACAACTGCGGGTTCTAAAAGAATCCCCGTAATACTCCCGCAATCTGGCCCCACAAAAAGACAGTGGTCAGGCAGGGTAGTTTGTAAAGGATTGATCTGGATAGGGAAAAACTGGTCGGGGTGAGAGGATGGACTCACGGCTGCGCCGCTCGGGCCTTCGGCCCGCACTGCGTGCGTCTGTCGGCGCCGCGCGCCTCGGTGTGACCCTCCGGCTCCTGCCTCCCGAAGGCATGTCAACACTTGTTTGTTATCAAGAGCTTACATCGATATCGCGAATTAGAACAACCACATACGGCAATATTCGATAACGGTCGATCATTCTGGGTCATAGTTTCAATATCGTCAGCTCCAGCCTGACTACGGTGCTGACGTTTAATCGAGTTGGGTGGCAATTTGCGACAAACAGCTAGTCGCTGTCCTTGTAAACCGTGCCAAAGAGATAGTCGCAGATCGGATAGGTAATGTTGAAGTTGTACCGGGTCATCAGCCGCGTGTCGTGATGACAGGAATGATGCGTTCTCAGGCGACCCATGAACGGCAATCGGCCGACCCAGGATTGCGGATCCATGTGGTAGGCAAAATGCAGCAACTCGTAATTCAGAAAATACAGTATTGCTGTTAGCACAAAGAGAAAAGAAACGTTCGGCGAAACCAAAAAATACAACAGCGCACCTACCGGCAAGGCGAAACAGCCGATGAAAAAGAACAGCAAAATCGGAGGAAATAGAACCGCCTTGAAGTCCTTGGACGTATCGTAAGTGGGGGATTCGTTGGTGAAAAATGCATGATGCTGGATCGCGTGACGCTCAAAAATCGGGCCAAGAAAGCGAATTTTGTGATGCATCGATCCTTTGTGGCCCAGGTATTCGCTCAGATTGGCGTAGAGAAACGTCAGCGGAATCGTCAGCCATTCCAGTCGGTTTACATCGTCGAGCATCATCGCGGTTATCGAAGCAATGAGAAGACTGACGCTGATCGTCGTTGCCAGATGCAACGGACCCGAATAAGCCTGCGAAACATGAATGTCACGATACGCTGCCCTGGCTTGTTCGACAGCTTGTAGCGTCATGATTGTGCTCCGGTTGTCGCAACAAAACCGCTGTGCTCAACAGCTGGGAGAATATCATCCGTTAAAACATTCACATAGCTTGTTTGTTGATAGCGTTCGACCGTGGTTTCGTTCAGGCGTTAGACTGTGCCGACTATGGCGATCAGCACACAGTACGATATCCAGGTCGCCGTCCGGGACGTCAGTCGCAGCTTTCGGGAAGGTGAGCAGCTGCACCGCGTGCTCAGGGGCCTCAATGCTGAGTTCATTCGGGGTGAGACGGTTGCGATTAAAGGCCGCAGTGGCTCGGGCAAATCGACACTGCTGAATATCATCAGCGGCATCGATCAGCCCGATTCCGGTCAGGTCGAGGTCGCGAGCCTGAACATCACGACCATATCCGAGCGCGATCGCACATTGTTCCGGCGTAAGCACATCGGCTTCGTTTACCAGGCCTTCAACCTCATATCGACACTAACGGTGGCGGACAACGTCCGGCTCGTCCTCGAGCTCAACGGTGTAGCGGAGCCGGAAATTGCCGAGCGCATCGAAGAGCTGTTGGTCTCGGTCGAACTCGCGGACCGACAAAACAGCTATCCGGACGTGCTATCGGGCGGTGAACAACAGCGTGTCGCAATTGCCCGGGCGCTTGCTCACAGGCCCGCGCTGTTACTCGCCGATGAACCGACCGGCAATCTCGATGACAACACCACCGAGAACGTTCTCGAATTGCTCGGCAGACTCGTTGGTCGGGCAGGCAGCACGATGATTATCGCGACACACAGTGCGCGGGTGGCCTCATACTGCGATCGCGTACTGGAATTACACGACGGCGCGCTCGCCGCTGCCGGTGGACGAGACTGATGCCAGCACTCCATCGCGCAAGCTTTGGCTACCTCTTCAGGCACCCCTGGCAACTGGCCCTGGCGCTGCTCGGGATCTGCATCGGCGTGGCCGTCATGGTCGCGGTTGATCTGGCGAACGCAAGTTCCAGAACGGCATTCTTGATGTCGATGGAGACGATCAACGGCGAGGCGACACACCAGATTGTCCAGGGCCCCGCGGGCGTCGACGAAAAGCTATACGTGAAACTCCGACTTGAGGATGGCATTCGATCGATTGCCCCGATGGTCGAGGGCTATGTCGACATCGACCACCGTACAATGAAGGTGCTTGGCATCGACCCGTTTGCCGAACGCGAGTTTCGCAATTTTTCGGCGCCGGACATTACCGTCACGTTTAATGACGGCTATCGCCGCGTGCTAAGTGAAACCGGCGCCGTCCTGATGTCGGGCCAGACGGCTGATTCGCTCATGCTGAGTCCTGGCGATCAATTTGAGGTTTCCGCGTCAGGACGTTCCCATCGCGCCGAACTGGTCGGCCTCATCGGGATCAGCGACGCTACCGGGCTCGATAGTCTGATCATCGCGGACATCTCGACCGCGCAAATCTGGCTGGACAGGCCCGGCAGACTCAGTCGCATCGATGTCAAAATCCCGGCGGACGACGTAACCGGAATCACTGCAGCGATACGCAAGGCATTGCCCGTCGATGCCCGACTCTTGAATGCTGCCGGCCGCACCCGGTCCGTCACCGAGATGAGTGCGGCCTTCATGACGAACCTGACGGCCATGAGTCTTTTGGCGCTCCTCGTCGGCGTATTTCTAATCTATAACAGCGTTGGCTTCGCCGTATTACAACGAAGACGACTGATCGGCGTGCTCCGGGCGCTAGGGCTTACGCGCGGCCAGATCTTCAGGCTGATCCTCACCGAGGGGCTGGTGCTCGGAACTCTTGGCGCCGTCCTCGGTGTCCTGACCGGCACGTGGCTGGGCCACCAATTGCTGGCGCTGGTCTCGCGCTCGATTAATGATCTCTACTTTGTTGTCAATGTGACCGATGTGTCCTTAAGCCCGTTCTCCGCCGTCAAAGGATTGATCGCGGGTTTAGCTGCGACCGTGATCGCGGCCATTGTGCCTGCGATTGAGGCTGCGTCTTTCCGTCCGCGACTCGCACTCACCCGCTCGGTGCTGGAGCACAAGACCGGCAGACTCTTGCCAATCATTGCAATCGGCGGTATCGGCGTGGCCGTTGTCGCCATGATCGTCCTTAAAGTCTCCGGGACCAGCCTGGTTGCCGGTTTGACGGCCCTCTTTTTGATGATCCTGGGTCTGGCGCTCTGCATCCCGATCACCGTACGCGCCTTCGCCACTCGGATCGCCCCAATTGCGCATCAGCTTGGAGGCACGACGGCCCGACTCGCGATTTCCGGTATTGGCGCGTCCTTGAGCCGTACTGGCGTTGCAATTGTCGCACTCGCCGTCGCCATTTCTGCAGCCCTGGGCGTCAGTATCATGGTCGACAGTTTTCGAAGCTCGGTCAGCGATTGGCTCGGCAACACCTTGCGCTCCGATATCTATGTCGGGGTTGCCCATGGTGTGCTCGATGTGGATCTGATTGACGAGCTCGTGCGCGTACCCGGTGTCGTACATCACAGCAGCAGCCGGAGAGTTTGGCTTGAATCGGAAACCGGCCGCACTCGCATTATTGCGCTCAAAATGGCGCCGGGGAGTTACGCCGGCATCGATCTGCTCGACGCCGAGCCGCAAGACGTGTGGGCACCATTTGACGGGGAGGGCGCTGTCATCGTCTCCGAACCGTATGCCTATCGACACAATATTCGGCGCGGCGATAGGCTGACGCTGAACGCCATGAACGGCGACACTGTCTTTCAGGTCGCTGCGACCTACCGCAGTTATGACACCAATGCGGGCAGCGTTCTGATGAGCCGCCACACCTATGAATCGCACTGGAACGATTCGGCCATCGACGCGATCGGGCTTTACTTGCATCCCGATGCAAAACCCGATGACGTCATCGAACAATTACGCAGAGTGAGCGATGGCCGCCAGTCTTTGTTGATCAATTCGAATCGAGAGATCCGGAACGTATCGCTGAGAATATTCGACCGCACCTTTATCATTACCGATGTCCTCTACTGGCTCGCGCTCGGTGTTGCGATCATCGGCATCCTGGGTGCGATGCTGTCTCTGCAACTTGAGCGTGGGCGGGAACTCGCTGTATTGCGAGCCGTCGGAATGACGCCCGGCCAGCTGGGTACCATGGTGACAGTGCAATCGGGCTTCATGGGTCTGCTAAGTGGTCTTGCGGCAATCCCTCTGGGCTTATTGATGGCCTGGGTGCTCATCGACGTCATCAATCGGCGTTCCTTCGGCTGGCAAATGGATATTGAGGTCTCGTTCACCGTTTTCATCACAGCACTCGGTTTATCCGTCATCACTGCCGTGATCGCCGGCATCTTCCCTGCCTACCGCGCAGCTGGCAGCCAGCCAGCACTCGCCATGCGTGAGGAATGATATGCGCAAAGGCGTCTTGTTCATTCTCATAACGTTGATTGCCGGAATCACCGTAAGCCGATTCTGGCCAGCGTCCGATACGTCAGGCAACGATACCGAGTACATCGGTAGCTCCTCGCGCCTGGGCGAACTCCTGCGCGACCGGGGCGTCAACGGCTATGCCAGGGCGGCCGAGCCCCGAGACTTTTTCTTCCCCGAAGACCATGGCCCCCATCCGGACTTCCGCAACGAATGGTGGTACATCACCGGCAATCTCGACGGCGAAAATGGCGAGCGCTTCGGCTTCGAGTTAACGATTTTTCGCTTCTCATTGACGCCGTTACAGGATCATGATCCCAACGCATCCGCCTGGAAAACCAACCAGGTCTACATCGGACACTTTGCGGTAACCGATGTTGGGAACACGAATTTCCACGTCGCGCAACGTTACGCGAGGGGCACTCTCGGTCTTGCCGGAGCACAGGCAGGACCTTTCCAGGTTTGGGTTGAAGACTGGTCCATTGAATCCGATGATGAAAGCTGGCAAATCCATGCGAGCGACAAAAACATAAGTATTGACGTGACCTTGAGCCCGCTCAAGCCGCCGGTTCTGAACGGCATCGACGGTCTGTCGCAGAAATCATCGCAGCCTGGCAACGCCAGCTACTATTATTCCATCCCGAGGTTGGAAACGATTGGCACACTGACAATCGAGAATGAAAACTACGCCGTCAATGGTCTCTCCTGGCTCGATCGTGAGTGGGGCAGCGGTGGCCTGTCACAAGACCAACAAGGATGGGACTGGTTCTCAATACAGCTCTCCGACGGTAGCGACCTCATGTTCTACAGCTTGAGAAAAACCGATGGCAGCCGCGATCCATACAGCGCTGGTACGTGGATCGCGGCCGACGGACACAACAAGCATCTGAGCAACGATGACGTAGATATCGATGTCGAGGACCACTGGGACAGCCCGCTTGGCGGAACCTACCCAATGGCCTGGCACGTGCGCATTCCGCAGGCCGATCTCGATCTGCGTCTAAAACCGGTCCTCGACGCTCAGGAACTGCGCACGGCGGTACGCTACTGGGAAGGCGCAGTGGATGTCGTCGGGCGAAAGGCGGGCATGCCTGTTGAAGGACGAGGGTATGTAGAGCTGACGGGCTATGCGTCCCCAGATCCCGGATAGCGGCGATGCCCGATCAATTCGAACCTGCTGGTCTTCTGGGGTCCACTGCCGATCCCAGGCAGTGCTTCAATGACAAATGAACCGACTGAAAACGATTCTTGTCATTCACCAAATTTATTGCCGGGAATTTGCCGGGTGTTTTCACAAGAGCTGATTAGGACGAAGCCGATGGCATCATTGTGATCCGTTCATCTCATCCTGCGGGAATTCTGCGTGATTGGGTTGTACGATGTTGTGCATTGTTGGGCAAAACAGGCAACGAGCGCCCCAACGACTCCTCAATAATTACAAGTACTTGCTAGTCGTTGACCTAACTACGAACCGAGCGGTCGGGAGTTCGATCCGAGGCCGACGGAGTCGGCCGACAAGCGGAGCCGCGAAGGGGCTCGCTAATCTCTCCGGGCGAGCAATCTCATGCAGCGAATCACCCGCCTGCCAGCAATCCCACATCAAGGTCTTTTGCTCTGCGCTGTAGTAAATCCTCGGTCTCTACTTCATCTGCAACATCCTCCTCTCTATACTTAGAGTCTAGGTGTTGCATCGACCGGTTGAAACGGCAACCCAAAGCGGACCGTCGCAGGGACAGTTTTGTCGTTAGTGATTGCTCGGGATTCTTGAATTTGGAGCGGGTGATGAAAGTAACAGTTTACATGTCGATCTTCCTGGCAGTAGTGCTCTCTACTGGTCTTGCAGATGAGCCCGCGGAAGCGCCAGAAAACTCTACATCTGAGCCCGACCTTGAGCTAACGTCGGAGCAGCTGAAGCTTCTTGGTGACCCGTCGACGAAGGAATCCGGCGAATGGATCGAGGAAGACGGCATGCGCGTATGCGATGGCTACCTCATCCGATTTGAGAACGAGGATTATTGCGCGGCAGAGGTGCCGCCGGATTGGCAGCCATTTGAATTTAACGGTAGGACTTATTACGTGCAGCCGCTTATGGAAAAAGGTCGTTAGGTAGCTTGCCAGCGGCCGCTTCTGCCCTATTCTGTTGAAAAACTCCGTATTACGATGATCAGAACATTCAAAGGAATTTTCCAGTCGCCTGGTGCGCGAATCACAGATCGATTGTGTCGTTCTGAGTTGCGTCAGACCGGATTTTCATGCGA
>Ga0255052_10001559_pt1 | contig 17138 bp, 12 predicted proteins | sample JV7_2_21_MG_FD_188632 | JGI IMG/M metagenome (GOLD analysis project Ga0255052, IMG submission 188632) | Seawater microbial communities from Jervis Inlet, British Columbia, Canada - JV7_2_21 | ecosystem: Environmental > Aquatic > Marine > Inlet | place: Canada: British Columbia | collected...
TTGCATGGCCATCTGCTCGAACAGTGATGCGCCCTTGCCTGTGAGCCGGACAATAAAACTGCGTCGATCGGCCGGGTGTGGTTGCCGTTCCACCAGATCATCGTCCGCCATGCGATCGATCAACCCAGTGATGTTCTTGCTGGCCGAGGCGAGCAGACTGGAGGCCAGTGCCGTTACCGGCAAAGTCCTGTCATCGGCGCGGTACAACTGTGCCAGCACGTCAAAGCGAGAAAAACTCTGGCCAAAATCACGCCGCAAGTTGGTGCTCAAACGCATCTCGATCGTCTTCGCACATCGCATGAGCTCGAGCCATGTGCGCAGCGATTGGCGTTCGCGCCGGTCCGTTATCAGTTTTCGCGCCTGCATCGTGAAATTATAGCGAGATTTACTTTATATATAAATACTTTATATGTAAGATAAATTCGCGCAATCGAGCAAGTGGCGATTCTAGAGACTTCGACATGAAAATTTCCATCATTGGAGGCGGCCCCGGAGGCCTGTACTTCGCGCTGCTGACGAAAAAAGCCCGCCCGGACTGGGAGGTAGAGATATTCGAGCAGAATCGGCCTGATGATACGTTCGGTTTTGGTGTGGTCTTTTCCGACAGCTCGCTGGACGAGTATGAGGACCGCGACCAGGTTACCTACGAACGCATGCGCGAGGAATTCGCCTACTGGGACGACATCGACATTTCGTACAAAGGGCACATGCTCAAATGCCGGGGCAACGGGTTTTGTGGCACCTCAAGAGTACACCTGCTGAATGTATTCCAGGAGCGGTGCCGGGATCTTGGCGTCAAAATGACCTTCGAGGAACGTATCGACGCACAATCTGTCGAGGACCGATTCGCCGAATCAGACATGATCCTCGTCGCCGACGGGATCGGCTCCGCAATCCGCGATGCTCATAGCGGTCCCGACGGCTTCGACGTTTCTGTGTCCACCAGGAGTAATCGCTTTTGCTGGATGGGATCAACAAAACAGCAGACAGATTTTCGCTATCACTTTAAGGAGACAAGCCACGGCATCATCTGCGCTCATACCTACCAGTATGACCAGGACACCGCGACATGGATATTCGAGATGTCCGATGAATGCTGGCAAGGCCACGGTTTCGAGGAGTTCGACGAAGAAGGCTCTGCCGCCACTCTTCAAGCATTATTCGAAGACGAGCTGGATGGCCACCCACTGATATTGAATCGCTCAAACTGGCGCCAGTTTCCACGACTGTTCTGCAACAAATGGTCTATCGGCAAAATGGTGATTCTTGGCGATGCGAAGGCGTCCGCCCATTTTTCTGTTGGCTCAGGTACGAAGCTGGCGATGGACTGCGCTATCGGTCTGTTCGAGGCCGTGGTTGAACACCTGGAAACCGGTGGCACCGAGGCCGCATTCCAGGCTTATGACAGTACACGCCGCATTCCCGCGCAGATCGTGCAGCATAATGCCGACGTGTCGCTGGCCTGGTTCGAGCACATGCAACGATCATGGGACATGGATCCGTACCAGTTCGCGATGGTCGTCATGTGCCGGGCCAAATCTGTCACCTATGACAACCTCATACTGCGCGACCCGGAATTTGTGCACGCCGCCGACACGGAGTGGTATCAACGCTACTTTGAAGAATCGGGATACGATTATCGCGAAAGCCGGCCAACGCCGATGTTCACCCAATTCAAACTCCGTGACATGGAGTTGCCTAACCGCGTCGTCATGTCGCCAATGGCTCAGTACTCGGCCGACGAAGATGGCAACCTGACGGACTGGCACTTTGCGCATTATGGCGGTGCTTCACGCGGCGGCATGGGACTGATGTACGTCGAAATGACCTGCCCATCACCAGAGGCGCGAATCACGCTCGGATGTCCTGGCTTGTGGACCGACGAACACGAAGCACAGTGGAAGCGGATAGTGGATTTCGTACATGCGAGTACGACGACGCGGATCTGTATGCAGCTCGGTCATGCTGGCCGTAAGGGCTCGACTCAACTCGGCTGGGAAGAAATGGACCACCCGATCCTGGCAGGCGACAAGAATTGGCCGCTGATGTCCGCCTCACCGCTCCCCTGGTTCGACGGCGAAAGCCAGGTTCCCCTGGAGATCGACCGTGCGGGCATGGACAAGGTCAGAAACGATTTCGTTCAGGCCGCTCAGCGCGCTGAGCGTGCCGGATTCGACATGCTCGAATTGCACTGTGCGCACGGCTATCTACTCGCCAGTTTCTTGTCGCCGCTTACAAACGGGCGTACAGATGAGTACGGGGGCTCGATCGACAATCGATTGCGCTTCCCGCTGGAGGTTTTTGCAGCGGTTCGCGATGTCTGGCCCGAAGCAAGGCCGATGTCGGTGCGAATCTCCGCATGCGACTGGAAAGAAGGTGGCATTAGCGAAGACGACACGTTCGCCATTGCGCAGGCCTTCAGGTCTGCCGGATGTGACCTGATGGACGTTTCAGCCGGGCAGACAGTTGCCGACCAACAACCGATCTATGGTCGCATGTTTCAGGCGGGATTTGCCGAGGCGATTCGCAACGTCCCTAAAATGGCAACGATGGCAGTTGGCGCAATTTCCGACGCCGCGCAGGTCAACACACTGCTGCACACGCGCCGCGCCGATCTGGTTGCGCTCGGCCGCACACATCTGTGGAACCCCTTTTTCACGCGCCAGGCGGCAGCCTGGTACGGGGTGGATATCGACGACGGCGCATGGGAAAAACAGTACATCGCGGGACAGGCGCAAGCGTACTCGGTACAACAAAAAGCCCGGGAACAACAGCTGGAATGGCAACAAAAAGCTCGGCCCAAACGGCACCATACGTTTCAGGATCATTAGGCGGACTGGCGTAACGCAAACCTTTGGACTTTGCCGGTCTGCGTCTTTGGCAGTGCCTCGATGTACTCAATCGCTCGCGGGTATTTGTACGGTGCGATTGTCATCTTGACGTGATCCTGCAATTTCAACGTCAATTCATCGCCAGGCTCAGCGCCGCTGGCCAGGACAACAAATGCCTTCGGCACATGGCCGCGTTCCTCATCCGGCCAGGCAACAACCGCGCATTCGGCGACGGCCGCATGGCCGAGTAATGCCTCTTCGACTTCCGGCCCGCTGATGTTGTAACCCGATGAGATGATCATGTCGTCACCGCGCGCGACATACCAGTAGTGACCGTCCTCGTCGCAACGAAAGATGTCGCCGGTCAGGTTCCAGCCATTTTTCACATAGTCAGTCTGGCGGCTGTCGGCAAGATATTTGCACCCGGTCGGACCCCGCACTGCAAGCAGTCCTTCCACACCCGCCGGCACCGTGTTCAGGGACTCATCGACCACACGAATCTCGTAACCGGTCACGGGAAGCCCTGTGGAGCCGGGTTTGTCGCCGTCGCCGGTCATTGACAGAAATATGTGAATGATCTCGGTTGCACCAATGCCATCGATCATCGTTGTGCCAGTGCGCTCGGTCCATTCGACGTAGACAGGCCGCGGCAAATGCTCACCGGCTGACACGGCTATACGCAAACTAGACAGCTTGGCGACCTGGTCCTCGGCCAACAGGACCTTGTAGGCTGTCGGTGCGGTGAAACAAATCGTCGCCGCCATTTTTTCAACTGCATCCGCGAGGTTTGGCGGCGTAGCGTTTTCGAGTAACACCGTACTCGCGCCGGCCAGCAACGGGAACGTCAAGAGACCGCCCAACCCAAAAGTGAACGCCAACGGCGGTGAACCGATGAAGATAGCGTCGGGCCGTGGTTGCAGTACCTGTTCTGAAAACGTTCTGCACATTGACAGCACGTCGCTGTGGAAATGCATGCAGCCCTTCGGTTTGCCCGTCGTGCCGCTCGTGAAGGCGATCAGTGCCACATCATCGCTGGCAGTAGCGACCGTATCGAAAGCATCGTTTTCTGATGACATCAGATCATGCAGGTCGTCCGACAGGACAACGTGCTCGAAAGAGATCTTGCCCAATTCATCGGTGAGCCTCGAGTCGCAAATTGCGTGGCGAATCCGGGCCTTATCGACGATAGCTTTCAGTTCCGTCGCACGCAGAAGCGGCATGGTCGGCACCGCAACGGCGCCACATTTCAATACAGCCAGGTAACAGGCTGCGAACAAGGGGGAATTGGGAAATCGCAGCAATACGCGATTGCCAGACTCGACTCCCATCTTGTTGACAAGAACATTGGCAATTCGATTCACTCGAGACAAGTATTCAGCATAAGTCCAGGTGTCGTCGAGCGACCGGATCGCCACATTACTGCCACTGCCTTCGCGAACATGCCTATCGAGTAACAGATCGACGCAATTCAGTTGTGGTGGATACTGCAGATCAGGAAGCGTAAAGGTCAGCTCCGGCCACTCAGATTCGGGCGGCAAGTTGTCACGCGCGAAGGTATCCGTGTGAACTGAAGGATGCATGGCAGAGCTCCTGGGTCGCGCCGATTATTTCTCAACCGGGCGGTCGTAAGTAATTAACGTGAACGGATAATCATCCTTTTCACCAACCTCGCACACGTCGGCGGAAGACTGGTGCCAGTCTGCGTCATCCAGTAGCGGGAAGAACGTATCGCCCTCAATTTCCGCGTGAACGCGCGTCATATAGATGCGCTCAGCCATCGGCAAACATTGCCGGTAAATGTCGCCACCGCCGATGATCATTATTTCTTTGGCGTCTCCGGCGGCTTCTATGGCCGCTTCGATAGAGCATACAACATCGCAGCCGTCCGCCTCGTATCCGGTCTGACGCGTAATTACGATGTTCCGGCGACCAGGCAATGCACGACCAATCGACTCGTAGGTCAAACGGCCCATGACAATGGGTTTGCCCATCGTCAGAGTTTTGAAGCGCTTGAGATCACTGGACAGGCGCCACGGTAACTCGCCTTTGGAGCCGATGACGTTGTTATCAGATGCTGCAACGATTAAGGAGATCATTAGAAAACATCAGTCTGCTGTTGGAGCGCTTCTTGAAGCGCTCCAACACGTCAGACGGCGACCGCCGCACGAATGTGTGGATGTGACTCGTAGTTAAGAATCTCGAAATCTTCGTACTCGTAGTCGAAAATGCTCGGCGGGCGGCGCTTGATTGCCAACCGCGGCAACGGCAAGGGTTCACGCTGCAGCTGTTCGTCGGCTTGCTCGAGATGATTGCTGTACAGATGACAATCGCCGCCCGTCCAGACAAAGTCGCCTACCGCAAGGTCGGCCTGCTGCGCCAGCATGTGCGTCAGCAACGCGTACGACGCAATATTAAACGGCACACCGAGAAAAATATCGCAGCTGCGCTGATACAGCTGGCACGACAACTTGCCCTCGGCAACCCAAAACTGAAACAGGCAATGGCACGGCGGCAACGCCATGTTGTCAATTTCACCGACGTTCCACGCACTCAAGATAATGCGGCGCGAATCAGGGTCTTCACGCAGTTGCTGCATGATCTGCGATATCTGGTCGACGCTGCCACCGCCCGGCTTTGGCCAGTTGCGCCATTGCACACCATAAACGGGCCCGAGCTCACCCTCGTCATCAGCCCAGTCGTCCCAGATCGATACGCCGTTGTCTTTGAGGTACTGAATATTGCTGTCGCCGCGCAGAAACCACAGCAACTCATGAACGATAGAGCGAAGGTGCAGCTTCTTCGTCGTGATGACCGGAAACCCTTCACCGAGATCGAAGCGCATCTGATGACCAAACATGCTTAAGGTACCGGTGCCGGTTCTGTCTTGCTTCTTGACGCCGTTTTCGCGCACTTCGCGCATCAGGGACAGGTATTGATGCATATCAGTCAGTTGCCTTCTTATTGTTCGAGCGATACGCCATGGCCATCATCGTAGCACCGATGATCATCATCGGCGCACTCAGAATCTGTCCCATTGTCACCCAATCCAGCGCGAGATAACCGAGGTCCGCATCGGGCACGCGGTAGAATTCGACGAAGAAGCGGAACACCCCGTACAGCAACAGGAACAATCCGGATATGGCCATGTACGGCCGCGGCCTGGCGGAATACCACCACAGGATGGCGAACAGGAGAAATCCTTCGAGGAACGACTCATACAGCTGCGACGGGTGCAGGACTTCGCCCCTGTAAAGTACGCCCCAGGCAACATCGGTCGGCTTACCCCAGAGTTCGCCATTAATAAAGTTGCCGATGCGGCCGAAACCAAGACCGAGCGGAATGATCGGCGCAACGAAGTCATTGATCTGCCACATCGTCTTGCCACGACTGCGCCCGAACCACCACATGGCGATCATGACGCCGACGAGTCCGCCGTGAAATGACATGCCACCTTCGGTGATCTTGAACAGGTACAACGGATCAGAGATCAGGTATTCCCAGCCATACACAATGCAATAGCCAACGCGGCCGCCAAGTATCACGCCGAGCATGCCATTGAAGATGAGGTCATCGACCTCTTTGCTATTAACCGGTGAATGCGCCTGCTGACTACGTCGCCGGGCAAGCCACCAGGCGAACAGAAAGGCGAAGACGTACATCAGCCCGTACCAGCGGATTTTGACGAATCCGATAGAGAAAATGACCGGGTCGATCTCGGGATAAACGAACATGGTGTCTTCAGTTTGGAGCGGGGTCTGTATCATACCAAACGATGACCAACCGCCTCGCAAAAGAGACCAGCCCGTACCTTCTGCAGCACGCCGAGAATCCGGTCGACTGGTACCCATGGGGAATCGAGGCGTTCGAACTCGCGCGCGAGACTGGCAAACCATTACTGCTGTCCGTCGGCTATTCAGCCTGTCACTGGTGCCACGTCATGGCGCACGAGTCGTTTGAGGACGGGCCGACGGCAGAACTCATGAATGAGTTGTTTGTCAATATCAAAGTCGATCGGGAAGAACGGCCGGATGTGGACAAGATTTACCAGACTGCGCACCAGCTATTGATGCAGCGCGGTGGGGGCTGGCCGCTGACCATGTTCCTGAATGCCGAGGACCAGCGGCCATTTTTCGGTGGCACCTACTTCCCGAAGGATGCCCGCCCCGGTATTCCGGGTTTCGCAGAACTACTCACTAAGGTTTCAGATTATTACAGAGAGAATGACAGCGCCATTCGCGAGCAGGGCGAGCAGCTAAGCGACGTCCTGCAACAGCTCACCCCAGCCGTCGCACCTGCCGGGCAAGCGCTGACCGCAGATCCAATCAGCAAGGTACGGCAGCAATTGGCGAGCAATTTCGACCAGGACTTTGGCGGATGGGGTGGCGCGCCCAAGTTTCCACATCCGACTACCATCGATCGACTACTCCGGGCGTGGAGGAGTACAGCGAATGATGACGAGGCGGACGTGCAAGCACTGTTCATGGCCACCCTGACACTGACCCGGATGGCCGATGGCGGGATCTACGATCATGTTGGTGGCGGCTTCTGCCGCTACTCGGTCGATCGCTATTGGCAGATTCCACACTTCGAAAAGATGTTGTACGACAACGGGCCTTTACTCGCCGTGTACGCGCAGGCATTTCTGGCGACCGGGGAAAAACTATTCGCCAACGTCGCAGGTCAAACTGCTGACTGGTTGCTCGCCGACATGCGTTCGCCGGCCGGCAGCTTTTACTCGTCACGCGATGCCGACTCCGAAGGGGAAGAGGGCAAGTTCTACGTGTGGACGCCCGACGAAGTTGCAAGTCTTATCGATACCAGCCAATACGACCTGTTCGCTCGCAAGTACGGCCTCGATCAGAAAGCCAACTTCGAAGGCAAGTGGCACTTGACGGTCCGCGAGACTGTCGACGACCCAGAGTCCCGCCTGGACCGGGCAAGGTCGATTTTACGTCGGGAGCGTAGCAAGCGCATTGCACCGAGCCGTGACGAGAAACAGCTGACATCCTGGAACGCACTGACCATTCGTGGACTCGCTATTGCAGGGCGCATTCTCGAACGCGATGACCTGGTCGATGCGGCTGTCGCCGCAACGACGGCCATTTACGAGAATCTACTGGTCGACGGACGCTTGCTCGCAAGTTACAAGGACGGCCAGGCGCGCTTTCCGGCATACCTCGATGATCACGCGTTTCTGATCGATGCACTGCTTGAGTTGATGCAGACACGTTGGGATAGCGCGCAGCTTGAATTCGCACTACAACTTGCCGACCTGCTGCTGGAGCATTTCGAAGACAAACAGAGCGGTGGCTTCTACTTCACGGCGAATGACCACGAGACACTGATTCAACGGCCGAAACCGCTCGCCGACGATGCGATGCCGTCCGGCAATGGCATTGCTGCATTTGCGTTGCAGCGCCTGGGGCATTTGCTTGGTGAGCAACGCTACATCGACGCGGCCGAAAAGACGCTGCGATGCGCCTGGCAAGCGATGGATGAATATCCACATGGCCATGTGAGCTTATTGACTGCTCTCGAGGAATACCTGCAGCCGCCAGAGCTCATCGTAATTCGTGGTGAGGCAGACGAGGTTTGCCGTTGGCGGGACTCGGCGTCGAAATTGTACGCGCCAGCACGACTGGTGTTCGCCATCGACGAAAGTGAGGTCGACCTGCCCGGCCTTTTGGCGGAGCGCAAGGCAGTGCCTGGTGAGACGCTTGCCTATCGTTGCGTGGGCACGCATTGCGAGTTACCGGTGAACACCTGGGAAGCGTTGGCTTCCAGGCTATCGTAGAAAAGCGTCGTTGGAGCGCTCCTGGGAGCGCGAATGAGGCTTGGCGAAATCGAAGTGCTATTGGTGGAAAAACCAGTCGCGCCTCTAGAGGCGCTCCAACAACCTTAGCCTGGAGGCACTACGGTCAGTACGCTGTAAGGACCATTCCCGCCGCCGGTACAACCGAGTTGGAATCGGCGCCAAGAAAAGTCACTGGCACAGATACAATGCGCATCCCGGCATTGCGCGCGACAGCGAAATGCAGGTGCGGCCCACTGGAGAAGCCCGTATTGCCTGAGTCCGCAATATATTGGCCGCGACTGACGCGGTCACCCGGCCGTACCCGAATCGTATTCGTGTTCAGGTGGGCATAGATGGCGTAAGTACCATCGTCGTGCAGAATGCGAATGACGTTGGCCGCCGGCCCGTCCCGCTCAGGATCGAGGCCCCCGCTAAAATTGCTGGCCGCGATATCAAACACCACGCCGCCTCGAGCCGCGAAAATATCGGTGCCGATCGGCATCGCAACGTCAACAGCGTAGTGGCTGTCTCGCGTTGTGTGCGTCGCCACCTCAGGAAACGCTTGCGTCACCGAGTAGTTGCTTGAGATCGCAAATGGCGCGCGATAGGCCGCTATCGGCCTGTGCCGCGCATTGGGATCACCCGCGAGATACTCGTACTGATACTCGAGTAGCGCCGTCGAGCCGTCCTGCAGCAGTTCGAGGCTGAGAAGCGACAGATCAGTACGCGCGGGCACCACCCAACGTAACTCCTTGTCAGGATCCGGGTACTGTATGCCACTAATTGTCTGAATCTTGACGACAAGTTCGACCGGTGCGTAAGACACATTGTGCGCCGTCAGTTGCACAGTTCGGCCTTCGAAGCCGTGAGTGACCGAGATTTCGGTTTCGGCCGCGCCTTTTTGCAGCGTTCGAGTCTCGACGATGCTGTCATCGGCCGGTGGCCTGTCCGAATAGATCCACTCACCATCGGCACCGCGATACTTGTACATTGACTGGGCTGAGGACAATCCGCTCGCACCCAACAGCACGATCAACGCAATGCAGAACGCCTGTCTGGTCATGTCTGGCGATCGGTCACGAACCGATCCTCGACCGCTGCCAACCATCCTTTGTCCGCTTGATCTCATATGCTGGCCAGTACTGGTTATCCAGTTTCAATGTGATGACCTCGATCGCTCCATTCCAGGTCACGGTCTTCAGACGTACGGACGCCTGATCCTCTTTCCCCACCACGGCGTCGACAAAGGCCTCCAGGTTGGGCGTCGGCGTGTCGTCTACCTCGACAACCCGGCGCCCGGCCCACAAACCATATCGGGTCGCCGGCGATCCGTAGCTGAAGAACGCGACATAGACTCCGTGTGGATCGATGCCGCGCTGTGCAGCCATCGCCCGATGTGGATCCTGAATCAGCGCCCCGGCCCACGATACTGCTCTGTCGATACCGCGCCCGTCCAGTGCCGCTGTCTCAATTTTGATCTCTTCGGCATTCCCGTCCCGCCAGACGGTCACTGTCACCTGCGGTTTCTGAACCGCCTTTTCCAATCCGCGAAAGGATGTGACGACTTCGCCATCAACGGCCAATACCATGTCGCCATTGCGCAATTTCTTGCTTGCGTCTGTACCGGCGACGAGTCGAATGATGCTGAGCGCGCGGCGATTGACAGGATTGTTGGCTTCGAGGCGCTCGAGCCAATCTTCATCGACACCCATGTTGCGCGCCGCAAACAAGGGCGCGTAGACGAACTCGGCCTCGAGCGAAAAAAACGGCTGTCCCTCACGCACTATATCGACAAACTCCATGACCAGGTCTGCACCGATACCACGATTCACTTGTGCGCTGTCACCACCCGATGTAATTGAAAAACTTGACCACATCGCGGAAACCCTGCCGCGCTTGTCGACAAGCACGCCATCAAAATCCGTCGGCGCATTGACAAGGCTGACACCCTCGATGTTCGAATCACGAAAACGCAGAGTTCGCGACAATGGCAGGGTCAGCGGCCCAACGGACGAGACGATGCTCTGCTGGTGCACGAGCTGATGATCGCCTTTGATGCCGACAACCCAGAGTTTATCGCCTGGCTTCAGCTCAGCATTATTGAAGGTGGCTTCTTCAACCGCCGTATCGTTAATAATTGCAGGGTCGTACGAGATAATTGCAAGATTGTGCAGCGGGTGCAGTTGCTCGACTTTTGCTTTGACCTCAAGCGATCCCGCAAATGTCACCGTCACATCACCGATGGAAACGGGCACTGTGTTGCGATCTACCACTACAAGACCGCGCTCCTTGTCGACAATCAACCCGGTGCCGTAGTAGTGCCGGTCGGCGACACCGGAAACTGTATATGGCAGATCGAATGTTACGACGACAAGCGACGGTGCGACCGCACGCACCCGCGGATCGTCATATTTTTTGAGTTCTGTGTGACCCACCTTTGGCGCGGCAGGCTCGGGGCCGGCTTCGAGCTCGCGACACGGCCAGACGCCGGTTACATCGTCCCGGGCGCAGCGCAGCACCGGAAACCACACGCGATCCATTTCGAAGGAACGCACGATGCTGTTTTGCGGATTGTCCATGGTCACGTAGCGAAGCTGTTCCCGATCGCCGTGAGCCAGCTTGTTCAGGGCCGCCTCGAGGTCGTCAATGTTTTCGATTATTTTGCCCGCAAACTCCGTAATGACGGCACCGCGTGGAATTGCCGACTTCGACAGCAAGTAGCCGGGGTTAGCGACATACACACCGATTGCTGAACGGTTATAGTGCCGCGCCTGTTGATACGACAGGTTATTGACAATTGCATCACCAAACTCGAGAAATTCATCGGGCGAAATAGCGTGCAAATCGGACACGAGGATGTTTTCGATGACCTTTTTGCCGCCCCGCTCTACTTCAAGCTCGATTTCCTCGCCAACATTGTCGTCGAGTACGGCCGCGAGTGGCACGAACTCGGTGACAAGATCACCGTTGACGCGCAACAGGATGTCGCCGGGAGCAAGCTTGCCGGCCGCCGGTGACAGCGGGATGACCTGTTCAATGGTCAGCATGCCGGTTTGCTCCGGATAGAACATGCGTACGAAGCGCTCTGATTCATCAGTCAGTCCGAGGCGTTTGAGTTCGTCATATGCTTTGCGCTCAAACATCGTCTGCAAGGTACCGCGGGTGACAGGCTCGCCTTGCTGAATCAGTTCGAGAGCGCGGTGAATACGATCGAGCGGCAGAAAAAAGCTGCTCGCTGCCGAGTTGTTGGCACCGGCGTTAAGCGCAACAACCTCACCATCTATGTTGACAACCGGTGAGCCCGAGGATCCGCCCGATGTGCCCGACGCGGCCTGGAGATAAAAGGTGTTGAAGTCGTTGTATTTACCGCGCCCGTAATCCGGCGCTTTTCGATCGAGCCGGGCAATGGTGCCGGCGAGAATTGACAGTTGTTCGCCCGCATCGTTGCCGATCACGCGAATTTCGCGGCCAATACCTGCTCCGTCCGGAACGAGTGGCAGCTCTGCCGGTTCGATGTAATGCAAATCCGCCGGGTCGTAACGGAAGAATCCGAAGTCATGCACAGGGTCGCGGTAGACAGGAGTAAGGCGCACTTCTTCATTGTTGCGAAAAACAGCCTCGGCAACGACAGGACCTGGCGTTACGACATGCCGATTGGTCAGGATCAGGCCGTGCTCGGCATCGACCACGAAGCCGGTAGCCTGGCTCGATGAATTCCATTCGGTATCGAAAGCCCGTGTGCTGTCGACGCGGATCGACACGACCCCCGACGAGATGCGCTCGAGCGTGTCGGTCCAGGCCGTATCCTCGGCGGCCACAGCTGACAGCGACAAAGCAAATACTGTCAGACCTATTGATGATCTTCCGTGTCTCATAGATATCCTGGACCAGGCTCGAGTCCTGCGGTTCCCTATTTGAACAGATTATTGCGCATTGTTGGAGTGCCTCCAGAGGCGCGAATGGATCGCGAAAAAATCGCGCGCGATCTCAGCTCGCCGAAGTCGCGCTCCAAGGAGCGCTCCAACAGGCACTATTCCGGGGTGTACTTGAGGTCAAGTTGTCGCGCCGCTTTAACGTCGTCGAGGCGCCGTACCGGCATTTTGTTCGGCGCTTCCTTAAAGCTCGTACCGTTCTCGCGTGCTTCACGTGCGATTTCAACCATAGCAGCGACAAAGTTATCGAGTGTTTCCTTGCTCTCGGTTTCGGTAGGCTCTATCAGCAGGCACTCAGGCACGAGCAACGGAAAGTAGGTCGTCGGTGCATGATAATTGCGATCCAGCAGCGCTTTCGCGATGTCCATCGCGGTGAGTTGGAATTCCTTCGCCTCGTGCTTGAGCGTGATGATGAATTCGTGACTTGCCCTGCGGCTTGGGTAAGCCAGCGCGAAACCAGCGTCACGTAAACACGCTTGCAGATAGTTGGCGTTCAATGTTGCGTACTCAGCAAGCCGCTTCATGCCGTCGCGCCCGACCATGCGCATATAGACGTAGGCACGTAGTAATACGCCAGCGTTGCCCATGAACCCCGACAAGCGGCCGATTGAATGCGGCATATCTGCCTCGATCAGCCAGTCATAAGTCGTCTCACCATCTGTCTCTGTCGCTGCGACGACGGGAAGCGGCATGTACGGCAACAGACGCTCGCCGACACCGATTGCACCGGAACCCGGTCCGCCGCCGCCATGTGGCGTCGAGAAGGTCTTATGCAGATTCATATGAATGACATCGAAACCCATATCGCCCGGCCGTACCTTGCCGCAGATCGCATTCAGGTTGGCGCCGTCGTAGTACAGCAGCCCGCCGGCATCCCTGACAATATCCTCGACTGTCATGATGTCGCGCTCGAACACGCCCAGCGTCGATGGGTTCGTCAACATGATGCCGGCTGTCTTCGGCCCGACCACCGCTTTCAACGCCTCGATATCTATATCGCCGTCCGCCTTGGTCGGAACTTCGACCGCAACGCAACCGCACATCGTCGCGGTCGCCGGATTCGTGCCATGCGCAGCATCGGGAACGATAATTTCGTTGCGCTCGAGATCACCACGTTCGCGGTGATATGCCTGAATCATGGCAACCCCGGCCAACTCACCCTGTGCACCGGCCATCGGTGTCAGCGACACACCCACCATGCCGGTAACCGCCTTGAGCATTTCCTGCAGTTCGTGCATGCACTTGAGGAACCCCTGCCCATGGCTGACTGGACCAAGCGGATGGCGCCCGGCGAATCCAGGCAGCAACGCGAGCGAATTACACGCGCGCGGGTTGTACTTCATCGTGCATGAGCCGAGTGGGTAGAACTGCGTATCGATTGAGAAGTTCTTTTGCGACAGCCGCGTGTAATGGCGCACTACCTGCAACTCGGATGCCTCTGGCAAACGCGGCCGGTCCTGGCGCAGGAGATTCTCCGGCAAGTCCACGCCGGGTGAGTCAGCAGGCGCCTGAGCGAAAGCCCTGCGGCCTTCTCGCGACTTCTCGAAAATAAGAGTGCTCATTCTTTTCGGTCCTCATCGACACTGACGCCCAACGCGCGCAATGCGGCGCGGTAGTCGGGCTCAATCGTGATGTCCTCAATCTGTTCCTGATGCACAACCGTGTTATTTTCGTCTAGTACTACGACAGCGCGCGCAAACATGCCCGCCAACGGCCCATCGACTATCTGCACCCCGTAGTTTTCACCGAATCCGGCGTGGCGAATCGCCGAAAGCCCGATAACGTTTTGCAGATCATGTTGTTCGGCAAATCGCTTATGCGCGAATGGCAAATCGTAAGACACCATGAGCATCGCGACGTCATCGCTATGCTCGGCGTAACTATCAAATTCGATGACGGACTTCGCGCAGATCGGCCTGTCGATGCTTACAAAGATGTTGAAGACTTTGCGCTTGCCCATCCAGTTCGCGAGCGTCACATCCTGGAGCTTCGTGTTTACGAGTGACACGTCGGGCGCGTGGCTTCCTACTACGGGCAATTCACCGAATGTTCGATAGATCGTGCCTTCATATTTTACAGTTGCCATCGTCGTGTCAGGCTGAGCGCCCTTTCCCCTTCGCGAGAATGTCCTTGAGTGCTGTGACATACAGGTCAATGTCCGCATCGGTCTTCGTTTCGGTCGCACAGACAAGTAATGCGTTACCGGGAACCGAAGCAATGCCAGTCAAATCGTAGCCACCGAGAATATTTCGTGAGGAAAGTTCTTCGAGGACGGGCCCGACCGGGCGATCCAGTTGCAGCGCAGCCTCATGAAAGTGCGCACCGTCGAACAAGCGCTCAACACCGTTGATCGCTATCAGTCCGGCAACCAATTTCGCCGTCGCCAGTTGCGAGCGCAGCGCGACCTGGCGCAAACCTTCGAAGCCAAGCAGCGCCATGTAGATTGTCGCGGCCGTGACCATGAGTCCCTGGTTCGTACAGATATTTGATGTCGCCTTGGAACGCCGGATATGTTGCTCGCGCGCCTGCAGGGTGAGCGTAAAGCCCGGCACATCATCGAGGTCCGTCGTGCGCCCGACGATGCGGCCCGGCATCTGCCGCACCTGTTTTTGCTTGCACGTCATGAACCCGAAGTACGGCCCACCTGAGGACAACGGCACACCGAGAGGCTGCCCTTCGCCGCACGCAATATCCGCACCCTCGACTCCCCAATCGCCCGGCGCTTTCAGCAACGCCAGCGATGTCGGATTGACCACCGCAATGACGAGCGCACCACGCTCATGTGCCCAGTCGGTCAATCGATCGATGTCTTCGAGCGTACCGGTGAATGACGGTTGCTGAATGACAACCGCAACCGGCTCGTCGTCGTCGAGCTTTGCGGCAGCATTGCCAGTCACAGGGTCCATCGGCATCCGCTCGAATGTAATGCCCTGGCTACCGGCAATCGTGGACCCGACCTGTTCATAGGTCGGGCTCACACCCGGTGCCAGCAAGATGCGCCCGGACTTGTTCTTGCGATTGCCGCGCACGGCCATTAGCGCCGCTTCGGCAAGACCTGACGCACCGTCGTACAACGACGCGTTACTGACGTCGAGTCCGGTCAGCTCCGTGATCATCGTCTGGTACTCGTAAATTGTCTGCAGTGTGCCCTGACTCGCTTCGGCCTGGTATGGCGTGTACGCGCTGTAAAACTCGCCGCGCGTCGCGATGTCCCAGACGGCCTGCGGAACGTGGTGTTCGTAGGCGCCCGCGCCGATAAAGCACAGCGGTGCTCCATCTCTGGCGGCACGCTTATGCATCAATCGGGTGATCTGCATCTCGCTGAGGCCCTCGGGAACACCATCGAGAGTTTCGATTAGCAGGTCCGTGGGGATCTCATCGAACAGCGCGTCCAGATCGGGCGCGCCAATCGCCTTGAGCATTTCCCTGGTATCGTCTTCTGTGTGCGGGATGAAAGGCATGGTCTCGCTCAGGCCTCTTCTTCGTCCAGCAGGCTCTGGTAGGCATCGGGTGTCATCAACGCACCCTCATCAATGTCGCCACCGGGCATTAGCTTGACGATCCAGCCGTCGCCGTATGGGTCGGCGTTGATTTTCTCCGGATCATCGGCCAACTCCTCGTTAACGGCCGTTACACTGCCGTCAATTGGTGCATACACATCGGATGCGGCCTTCACAGACTCGACAACGGCCATGTCGCCGCCGCTCTCAACATCTTGACCAACCTCGGGCAATTCGACGTAGACAAGATCGCCGAGCGCCGCCTGCGCGTGATCGGTAACACCAATTGTGACATTGCCGTCATCTTCGCGGCGCAGCCACTCATGATCATTCGTGTACAACAAGTCTCCGGGCAATTCACTCATTGTCTTTCTCTCCTCAAAACAGGTGTATCAATGAGGCCTTACGGGCCTCAAACTTCGATTCTTACTTGTCCGTTACGGACAAAAGGTGTCTTGACGATGCGTACGTTCAAGAGTTTGCCACGCACCTCCACCTGTGCGCTGTCATAGTCACCAGCCGGTACGCGCGCGAGCGCGATCGACCGACCGATTGTCGGCGAGAAGCCGCCACTGGTGATCTCGCCATCGCCGATACCGTCGACAACTACGCGTTGATGGTTTCTAAGAACGCCCTTGTCTTCGAGTAACAATCCGACGAAACGGCGCTTCGATGAATCAGACCGCATTTGCTCGAGCGGTCCGCGGCCGATGAAGTCTCGATCGTCGGGCGTCCAGGCGATTGTCCAGCCGAGTCCGGCTTCAAGCGGCGATATTGTCTCGTCCATGTCGGATCCGTAGAGATTCATGGCTGCTTCGAGGCGCAAGGTGTCCCGCGCAGCCAGGCCGCAGGGCACTACGCCGGCCGCGAGCAAACGGTCCCAAATCGTTGCGGCATGCGCCGCCGGCATGACGATTTCCCAGCCATCCTCGCCTGTGTACCCGGTGCGCGCAACAAACATGTCTCCCGCTTCCATGCCGTAAAAGGGCTTCAGATCGAGGGCAGACTGTCTCCACTCGGCGTCGATACACGGCGCCGCAAGCTCGCGGGCTTTCGGACCTTGCACGGCAATCATCGCGAG
>Ga0255052_10001560_pt1 | contig 17138 bp, 17 predicted proteins | sample JV7_2_21_MG_FD_188632 | JGI IMG/M metagenome (GOLD analysis project Ga0255052, IMG submission 188632) | Seawater microbial communities from Jervis Inlet, British Columbia, Canada - JV7_2_21 | ecosystem: Environmental > Aquatic > Marine > Inlet | place: Canada: British Columbia | collected...
CAAGCTCGGTCAGAGAATAGCCGCAGATGTTGCAGGCGAAGCGGTCGGAGAAAACCAGCTCTTCCTGGTCCGCATCGTCCATAAACGCGATACGAGCAACGCCGTCTGCCAGCCGCAGCGCTGTCTCGAAAGACTCTGCAAGGCGCAGGCGCATATCTGCTTTGACCTTGAAGCGATCGACTATTGCGTCGATACGATGTTTCTTCCTGAGATCAAGCGGTGGTGGCTGATCGAGTTCATAGACCTCGCCATCGATGCGGGCACGGATGAAGCCTTGCGCCATCAGATCCTGCATCAGGTGAACGTGTTCGCCTTTGCGGTCGGAAACCACCGGCGCCAGTAGCATGAGTCGCGTGCCCTCTGGCATCGCGAGCACCTGATCGACCATCTGGCTGACCGTTTGCGCCTCGAGATCAGTGTCGTGGTCAGGGCAGCGCGGAATCCCCGCGCGCGCATAGAGCAATCGCAGGTAGTCGTGGATCTCGGTAACGGTACCTACCGTAGACCGCGGGTTGTGCGACGTCGATTTTTGTTCGATCGAAATGGCAGGCGACAGGCCGTCAATATGATCGACGTCCGGTTTCTCCATCATTGACAGGAACTGCCGCGCGTAGGCCGACAACGATTCGACGTAGCGGCGCTGCCCCTCGGCGTAAATCGTGTCGAACGCGAGCGATGACTTGCCCGAGCCGGACAAGCCTGTGAACACAATCAGTTTGTCCCGTGGCAAGCTCAGATCGAGATTGCACAGGTTGTGTGTTCTCGCGCCGCGAATTTCGATGGATTTAGTGTCGATGGATTTCATATACGTATCAGTAAACGCCGACCAACCTGCTAATATACGCCGCCGTCTAACTGCGGCGCAAAGACTCAATCAATGACGACAGACTCTGACAAGCTGATTACTGCGATGCTGCCTGCGGAAAAGCGCGCCGTTGGCGTCGTGGCATCGATCGCAATCTTCAGAATGTTCGGGCTGTTTGCGCTATTGCCCGTGTTGTCGCTTTACGCCGCCGGGCTGGAGGGTGCTACACCGTTGCTGATCGGACTCGCGGTCGGTGCCTACGGACTGACGCAGGCCGGATTGCAGATCCCTCTGGGCGCGTTGTCGGACCGGGTGGGCCGGGTTCCTGTGATTGTCGGCGGTCTGATGATTTTTGCCATCGGCAGCATTGTGGCAGCCGTCGGCGACACGATCTGGAGCGTTATCCTGGGACGACTGCTGCAGGGCGCCGGAGCGATTTCCGCGACTCTGACGGCGCTGATTGCCGATTCGACACGGGAAGAGGTTCGAACTCGTTCGATGGCCTTTTTCGGCATCGGTATCGGCGCGTCGTTTATGCTCGCGCTGATTTTGGGGCCAGTCATCGCGGCACATTACGGTGTTCCGGCACTGTTCTGGTTTGCGGCGCTGATGGCCGTGATCGGCGGGGTTTTGCTCACAGGCTTGCCTGACAGTATCGAGCGCCCGGAGAAGGCCGCGAGTTGGAACATTTTGCCGGCATTTCGAGCGGACCTGCTGCGCCTCGACCTGTTTGTATTCTTGTTGCATGCGATTCTTACCGCAAGTTTCGTTGCGTTGCCGTTCCTGCTGGCCAATAAGCTCGAGATGGCCATGACGGACCACTGGAAGATGTATGTCGGCGCATTACTCTTGTCCCTGCTTGGCACCGTGCCGCTGATCATCAGCGACGAGCGGAAGGGCAAAGCAGCCACAATTGGCATCGCTGTCGCCCTGATGTTCGCGGGGCAACTGATGTTGTCCTTCGCCGGATTCGGGGTGATGCCCGTGTTCCTCGCGCTGGTCGTCTTTTTCGCAGGGTTCAATTTTCTTGAGGCCGGGCTGCCAGCCAGACTCTCGCTGCTGGCCGATGGTGACGTGCGCGGCGCATCGCTCGGAGTATTTTCCAGCGCGCAGTTTTTTGGCGCCTTCGTCGGCGGTCTGATCGGTGGGCGTTTCCTTGCCGCAGGGCGTCCCGCCGACGTGTTTTTCGTCTGTGCGCTGCTGGCCGCGATCTGGCTGGCAATGTCAGGGCTGTTTCGACAGCAATTAAAGGGACAGGCACCTTAACTCTCGGCGTGATCAGTTTTGGTGGACTGCAGTACGAGGGAGTTAAGGTGCCTGTCCCTTTAATTGCTGCTCCTACAGCTCTAATGTGTAATTCCATGTAAAAACTGGGCTGGTAATTGGCCCCTCAGGCTCTACAATAGTCGACCCTCACCGGCCGTAGGCGGGTGGGCAAAACAACACAAAACTCATCTGACAGGGGACCTGCTATGGCCCGCGGAATCAACAAAGTCATCATCGTCGGCAATCTTGGTAGCGATCCCGAGACACGCTATATGCCTAGCGGCTCGGCGGTGACAAATCTGACAGTGGCCACCAACGAGAGTTGGAAAGACAAGGCAACGGGCGAGCAAAAAGACCGTACCGAATGGCACAAGGTCGCAATGTTCAATCGTCTTGCCGAGATCGCGGCGGAGTATCTTCGCAAAGGATCGCAGGTCTACATCGAAGGCAAGCTGCGGACGCGTAAATGGCAGGACAAGAGCGGCCAGGATCGCTGGACCACCGAAATTATCGCCGATGAAATGCAAATGCTCGGCGGGCGCGGTGGTGCTGGCAGTGGCTCGGCGCCAATGAGTTCAGGTCAGGATTCAGGTCCGCCCAGTTCGCCGCCACAAGCGGGTCCCGACGACTTCGACGACGATATTCCTTTCTGATAACTCAGTAGATCAAGGCAAACGCGAGGCTTGCGACTACAAGGCCTGAGAACATCACAGGCAGCCCGGTTCTTAGCCACTGCAATGGCGTGATCCGGGCGTTGGGCAGTCCGCTGCGTTCCGCCTGCGCAATAACAACGATATTTGCTGTCGCGCCGATATGCGTGCCGTTGCCGCCCAGTGCCACACCTATGGCGAGAGCCCACCAGAGTGGGTAGACGTCTATGCCTTCCGCAGACAAAGCGCTAATAATCGGAATCATTGTTACCGTGAACGGAATGTTGTCGATCAGTGCGCTGAGAATGGCAGCGATCCACATCAGCGCCAGCGCTGTAAGCAACAGCCTGTTTGGGTCGCGCGCGGCCCCGGCAACGCCGCCGCCGATGACTTCGAGCAGGCCCGTAGCTTCCACTCCACCGACGATGACAAACAGTGAGGCGAAGAAAAGCAGTATTGACCAGTCCACCTCCGCGACGAGCTTATCTGCATGCGGCCGCGCGAGTATCAGCGCCAGTGCGAGCCCGATCAGGCTGACGAAAGAGGGATAAAAACCCAGTCGATGATGGGTAAAAAACAGGATTACGACCAGCCCCATGACCAACAGCATGCGGCGCGCCAGGGCGGGCTCACGAACGGCCTTGTTCTCATCGAGGTCGATAAGTGCACGTTCGCTGTTCACAGGCCGCAGTTCCTTGCGGAAGAAAACCAGCAGTAGCAGCAATGTCACGAGCCAGGGCGCGACGACCAACGGCGCCATGTTGATGAGAAATGTGACAAAGTCGATGCTCGCGGCGCTGCCGATCATAATGTTTGGCGGATCACCAACGAGTGTCGCGGCGCCACCGATGTTCGACAGCATGGCTTGCGCGATCAGAAAAGGGGCTGGATTTAATCTGAGTAAGCGTGTGACAAGGATGGTCAGCGGAGCGAATATGATCACGGTCGTGACATTGTCGAGAATCATGCTCAATACGCTGATCGCGATACCGAGGTAAATCATCAACCGCACCGGCCTGCCGCCGGACGCTTTCGCCAGACGAATGGCCAGATACTCGAACAGCCCCGTTGCGCGGAGCAGGGCGACCAGTAACATCATGCCCATCAGCAAGACTATGGTGTTGGCGTCTATAGATCTGAGCGCCTCTTCCTGGCTGTAGAAACCCATCCAGCTACCGATGCCAACCATAGCAACCGCACCAGCCAGCGCGGCATAGGTTCGATGCAGCCGCTCACTGAAGATCATTACGTAGGCGCCAACCAGAATGGCTGTGGCGACCCACATGGAGTTACTGTCGCTGAGCGCTTCCATGTCTGTCAGGGATTCCGATCGAGCAATCGACGTGCCAACGACACGATACTCAGTGTGCCGTGGTAGTGGTGTTTGGCGTCGATCACGAACAGGTAGCTCGTGTCATGGCTTTCCATGAGCGCCAGCGCTTTCGCCAATGACGACGCGGGCGTGATTGCCGCGAAGTCGCTCAGGACATAATCGTCGATAGTCAGGTCGAGCAGCCATTGCTCCCTGATTTCCGGAAACCGCAAAGCCTCGATACTGTCGCCCAGTAACCTCGCGTGCTCGATCATGGCATGCGGTATGCAGACCTTTCGAAGCACGTGACGGATTGATGCCTTGCCAACGAATTCGCCGCTGGCCGCCTGAAACGGCAGCCCTGGCACATCGGCTTGCACGCATTCGGCGAACAACTCGCGGACCGTCATACCTGGCACAGCAATGGCTGTAGGTACTGCGAACTGGGTGAGGTTCATGGTTGGCTACCTCTGCTGGCAGTGAGGAACACCAGTGGCGATCATAGGCTTTTGGGGCGGCAATTGCCGTAAGGGCAAATACTTGCGGAAAATACGGTCGGCAGACAGTGACTGCCCTGCGCTTGTGGTGTAGGATCGCGCGGCTCAATATTATACGCGGGGCAGGCCGATTCCCGGCCTGTGCTGCTCCCTCATTCTAGGACATAAAACAATGGGTGCGTTTAAAAAGCCGCATGGCGGCGAACTGAAAAATTTGTACTTATCGGCAAGCGATGCTGAGGCTGAGAAACAGGCCGCGGGCGGTTACTCGTCGTGGGACCTGACCGAGCGCCAGCTCTGCGATATCGAGCTGTTGCTGAACGGCGCGTTCTCGCCGCTCGATGGATTCCTTAACAAGGAAGACTACGATTCGGTCGTAGAGACGATGCGACTCAAGAGTGACGTGCTATGGCCGATCCCGATCACGCTCGATGTCAGCGAAGACTTCGCGAAGGACATCAAGTCCGGCGATAAGGTTGCGCTGCGCGATCTTGAAGGCGTCATACTCGCTACCCTCGAAGTCGGTGACGTCTGGACACCAGACCTGCATGCGGAGGCAAAGGGGGTCTACGGCACGACCGACGACAAGCATCCTGCTGTTAACTATCTGAAAAATATCGGGAACCCGGTTTACATCGGCGGCGCCCTCAAGGGCATCGAGTTACCGACCCATTACGATTTCAAACATCTTCGTTACGGTCCTGGCGAAGTTCGCGAGCGTTTCAGAAAACTCGGCTGGCGCAAGGTCGTTGCATTCCAGACGCGCAACCCGATACACCGCGCGCACCAGGAGCTGACGCTTCGCGCCGCACGTGATGTTGAAGCAAATTTGCTGATTCATCCGGTGGTCGGCATGACCAAGCCAGGCGATGTCGATCACTTCACGCGCGTGCGTTGTTACGAGCAAATACTTGGTCGTTACCCCGATCAGACGACGATGTTAAGTCTGCTGCCGCTTGCCATGCGCATGGGCGGTCCGCGCGAAGCTATGTGGCACGCGATCATTCGCAAGAACTACGGTTGCACGCATCTCATTGTTGGTCGTGACCACGCAGGTCCGGGTCAGGACAGCAAAGGCGAGGACTTCTACGGCCCTTACGACGCGCAGGACCTGCTTAAAGAGCACGCGGATGAACTCGACATAACGATGGTGCCGTTTCAACTCATGGTCTACGCGGAGAATCGTGCGGAATACATCCCCATCGACCAGAAGACCGACGACGACAATGTGTTGAACATATCGGGTACTGAGTTACGCCGCCGTCTGCAGGAGGGCCTCGAGATTCCCGAGTGGTTCTCGTTCCCCGATGTCGTGGCCGAACTCCGGCGTACGCATCCGCCGCGCCATAAGCAGGGTTTCACGGTGTTCTTCACCGGGCTCAGCGGTTCCGGCAAGTCGACGATCGCGAACGCCTTGATGGTCAAGCTCATGGAAATGGGTGGCCGCCCGGTCAGTTTGCTCGATGGCGATATTGTGCGTAAAAACCTGTCGAGCGAACTCGGCTTTTCGAAAGAGCACCGCGATCTGAATATTCGCCGAATTGGCTATGTCGCGAGCGAGATCACGAAGAACGGCGGTATTGCAATCTGCGCACCTATTGCACCGTACACGGCAACGCGACGCGCGGTACGCGAGTCCATTGCACCACTCGGTGGTTTTGTCGAGATTCATGTCTCGACTTCGGTTGAGGTGTGCGAGCAGCGCGATCGCAAGGGGCTTTACGCACTCGCTCGTGCGGGCAAAATCAAGGAATTCACGGGTATCTCGGATCCTTACGAGGCGCCCGAGAACGCCGAGACGGTGATCGATACTGTCGACATCTCCCCGGACCTTGCGGCACATCGCATTCTTGTGAAACTGGAGAGCATGGGGTTCATCAGGTAGGAATCGTGGCCAACAAGCTCTACATCAAAACGATGGGCTGTCAGATGAACGAGTACGACTCGGACAAAATGGCAGACGTTTTACGTGAGTCGCACGGCTATGAACTCACGAATGATGCAGACGAAGCCGATCTGTTGCTCGTCAACACCTGTTCGATCCGCGAGAAGGCGCAGGAGAAAGTATTCTCGGAACTCGGCCGTTGGCGCCCGCTTAAAGAAAAACGTCCCGGTGTCATGATCGGTGTTGGCGGCTGTGTTGCGAGCCAGGAAGGCGAGGGCATAACGAAGCGAGCGCCATTTGTCGATATCGTCTTTGGTCCGCAGACATTGCACCGTCTTCCGGAGATGATCGAAAGCGCCCGTGCGGAGAAAAACGCGGTCGTCGATATTTCTTTTCCCGAGATCGAAAAATTTGATCGTTTGCCCGCGCCGCGCGCGGAGGGCCCGACGGCTTTCGTATCGGTCATGGAAGGCTGCAGCAAGTACTGCAGTTTTTGCGTTGTGCCGTATACGCGTGGTGAGGAAATAAGCCGACCGTTTGATGACGTGATCGCTGAATGCGTCAGCTTGGCGGGGCAAGGTGTATCCGAGATAAATTTGCTCGGGCAAAACGTCAATGCGTACCGTGGGCCAATGCACGACGGGCAAATTGCCGATCTGGCGACACTTATCTATTACGTTGCGGCCGTTGATGGCATCGAGCGTATCCGCTTCACGACATCGCATCCGGTGGAGTTCACTGACAGTCTGATCCAGGCCTATGCCGAGGTTCCAAAGCTCGCCAACTATTTGCATCTTCCTGTGCAGCACGGTTCCGACCGCGTACTGGCGCGAATGAAACGCGGCCATACGATCCTCGAGTACAAGCAAAAAATCCGCAAGCTCAGAGAAGCGCGCCCGGACATTTCATTATCATCGGATTTCATTGTGGGGTTCCCAGGCGAAACCGACGATGACTTCGAGCAACTGATGAACCTGATCACTGAAATCGGTTTCGATCAATCGTTCAGCTTCATTTATAGTGCGCGCCCGGGCACGCCAGCAGCAAGCCTCGCCGATGACACGCCGATGGACGTCAAAAGGCAGCGGCTGCAAATTCTACAGGCACGCATCAATCAACAGGCACTCGAAATCAGCAAGAATATGGTTGGCACAACGCAACGCGTTCTGATTGAAAAAACATCGAAAAAAGACCCGAACCAGGTGGCCGGAAAAACCGAAAACATGCGCTGGGTTAACTTCGATGCCGACCCGTCCTGGATCGGTCGTTTCGTCGACGTTGTCATAACCGAAGCGCTGCCGAACTCGCTCCGTGGCCGGCTTGCAAACAATCGGGCTGCTGCGTAGTCTCTTAAGTACTTTGAATGCTATCCAGATTTCTCGGGACATAGTCCTCGAGCCCGCCGATAACAATCGTCTGGCTAATCTTTGCGGCCAGTTTGACGAACACCTACGGCAAATCGAACGCCGCCTCGATGTAGAAATTGCCAGTCGTGGCAACCGTTTTCGCGTTACGGGGCAACCCGGTATGGCCGAAATCGGTGGCGACGTTCTGCTGTCCTTGTTTCAGATGACCGACAACGAACGCGTCGATCCTGAGCGCGTTCATATACTATTGCAGGAGTCTGTGATGAACGATGGTGAACCTGCGGTGAAGACCACCGGGGACGAGGTCGAGGCAGAAGACGTATCAATTCAGACCCGCCACAAATTGATTCGGCCTCGAGGCGCCAATCAAATGGCCTACCTCAAAAGTATCTACGTGCACGACCTCGCGTTTGGCATTGGTCCCGCCGGAACGGGCAAGACTTACCTTGCGGTCGCGGCTGCAATCGATGCGCTCAACAACGAGCAGGTGCGGCGAATCGTTCTCGTGCGGCCCGCTGTTGAAGCGGGTGAACGTCTTGGTTTTCTACCGGGCGACCTTTCACAGAAAATCGACCCCTATTTACGCCCGATGTATGACGCCTTGTACGACATGTCGGGCGCGGACAAAGTAACACGACTCATCGAACGTAATGTCATCGAAATTGCACCGCTCGCATTTATGCGCGGACGCTCTCTCAACGAGTCGTTCGTTATTCTCGATGAGGCCCAAAACACGAGCGTCGAGCAGATGAAAATGTTCCTGACGCGAATCGGTTTCGGCTCGCGTGCGGTGGTAACAGGCGACATCACGCAAATCGATTTGCCTAATCAGCAGGAGTCAGGACTCAAGAACGCGATGCGAATTCTCGACAACGTTGCTGGCATCGCGTTTACGTTTTTCACACCGAAGGATGTCGTTCGCCATCCGCTTGTACAGCGGATCGTCGAGGCCTACGAATCTGATTTGGAATGAAGCCGGCATTGACGGTTGATATGCAGATTGCCTGTGACGACCCGGGCATACCCACAGAGCGCGCAATACACAGCTGGGTTGAGACGACCGTGCTGGAATCAGGGCAGCAGATCGAAAGTGATGTCGAAGTTGCCGTGCGTATCGTCGACGCTGACGAAATCCAGACCTTGAACAATCTTTATCGGGAGCATGACAAGCCGACCAACGTATTGTCATTTCCTGCAGGCGAAATTGAGGGCCTGCCTGAGGATGCGAGTCGCCTGCTCGGTGATGTCGTTGTATGCGCATCCGTTGTCGCTGTAGAGGCCGGTGAGCAAGGCAAGGCGTTGGCGGATCATTGGGGCCATATGCTGGTTCACGGTACGCTGCATTTGCTCGGATTCGACCATGAGGCCGATGCCGATGCGGTGCAAATGGAAGCCCTGGAGACTAGAATACTGGCCGCGAGAAATGTGACAGACCCTTATGTTTAGAGGCTACAATTCCAGGCAGATACGTTAGACTGACAGCACTACGCAAAACCAAACTAGGGTTGATGAACGACAAACCGCCAAGTACCAGCGGCACAGGAAGCACCGGATTGTTTGCGCGGGTGAAGCGCGCACTCAAAGGTGATCCCTGGAGCCGCGAAGAAATCCACGACTTTATCCAACAATCCGAGATCGATCTCGATGCCGAAGAGAAGAGTATGCTCTCCGGCGTGCTCGAGGTTTCCGAGACTCAGGTGCGCGACGTCATGGTGCCTCGCTCCCACATGATCGTAATCGACATCGAGGAAGACTTCGACGAGATCATGTCCACGATCATCCAGTCTGGCCATTCCCGCTTTCCTGTCATTGGCGAGGATCGGGACGAAGTCCTCGGCGTGTTGCTGGCCAAAGACCTGTTGCGCTACTTCGGCAGCGAAGAGGCGGACGATGTGCCGCTTCGGAAGTTATTACGGGCCGTGTCGGTTATCCCTGAATCGAAACGGCTCAATGCTCTGCTCAAGGAATTTCGCGACAGCCACAATCACATGGCGATCGTCGTTGATGAATACGGCGGTGTTGCTGGCTTGCTGACGATCGAAGACGTACTCGAGGAAATCGTAGGTGAAATTGACGATGAGCATGATCGGGAAGAAGTAGCATTCATTCGTCCGGATGGCGATCATCACGGCAAGCCCAGTTTTGCGGTGCGTGCACTGACGCGCATCGAAGATTTCAATGAGTATTTCGAATGCGAACTTGCTGACGAAGAGTACGACACTATAGGTGGGCTCGTCATGCACGAACTCGGCAGGCTGCCGCGTCGCGGTGAGTCGGTCCGGCTCGGTGGCTTCAAGTTCGCCGTGGTCAAAGCGGACAAGCGTCGGATCGATTCCCTGCAGGTTGAGCGGAATATCTGACGCGTGGCGCGCGAACCCTCGATACTATTGTTGCCGGCGGATCGGCCCCGGATCAGCCAGCTCATCTTTTTTGTTCTGGGTAGTCTGACGACACTCGCATTCGCGCCGTTCGGATGGTCGTTGCTCGTACTTTTGGTGTTTCTGCCATTCTTGTATGTCTGTCTGACGAACTCACCGCGCGACTCGGCCAGGCACGCGTTCTGGTTTGGTTCCGGGCTGTTCCTGACGGGAACGTACTGGATTTATATTTCGGTTGTCTTTTTCGGAAATGCGCCCGCATGGATCGCGTTGCTGCTGATGATTGGCCTCGTTTTGATCATGGCAGTGCCTTTTTGGTTTGCGGGTTGGCTCATTAGCCGACTTGCAAGCGGGGAGCCATGGCGATTGCTCGCCGTTGCGCCGGCGGCCTGGGTGCTCTTTGAGTGGGCGCGCGGCTGGCTGTTGACCGGGTTCCCGTGGATGGCGCTGGGCTACAGTCAGGTTGACTCGCCATTGGCCGGCTGGGCGCCAGTTCTTGGTGTCTATGGCGTTTCGGCGGTTCTTTTCTTGAGCGTTGCAGCGATTCTGGTTGCCCTTCTGACACGAGGCAGGCAGCAGTGGATTGCGATTGCCATTGTTGTGTTGCCATGGTTATTCGGCGCCGTGTTGAAGACCTTTGACTGGACCGAGCCGGCGGGTGAGCCACTTATGGCCACGCTGATTCAGGGTGGTGTTTCGCAAGACAGAAAATGGCTTCCAGAACAGTTTCAGCCGACGCTCGACTTCTATCGTGATGCGACCAGAAAGGTCGCGAACAGCGATATCGTTGTCTGGCCGGAGGTTGCGATTCCATCGGTGACGACTCGTGTCGAGAGCTACATAGACGCACTTGAGTCGGACAGCCGCATCACCGGACAGACAATTCTGTTTGGCATTCTCGAAAAAGTTACTGATCGAACGACCGAGCCGAAAATCTACAACAGTGTCGTCGCCCTCAATGGAGAAGAACGCCAGGTTTACAGGAAACGGCATCTTGTGCCTTTCGGTGAATACTTTCCGGTGCCAGCGCAGGTCCGTGAGTGGCTGCGAATGATGAACCTGCCATTCAGCGATCTTTCTGCAGGCGAGAATACGCAAGCACTTATCAGGACGCGTGACGGGGTCGAACTGGCCGTCTTCATCTGTTACGAGGATGCCTACGGCGCCGAACAGCTGTATGCGTTGCCGGATGCCGGTATTCTGATCAACGTTAGCAACGATGCGTGGTTCGGCGACTCAATCGCACCACATCAGCATCTGCAGATTGCGCGTATGCGGTCTCTGGAGGTCGGACGCTATTCAATTCGGGCGACGAACACCGGTGTCAGCGCGTTCATCGGTCCGGATGGCAAAATCCTGCAGCGGGGACCTCAGTTCCAGCCCGTAACGATGACCCAGCAAATTGAGCCACGCGAAGGCAGTACGCCGTATGTGAGCGTTGGCAACTCGCTGATCCTCGGAGTGTGCTTTCTGATAGTTGGTGGCTTCTGGCTGCGGGGTCGTGCCAGCCCCTGAAGCCCCCGTCGCTGCTGCGAATCGCCGCTTGTTCCTGTAGGCTTGCGGGTTTTCGCCACACTTAAAATCGAACACCCCATGAGCACTGCGTATCACCCCGAATCCATCGAGCAAAACGCCCAGAAGTACTGGGAGGAATCGTCTTGTTTCGAGGTCGGTGAAGACACTGACAAAGAAAAATTCTATTGCCTCACTATGTTTCCGTATCCAAGCGGGAAACTGCACATGGGGCATGTGCGGGTCTTTACGATCAGCGATGTCATTGCCCGCTACCATCGCATGCAGGGTAGTCATGTCCTGCAGCCGATGGGTTGGGATGCGTTCGGCATGCCGGCGGAGAACGCCGCTATCAAACGTGGCGTACCGCCTGCGAAATGGACCTACGAGAATATCGAGGACATGCGCGGCCAGATGAAGCGGCTTGGCTATGCTTACGACTGGTCCCGGGAGGTCACGACCTGTGATCCCGCCTATTACCGCTGGGAACAGTGGCTGTTCACGAAAATGTTCGAGAAGGGCCTCGTGTACCGCAAGAATTCGATCGTTAACTGGGATCCGGTCGACCAGACCGTGCTCGCGAACGAACAGGTCATCGACGGGCGCGGCTGGCGCTCGGATGCGCTAGTCGAACGACGGGAAATTCCGCAGTGGTTTATGAAAATCACCGCATATGCCGATGAGTTGCTCGAGGAGCTCGATCGCATGCCGGGCTGGCCGGACTCGGTCAAGACGATGCAGCGCAACTGGATTGGGCGTTCCGAAGGCGTTGAGCTTGCGTTCGATGTCGTGGGCGAAGATGAGCCGCTGACGGTCTATACAACGAGACCGGATACTCTGTTTGGCGTCACCTACATGGCAGTGGCTGCGGAGCACCCGTTGGCCGAAAAGGCAGCCGCGAGCAATCCCGACGTCGCCGCGTTTGTAGCGGAGTGCAAAAGGACAGACGCCGCCGAAGCGACTCTCGAGACGATGGAGAAAAAGGGCATGGCGCTCAGCATCTCCGTGATTCATCCGCTCACGGGCGAAGAGGTGCCGTTATGGGTCGCCAATTTCGTACTCATGAGCTATGGCACCGGTGCCGTTATGGCCGTGCCGGGCCATGATGAGCGAGATTGGGAGTTTGCGAAAAAGCACGATTTGCCGATATTGCAGGTCATCGCGCCGGAAGACGGTACCGAGATCGACATCAATGAGGCCGTTTTTATTGACAGGGGAGTGACCGTTAACTCGGGTGATTACGATGGCCTGAATTACGAAGATGCGTTCAACGCGATATCTGATCATTTCGAGGAGACCGGAAGCGGACGACGCACGATCAACTACCGTCTGCGCGACTGGGGTGTATCGCGGCAGCGCTATTGGGGCACGCCGATTCCGATTATCTATTGCGACGATTGTGACGCGGTGCCGGTACCTGAGAATCAGCTGCCCGTCGTGTTGCCAGAGGATGTCGAGTTCACGGGTCACGGTTCCCCGCTCAAGGATATTCCGGAATTCATCAACGCCCCGTGTCCCAAGTGTGGCAAGGACGCGCGTCGCGAGACAGATACCTTCGACACCTTTGTCGAGTCATCCTGGTATTTTGCGCGTTACGCGTGTCCTGACAGCGAGACAGCGATGCTTGATGATCGTGCGGCCTATTGGACACCGGTCGACCAATACACCGGTGGCATAGAGCATGCCATTCTGCACTTGCTGTATTCGCGATTCTTCCAGCGTGTCATGCGCGATGAAGGGCTTACCGATGTGTCGGAGCCGTTCACAAATCTGTTGACGCAGGGAATGGTGCTAAAAGATGGTGCCAAAATGTCGAAGAACAAAGGCAATACGGTCGACCCACAGGAGCTGATCGCGAAATACGGCGCCGATACCGTGCGACTGTTTATGATGTTTGCAGCACCTCCGGAGCAATCGCTCGAGTGGTCTGACGACGGCGTTCAGGGCAGTTTTCGGTTCCTGAAGCGCTTCTGGAATGCCGTGCAGAATCACGTCGACACCGGGTCGGTCGTTGACCTGGATCCTGGCACGTTGAACGCGGGACAGAAGGATCTGCGCCGCAAGACGCATCAGAGTATTGCGAAGATCAGTGATGATCTCGGCCGGAGATACACGTTCAATACAGCTGTCGCAGCATCGATGGAGCTGCTCAATGCGATCACTCGATTTGAGGACGAATCGGATGCCGGTCGGGCGGTCGTGCACGAGGCACTGGAGGCAGTCGTCCTGATGCTGTCGCCGATCGTGCCGCACATCTGCCATTCATTGTGGGCAGCACTTGGTCACGAGACAGCATTGATAGACGTGCCGTGGCCCAAAAGCGATGCGGCAGCGCTTGAGGCAGACCTCGTCGAGATCGTCGTACAGGTCAATGGCAAATTGCGTGGCCGCATCTCCGTTGCGGTCGATGCGGACAATGATGCGGTCGGTGCACAGGCGCTGGCCGATCCGAATGTACAGCGTTTTGTAGCAGACAAGGAAATACGCAAGACAATCGTTGTGCCCGGGCGGCTGGTGAATATCGTTGTCTAGATTGCCGTTACTTCTAATAGTTACGCTGCTTGCGGGCTGCGGATTTCACTTGCAGGGCGAATGGACAACGCCGCCGGAAATGCAGCGCACCTATATCGAGGCCGTCGAGCGAAACAGTCAGTTTCACCGCGAGCTACGACAGCAATTGCTCGCGGCAGGTGTCGATCTGGTTGAGTCACCTGGCGATGCGACAGCAATATTCTCGATCAGTGTCGATAAGACGGGTCAGCGCGTCTTGTCAGTATCCACACGCAATGTGCCGACCGAATTTGAGGTGTTTTACGCAATCGAGTACGGGCTAATAAGTGGTGAGAACAGCCTGCTGACGCCGCAGATCGTGACTCTGACTCGCGACTACACCTATGACACGACACTCGTGCTCGGCAAGGCTCGTGAGGAAGAACTCATGCGAGAGGCGATCGTGCGAGACCTCGTGCGAATCGTACTAAAGCAACTTTCGTCTTTATAGCAAGCTGTCAGATTCAAGCAAAAATGTGGTCGCAGTAGCCGAGGTGCCTTTGGCTTCACTCGTTGCACTGCTGGCCAGATACGATTTGCGCCTGCAAGTGCAAGCCGACCATGAAGCAATAACCGGGAGTTTCTGGGGCGACAGTGAAGCCGGAGTTGTCGGCCGTACGGTGTTCGTTCGTAACGACACACCTGTCCATTCCTTCCTGCACGAGACCTGTCACATCCTATGTATGTCGGGCGAGCGACGTGAGCATCTCGAAACCGATGCCGGTGGCGACGATCTCGAGGAGGCGGCGGTATGTTACCTGCAGATTGTTTTCGCTGACGAAATCGAGGGTGTGGGGCGTGCACGCCTGATGCGCGACATGGATGCCTGGGGATACAGTTTTCGGCTGGGCGACACCCGATCGTGGTTTGAGCGAGACGCGAGCGATGCGCGTAAGTGGTTGATTGACTATGGTCTGCTCTCTGCGAGTGGTGAGTTAACGTTCAAGCTGCGCGCCTGACCTAATGTATAGTCGGGTATGGCCTGGCCACGCTACATCCTCTATTTTGTCGGCATTACGCTGCTGACGTGGATGCTCACGCAGCTTGAGATCTCGTTTCCCGGGAGCCTCGAACTAAACGTTATCGCGAATCCGGGTGATCAGCTGGGCACGAGTGAGTTTTCGCTGCTCGAATTCGTTCATCCACTGATTCTTGGTGTCTGTGGTTTGCTTATGGCGTGGGTTGCGAATTACTGCCCATCGCAGCGGCCGATCGCGTTGCCGTTCGGTGGGATTGCACTGGTGTTTCTCATCAGCGAGCTAAATTACTTTCTCAGCCATTACCTCATCAATAACCTCGGGCAGGTACTGATCGCAATTGTGACCGCGCTGATTATTGTCTACACATACCGCGCCCGCAGGCGATTCAGGATCGCATGGGGTCGCGTATGGCCATCGCCGGGCCTGGCCCTTATCTTCGCCGGCGCCGTCATCTTGTTTGCCTTTGTTCGGATGATCAGCCAGGAATCTCTGTGGATGGCCATTCTCGGTAGCGATTATCAACGCGTGGTCAAACTTGCTGTCGAGGAATTCGTCGAGCTAATTGGTTATCTCCTGTGGCTGGTCGGCACAATTGACTACACCTATCAGGCTCGAGCGATCGCCTACAAAGAGCCTTTGCCCCTGGCACAGCGACTGCGCAAGAAGCGTCGCCACGACAGGCAGGGGCGCTACTAGCAGGCGCGACCAGCTGGCTATCGCTGGCGGGCAATCCAAATGCGAGTATGCACTTTGACCTCTTTGGGAGCACTCCAGATTTTGGAAGGTATACCGGACAATATGTAATATATAATTGATATTGAGGAATATATATCTTACATTTTGTTCATGACTGAGCAAGGGACTTTGAACCGACTGAAGCTCGCCCGCGTCGCGTCTGGACTCACCCAGGCGCAGCTGGCCGATCGTGTCGGTGTGACCCGGCAGACCATCGGCCTGATCGAGGCGGGTGGCTACAATCCCACACTGCAGCTCTGCATTCGCCTCGCCCACGTGACCGGCAAGACTCTCGATGAGTTGTTTTGGACCACAGGAGAAGAATGATGTTCTTCCAGGAGATGAAAATCGACGAGCGCACCCGTTCCAATACCCGACATGCGGCTGCGATCTGGCTCGGCATTACGCAGATCCTGCTCGCCGGTGTGATGTTCTACCGGCTCTTTTGGGTCCGGCGATAATGGTGGGCATCTACGCTCTGGTAGGGCGACTGGGACAATGGCGCATCGCGCGCCAAATCGAAACGCTGAGCGAATAATCTGCAGAAGGCCCTATAACTTCGTAGGATTCGGCGCGTCGCCATAGACCTCTTCGGGATCGAAGACTTTCTTCTTATCGGTCCACCTGAGATCGATGTGACCGTTCGACTGTCGTTCGCCAAACTCTGCGCCAACGGGTACGCGGCGGTAGAAACAACTCCGATAACCCACATGGCAGCTCGCGCCACCTGTGACGTCAACGCGCAACCAGATACAGTCCTGGTCATCGTCAACCAGCAGTTCGCGGACCTGCTGCACAAATCCGCTCGTCGCACCCTTGTGCCACAAGACCTCTCGGCTGCGGCTGTAATAATGAGCCTCGCCGGTCTGAATTGTCAGGCCGAGCGCCTCGGCATTCATGAAACCCTGCATCAGTAATTCACCGGAATCCGCGTCGGTCGTTACGACTGTGATCAGGCCACGATCGTCGAATTTCGGCGCCAGATCGTTGCCTTCCTCGACCTGCCCAATCGATTGGCGGGCTTGAAATTTGACCGGGGCGGCAGACATCGGGAATCCTCAGGAAAATGCGACGCGGGGCGGCAGAATACAAGGCGTAGCCGTCGGCGGCAATATTGCTATCATGCACGCCTTACAGAAGGCGAACAGAGACCGCAATGACGATCCATCTTCACGACACCAGGCAGGGCCGCAAGGTCCCT
>Ga0255052_10001562_pt1 | contig 17127 bp, 14 predicted proteins | sample JV7_2_21_MG_FD_188632 | JGI IMG/M metagenome (GOLD analysis project Ga0255052, IMG submission 188632) | Seawater microbial communities from Jervis Inlet, British Columbia, Canada - JV7_2_21 | ecosystem: Environmental > Aquatic > Marine > Inlet | place: Canada: British Columbia | collected...
TGCCGGTCACTGCTGCAATCGGGACACGACTGGGGGAATCGGGTGGAAAAAGCATGTCGAGCACAGGGCCGGCCACATCTCGCGGAGTGCCTTCACTCGGCGCAACATGCATGCGGAAACCGGGCCCCGCGTTGACTTCGCAGATTCCGCCGCCCGTTTCACGGTATGACTCGGAGATGTCTTTGGTCAGGAAATCGACGCCGCCGATATCCAGGCCGATTGCCTTGATCGTGCGAATGGCCATCTCGCGATTGTCAGGATGAATTGTGTCTGTTACGTCGATCGCCGTACCACCGGTCGAAAGGTTTGCGGTCGATCGCAGGTAAACAGTCTCTCCGTCCTTTGGAACCGTGTTGCGGTCATAGCCCAGCTTTGCCAACAGGCGCTCCGCCTGGTGATCCAATTCCAGCCGTGTCAGTACTTTCTCATGACCGACACCGCGCCGCGGATCTTCGTTAACGATTTCCACGAGCTGTTCGATCGTTTGCCTGCCATTACCGACGACATGACCCGGCACCCGCTTCGCCGCGGCAACGAGGTTGCCATTGACGACCAGAAGCCTGTGATCGTAGCCCTCGAGATAACTCTCCACGATGACGTTGCGGCCGTGCTCTCTTGCCTTATCGAACGCGACTTCAACTTCATCGTTCGTTTTCAGATTGATGGAAACGCCGCGTCCGTGATTACCGGAGAGTGGTTTCAGGACGACGGGAAAGCCGATTCGCGCCGCCGCGCGTTTCGCGTCACTCGAGCTCCGCACCAATCGCTGCTTCGGCACCGGTAGTCCAAGGTCGCGGAGAATACTGTTGGTTTCTTCCTTGTCCGACGCGAGTTCGACTGCGATATTGCTGGTGCTGCCGGTCGTTGTCGCCTGGATGCGGTGTTGGTACTTGCCGTGACCGAACTGCACCAGGCTTTGCCGGTTCAGGCGAATCCACGGAATGCCGCGTTTTTCTGCGGCACGTACCAGCGATGCGGTACTCGGGCCAAATGCACGACGCTGCGCATAGCGAATGAATCTGTCCCGTTCTTCGCCGAATTCCCAATCGTCGCCGGGCGCGTCGTCTGGTTTCACTTCGGCCGGCAGGAGGCTGTGGATCAACGCCAGAGACAACAGGCTTGCTTCGCGACCGACTGCGTCGTCGTGGTACTGGAAAACCATGTTGTAGTGGCCGGATTTGCCATCGATCGAACGTGTTCGGCCGAAGGTCACGGGGTAACCAGCAATATTCTGCAGTTCGATCGCGACGTGTTCCATGACATGCCCGAGCCATGTGCCATCATCCTCTTTCAGCCGGCGGACGAACCCGCCGGGCTCGTTGTAGGAGCAGCCGTGTTCATGCAGTCCCGGCAGAAATTCGAGTAGCGGGTCAACGAAGTCCTTGCCCAGTCGGCCCGTCGGCCAGTCCTCGAGATCGCCCAAATCGAGAACGTGCCGGATTACCGGGAAGTGTGCATAAATATTAGGTCCAACATAAACGTTGGTACTGACGATATTCATGGGCCGGGCTCCATCGTTATTCTTTTGGCTCTGCGAACGCTTCGCGGGAAGCAATCTCGAAGCGCCCGCCGGCTATCAGTATATGCAGCTTCACGTCGATCAGGCTAACAGGCTCGCCCCGTTGCGCCCGGTCCATTGAAGAATAGCTGAGATTCGTCGGATCGATGATCGTGATGCCACCACTGCCGACGACTTCAAGGCAGTCTCCGGGCTTGATGAAGGCTGCCGTGTCCTCATCCAGACCAATGCCGACCGCAAACGGGTTGTAGGCCAACGCGGTCAGCAGGCGACCGAGCCGGTCTCTCTCGCGAAAATGCTGGTCGATGATGAAGCTGTTGGTCAGTCCAAGGCCGGGAGCCATCGTTACCATGTCCGGGCTGGGCGTGCTGCCTTCGCCGCCACCTGCGATCATGTGTTCGGGCATGAATGCCGCACCCGCCGACGTCCCCGCGACGTGCATGCCAGCCGCATTTCGGCGCCGAATCATTTGTGCAACGGGTGTTCCACCCAGCGTCGTCGAAAGCCGTAGTTGGTTTCCGCCCGTCATAAAAACGCCCTGGGCGCCCTCGATGTAATCGAGAAACTTCTGCGAGTGGCAGTCTTCACGTGTCAGCATCTGCAAGACACGCGCATGTTCGATGCCGAGTTTGCGAAACAGTTTCTCGTAATTCCGGCCCGTATCTTCGAGCTCGGACGCAGTCGGTATGATCGCAATGCGGGCCGACCTGCCACCGCAAACTTCGACAAAACGGTCGAGGATTTCAGGGTTGTGCAATTTTTCCTCGGCGCCACCGATCGGGATGATGCAGCCGCGCCCAGCCCCGTCTTTATGATTCGACGGACCCATTATTGTTTCTCCCCGTTCTGATCTTCGAACTGACCAAAGACTTGCTGATGGCGATCCTTCACGTGCCAGATTCCGGCGATCATGACATCGTGAATATCGTGATCCTCATCGAGCACGATGACATCGGCAGCATACCCCACCTGGATTCGGCCTCTGTCGTGCAGGCGCAGAATATTTGCAACGTTCGTAGTGAACGCAGGCAATACCTGCTCGAGCGGTGCACCTCCCGCCAGCAAATTCTTAAGCGTTAGCGGCAGACTTGCAGCCCGGCCGACATCCATCTCTTCGAGTTCGCCATGCTCATTGAATACCGGCAGGCAACCGCCGCCATCGGAGCTGATCGTGATTTTGTCGGCCGGCGCGCCGGACTGCAGAAACTTCAGTAAAGCGTCTTCCGCCGGCCAGGCATCTTCGCCTTCTGCAACAGGGAACGCCGTGATATCGACCGTGCTGCCATTACGGGCGAGACCAAGTGCCTCGTCGAACAGCGCCTTGCGCCGGTTGATGTGTGTGGGATTAAAGACGCGTGCCGGCAACTCGCTCAAGGCAAGCGCCTGGCGAACCAGGTCGAGGCCACGGTCACCGTCACCGAGGTGCAGGTGAACGATCCCCGCTTTGCCCGAGATCATTCCTGCGACATGGGCGTCGCTCGCGATCCGTAACAACTCATCACGTGTGGGCTGAGACGAACGATGGTCGCTCAACGCCAGTTCGCCGATGCCGATCACCGGGTCCAGATACACAATGTCGTCCCGAACGCTGCCGGTCAGCGTGACCGGCGGCACATGATAGCCACCGGTATGGCACCAGGCACCGAGGCCTTCTTCCCTGAGCGCCCGTGTCTGCGCCAGCAACGCCCGGGTATCCCTGGTAGTGTCATCTGTCCCCAGTACGCCCACAACGCTGGTCACGCCTGCGCTCGTAATGCCGCTCAACGGCACTGGAGGCACGCGGCTACTGAAGCCCGATTCGCCACCGCCGCCGGTGACGTGGGCGTGGCCGTCGATAAACCCGGGAATCAGCCGCCGCCCACCAAGATCGGTGACACGCGCATTCGGGGCGGCAATCGTCTCCTTGTCCTGACTGACAGCAAGGATTTGCCCGCCACCAACAAGCAAGTGGCACATGCCAAGGTCCTCCGGCGCAAAAACGCGGGCATTTGTAAGCACTTCAAGCAAGGAATCGTCCAGGCACAAAAGGGGCGATATATTACACTAGCTAAGGTGCCCCTGTGTCTCTACGTAAGGAGTAATTCTGGATGCCCGGCAAATCCCTACTTGGCGAGAAAGAGGAATATCGAAGCAGCTATTCGCCGGATATCCTCCAGCCGATTCCACGCGAGGAAAACCGGCGGATTCTCGGCCTCGCCGCCGAGTTGCCTTTTCACGGAGAAGATATCTGGAACGCCTATGAATTGACCTGGCTCAACATGCGGGGCAAGCCTCAGGTGGCGACTGCGGAACTCCGTTTCCCTGCGGATTCCCCGAACATCATCGAGTCGAAGTCGATGAAGTTGTACCTGGACTCACTTTCCATGATGCAATACCAGGGACCAGTCGACGTCACGAATACAATTCTTGCGGATCTCACCAGCGCCGCCGGAGCCCCGGTCACCGTGCAGCTTCACCCGCTTATCGGCTCGGCATCGATCAGGGAACTCCCCGGCGACTGTATTGACAATCTGGACGTCGATTGCGGCAGCGATAATGTCGATCCGGACATGCTCGGCTGCGCGAGTGACGCCACCGTGTCCGAGGCGCTGTATACACATTTGCTCCGCAGCCTGTGCCCGGTCACCGGGCAGCCGGACTCGGGCAGCGTTTTGATTCACTACCATGGACGACAGATCGATCCGGGCTCCCTGCTTCGTTATATCGTTTCTTATCGCAAGCACCACGACTTCCACGAGAGCTGTGTGGAACGTATCTTTCTCGACATCAAGAAGCAGTGTGACCCGGAGCAGCTAAGCGTATATGCACGCTACAATCGCCGCGGCGGATTGGATATCAATCCATTTCGCAGTGATTTCGAACCGACGGCCGAGAACCTGAGACTCTGGCGCCAATAATTGGTGATTATTCGGGACGGGCCCGGGGTCTGTCCCCATTAATACGTCAGTTGATTAAGAGGCGATATCCTCCGGATCAAGTTTATGGCCCCAATCCCGTTTGGCCGATAAATAACCGCGGTTCGCATCGCCCACCCCGATTACATGCTTGACCGGCGTGATATTCCCCAGCCCATGCTCGTTGAGGTCATCTACTTTCTTGGGATTGTTTGTCAGTAGTCGAAAAGGCCGGTCTCCCTGAAAGTACTTCAACAACGAGGCGGCATCAACGAAATCTCGTGAATCATCCGGCAGCCCGAGGCTTCGATTCGCCTGGTAAGTATCCTCACCCGAGTCCTGCAGCAGATAAGTCGCCGCTTTTGCCCACAACCCAATTCCCCTGCCTTCGTGCCCCGACATGTAAATGATCATGCCTCCTGCGGTATCACCGGCGATACGCTCCAGCGCCGAGACAAACTGCGGTCCGCATTCGCAGCGCATCGATCCGAACACATCGCCTGTCATGCAGCTGGAGTGAACACGAATAAGCGGATTCTCCCAGTTCGCGGGATCACCCATGATCAAAACGCTATTCACGGCCATTGACGACGCAACGAGGGCAAATGACCGTTGACCGCCGTGTTCGCGCAGTTCATCGGCGAGTTCCTGAGCCTTACTCAACTCGGTGTGACGCACGCTTGCATACCACTGAACATCGTAATGTTTTCCGTGCCGCTCGAGCGGCAGCAGAATCGGGCCGAGTATGCTGATAGCCCCGGCGCCCGGAACCGGCGCCTGATTCGCGTCCGTCAACTGGCCCTCGGCGTCAATCCGGATGAGCTTGCCCTGCGCGATCAGCCTGGCGCGAACGTTTGGATCGATATATGTGAACATGCCGAGAGACTACCATTTCACCCGGGCCGGTCGAGCATTACCGCACATCGTGCAGCCCGCGCACACTCCCCCCGGATTATGCTTGCTGACCGGCGAGTCATCTATTATACTTACTGACCCATTGGTCATTAAGTTGGGATTTTCATGGCTTTACCACGTTTTCAGCGGCGCAAGGAGGAGCGGCCGGCAGAAATAACCCAGGCGGCGCTGGAGGCGTTCGCGGAACATGGTTATGCCGCAACCCGCGTTGACGATGTCGCCAAACGAGCCGGCGTCAGCAAGGGCCTGCTCTACCTCTACTTCAAGACCAAGGAAGAGTTGTTCAAGGCTGTCATCCGCAGTGCTGTCGTGCCACGAATTGACGCCCTGAAAAGCGACATCGCCGATACAGAACTATCGGCCGAAGAGTTTTTGCGGGGACCGTTCCTCGAATTCATCAGGAAGTTGCCGGACTCGCCTGCACGCATTGTCGTGCGTCTCATGATTGCCGAGGGGCCAAAGCATCCGGACCTCACAGCGTATTACTGTGACCAGGTTATTTCCGGCGGCCTGGCCGCGTTACGTCAACTGATCAGCCGCGGCGTCAGGCAGGGGGAATTCCGCCAATCGGGTCTCGATAAGTTTCCGCAATTACTGGTTGCTCCTGCTCTGCTATCGATAGTCTGGAAGACGCTGTTTCAGAAGCACTATCCCCTCGACACGGACAAACTTCTTGAGACGCACATCGAACTTATTCTTCGTGCAATCAAGGTGGAAGCAGGCGACGCGCACGGAGGTGCAATGTGAAAACCTTACGGTCCCTGATTCCGCTGTCGATATGTGCCGCAATAGCAGGCTGCGATTCGTCCGGTGGCGACACGAGAGTTGTTGGCCAGCTCGAGTCCGACCGGATTGAAATCACCGCCGAAGTTTCCGAACCGATTGTGGAGATCCTCGTAAAGGAGGGACATCGTGTTACGGCCGGAGACGTTCTTTTGCAGCAGGACAAGCAACGAATACTCTCCAGGATCAGGGAAACGGAGGCAGCGCTCGCACAAAGCAAGGCAAGGCTGGACGAACTTGTTCGAGGACCGCGCAAGGAACAAATCGCCGCCGGCCGTGCGAACGTGCAGGGCGCAACTCGCGATCTCGAATTCCGCAAAACCGAGTACGAGCGCGCGCAAATGGTTTTCCAGCGGGACCTCGCATCGCCGGAAACCCTGGACCGCGCCAAGGCGGCACTGGACAGGGCAGAAGCCAATCTCCAGGTACAGCAGGCACGGTTGCAGGAAATGGTGAGCGGTACGACGATCGAAGAGTTGGCACAGGCTCAGCAGGCAGTGCGCCAGATCGAGGCCAGACTATCGGCACTGCAGATAGATCTCGAGCGTCACGCTCCGCTTGCGCCGGTTGACGGGATTGTCGACAGCAGGCTGTATGAGCCTGGAGAGCGGCCGGCGATCGGCAAACCAATGCTAATCCTGCTGTCGGGCGAACAACCATATGCGCGGGTCTACGTGCCGGAGTTATTGCGGGTTCGTCTCTCGCCCGGAACAGACGCGCGCGTATATGTTGACGGATTGGCAGAACCTCTGGATGGAACGGTCAGGTGGGTATCCAGTGAGGCTGCATTCACACCCTACTTTTCCTTGACCGAAAGAGACCGTGGGCGGCTCAGTTACATCGCAAAGGTCGACATACTGAATGCAGATCGACGATTGCCTGACGGCGTGCCCGTAGAGGTCGAATTGATACTTGATGCCGGTGAATGAAAGTCGTGAGCACCGATCTCGCAATCAAGGCACGCGGCCTCAGCAAGAATTTTGGAAATCTCGCAGCCGTCAGTAATCTCGATCTCGAGGTACCGCGCGCCATGATCTACGGCTTTCTGGGCCCGAACGGCTCCGGAAAATCAACAACGATTCGAATGCTATGCGGCCTGTTGACGCCCACGAGTGGCAGCGCAATTGTACTCGACACGCAAGTGCCCGGTGACACCGAAGCGCTTAAACCTCGAATCGGTTATATGACACAGAAGTTCTCTTTATATGGTGATTTGACTTGCATTGAGAATCTTCGCTTCATAGCCGACATCTACAGCTACCCGCGCGAAAGAAAAGCGGCGCGAATAAATGAGCTCATTCACAAGTACGACTTGAGTGCACAAGTGCATCAATTCACCAGAACATTGAGTGGCGGTGAAAAACAAAGGCTCGCACTGGCCTGCGCAGTACTTCACGAGCCCGAACTATTGTTTCTTGACGAGCCGACAAGCGCTGTCGATCCAAAGTCCCGACGCGATTTTTGGGCGAGTTTGTTTGAACTGGTGGAGATGGGAACGACTATTCTCGTATCGACGCATTACATGGATGAAGCAGTGCGCTGCCATCGCCTGGCCATTCTGGACCAGGGCACAAAGGTTGCAGACGGTGCGCCAGCGGAGCTGCAGGCCAGCACCGGCATGACTATTATCGAGGTACAGGCGGACAACCCGGCCAGGGCCCAGGCCCTTATCAAGCGGCTCCCGGACGTAGCTAGCGTTACTCAACTTGGCTTGAAGCTCAGGGTATTGATTCCAGACACCACTCGCGAACCGCTGTCGCACGTTACAAGAGCGCTGTCTGAGCACGATATTCAAGCAGACGCCAAAGAAGTTCCTGCATCGCTGGAAGACGTCTTCGTGGCCGTGACTCAGAAAAAACGAGCGCCGGAGAACCCGGAATGAACTCGCTTGGCCGCTTGTTCGCCGTTATGGGCAAGGAATTGCGCCAACTTCGCCGCGACAGGCTTACGTTCGCGATGATTGTCGGCATACCCATCATGCAAATTCTCTTGTTCGGTTACGCCATCAACACTGACGTCAGAAACCTCAAGTCGGCTATCGCCGATCAGGCCAACACGCACCTGTCGCGGCAATTTATCTCTGATCTGAAACAGACGCAGGTACTCGATTTTCAGTATGTCGTCGAGACCCCGATGGAGATCGAGGAACTTCTTCGTACGGGCCGGGTTTCAGCCGGCATCCATATTCCGTACGACTTCGACCGGCGTGTCATCGACGGAAACAGATTCGCTGCCCATTTGTTGGTCGACGGCGCGGATCCAACTATCCTGGGGGTTGCGAACCAATTGAGCAGCATGCGCGTCAACTTCGATTCCTGGGAAGCACCGTCAGAGTCTGCAGGAAGCCTCGAAGTTCGACCTTTTTATAATCCTGAACGACGATCTGCTGTCTATGTTGTGCCTGGCTTAATCGGAATCATTCTTACATTTACGATGATGCTATTTACGGCAGTCTCAATTGTGCGCGAGCGCGAACTCGGCAACCTGGAGCTACTTATCAACACTCCGGTAAAAACGGTCGAACTAATGGTCGGAAAAGTCGTTCCGTATATCGTGATTGGACTAATCCAGCTCGGATTGATTGTCGCCGTCGGACAGCTTCTGTTTAACGTACCTCTGCGAGGCAGTTTTGTAGATCTCTACCTGGCAGCATCGGTTTTCATAGCCGCCAATCTTGCGCTCGGTCTTTTTGTATCGACCATCGTTAAGACCCAGTTTCAGGCGATTCAGGCAACAATCTTCTTGATAATGCCGTCGATTCTGATAACCGGATTCGTATTTCCGTTCGATGGAATGCCCAAAGTCATCCAATACATCGGGGAAATATTGCCCAACACGCATTTCATCCGCATGACTCGAGGCATCATGCTCCGCGATGCCTCTCTCGGTGACATGGCAAGCGAGCTCTTGACCCTGGTGGTATTTACGTTTGTCGCGATGACCGCGGCTATTTTGCGATTCTCAAAACGCCTGGACTAGTACTCCGTCAAGGTGATAGTGATGAGTTCAGCGAGTCGTGAAGCGGTTGCACCCAGAGGGCATAAAAAACCGCCAGGCGCGCCTCGCCGGTAATGGCGCATCCTTGCCAAGAGGCGCAACACCGCGGACGACCGCTTCACGGCTCGCCCGAAGGGAGCTACCCAGATGATCCAATACGGCGTTGCAGTCCTTGTAAAGGACATGCTATTCCCTGCGGACTGCGCCTTGTCTTGGATCATCTGGGTAACTCTGAGTCTATCAATATCACCTTGACGGAGTACTAGACAGACCTGGCGGCCGCGGCGTTGTAATACGGCCGCCACCAGCGGATCGTTAATGGCACGGAAACGTTCAGAAAAAATGCCGTAATCATCAAAGTGAAGAATGCGTCGACATGCAGGATCTTATGCTGAACGTAGGCGATATCCATGACGACGAACGCCAGCTCCGCCCGCCCGAGCATGCCGAAGCCGATCATCAGGCTTTGATGCCAGGTCATACCACCTGTGTATTTCGCCGCTAAGCCCGCCGTGAAAACCTGGACGAGAAAAAGCCCGATTGTCAGGGCAACAGCGTACGGCATTACTTGCAACATCAGCTCCCAGTCGAAGATCAGCTTTGCGCCAAGCTCGACAAAGAAGACCGGGCCTATCCAGAGGAATGCGGCATTGTCGATGATAATTTTCGTTTCCTCATAAGCGCTTTCAACCCGCCCGACGTAGATGCCGGTCTCTTTTTTCTCGTCGATGCGGAAATACTCTTCCTTGACGATCAGGCCCGCCATATATGCGCCGATGGCCGGATGGAAGCCGAAGTAGTGGGCCACCAGACCGACCACCAGGGCAACCAGCAGAATGACCAGCGTCGCATAACGTCCGTGGTCGAAGGTCAGCATATGCTTTACGCCGAACCGCCCGATAATGGGTACATGCCGGAACCAGCCGGCCGGTTTGTGCGGAAAAATCCAGGCGCCGATAATTGTGACAGCAACAAAGAAAAGCGCTGCTTTGCCTCCTGTAATTACCAGGCTCCCCATGCTGATCGATTCATGGTCGGCGGCAAGCGGAACAACAATGGCCAGCGCCACTAGCGCGCCGATATCATCGATGACGGCGGAGGTCATTATTCTGGTCGCGACAACGGACTGCTGCAGGCCCTCGCCGCGCAACGACACCATCGTCAACGATACAGCCGTGGCGGTCATTGCCAGCGCGCACATCAATGCAATATTCGGGTCGTTCCAGATATAGTCGGTGATGACGTAGGCAACGGCGAAAGGACCGAGCGCGCCAAAGAGGGCTATCCCCCAGCTTTTCTTCAGGCTACCGATAAAATTGTCTGTGGACTCCTCGAATCCCAGCGCAAACATGATAAAAATGATGCCGAGTTCGGCAAATTCGCGAATGAATGGACCAGATTCCTTCGGCAGAACACCGACGTTCACCAGCAGGAAGCCGATAAACAGGTAGAAAAGGACCGGCGTCAGGCGGGTCTTTTTTGCCGCAACTGCAGCGGCAAAAACGCCGGCCCAGATCAATGCCAGATGAACGAGTGGATGCATTTACTCCAATACCCTATTCCCTTACACCCCCATTTGCCGATATCCTACTACACTGAAGGAGGACACTGCGGCGGATACGACGCTATTCGCCAACGTCTGTGGATAAACATCATGATTAACGACCCTGAACAAGACTCGACGGTTTTCATTGTCGATGATGACCAAGCGATTCGCCATGCGATGGAATTGCTGATGCGGTCTGTTGGACTCGACTACGAGATCTATCATTCCGCGGACGATTTCCTGGAAAAGTTTTCCCATGAGAAAGCGGGCTGCCTGGTACTCGACATTCGCATGCCAGGGCTTGGTGGGCTGGAGCTTCAGGACAAATTGATTGAAATGCGGAGTTCACTGCCTATTATCTTCATTACGGGTCACGGCGACGTGCCGATGGCCGTAGAGGCCATGCAAAAAGGTGCGGTCGATTTCATTCAAAAGCCTTTCAGGGATCAGGAGCTGCTCGATCGTATCGGCGAAGCGCTGAAGACAGATCAGGAACGTCGCACCCAACTGGAAGAGCACGCTGAAGTACAAAGCCGCATCAACAAGCTCACCAAACGGGAGCACGAGGTTTTCGACCTCGTCGTTACCGGAAAACCGAACAAAGTGATTGCATACGAACTCGGAGTCAGCCAGCGCACGGTCGAGATTCACCGCGCAAGAGTCATGGAAAAAATGCAGGCACGATCACTCGCTGATCTTGTCCGCATGCACCTGGCCAATTGATCGGCTGGCACAGGAGTACGGGCTGGGAATCGCCTGTGTAGCGGGCTGCGTGCGACCTGCTCTCGCCTACGCGGCCTGGTCGCTGGACATCTCGACCGGGGTCTGGAACCAGTCCGGCTTGACGATCAAGAGATCGCAGGGGACGAACTCGAGGGTCCGTTCGGCCGTTGCACCAATGAAGAGCCGCTTCCAGCGGTTTCTCGCGACGGCACCCATCACGATGACGTCGGCATTCATCCTTTCCGCCATGATGGGCAACTCTTCGTGCGTCAGGCCGGCGACGAGGTGTGCGTGCTTGTCATCGAGGCCATGAAATTCCGTTACTTCGTTGAAACGCTTCTCGTGCTGCTCATGCATTTGCTTCTCAATCTCGTCGAACGGCAGAGAAACGGGAATATAGGCGTTGGCCGTGGCTGTCGCGACGGCGATTCGCGGGTCATAGGAGTGAAATGCGTGTACTTCGCCGTTGGATTCCTCAGCCAGCAACTTTGAGAGGACGAGAATCTCGTCATCGAGTGCGGCCGGCTTGTCGTGTTGATTCAAGGGGTCGATCGCAGCCACAAATACCGGCTTGTCGGCAATCTCGTGCGGCTTGACGAGCCACAGGGGCACTGGGCAGGTGCGGATAAGATTCCAGTCGGTATTCGTAAGTAGTGCGCGCGTCAACGCCGCATGGTGATGCGTATCCTTGAATACGATATTGGCGCCGATCGCGTGTGCACGCCGAACGATGCCCTCGTAAAGCGGGTGGTCCCAGGTTGCCGCGGTGCGCACGACCAGCCCGGAGCTGCGTAATGGCTCAGCAAGTTTTTCCAGGTGCTTTTCGTGACCACCGATGACTTCGCGCCGGGCCTTTTCCAGGGAGGGTGAATCAAAAAGGCGGTCGCCACTCAGGTACTCGTTGTAGTAACAAACGAATAAATCCAGTTCTGCGCCCACATTCCTGGCAAGCCACGCAGCGCGACGCATAGCGGGCTGGTCGGCTATCGTCGGATCGATCACACACATTATTCGGGAGATTTTTTGCATGCTTGCACCTGTCGAAGTCGGGCTCCAGCGATGTCTTGTGGCCATTGTGGCTATCGTATTTCCGTGCCAAACCGTTGTGAATAAGGCGTGTTGCTTAGGCTATATCGGAATTTACTTACCTGTGGTCAAGTATAGGCCGGGCGCCAGCTGCCTGCCTGAATTACCAAGGGCTCCGGCAGCCGTCGTAGGTGGTTTTACTGATTCCAGGCGAGTCCGCCGTCCGGTCTAATGAACCTCTCTCAGGAACCTGATATTTATGCCAATTTGGCAGGATCGGGCTCGACCAGGAGAAATACCAGCATGGCGAAACACTGCCCTGACAGGCTTCGCAGCGAATTGCTGAAGAAGAAAGAAGAGTTGACAGAGCGGCTTGAGCGCATCACTGCGAACCTGCGGCGTGGCTACGAAGCTGATTCCAAAGAGCGGGCCAAACAGCTCGAAGACAGCGAGGTCGTGGATGCGCTGGGTAACGAGGCCAGACTGGAGCTCAAAAAGATAACGGCGACGTTGGCACGGATGGAATCGGGTGATTTCGGTATCTGTATCGATTGTGGCATGCCGATCAATGAGGGCCGGATCGAAGTCTATCCCTATGCCATCGAGTGTATCGACTGTGCGACGCTGGATGAGCGCAGGAAAGCCAGACCATAACGGAATTAATTGCCCCCTATGCGGGCAATCAATAATTTGCGGTTAGCATGATCCAGAACTTGTTGGTATCGACAAAGGATGTCGCCGCAGAGTCCGCATCGAAGAAAGCTGCTTTCAAGAGCAATCCATAGCGATCGCCGAGCTTTTTGCTGGCTGCAATGTCGAGTTCCGTGCCAAAGTCACCGCTCCCGACTTCGGATGAGAAATCATGATAGATGGCCTGCAGATTCCACGATGCCGCCTTGTACTTCACGGTAACGTAGAGATCATCGACACCGGAGCCCGGCGTTGCCAAAAACTGATCGGCCCAGCCCTGAAACGCGTGCAGCGTGGCCAGCGGTGTACGGAATGACATACCAGGCGACACCGGATCGCCTCCTAACGACTCGAATGCAGCGCCAAATGCCAGTCCGCTCTTCGCGGTCCAGAGCGCACTGATGTGTGCATAATCGGCATCGTAATTGACCGGATTATTGGCCGCATCAGACTGCGTGGCCAGTTCGGCGAGCAGGCTTATCGAGCCTCCCCTAGCGGCGAACTTTCCGGTCACCCGCGCACCAAAGGTCGATGTCGAGAACGACGTTATATCTTCATTGTCAATGTAGTACGCGTAAGGCGTAACGGCCCAGCTCTCGTTCAGACTAATTTTTGCATTCAGTAGATGAGTATTACTACTGTTGTCGCCGGCCGGGGGTGTTGCGCGGTCACCGAAAATCCGGTTGACGTTTTCAACATAGCTGTAGAAAAGCTCGGTGTTCGGAATGCTGCTGATCGTCAGGCCGAGTGCATCATAGGTCTGCTCGTTCTGCCGCCAGCCAACCCCACCGACAAAGCGCTGATTGTCCAGGAGAATTCTTTGGCGCCCGAGCCTCAACCGCCAGTCGTCCGATGGGCTGTATTGCAGGTACAGCTGATTCAGATCCGACCCCCTTGGGTCGGCTACGATCGAGTACTGAGTGCGCCCCGGACTGGTACCCGCGCCACTGTTGAAGTCGTTTACAATAACTTCGGCGATATGGTCGAACTCGAGGAAGCCCGACCAGTTGCCCCAGTCCGCCGTCTTGTAATTCAGCCTGATCCGAACTGTCGACGCGTTGGCATCTTTCAGGGCATTGTCCTGATTGACATGTTCATACCGGTACCGGAGGGCTACATGCGCTTTACCCGACGTCAATGCCTCGTCCAACGCCAGCTCTTCGGCCGAGGCATATGCGAACGGTATCAGGCAAGCCATAATCAAGGTCAATCTGGCGAAGGTTTCGTGTGTGCGTTTCATCGAATATTTCCTTATCTGACGCCCTCTGCTTGTCCCCTTCGCTCGTTGTTCAGCACACGTCGTTCACGGTGTTATAGATATTGAATTTGTCAGTCGACGTGACCAGCTCCGGTCACTTGATGACGTGTTTCAGCGTCCTGGTCGTCATCGAACTCGGCGACGGCCGAATAAGACCAAAAAACTGCACTCAGAGTGAACGACGCAGCAAACATCGCTACGGATTGTTGGCGAAAACGCATCTGGCAGACGTACCTGTAGAATGGTTGGTATCTCAAGAGAAATTTTGCCAAAACTGGGCTGTAAAACCATAGGTACGTTCACTTATGCAGCGCTGGCTTGCCCGTATCGAAATCGTCGGTCAAAATTAGCGATCGCCCGCCAGGACGGGCGCCAATACAAGCTCAAAAATCGGGATAGCCGTGTATTCTGCGTTAAAGAACATCCACGTCGGTTTTGCCATCTTGAGCATCACCGGATTCGTCCTTCGCGGCGTCTGGATGTTCGGTCACTCAGCGAATTTGCACAGACGAATTGTTCGAATTGCCCCGCATGTCGTCGATATGGCATTCCTGATCAGTGGCATCTGGCTCGTCGTCATTCTTCATCTGGCGGTGCGCGAACAGGCCTGGCTCATCGCAAAGCTTGTCGCGCTCATTCTCTACATCGTATTTGGCGCGATCGCCTTACGGCAGGGCAGGACGATGCACATCAGGGCTGCGGCATTTGTCGCCGCGCTGTTGGCATACTTGTACATAGCGGGCGTCGCTCTAAGCAAATCGCTGACGAGCTGGATAGCAGTCTTTGGAAGCTGATTCTTAAATTATTTGCCCGTCCTGAGGGGCGACTTTCGATCGTGCCAAAAGGGAACGAAAAGTAGCCTCCTTTGCAGGCAATGCTCCTATTCTGGTGGCACGACGCCTGTGACAATCGCAGTCCTTGCCGACTCCAGCAACCGGGCCGTATTGACCGGTTTGCTCATGATCGCACTGTTCTCGAGCGATCTTGCGTCCTGAACCATCTTTGACGTATCACCGCTGACGATGAATGCCGGCACGGTTTTGCCGATGTCTTTGCGAATCGAAATGACCGCTTCAACGCCGGTCGATCCGTCCAGCAGGTGAAAGTCGGAAATGATCAACTTCGGTTCGGCGTCCAGATGTTTCACGACAGCCCGCGCCTCGGTTGCCGATGCGGCCGTCGCAACGCGGAATCCTTCAGCCTCGAGTAACAGGCCCCAGGCGTCGGCGACTTTGACGTCGTCTTCAATCAGGACAATAAGACCCGATACCCTGGCATCGGGCACCGCGTCGTCCGATGCCGGCATCGTTTCGACCGCAGATTGCTCCCTGACAGCAGGGATGGATATGCAGAAACAGGATCCTTCGCCGGGCTTTGACTCGACCTCTATGTTGTGGCCGAGAAGATCGGCCAGCCGGCGCACGATTGCCAAACCCAGGCCGAATCCTTCTTTGTTCGATCCCGGCGTCTTGCATTGATGAAATTCCTTGAATATGTCTTCTAACTGATTTTCCTCGATGCCGATGCCGGTGTCAGTTACTTTGACCCTCAAGGTATTGCCCAGATCGTCACAGGTCAGATGCACGTTGCCCTTGTCCGTGTAACGAATCGCGTTGGACACGAAATTCTGAATGACTTCGCCAAGTAAGTTCGGGTCGCTGCGAATGACGGTATCGCAAGACCCGGCGTCGAATTTCAGGCCCTTGTGAATGGCCTGTCGCGAAAACTCCGCGGACAGCCGGTCGATAAGTCTTTGAATCGAAAAGTCCTCGATCTCCGGGCTGACGGCGCCAGCATCGAGCCGGCTGATGTCGAGAAGCGAATTGAGAAGATTTGTCATCGCGTCCAGCGAATGCTCCTGGCTCTCCACCATTTCCAGGGCAAGCGGATCTTTAACGGTTCTGCGCAGGGCGCCGTTCAGGAGGCTCAACGCTTGCACGGGCTGCCGCAGATCGTGACTTGCCGCTGCGAGAAAGGCACTGTTTGCTTTGTTCGCGCGCTCAGCTGCCTGGCGCGCCGCAATAATTTCCTGCTCCATTTTCTTGCGTTTGGTCACATTCCGTATGACGCTTGAAACGAAAGTTCCGGAGCCGGTTGTCACGGGGCTCAGGCTGATTTCCACCGGGAACTCGCTGCCGTCGCTACGGCAGCCCCGCAATTCCATGCCAATACCCATAGGCCGCAAGTTCGGCTTCTCTGCATAAGCAATGCGTCGCTTGATGTGCCCATCACGCAGTCGCGCTGGCAGTAGAAGCTCGATCGGTTTGCCAACCAATTGCTTGCGGCTGTAGCCGAACATTTTTTCGACTTGTTTGTTCACGACCGAAATTTTGCCGTCCTCATCAACAATGATCATTGCGTCCGGCGCGGTTTCCAGCAGGTTCCGAAAGAAGGGCTCCGAGGTTTCCTTCTCGCTGATATCGCGGATCGCGCTGGACACAAGCATGCCTTGCTCGGTTTCGATGGGCGTCAGCGCAATCTCTGCGTCGAAAGTCTCACCGTTCTTGCGCAGGCCTTGCAGGTTGAGGCCCGCTACAAGCGGTCGCACACGTGGTGCTTTCGTAAAGCGTTTGCGATGCTTTTTGTGCGCGTCACGCATTGCGTCCGGCATGAGCATCTCGACCTTCTTGCCGATCATCTCATCCGCGTCGTAGCCGAACAGCAGTTGGGCCTGCTGATTCACGAACTCGATCAGCCCGCGGTCGTTAACGATGACAACGGCCTCTATCGATGAATGCAGAACTTCGTTCGCGACGTCTGGCGGCAGATTCATTCT
>Ga0255052_10001563_pt1 | contig 17123 bp, 15 predicted proteins | sample JV7_2_21_MG_FD_188632 | JGI IMG/M metagenome (GOLD analysis project Ga0255052, IMG submission 188632) | Seawater microbial communities from Jervis Inlet, British Columbia, Canada - JV7_2_21 | ecosystem: Environmental > Aquatic > Marine > Inlet | place: Canada: British Columbia | collected...
TTCGATTGATCATATGGATGTTATCGAACTGAACGAGGCGTTCGCGGCGCAGGGGGTTGCCGTCCTGCGCGAACTCGGTGTTGCCGACGATGCCGAGAACGTGAATCCAAATGGTGGCGCCATAGCGCTGGGCCATCCGCTCGGTATGTCGGGCGCGAGACTTGTTACAACGGCTGCGTATCAGCTCAAACGTACTCAGGGCAGGTATGCTCTTTGCACGATGTGCATCGGCGTCGGGCAGGGTATTGCCATGATTATCGAGCGTGTCTGATTCAAAGAATCTGCAGCGACTTGCGGAGCGGATTCGTGGCCGGCGAACCGTCACGCTGTTCCTGCACACGCCTGTCGATCGGCGGGTCATACTGGATGCGATAGAAGTGGCCCGCTGGGCACCCAACCATCACCTGACGGAGCCCTGGCATTTCTATTTGCTCGGTGAAAAAGCCATGAAGGAAAACGTCGAGCTTATTCGCGAGATAGTGACCGAGAACAAGGACGCGGATAAAGGAGATTTCAAGGCCAAAGCGGCACAGGAAATTCCCGGTTGGCTCGTACTGACATGCAAAAAGTCGGATGACGAAGTTCGGCGGCGGGAGAACTTTGCGAGCTGCTGCTGTGCGATGCAGAATCTGATGCTGTACCTGTCCGAAGCGGGCATCGGGTCGAAGTGGGCAACAGGAGCTATCGTCGAGGACAAGCGCATGCTGGATTTGATCGGTGCCGATGGAGAACAGGAATTCATCGTCGGCGTTTTGAGATACGGATATGCGAAAATAACGCCGACTCAATCGAGAAAGAATGTGGCCGACATTGTCACGGAACTGGAGTAACAGATGAACCGCAGAGAATTATTCAAAAAAGCATCGGCGGTCGCGGCGGCGGGATTTACGGCCGGCATGTCACTCGAGGCCAAGGCGGATGCGCTCGAGCACGCCATGATGGACGAGCTGGATTACCAGGTGCCCAGGCCGGACGCATTTTGTGACGTCAACTGGCCGAAGCCCGTGCCGAATTTCGAAGAAATGGCCAGGGAGACCCGGCCCAACCTGATGCACCATGATCCGCGCCTGCCCGAGATGCCCGAGCGGCCAACGCTGATCGACTTCTTCAATCTTCGTTGGGCTCCGTCACTGCACGTACTGCAAAGCGCCAATATTGCGATGGAAAAGGGACTGGATGAGAAAGTCATCCTTGCGTGCCTGTTGCACGATATCGCGGTCGGCGGCTTTATTCGCACCGATCATGGTTTCTGGGCCGCGCAACTCGTTGAGCCGTATGTCGATCCGGAAGTTTCCTGGGCAATTCGCGCACACCAGGTTCTGAGATTTTTCCCGGACGAATCGGTCGGCTATGAATATCCGAAAGCCTATATCAGATACTTCGGCGAAGACTACAAGCCACCGCAGTATGTACACGACGAGTACAAGAAGGCCAGAAACCACAAGTACTATATGACGTCCCGTTTGATAACCCTGAATGATTTGTATGCCTTCGAGCCGGGGGTCCAGCCAGAGATTGGCCAGTTCGAGGACCTCATCGGGCGAAACTTCGAACAACCGAAAGAAGGTCTCGGCTTCGATGGAAGCTCCGTCGCGCACATGTGGCGATCAATGATCTGGCCCAACAACTTCCTTTAGATCGAGGATCAGCGGACGGGATAGTGCAATTAGCGTCGCCGCGCTGCCAAATGCTCCCATCAGGATTGCTACATTGCGAATCGTGCCATCGTACATGGCGCTGCTAACCAACGAGCCGAATGTCGCCGAAAATGCCTGCAAGGCGCCGATGATGGATGCCGCAACGCCGGCAATCTGAGGGACCGGATCGAGCGCGATTGACGTCGCGTTCGGCATCATGAAGCTGACGCCGAACATGAACAGGCAAATGTTGCACCAGAACCACCAGAAGCTGACGTCGACGAGCCAGGCGATCACTATCAATTGCAGCGATGCGATACCAATCATGGTCGCCGCAACAGTAATCATGCGCATGACACCATATTTGGCGACCAGTCGTCGATTGATCATCGAGCCGGCAAGGATTGACATGCCCCAGGTCGAGAAAATGAAGCCGAAGGCCCGAACGGGATAGCCGTAAATCTCTATGATGATTGCAGACGATCCTGTCAACAAAGAAATGAATCCCGCAGCGGGCAAAATCAGCAGCAACAAACCAAAAATACAACGGCGGTGGGAAAAGAATTCTGCAAATCCGAGTTTTAGCTGCCGCACGGGATGTTCCCGATTCGAGGGAACATGAGTTTCCTGAAGGGCGGATTTGATTCCGAGCAACATGAATCCGCCATAAACGGCAACCGCGATGAATGGCCCACGCCAGCCCCATTGATATACGAGCAACGAACCGACAATCGGTGCCAACATTGGCGCTGCCGTAAATATCATCATCATGACTGACATTAATCGCGCAGCTTGTGCCCCGCTTGAAATATCGCGGACGATTGCACGTGGAATGACGACGCCTACCGAACCGCCGATTCCCTGAACAAAACGGCCGAGCAGCATCATCTCGATGCTGTCGGTAGTCGCACAAATCATGCAGGCCAGAGTGAAAACAATCATGCCGCCGTAGAGCACGGGCATTCTTCCGATGCGATCCGATAACAAGCCTGCCGGAATCTGACCGATAGCGAGGCCTGCCATGAACAGGCCGACGACCTTCTGTCCCGTTGACATGTTCGTCGTCAGGGCGAGGACCATTTGCGGAAAAGCCGGCGTGCTCATATCGACCGTCAGTGCCGCGACGGTGCTCAGCAGACCGAGCACCAGTACGAAGCTGCGCTTGCTTGAGAGGCCGGTATTCATCCAGAATAGAATCGGTGAAAGTGAAGACAAAGACAGCGCAGCATAGATGCGGTGTTACGTCGAGTCCAGAAGCGACGCATCAATAAGAGTGGCCGCACAATGAATTCATGGTTCCGTATTATATTGAGGAGAGATGTCGTTATTCGGGGACTTAAAGTCGGCGGAGTTGTCGGCACGATACTCGTTGCAATCAATCAGGGAGATCTGCTGCTGTCCGGCAATCTGCCTGAGGAGGCAATGTGGAAAATTCTGCTAACCTACTTCGTGCCATATTGCGTATCCACCTATGCGAGCGCGTCGGCAATTCGTACGGCTTCGGACGAAACCATCTAGGCATCAGGAGCGAAAGATCTCGCGCCCTCCGATGAAGAGATCCGAAAGTTCGTTGAGACCGAGCCAGTAGGTAAGGTCCCTGGGATGGCCAATATCCCACACCGCAATATCAGCGCGTTTTCCCGTCTCGAGCGTGCCGCGATCATGCGCCAGGCCGAGCGCGCGGGCAGCTTCTCTGGTAACTCCCGCAAGACATTCCTCCGGCGTGAGTTTGAATAGCGACGTTGCAAGACTCATTACCGATCGAAGCGAGCAGACCGGGGAAGTGCCGGGATTGCAGTCTGTTGCGATGGCGATTGGCACTTCGTGCTCCCTGAGCAACGACACCGGTGGCCGTTGTGTTTCACCGAGCGTCAAAAAAGCACCGGGCAAAAGGACGGCAACGCTGCCCGAACCGGCGAGTGCTTTCACGCCGGTCTCGGATGTGTATTCGAGATGATCTGCAGATAAAGCATGATGACCTGCGGCGAGTTCCGCGCCGCCGCAATCCGATAATTGATCGGCGTGTAACTTTACGGGCAGGTTCAGCGAATGAGCCTTGTCGAATATTACTGAAATCTGATCTGTTGAAAACGCGATGCTCTCGCAATATGCGTCAACCGCGTCGACAAGGCCTTCTTCGGACGCCCGCGGCAGCACCTCCTCACACAACATGGCGATGTAATCGTCGCCCTTGCCCCTGAACTCCGGGGGGACGGTATGCGCACCGAGAAACGACGTCGATATCGAAATCCCCGATGATCCGGCAAGTGAACGTGCGACTCGTAGCATTTTGAGTTCATTGTCCACGTCCAGTCCGTAACCCGATTTGATCTCGACCGTTGCAACGCCCTCGCGCGACAGCGAATGCAGACGGACAGCGGCAGATCTTGCAAGTTCGTCCTGGCTCGCGTCGCGAGTCGCTTTGACCGTCGACAATATGCCGCCGCCTGCTTCGGCAATTTCCTCATAAGAAACGCCACTCAATCTCTGCTCGAACTCTTCGGCGCGATCGCCACCGAATACGAGATGCGTATGACAGTCGATCAATGCCGGCGTGAGCCATCGGCCGTTGAGAGAGATCTTCCTGCAATTAATTCGGGAGGGGAGTTCCGATTCAGGGCCGACCCAGGCAATCTTGCCGTCTTCGATGCCTACGGCCCCATTGCCGATGATGCCGTAGGCGATATCGCCCACCTGCATCGTCGCGATATGGGCGTTCGTCAGCAGCAGGTCCCATGGGGGCATTGGCGGTCCTTTTCCTTGTGAATTGCAATAAACCGTAGCATGCACTAGCCTGTATATACAACTTATCGGAATTCCTTGTATGTCCTCACTTTACGCCAGAAAAGCGCTGCTCCCCAGTGGCTGGGCGACGGGCGTTCGCTTGCGCATTTCAGAGGGACGGATCGAGGCCGTCGATCAGGACGCGACCATTCCGGAGGGCGAATTTCAGGCCGGTCTCGTCATACCGGGTTTGTGCAATGCCCATAGTCATGCTTTTCAGAGGGCGCTGGTCGGACGGACGGAACGGCGCTCACCGGCCGGAAAGGACAACTTCTGGACCTGGCGCCAGGAGATGTATCGTCTTGCAAGCAGGCTGAACCCGGACGCAGTCAGGGCGATCGCTCGTCAGGTGTACACCGAGATGCTGGCCGCGGGCTATACGTCCGTCGCCGAATTTCATTACCTGCATCACGCCGGTTTTGAAGCGATCATCGCTGCAGCGGAAGAGACCGGTATTCGCCTGACGTTTGTTCCGATTCTTTACGAGCGGGCAGGTTTCGATAATCCGTTGCCCAACGACGTGCAAAAGTTGTTCGTCAAGCCTCTGGATGAGTTCGTCACTCTGAATGATCAGGCTAAAGCTCTCGTCAGCGAGCGAGTCGATTTCGGCATCGGGATTCACAGTTTGCGCGCGGTAAGCAAGGAATCCATTGATCGAATCGCAGAGTTGGCGAGGTCTGAGGCCATTCCACTGCATGTCCATCTCGCGGAGCAACAACGTGAAGTCGATGAGTGCCTGTTGCATTACAAGACGAGGCCGGCACGCTGGCTAATGGATCGTTACGATGTCAGCGCTGACTGGTGCCTGGTGCATGCAACACATCTGGAATCCGACGAGGTATCGGCGATCGCCGATTCCGGCGCCGTCGTCTGTCTTTGCCCCAGTACGGAGGCGAATCTGGGCGACGGTATTTTTCCGCTCAAGGAATATCTCGACAAAGGCGGGAGCATCGCCATCGGTTCCGACAGTCACGTGAGCATCGATCCATTCGAGGAATTGCGCTGGCTCGAATATGGCCAGCGTCTGACGACGGAATCCCGCAATGCCTCGGTTTTCGATGGCGGGCATACGGGTCACACACTTTTCGATCTGGTGGCGACGGGTGGCACGCGGGCGTGCGGCCAACAAACCGGCCGGCTCGAAGCGGGCGCCCTTGCGGATCTGGTCGTACTCGACGACAAGGACCCGGTGTTTGCCGGGCACGATGACGATACTTTACTGGACTCGCTCGTATTTTCGGGCTACCGCGTGCCTGTCGATCGTGTGATGGTGCACGGCGAGTGGCAGGTCCTCGACGGACAACATGTCAGCCAGGATGATGCGCGCAGAGAATACCGGCGCGTCGTCGAGGCGTTGCAATGAAAGCGCAGGCTAAACCGCGCTACCAGCAGCTCAAGAACATGATCATTGGCCGGATCATGTCCGGAGAGTTGCAACCTGGTGACCGGGTTCCCTCGGAAAACGAGCTCGCCGATGCGATGAACGTATCCCGCATGACGGCGAACCGCGCCTTACGTGAGTTGACGGATGGGGGATATGTCGATCGCGTCGCCGGACGCGGTACCTTTGTTGCGGATTTCAAAGCTGCGTCCCACGTTCTCGAAGTTCGCAATATCGCGGACGAAGTCGAAAGACGCGGGCACACGTATTCCGCAATTGTCCACAAACAGGAACGCCAGTGCGCGGCCGGCGAAGTTGGCGACGCACTGCAGGTGGCAAAGGGAGGCGACGTATTCCACGTGATGGTTGCGCACCTCGAAAATGGCGTGCCGATTCAACTCGAGGATCGCTACGTACTGGAAGAATTCGCACCCGATTGTCTCGATCAGGATTTTTCGAGCGTGACGCCCAGTGCGTGGCTGAGTGGAATAGCGCCGCTCGCGGAGGCCGAACACATTGTTCGTGCAACGATGCCTGACGAAAAGATTCGCGGGCGCCTGAACATGGACGAGCGGGAACCCTGCCTGCTCGTGATACGGCGCACATGGGCACGCGGCAGACCGGTCAGTTTTGGGCGCCTGTATCACCCCGGCACGAAATTTGAACTCACAGGACATTACACGCCACCCGGAACGATTAAGAGCACCAACGTTTTCGAGCTCAAGGATTTACAACGATGAACGATACGACAGCGCGAACAATAAAAGCGCCAACTGGAACAGATCTCACGGCAAAGAGCTGGCTCACAGAAGCACCGCTGCGCATGATCATGAACAACCTCGATCCGAATGTTGCCGAACGGCCGGAAGATCTGGTCGTGTACGGTGGCATCGGCAAGGCAGCGAGAAACTGGGAATGCTTCGAAGCGATCATCAATACACTGCGCGAGCTTGAAGAAAACCAGACGCTGCTCGTGCAATCGGGAAAGCCGGTCGGTGTGTTCGAGACGCACAAGGATGCGCCGCGGGTCCTCATCGCGAACTCGAATCTCGTTCCGGCCTGGGCCAACTGGGATCACTTTCGCGAGCTGGACAGAAAAGGCTTGATGATGTTCGGTCAGATGACGGCCGGTTCCTGGATCTACATCGGCAGCCAGGGAATCGTTCAGGGGACCTATGAGACCTTCGTCGAAATGGGCAGGCAGCACTACGGCGGTGATCTTGCGGGGAAATGGATTCTGACAGCGGGTCTTGGCGGAATGGGGGGCGCTCAGCCCCTGGCCGCAACGATGGCGGGTGCGTCAATGCTCGCCATCGAATGCCAGGCGGACCGCATCGAGATGCGCCTGCGAACCGGCTACCTCGACAAGCGAGCCGACAATCTCGACGAGGCCCTGGCATTAATCGACCGGGCCGCGACAAATGGCGAAGCAGTTTCCGTCGGCGTCCTTGGCAATGCGGCAGAAATATTGCCGGAACTCGTGAAACGTGGAATCAGGCCCGACGCGGTAACGGATCAGACGTCGGCGCATGATCCGGCCAATGGCTATCTGCCGATCGGATGGACCGTCCAGGAGTGGATAGAGAAACGAAAGACCGATCCGGACGCAGTCGCCGCAGCGTCGGTCAAGTCTATGGCGGTTCACGTCAATGCGATGCTCGAATTTCACAATCAGGGTATTCCGACTTTCGATTACGGCAACAACATCCGGCAGGTCGCGTTCGACGAAGGAGTCCAGAACGCATTCGATTTCCCAGGCTTCGTACCGGCTTATGTCCGGCCCTTGTTCTGCAAAGGAGTCGGTCCATTTCGCTGGGTGGCCTTGTCGGGCGATCCGGAGGATATCTACAAGACCGATGCAAAGGTCAAAGAGTTGATTCCGGATGACGCACACCTGCACAACTGGCTCGACGCGGCACGCGAGAGGATCCAGTTTCAGGGCCTGCCCTCGAGGATATGCTGGGTCGGACTCGGTCAGCGTGATCGGCTTGGCCTCGCGTTCAATGAGATGGTCAGAAGCGGTGAACTCAAGGCGCCGGTCGTGATCGGACGGGACCACCTCGACAGTGGCTCGGTCGCAAGCCCGAATCGCGAAACGGAGGCGATGCGCGACGGTTCCGATGCCGTCTCGGATTGGCCGCTGCTAAACGCATTGCTGAGCACGTCCGGAGGGGCAACCTGGGTGTCGATTCATCATGGCGGTGGCGTCGGCATGGGCTATTCGCAACATGCCGGTCTCGTCATCGTCTGCGACGGTAGTACCGATGCTGACGCGAGGATTGGTCGCGTGCTCTGGAACGATCCGGCGAGCGGCGTAATGCGTCATGCCGACGCGGGATATGAAGAAGCCATACGATGTGCGAAGGAGCACGGTCTGAACCTTCCGATGATCGGTTCGTGATCCAGATAAGGAACGCGCAATGAAGATGCATCTCGACGGGCAAGCAATCTCACTCGAAGAACTTCGTACTGCATGGTTATCGCCAATTACTGTCACGATCGGCGAGACGGCGGCGATGCGAATCGAAGCATCGAACGCGCACATCAGGACGGTGCTGGCCGGGGGTGACCAGGTCTATGGGGTTAATACGGGCTTCGGTCAACTGGCGCAGGTACGAGTCAGCGACGATGAACTGGTCGATTTGCAGGAAAACCTCGTGCGCTCGCACGCAGTTGGCGTGGGCGAGGACCTGCCGGACGATTGCGTTCGCCTGATCATGATCATGAAAGTAATCGCGTTGTCACAAGGTCGTTCGGGAGTCCGACTGTCGCTGGTCGAAAGACTCTGTGATCTGATCAATAAGGGGATTTATCCCTGCATCCCGTCCAAGGGATCCGTCGGTGCGTCCGGTGATCTCGCGCCGCTGGCGCACATGGCCTGCGTCCTGATCGGGGTTGGATCGGCATCGGTAGAGGGTGCCATCATGCCTGCCGCGGAAGCGTTGAAGCAGGCCGGTCTCGAGCCGCTTGCGCTTGCGCCCAAAGAGGGGCTGGCGCTCCTCAATGGCACGCAGGTCTCCACGGCGCTGGCACTTACTGCCGTCTTTCGTGCCGAAAATGTTCTCGCCGCGGCACTGACGGCCGGTGCGATGTCGGCTGATGCAATCAAAGGCAGCGATACGCCGTTCGATGAGCGCATTCAATCCGCACGCGCGCACGCCGGGCAAGGCGATGTCGCTCAGGTCCTCAGGGCACTTATGTATGGCAGCGAGATTCGTGCTTCCCATATCGAATGTGGCCGGGTACAGGATCCTTACTCGATTCGTTGTCAGCCACAGGTCAACGGAGCCTGCCTCGATGTGCTGCGACATGTTTGCGCCGTTCTCGAAGTCGAGGCGAATGCGGTTACGGATAACCCGCTCGTCTTCGCCGAGTCCGAAGCCGTGTTGTCGGGCGGTAACTTTCACGCAGAACCGGTCGCCCTCGCGGCAGACTATCTCGCGCTTGCCATTGCGGAGATCGGCGCCTTGTCGGAACGCCGCATCGCATTGTTGATAGATGCCAATTTGAGTGGCTTGCCGGCATTTCTGGTGCAAGAGGGCGGTCTCAACTCCGGATTCATGATGGCGCAGGTCACGGCGGCCGCGCTCGCATCCGAAAACAAGTCGCTCGCTCATCCGGCAAGCGTCGACAGCCTTCCGACGTCGGCGAATCAGGAGGACCACGTGAGCATGGCGACATATGCCGCGCTGCGCTTGCAGGGGATGCTCGACAACGTCGCCCAGATCGTTGCGATCGAGTTACTGGCCGCCGCCCAGGGCATCGAGTTTCATCATCCCCAGAAGAGCTCGAAAGTGCTGGAGTCGGTGATCAGCAGCATCCGCGAGATCTCGCCGACCTACACCAGGGATCGTTCCCTGTCCGATGAATTTGCCGAACTTGCAGCCCGTATCAATCAGGGTTTCTTTTACGGTTTCGCGGAGTCGATCCTGCCGTGCAACCAGGTATGAGTGATTGTTTTGACTATCATGCTGGCAGCACGCCCCTTCTGATCAGCATTCCGCACGATGGCCGGACCGTGCCGGCGTCGATTTCGACGCTGATGACCGAGCGTGCCAAAGGCTTGCCGGACACCGACTGGCACGTAGGCAGGCTTCATGAATTTGCAAAAGGCCTGGGTGCGAGCGTAATCGCGGCGACGCATTCGCGTTACGTCGTGGACCTGAACCGCGCCAGCACGGACGAAAACCTGTACCAGCGCCGGTTCGTCACAGGACTTTGCCCGGAGGAGATGTTTGCCGGTGGAGATATCTATCTTGATGGCCAGACTGTCGGCTCGGACCAAAAAGAAGATCGGATAATCAAGTACTGGCGGCCATATCACGACAGGATCGCAAGCGCGCTGAGAGATCTTCGAGAAACTTTCGGCTACGCGCTGTTGTGGGATGCGCATTCAATACCCAGCGAGGTGCCGTTGCTCTTCGACGGCGTGCTGCCCGAGCTGAATTTCGGCACGAACAATTGCCAGAGCTGCGCGGGCAGCATCATAGACGCAGTGATCGAGAGGGCATCCGAATTCGAGGCGTATGTGTCTGTACGGGACGCGAGATTCAAAGGTGGCTACATTACGAGACATTACGGCGATCCCGGCAATGATGTTCACGCAGTACAACTCGAACTCGCTCAGCGTTGTTATATGATCGAGGAATTCTGCGATTTCGACGACGAACGCGCGGCGAAACTGCAAAATTGTTTGAACGAGCTGCTGCGGACATATATGAAGAGTGCCGCCTCGCATCACGAGGGACGAGAATGAAGAACAGAGATAGCTTGCGTTACTTGTCGCGGCGCGGATTTCTGAAAAACAGCAGTTTCGCTGCCGTGACGGCGGCCGCGGGCGGACTGATGCCGGCAGCGTTGGCAAACGCGCAGACCGCGTCTCAGGTTTCCGGAAAGAAGGGCCTGATCCTGTTGAATGACCGGCCCATCAATGCGGAGACGCCTGCTCACCTGCTTGACGATTCAGTGACGCCTGCAGAGCGGCTCTTCGTGCGGAATAACGGCATACCACCGTCGCTCGAGGGTATCGATTCGGGGCAATGGAAGCTGGAGATCGCCGGCGAGTCCTGTGTTCGGCCACAGAGTTTCACGTTGGCGGAACTCAAGTCGAATTTCGATCATCATACCCTGCAGTTACAGATCGAGTGCGGCGGCAACGGACGGTCCGAGTTTTACCCACCGGCCACGGGCAACCAGTGGACCACGGGCGCTGTCGGTTGCCCCGAGTGGACCGGCGTGCGCCTGGGCGATGTGCTCGAACATTGCGGCATTGCGGACAACGCCGTATATGTTGCCTACGAGGGAACCGATCGTCACCTGTCCGGTGATCCGTCAAAAATGCCGATCTCGCGCGGCGTTCCGGTGGACAAAGCACTCGAAAAAGAGTCCCTCATCGTCTGGGCAATGAACGGCGAGCCCCTGCCGCTGTTGCACGGATATCCGTTGCGCATGGTCTGTTCGGGCTGGCCGGCATCAGTGAGTGGTAAATGGATCAACAGGATCCTGATCCGCGACCGGGTACATGACGGACCCAAGATGACCGGCAAATCCTATCGTGTACCGTGCAAGCCCGTTGCACCGGGTGCGGCGGTCGCTGACGAAGATATGTGCATCATTGAGTCCATGCCGGTCAAATCGCTGATCACCTATCCGAAGTCCGGTATATCCCAGCCACGTGGAGAACCGATGGCAATTCGCGGTCATGCCTGGGCAGGTGACCTGCGCGTCAGGCGCATGTACGTCTCCACCAATTACGGCGCCACATGGCAACGGGCGTCGTTGGAACGGCCCGTCAATCGCCTCGCCTGGCAACGCTGGTCTGTCGTCGTCGATTTTCCGGCACCAGGATATTACGAGATCTGGGCCCGCGCAGAAGACGAAAACGAAAATTCCCAGCCGGTCGTATTGCCGGGTTGGAATCCACGCGGGTATCTGAACAACGCCTGTCACCGAATCGCCGTCGAGGTGCGTGCGTGACCCGGCTTCTACTGCTGGTGCTCCTTGTTTCGCCGACGGTCGCGGAGGACGCGCGGGATGAACAGACCGGGCTTATCATCGACGATGGATGGGAGCTGGTCCGGGTACATTGTGGCGGTTGCCATTCGCACAAGATCGTGACCAATCAAAGAGCCGACAGAAAGACCTGGCTCGACATAATTCGATGGATGCAGGCTACTCAAAACCTGTGGCAGTTCGATCAGGGCACGGAAGCCGGAATCCTCGATTATCTGGCAAAAAACTACCCGCCATCGCCAAACAGACGACGTGCACCCATCCCGCCAAGCCTGCTGCCATCCGCAAACGAGGGCACAACTTCACAATAACTCCGTCGCAAAAGGGAGACAGGCGCTTTATTTAAGGAACGGCGTATCATTCAGTTCCGCTTCAGCTACCTTCTCGCAAACTACTGTGTTTGGGCTATGATCAATCATAGACTCTGAAGCATATTGGGCACAATTCAGGATGTTCATCATGAATAGATTATTCAAAATCCTATGTTCGTCGATCGCAGTTACTGCGTTGTTTATGCCACTAATGACGGTAGCCGACTCGGGCGCAGGCATCGATGCCAAAGTCGACGCAGCAATCAGCACGTTCAAAGCCGATGTGAATGGTTCGGAAGTTTTCCTGAATCAGGCTGCGGGAGTTTTGGTTTTTCCCAGAGTAATCAAGGTCGGTGTCGGCATTGGTGCGGAGACCGGCGAGGGCGCGCTTCGCGTTCGCGGCCAGACGATTGATTACTATCGGACGACAAGCGGCTCATTCGGGCTGCAGTTAGGCGCGCAGGCGAAGTCGATCGTTATCGCATTTATGACCAAGGAGTCGCTTGAAAAATTTCGCGGCAGTGAAGGGTGGCGAGTCGGAATCGATGGTTCCGTTGCGTTGATCGATATCGGCGCCGGCAAGACGATTGACTCGCAGAATGTCAAGGACCCGGTCGTTGGCTTTATTTTCGGTTCGAAGGGATTGATGTATAACCTGACACTGGAAGGTTCGAAATTCTCGAAACTCAATAAAGGTTAAACCCGACGCCGGGGGAAAATGTCGCGGCGAGAGAAACAACAAGAACCAACAGATCCGGCTGACGAAGATCGTCGGCCGGACAAGCCTTCGTACTTCAAAAGACTTGGCGATCAGGCAAAGGTCGTCGGGTCATTAAGCGAGACCCTGGTCAGGGAGCCAAAGGCTTTTCCGAAGAAAACGGCACACGCTTTCCGACCGTGGTTCAGGACAGTCTGGAAAGCACGCGGCGGGGGTCTGTACGCATGCGGCTTCGTATTGACGTTCGTCTATCTGGAGGCGTCAATGTTGATCGGCGAAATCATGGCCGCCACTGGTGTCGTCAGCTTTTTCACCGAGCAATTGCTTGAGTTGCCATTGAAATTCCTGACCGAGTCCTTTGGCAACCTGATTCAGGCATTCATCTGGCCGCTGCCACTGCTGGAATTTTCGCCGCCCTGGGGAATTGCGATACTCGCCGTTATCTATCTGGTCTTTGCGAATTTCATAAAAAAGCCACTGGAACAGTGGCTTTTCAAAGACGATTGAAAAAGGGGTCAGAGCCCTTTTCGATAAAGGGCTCTGACCCCTTTTTTAGACGGTTTCGAGGATCTTGCCCTGCTCGCGGGCGCGCACTTCGAACTCTTCCTGCCACTTCGAGCGATGCACTGCAGGCGCCACCTGAACGGCAGTGACCTTGTACTCGGGACAGTTTGTCGCCCAGTCGCTGTATTCGGTGGTTACGACATTCGCGCCCGTTTCGGGATTGTGGAAGGTCGTGTAAACAACCCCCGGCTGAACGCGCTCCGTAATTGTGGCGCGAAGCGTGATGTCGCCCTTGCGGCTTGCCAGGGCAACCATGTCGCCTTCCTTGATGCCGCGGTTTTCCGCATCGTGCGGATGAATTTCAAGTACATCCTCGCCATACCAGACGACATTTTCCGTTCGTCTCGTTTGCGCGCCGACGTTGTACTGGCTCAGTATGCGGCCGGTGGTCAGCAATAACGGGAACTTGTTATTGGTACGTTCCTTTGTCGGCACATAATCGGTTTCGACAAACAGGCCCTTGCCACGAACGAAATGATCGATGTGCATGATTGGCGTGCCCATCGGTGCTTCGTCGTTGCATGGCCATTGAACGCTGCCAACTTCATCGAGGAAATTGAAGGAGACGCCCTTAAAGGTCGGCGTCAGTGCCGCGATCTCGTCCATGATCTCGGCTTCGTTGTTGAAATTCATGTCATAGCCCATCGCCTGGGCGAGTTCCTGCGTAATCCGCCACTCCGCCTTGCCCTGCCGAGGCTTCATTACCGGGCGCACCCGATTGATGCGACGCTCGGCGTTGGTGAAGGTACCGTCCTTCTCGAGGAATGACGTGCCGGGGAGGAAAACGTGCGCGAACTTGGCCGACTCGACCAGGAACAGATCCTGTACGACGAGGCATTCCAGGCTACCCAGCGCAGCCTCGACATGGTGAGTGTTCGGATCGGACTGGGCAAGGTCTTCACCCTGGATGTACATGCCTTTGTATTGACCGGCGATTGCCGCATCGAACATGTTCGGAATACGGTATCCGGGCTCCGGATCGATGTCCACGCCCCAGTGTTTCTCGAATATTCCCCGGATCTCGTCATCCTGAATGGGCCGGTAACCCGGCAATTCATGCGGGAAAGAACCCATGTCGCAGGAGCCCTGCACATTATTCTGGCCGCGCAGAGGATTGACGCCGACACCGGTAGTTCCGATATTGCCGGTTGCCATCGCCAGGTTGGCCATTCCCATGACCATGGTGGAGCCCTGACTGTGTTCCGAGACGCCGAGCCCGTAATAGATGGCACCCTTGTCGGAGCTGCCGTAAAGCCTTGCCGCCCCATAGATGTCCTCGACCGGCACACCGGAAACCTTCGATACTTCTTCCGGCGCGTTCTCGGACTTCAATATACATTCTTTCCAGGCCGCGAATGAGTCCATGTCGCAGCGCTCTGCAACGTACTCCTCGTCGATGAATCCTTCTTTAATTGCGACGTAAGCAAGCGCATTAATGATTGGCACATTCGTGCCTGGTTTCAGCGGCAGATGATAGTCGGCCTTTATGTGTGGAGAGCGAACGAGGCCGATCTCCCGCGGATCGATGACGATCAGCTTCGCACCCTGGCGAATCCGCTGCTTCATCTGAGACGCGAAGACTGGATGCCCTGCTGTCGGATTTGCGCCAATTACCATAATGACGTCGGCATCCATGACGCTGTCAAACAATTGCGTGCCGGCCGAGGTGCCGAGGGTCTGCTTCAGGCCATAACCCGTCGGCGAATGGCAAACGCGAGCACAGGTGTCGACATTGTTATTGCCGAAGGCTGCGCGGACCATCTTCTGTACCAGCCAGACTTCTTCGTTCGTGCAGCGCGATGAAGTAATTCCGCCAATGGATTTGCGGCCATACTCTTCCTGGATCTCCTTGAATCGCCTGGCCGCGAAACTAATTGCCTCTTCCCAGCTGACTTTTCGCCAGGGATCGGTCGTTTTGTCGCGGATGAGCGGATCGAGAATTCTTTCTTTGTGTGTTGAATAACCCCAGGCAAACCGGCCTTTGACACAGCTGTGTCCATGGTTCGCCTGGCCGTCTTTATAAGGAGTCATGCGGACGACCTGATCGCCTCTCATCTCGGCCTTGAACGAACAGCCGACGCCGCAATAGGCACAGGTTGTAACAACGCTGTGCTCGGGGGTGCCGTGATCGATGACGGATTTTTCCATCAGCGTGGCGGTCGGGCAGGCTTGCACGCAGGCGCCACAGGACACACATTCTGAATCGAGGAAAGACTCGCCGACGCTGGCCGAGACCTTCGACTCGAAACCGCGTCCTTCGATCGTTAGTGCGAACGTCCCCTGCACCTCGTCGCAGGCACGAACGCAACGCGAGCACACGATGCACTTGCTCGGATCGAACGTGAAATAGGGGTTGCTCTCATCGAGTACCGCCTCGAGGTGATTCTCACCGTCGAAGCCGTAGCGCACCTCGCGCAGGCCGACCGCGCCGGCCACATCCTGCAATTCGCAGTCGCCGTTGGCAGAACAGGTCAGGCAATCCAGCGGATGATCCGAGATATAGAGTTCCATCACATTGCGGCGGAGCTTCGCGACCTTTTCCGTCTGGGTGCGAATCTGCATACCGGGTTCGACACGGGTCGTGCATGACGCCGGGTAACCCTGGCGGCCTTCGACCTCGACGACACACATGCGGCAGGAGCCGAATGGTTTAAGGCTGTCGGTTGCACATAATCGGGGGATCTCGACGCCGTTCTCGCGGGCCGCCCGAAGGATCGTCGTGCCGGCTTTTACTGTCGCCGGCAGGCCATCGATCTCGATTTCGACCGTCTCGTCGGCCTGACTCTCGGGCGTGCCGAAGTCTATATCTCTGATATAACTCACTTTTCTGCTCCTGGAGGACGATTGAAGTCCTCGGGGAAATATTTTACCGCACTGCGAACCGGAAACGGCGTCATTCCGCCCATGGCACACAGGGATCCGTCCACCATTGTGTCGCAAAGCTCGGCCAGGAGCTCAAGATTCCCGTCACGGTTTTCATTGGCGACGATTCTGTCGATGACCTCGACCCCGCGTACCGAGCCAATGCGGCATGGCGTGCATTTTCCGCAGGATTCGATCGCGCAGAATTCCATGGCAAAGCGGGCCTGGGTTGCCATATCGACCGTATCGTCGAAAACGACGACGCCGCCGTGGCCAATCAGGCCGTCGAGTGCCACAAATGCTTCGTAATCGAGCGCCGTATCGAGCAGGTTCTCGGGAAAATAGGCACCGAGCGGGCCACCGACCTGAACCGCGCGAATCTTGCGCCCGGAGGCGGTCCCGCCACCGAAGTCCTCGATCAGTTGCCTGAGGGTCAGGCCGAACGCCTTTTCGACAAGCCCGCCGCGCTTAATGTTTCCCGCCAGCTGGAATGCGAGCGTTCCCTTCGATCGATCGACACCGTACGCCGCGTATTTATCACCGCCCTCGAGCAGAATGTCGGGAACCGATGCGAGCGATATGACGTTGTTGACGACGGTTGGTTTGCCGAACAGGCCTTCGATCGCAGGCAGGGGAGGCTTGTAACGTATGACGCCGGCTTTGCCTTCGAGGCTCTCGAGCATCGCCGTCTCTTCGCCACAGACATAGGAACCCGCGCCGATGTGCAGGTCGATATCGAAGTCGAAGCCGCTGTCCTGAATATTCTCTCCCAGCCAACCTGCGTCCCTGGCCGAGTCGATTGCTTCGCTCAGTATGTCGCGGGTGATCGGATACTCAGATCGCAAATAGATATA
>Ga0255052_10001564_pt1 | contig 17120 bp, 16 predicted proteins | sample JV7_2_21_MG_FD_188632 | JGI IMG/M metagenome (GOLD analysis project Ga0255052, IMG submission 188632) | Seawater microbial communities from Jervis Inlet, British Columbia, Canada - JV7_2_21 | ecosystem: Environmental > Aquatic > Marine > Inlet | place: Canada: British Columbia | collected...
AGCTCATCCTGCCCAATCTCACCACCACCGTCAATAATCGCGCGCACCACACGCTCCTCATCACCTGTAAGCACGTTGATAGGCACTTTTTCACGCTTCTCCCTCTTCAAAACAAGAGACAAAATAACACCTAAAACCAGTCCAAACGCAATGTCCAGAATTCGGAGCTCAAAAAAGCCTTTGTCATCTGAAATATCAGAAAACTCCTCCACCGTGTAAAGCGACTTAAGCTCGTCCTGCACAGAGTCAGATACCTTTGACGGGACAAGAATTACCTCCTTCACACCCAGACGATTAAGCGCTTCTCGAACGCTTCCTGGAATCTCATCCTCCTTGATAAATAGGATCGGTGAATCAGTCTGAAGCGCGGCCATCTGCGAGTTGAGTAGACCCCCTGTATTATCGCCGCCAACAATTACAACGCGCCTGCTGTTTTCATAAAGCTCAATAGCCACACGAGCCGAAGTCCCGTATCGATCAACCTCCCGTATTCGATGAGTTATGAAACCTGCAGAAACCATTTCAGACTCAATGGCAGGAGATATAGCAACTTCACCGCCGAAAACCAGGATGCTGGTGTGACCGGAGGCTAAAAAACCCATGAGCTGGTCACGCGTGTCGTTATCCAAATGGTCCGGTGATGTTGAGATAATTGGTATTTTTGCCCGCTGGCTGTAGGCTTGGGCAACCGTCCAGTCATAGGGTAGATCAGACCTGACGATTACAGCGTCATAACTTGCCGGAGCCGAGCTCGCAGCCGGAAGTAGAAGTGCAAGTGTTATGAGAACAATTATACGCAGGTCCATGTACCATATTACACCTAAGACCCCTTATATTCCTTATGGATGCAAACCCAAGGTTTCAGCCCTGTATTGCGCCGGTGATCTCTTCAATCTTTTTTCTAACGTCTGCTGTGTCTTCAACGATGGTTCCGGTAATGATAATATCTGCGCCTGCAAGAGCAGCTTTTTTCGCGTCTCGCCCCGACCTGATGCCGCCGCCCACGATGATTGGTATATCAAGCTGTGATTTCACAACTGAGATTGTCTCAGCTGGGATTGGTTCTTTAATTCCTGAGCCGCCCTCAAGATATAGAAGCTTCATCCCCAGATACTGGGCTGCAAGTCCATATGCTACGGCAAGCTCTGGTTTCTCACGGGGAACTAGACGCGCGTCACCCACATAACCAGCCATTCCTCCAGGCTCAACTATCAGATATCCCATGGGAATCGCTTCAATACCCATTCGTTTTACAACTGGCGCGCCTGCCACCTGAGCACCCATTATGAAGTAGGGATTTCGTGAGTTGAGTAGGCTCATAAATAGTATGGCGTCGGCATGTCTTGACATTCCGGAAACATCACCTGGAAATAGGATTGTGGGCAGACTTGTTTTTTCTTTGATTGCAAGGAGTGTTTGGTCAAGCTCATTTTGCATGACTCCGATGGATCCGCCAAGCATAATTGCATCGGTCCCCCCCTCTGCAGCTTGTTTTGCCATTTCCCCCGCCTCATCAGGGTTTTGCTTGTCAGGGTCAAGCAGGGTGAAGTGCAGCTTGTGTTCTCTTAGCTTTTCCTGAATATAGGTTAGAACCTCCATGTTTTTCACATCAACCTTTAGGCTTTCATCTTTATTCCTTCATCGTCGATTGCGAAGCGATAGGATCCGAGGACATGTTTTGTGCCTCTCATCTTTCGTATTGCAAGTCTTCTTTCCTGGCTGTTTGTATCAAGCATCATCCATAGCACACCGTCGAAGAGGAATGTTTCAGGTGGAAACACTGATGTTCCGATTTCATTTGTTTCTGCCTCGGAAAGCACAATTGTTGTTACGTCTAACGCGGAGAGTGATACTGAAAGTCTGATGAGATTTGTGCGCAGATCAAAGTCGTCTGAGCTTTGCATTGCCAAGAGCGAGAGCGAGTCGATGACCACACGTTTTGTACCGTTTTTTTCAACCATGTCTTTTAGATTTCTGATGAGATTGTCCATGCCAAGCCCGCTACGAGCAACATCGGAATCAGCTTCCTGTATCCGGGGTGTTGTAGCATCGATTATAATGATTTTTCCCTCCTCAGTGAGCTTACTTACGTCCCATCCGAATTCCGCCATGTTGCGCTCTATTTTCTGCGGTGTCTCCTCAAGTGTCACATAGATTCCAGGCTCGTCGTAGACTGTTGCCCCCTTGTAGAGATACTGCATTCCGAATATTGATTTTCCAGACCCTGGCCCCCCAAGCACGAGTATTGAATTCCCACTTGGATACCCGTTTTTTGAAAATAAACCATCGACTCCATCTATTCCAGTTCTAACAAATTCCATTTTTTCACCCCAATTATTTTTGTTCCCAACTAGGTGTTTGCTCCATTCAGAAAATTCCGAGAGAAATGGGCATATGTTTTAATATTCAGTGTTAATAAAAAGCTTTCTATGAAGTTTTTTAAATACCATGGCACGGGAAACGATTTCATCATAATCGATAATAGGCGAGACTTGGTAGGTGAAAAGGGTAAGCCCGAATTGTCACTCAGGCTTTGCAACCGACACTTCGGCGTGGGCGGCGACGGCGTGATATTTGTTGAAAAATCGGTTGAAGCAGATGCAGCAATGCGTATTTTCAATCCCGATGGCAGCGAGGCTGAAATGTGTGGAAACGGGATTCGATGCATGGCCATGTTTCTCATTGATTCAGGCTTTGAGGGTGACTTGCTTCAAATTGAAACTTTGGCAGGAGTTCTGGAAATTAAGCTCGGATTCGACAAAGACGGCGCGGCTCTTCTCACAGTGGATATGGGCGCGCCCACAGGTGTTGCGTTGAACAGAGAGCTTGAAGTAGATGGCGATTTATGGATTTATTCAATTGCTGATACCGGTGTCCCCCACGCCGTATTCTTTGTCCCAGATGTAGAGGCTGTCGATATCGTGGGGATTGCGCCGCAGATACGATTTAATCCTGTTTTCCCCAAGGGTGTGAACGTGAACTTTGTTGAGAAAACTGGCGATAATTGCTTTAAGATTCGCACTTATGAGCGGGGTGTTGACGGTGAGACTCTTGCCTGTGGAACAGGAATAACCGCTTCAGGAGTATTGGCTGTTTATACAGAGCTCGCACAGACAGGTGTGGAGCTTGAGTTTCAGGCCCGTGGCGGCACAGTCTATGTGAGAGTTGAAAGTGAGGAGGGTGGAGACCGACTGTTCATGACAGGCCATGCTGTGTTTGTCTTTGAAGGAGAGGTTTCTGAAAAGCCGCTTTAAACACAGGTTTTTTATAGTCTGAAATTTGACTCAAAAGTGATATCTGATTAACAGGGGCGCATTGATTCTATGGCTGCAGAAATTGACAAAGGCTCGGCTCAACTAATACTACTTAAAGAGATAAATGAAGCCGCCAACCGTGGGGAGGATTTAAGCGGCATACTTCAAAGCGCGGTTGAAGGCGTGGCCGAGATATTCAATTACCCTGCCTGCGACATCTTCCTTCTCGAAGAACCTGACGTGCTCAGATATGCAAACATAACTATTGACTCAAAAATAATGCGGGCTGCTGAAAAGCTAACTGGCATAACTGTTGACGGATATAAAATCAAGCTTTTTGAAGGCAGCTGTTTTAAAGAAGTCATCGACACCAAAGCGCCGGTGATACTCGATGATATGGTACGCGTTTTTGAAGCCTTTTCCGGAGGCGACCCGCGGCTCGTAAAACTAGCGCCCATTGTTGCTAAAATCGCCGGCTTCAAATGGGTGATACGTGTTCCGCTTCTCTCAAACAACAGCGTGCTCGGAATTCTGGGCGCTGCAACAAACAAAAACATGTCAGATGTAGATATTCCATCTCTTGAGCTTTTCGCGTCAAATCTCGCGGGGATTATCGAACGCAAGCAGATGGAGGATGCTCTTCGTGAAAGCGAGGAGAAATACAAGCTCATTGTAAATAGCTCGCACACAGGGATTTACATACTTCAAGAGGGTAAGGTTCAATTCGTAAATCAACGGCTCAGCGAGATAACTGGTTACACCCAAGAAGAGCTGATTGGGATGAGTTTTGAAAGTCTTATCGCGCCTGAAAGCAAAGAGGTTATCGCTGAATCATATGCGAGACAAAAAGGAAAATCCGGGCCTGCTTATGTAGAGTTTAAAGGGCTTCGAAAAGATGAAACAAGGCGTGACGCGATTACCTATTCAGTTCCGATTATGTTTAAAGGCCGGCCGGCAGTTCAGGGAAATCTCATTGATATAACTGAACGCAAGAAAGCGGAGGAAGCACTTCAAAAAGCCCACGATGAACTGGAGTTGCGTGTAGAAGAACGCACAGCCGAGTTAAAGGCCTCAGAAATAAAGTACTCAACCCTTGTGGAGCAGGGAAACGACGGGATTGTGATTATTCAAGAGGGCGTGCTGAAATTCATAAATCCAATGGTTTCAGAGATAACTGGCTTTCCCATAGATGAGGTTATTGGCATGGCTTTTTTGGACTTTATTGCTCCTGAATACAGAGACTTGGTTCTTGAGAGATACAAAAAGAGAATGAGCGGAGAGGATGTGCCAAGCAGATATGAAATCGAGTTACTTTCAAATGATGGAGGAAAGATACCCGTCGAGGTAAGCGCCTCTGTAATCGAATATGAGCAACAACCTGCGGACATGGGCATAATCAGAGACATTACCGAGCGCAAAGAAGCTGAGCTTGCGCTTAAGGATATTAATGAAAAAATGAATTCTGTATTTCAGGGTTCTCCAGATTTTATTGTGGGGCTGGATGTCGAGGCTAACATAACCTTCATTAACAGACCTATGGAGGGTTTTCCCATAAAGGACTTGATTGGCAGATCGCTCTATGACTTTAATGATGAAAAGAACAGCGAGATTTTGAGAAAATGCTTTGCGCGTGTATTGAAAACAGGTGAAAATGACAGTTATGAAATTAAATTTGCTCATCCAAATGGAAGCATATTCTATTTTGAGGGAACCGTAGCTCCAGTACACAGAGGGAAAAAAGTTAATGGATTATTGGTCAATGCCAGAGATATTACAGCGCGAAAAAACGCAGAGGAAGAAATCAAGCTGTTCAAACTTCTTAGTGACCACTCCAATGACCCCCATTATCTTGTGGACCGGGAGGCACACATTGTTTACGCAAATAAAGTTGCCTGCGAAAAACTCAATTACACACAAGAAGAAATCCTGAAAAAGAGCGTGACTGACCTGGACACAGTTTATGATAAATCTAAGTTTCAGGAGCTTTTTGACCTAGTTCAAAAGGAAAATGTGCCTCGTTTTGAAAGTGTGAATAAACGAAAGGACGGCTCCACATTTTCCTCAGAGTTCAGCGTTATCGGAGTAAGGTCGCAGAAAACGCCCTATCTCTTCGCAGCGGCACGCGACATCACTGAGCGTAAAATTGCTGAGGAAGAACTTGCCAAACACCGCAATCATCTTGAAGAACTAATTGTCGATCGCACCAAGGATTTAATGGATGCCAGGGACTCGCTTATCGGGCTTTTAGAGGAGAATAAAGAGTCGAATAAAATGCTTGAAGCAGCTAATATTCGGCTTTTGGAAAATGACAGGTTGAAATCGGTTTTTCTGGCTACAGTTAGCCATGAGCTGAGAACGCCTTTAAATTCGATAATCGGTTTTACAGGGCTCATGCTGCAGGGGCTTGTGGGCGAGCTTGACTCTGAGCAGAAAAAACAACTTGAAATCGTGAGTACAAACGCCAGGCATCTGCTTGCGCTTATAGAAGACCTGCTGGACATTTCAATAATCGAGGCTGGCAGAATCGATGTTGAAGCTGCTGAGTTTAATCTTCAAGAAGCTGTTTGCGATGTAATTGAATTATTTACGCCAAAGACGGAGGAGAAAGGGCTTCGAATAATTGAAAACACGTCTAAAATCGTTGTTCGAAGCGATGTGAAACGTTTCAAACAGGTGCTCACAAACCTGGTGGACAACGCAGTTAAATTCACATTTGAAGGCGAGATACGGGTTAGCGCATATCAAGAGGGTGGAAACATTGTTGTAAGTGTTGAAGACACAGGTATCGGGATTAAAGCTGAGGATATGCCTCTGCTCTTTCAATCATTCCACAGGGTAAAACCTGCAGTTGACAGCGTAACCGAAGGCTCAGGTCTCGGACTTTATCTTTGCAAAAAAATCGCAGACATCCTCGGCGGCGAAATCACGGTAGAAAGCACATATCAAAAAGGCTCCACATTCACACTGACAATTCCAGCAGACCTTTCACAGAGCGTGAGATAATCTTAAATAAGACAACAGTCACAGAAGGGGGTACTATGGAATACGAAGACATGCTTGATCGGGCCTACAGCGACCTTCCAGAAATTCTTAAGGAAGAGTCGAGGTTTCAGATTCCAGTGCTCGAATCAGTTGTTCAGGGCAGAGTAACTGTGGTGCAAAATTTCGGCGATGTTTCAAAAGCCATTAACAGAAGCACAGACATTCTTGGAAAATACTTTCTCGGAGTCATGGGCACAGCAGGCGAGTATGATGCTACTCGGCTCACGCTCAAAGGCCAGTTTCGGCCTGCTCAGCTGCAGGACAAGTTCGAAGCATTCATCAAATCCTATGTGATATGCCCAGAGTGCAAGAGACCTGATACCAATATAATTCATGAAAAACGCATGACCTTTCTCAAATGCGAGGCCTGCGGTGCGCGTCACTCTGTTGGAACAATCAAACAGAAAAGCGTTCCAACGACTGAGAAGCCTGATCTAAGTATTGGCGATGAAATCACTGTGCAGATAACGCGGACAGGGAAGAAGGGTGACGGCATGGCCAGACACGGGAAATACCTTGTTTTCGTGAACAACTCGCGGGAAGGGCAGACTGTGAAGACAAAGATTACAGGCATCAACAAAAACATGGCCTTTGGCGATATTGTTCAAACTTTATGATTGGGATTCACAGCGGGCGGGGGGCGATTCTAGCCGTTGACGTTGGAACAGGCACACAGGACATCCTGCTCTATGACCCGGCGCGTGTTGCTGAAAACAATCTGAAGCTTGTGCTACCCTCTCAGACACAGATACTTGCCAGGCAAATTTCAAAGATCGACTGTGATCTATTAATTACTGGCACAACGATGGGCGGCGGCCCGGTGTCAATGGCTATTCGCAGGCATTTGAAGAAAGGTTTTCGAGTAGTTATGACAGAGGCTGCGGCGAAGACTGTTCGAGACGATCTCAGCCAGGTTCGCGAGGAAGGGGTTGAAATCGTAACAGATTCGGAGGCAGCAAATCTGGATATGGCGTCCATTGAAGCTATGGACGTGGATCTGGAGATGCTTTTTGGAGTTATATCCAGTGCTGGTGAGGAGATGCCTGAAACGATCGGCGTTGCAGTTCAGGACCACGGTTTTGAGCGGGATAAATCTGATCGCAAGTTTCGTTTTGAAAAGATCGCTGAGATGCTTGACTCAGGCGCAACTCTCTCAGACTTTTTGTTTGAAAAACCACCCGCTTATTATACGCGGATGAACTCTGTTTTTCAGCATGTTCAAAAGTCGTTTTCAGGCGAGGTCTTTGTAATTGACTCTAAGTTTGCGGCAATCTCCGGCGCGCTCCACGATACACCTGCACGGCCCTGCCTCTGCGTTGACGTGGGTAATGGTCACACAATGGCTGCTGTTGTCGGCAATGGCGGGCGGCTTGACTCTGTTTTTGAACATCACACTCATTCGCTAACCATGGAGAAGCTAACTAAGTATCTTGTGCGCCTTGCCAATGGAAATGTGACAAATGAAGAAGTCTATTCTGATCACGGCCACGGCTGCCACATAAAAAATGCGCCTGGAATAGGTGGTATAGAAAAAATCCTTGTGACCGGGCCGAATCGAAGACTGCTTGAGGGGTGCGGTCTGTCGATTGAGTTTGCCCGTCCCTTCGGCGATGTGATGATGACTGGAACCGTGGGGATAATCGACTTGATTAATAATTATTCGCAGTCCAGTTAGAAAATTGGATTAATTCCCTTGTAAGAGCCGTTTTGCAAATTCAACTGGCAGCTTGTGTCTTCGAATCTCTTTTACAACACTATCAATATCGTAGGATGCGCGCTTTATCACTGCTTCATTATCTTTAGTGTCGAGTATGGCATAAGATGCCCTTGGATCCCTGTCTCGCGGCTGGCCTACAGACCCAGGGTTGAAAATGATTTTACCGCCAATTTTTCGTATAAATGACAGGTGGGTGTGGCCTAAAATCAGGGTGCTGGCAGTTCCAAGAAAAGAGCTTAAAATCTCGTCAGAAACGTTTTGGAAAATATAGTCGAATAGCGGGTCGCGGGGGCTGCCGTGAAAAGCGGTGAAGCGCGTGCCCACATAGCTTTTCGGAAGATTTGCGAGGAATTTTAAATTGTCCTCTGACAAGACTTTAGCCGTCCAAATCGCTGCTTTTTTCGCTGAATCGTTGAGCCGTGTGAAATCACCCGTTGCAACAGCATAATCATGATTCCCCATAATACATTTAATCCCCAGGTTTCGAATAAGTTCAACTGTTTCATTTGGAAAAGCAGTGTAGCCTACAAGATCACCGCAGCAGAAAACCTCTAAACCCTGTGTTTCAGCTAAAACCGCCTCCAAAGCAGGCAGATTTGCGTGGACATCAGCAATAATTGTAATCTCCATTGCAGGTAAATAATCATGCAAAGATTTTATAACTTTCCTGTAAAATATCAGTTTCAATGAAAGATTTACTTCTCAGCCCAGATGAACTTGATTTGATCAGAAAAAAAATTGTCAGATCAATCGCGGATTTTGTGCAGGACACAGGTGCAAAAGGCGCGGTTTTCGGGCTCAGCGGAGGGGTAGACTCAGCGCTTGTAGGCGTGCTTGCAAAAGAAGCTCTCAAAAACCGTGTCGAGGCCCTTGTCATGCCAGACTCAAACGTGTCAAAAACCGAGGACCTTGAGCACGCAGCACTTTTATCTGAACGCTTTGAAATAGCGAGTCGAGTGATTGATTTGAAAGAAACCGTTGAATCCGTAAATAAAGCCCTGCCCGAAATGACTCTTGACAAAGGGGACGAAGGATTTCATGCCAGAGCTAATATCGCGCCTCGGCTTAGAATGCTCTTTAACTACGCGGCGGCAAACTTGAATAACTACGTGGTTCTTGGCACTGGAAATCGGACTGAACTGCTTCTAGGTTATTTCACTAAAAACGGCGATGGCGGCGTGGACTTTCTGCCCATCGGCAGCCTCTATAAAACACATGTGCGCCAGCTCGCAAAACATATGAAGATACCCAGCGAAATCATTGACAAACCACCTAGCGCAGGGCTTTGGCACGGTCAAACCGATGAAGCTGAACTTGGTGAAACCTATGAAATCCTGGACCAGATATTATTTTACATCTATGATAAGAAGATTTCAGCAAACGAGACTGCAGAGATTTTGTGCATTGAAACAGAGCGGGTTGAACGAATAATTGCGATGTCAGTTAGACATAGCCATAAACGAGAAGTGCCAACGATCGTGAAACTTCCAGAGTAGTCATGGCTCTATTTCATGCTAGTTTCTTCATTTCCTTTTCTGCAGCCTCTTTCAGATCAGATCGAAGGTTTGGCTGGGCAGAAAGTACGCGACTCCAGCTCGGAATTTCTGCGCCAAATGGACTTTCAAGATATTCCTTCCCCGCACCCAAAATGAGTTCACTGAACACGCCCAGCACATTTTCCTCCTCATGTCGATCATAGACAAGACCGTTGAAATATGAGTCGCCGCCGTAGCTATGAATATAATCCTCTCCCAGCCGCCTGTAAAGGACCTGCAGGCTCTGAAGAAAAGACACTGACAAGTCTATACCCTCCATTTCCACAATGTTTCGCAGCATTGATTTTTCAATGTCGCCTGCCATCTTCACAAGCCCGGTCTCGCTACTACCAATCGTCTGGTGTTTATGGTCGTGAAAACCAAGGTCTGTCTGGCACACCCTTTTCAGGCTTGCGCTTCGAAAGACCTCTGAGAGAATCCCCATCTCAACCCCCCAGTCACCAGGCACACGGATGTTAAGCGCAAGATCCGATGTGAGGGCGAACTCGCCTGAAAGCGCGTATTTATAGGATGCCAGATACTCGAGGAAGGGTGAGCGCCTGCCGATCTTACGCCTCAGCGATTCGATGAGAGGGGTTACAAAAAGTCTGAAAACACGGCCATACATCTTCATCTCTTTTAACCCAATTCGGGTGTAAAAGGCCTTGTTGAAGAAAAAGTCCAGTTTAGGTGATGCAACTGGAAAGAGAAGCCTCGTGGGAACAGCTTCTGTAAATGTCACAACATCTGCATCAATGAGTGATAGCGCGTAGGAGTCAAGGCTTCCAACGCCGAGTGCAATCCACATATCCCGGCCCTTGCCAGATAGATCAGATACATTTATGTTCTCTTTTTTCAGTCCTTCCAATATCTCTTTAACCCCTGGGCTGTCGTTCCAGATGATGAGATGAGGGATTTTGAGTTTTTCATAGAATTTCACGGTCTTTTTGTATTCATCCAGGGTTTCGGCCTTGAGAGAAACAATGACATTTTCAAGATAGCGGCATTTATTCAGGTTTTCAAGAATATTAAGGAGCGCCGGCTGCTGGATTTCAGAATAAAGCATTGGTATTATGACTGTGCAGGGCCTGTTTGATGAGGCGAGCTCTTCCTTCTGCCACACTGAGTCCTGGCCAAAATCATGATGCGTTGTGATAAGGCCGTTTTGTGAAAAATCCATTTTACCTACTTATTTTCTCATCACAGACATGTTAAGTTTTTCGGTGCCCATGAAAAGTATGCCTCTATCAGAAAAGAGCTTCATCCTGCACATAGTTTCTGCCAGTTCGAAGCGCAATCTCAGCTCTTACAAGCTCAAGCCCCAGATAATATGCGTGGCTCATTTCTGAGACCAAGCCAAGCCTGAGAATAGTTTCACAGATGTCTCTTGCAAACGCACCTTCAACCGCCACATCTGCGTTACCAGACTTAGCGTGCACTGCAACGATTTTATCCACTTTCAAATGTATCGTGAACTCACCCAGCGAATCAGGCTTTTTCACGCCGGATTCTGCTTTCACAAGCTTCAACACCGATGGAAGAGGAGGTGAAACAACTCGGCTCTTTTGCTTCAGCCTGAGAAGACTAATTCCAAGGTCTTTAGGCGTCGTACTGTGATTTCTCGCAAGAAACATCATGTTTGACGCAGCCTTCAACTCCGCCACAGCGCCGCGCGTCTTCGGGCTGGCCTCAGTTGTGAAAAGCAGGCTCACACCACACTCCATCGCAACACCGGCGAGAAAAGCGTTAATCCCAATCGAGTCCGCGTCTGTAAGCTCAGTCACATTTCCAACACCCATTAAAAGCGGTGTTTTCGTGTCTTTCCCAAGCTCGCGGTAGCATGCAATCGAGTCTGTTACTCCGTATCCAATCGGCTCTAAAATCGGGTCTGCAATAATGTTTGTAAATCCGTTTTCTCTGGCAAGCATGAGGTTTTCATCAAGCGCTTGAAGCTTATCACCGGGCCCACTATATTTTCCCCTGCCTGGAACAATCACAACCGGAATTTCAGTTGGCTGAACCTTCTCAATAAGCTCTTTATCCAGGCTCATGACCATGTCTGCGCCTAACTCGATAGCGGCTGTGATATTTTCAGCATCCATTGTGTCAACGCTGAGCGGGACGTTTAACCCTCGCAGGAGGCTCAAAAGTTCCGCAGTTCGAGAGGGTGCTTTATGCGAGATTCCGATGTCAATTATATCCGCGCCCTGCCTGATATAATATCTAGCCCTTTCAATCACATCACGGTCACTCATTGTGTCGGCATCCACGATTTCAGCGACAACACGCATAGGAAAATCAGGTCCAACCGCAAGGTCTCCTATCAGAAAATTCCCTGGCTTTTTGAGCAGCATTCTTCGAATCTGCGTTGAATCAACGTGTTTAATCTCCTCTTGCGCCCGGACGTGCATTTCAGATTTTAGCAGCTCGCAGGCTGGAACTGTTTTTGAAAGAACCAGCCGCTCAATATTTTCCAGCACAAATCCAAGGTTTGACAGGTCTTTTGGCCCAAGCACAGCCTTGATTCCAAGAGACTTTTCAACCGCGTTGAGATCCAGTGTTGAGTAGCCGGGAAAGATTATGAGATCAAAGCCTTTCACGTCCTGCAGGTGGCTGGAGCGGATGAAACTTGCGATTTCCACTGGCGCGGTAAACACCGTGCATCCAAACTCCTCGGCAACCTCTTGAACACGGCTCTCCATCAGCCTCCCGGTTACAACAAGAACTTTCATAATATCACAAAGCTTTTTATCCAGCACATGTCAGTACCGTTCATGGTTAGCTCGAAACTGCGCTCCACTGCAGACCCATATATTACCCGCATCGTTGCTCCTATTGCGAAAGCCAATGTCAACCCCAGCTTTATCACACTCACAGGATTTGCGTTCAGCGTCATAGCGGCATTAATGTATGCTTCCGGCAATTTAATCTTTGCTCTCTTCACTCTTGCCTTGGGCTCGGTTCTCGACGCGGCAGATGGAGCGGTTGCACGGCTGTCAAATAAGGTGTCAGCTTTCGGCGGATTTCTTGACTCACTCACAGACCGTTATTCTGACGCGGCAATCCTTGCTGGAATCGCAGTCTACCTCCAAGGCCATTATCTACTGGTTATCACAGCACTCGTCGGAAGCCTGCTTGTAAGCTACACACGGGCGCGCTCGGAAATGGAGATTAAGGGAAAATGCAATGTTGGTTATGGCGAGCGAGCTGAGCGGCTGATATTAATCATGGCTGCTACAGGTGTTGAAATCGTAAATCCAGGTTTAAACGCGATTTACTGGGCGATTGTTGTGCTTGCAGGTCTCACGCACTTTACAGTAGCCCAGCGTATCTGGTATACTCATCAGGTGCTGGAAAAATAAAATAAGTTAAATGAAATAAATTCCTCTTCCTCTTCCGTGCCATGGGAAAAAAGCTAAAAGACTACTTATTTCGCTCTTTCTTCTTTGGCCTAAGAGTCTTTGAACCGCATTTACGACATGACTCAGCCTTCCACGGATTATTCGCGTTACATCGCCTGCAAATCTTCTTGTGAAAGAGCCGTGCCTCTGCCTCTGGAAATCGTGCCATATTTTATCATTGCCTCACAAATCAAAATATTCTTTTTGAACTGCTATTACTTCTTCTGAGCTTTGGCACTCACTGTAGTCATTTAAAAGGTTTTCGTTGAGCCGTGTGAACTGCCTGCCCCAATTAAACTTGTCTAAAACCAGATTGCTCTGCTCCCGATGACCGAGGATGTAGAGCGCGGCCGCCATTGCCTCAGCAGTTGTAAGCTTTGTGGGCTTACCATAATTCACAGGGTTTGCGGCAATGAGAACAGGCAGAATCCGCTCCACCGGCGCCTTAACCTTCGGTATAACTTCACGTGCATGCTCCCAACTACAGTCAAGCCCTGTAAGCCCCCGATACCTGGAGTCGGCCTTTGAAATCACCCGCTCTGCAAAGGGGCTGAGCACAATCGAGTTCTTGGGAATCTTCAAAGGCTTTGTAACTATCTTTGCGACTCCGAGCCTGCCGAGCTTCGCACCGGTGCAAACCTTCGGATTGCATTGTTTTGCGGTGTAGATATAGAGATTCATTGTCATGCAAATAACCCTCGTTTGAATTTAATATCTTTAACTTCAATTCCCCAGTTGGAAATGTTTCTTGTTTTTTTAAAACCATAGGTGCTGCCCCAAACATCTATAACAGTAACTCTTTGACCTACAAGTGCGTTATTCAGAGAGTTAAAAAAATCGTCTGTATTATTTATTCTGAAATATTGATAGTTTGTTACTTCTTCTTTCATTGTATATTCGTCCAGTATTATCCATTTGCTATTATATGTTTCAATAGTATGGATTTTGAGTCCTGCTCTTAGGCTTGTCTTTGCTATAGGAGAACCAGATGAAATGTTCACGATCTCAACGGATTGAATAGTGGGGTAATGATAAGCTCCCGTAAAAAAAAGGAGTGAAAGATTAATGAAGACGATAGCATTAAGAGGATTAAAAACTATCAGACCTAATAATATCAATTTAAATTTTCTTTTTGAACTGGAAATTTTCCATTTTCCCCGATAACTTCTTATTATTCCAAATATAGCACAAACGAACGGATAAATAAGGATTGATTGAACTAAAAAAATCCCTACTCCAATATACAAAGGGGGTACCCAAATAAAAAAGTAGGGTATAATTAGGCTAACAATTATCTTTTTCTTTTCCAGTTTCAGAAATTCTTTAAGTTCTGACTTCATAATTCTCCCGTTAACTGACAATATTTCAACCTCTCCGATTAAATCTTTTCCACAACTCTTATATACTGCTTTCTCAAAAATGAGTAGATACTTAAAAATGAGTCGATATTATTGTCGATTGAACCTAAAGGCTGAAAAAATGGATATGCAGACACTACTAAAGATTGCTGCGCGAGGCGGGCTGAAGCAAGACGTTGAAATATCATCATCACAGCTCGCAGCAGACATGAAAATATCACAGCAAACCGCGGCGCGCAGGCTGAAATCGCTGGAAGACGAAGGATTCATCACGCGCGACGTGCTCTCCAAAGGCCAGACAATACGCATAACCTCACTTGGTAGAGAGCGACTCGGCGGGATGTATCGCGAGCTATCAACCGTCTTCGGTTCAGACGATGCAACCCTTGCAATCTGTGGAACAGTTACAACCGGCATGGGCGAAGGCGAATACTACATGAGCATGACAGGCTACAAAGACCAGTTCCAAGACAGATTAGGATTCGCGCCTTTCCCTGGCACATTAAACCTCAAACTCAAGGGAGCTGAAGACCTGTCAGCACGCCAGAGCCTCAGCGGCCTGCCCGGCATACACATCGAAGGATTTAAAGAGGAAAATCGAACCTTTGGCTCTGTCAAATGCTTCGGCGCGGACATCGAAGGAATAAGCGGAGCTGTGGTCATGCCCAAGCGCACCCACCACGCCCCGGACACGCTTGAAGTGATTAGTGACGCAATGATTCGCGGCCAGCTGAAGATTAAAGACGGCGACAAAGTTTGTGTGAGAATAAGGATTGGATAGACATGAAAAGACTTGAAAAAGCGATTAAAGAGCTGCAGAGCGGAAGGCCTATATTGGTCTACGACTCAGACGGCCGCGAAGAAGAAACTGACATAGTTATAGCTGCCGAGCATGCAACACCCGAGTATGTGCGAATGCTTCGGCGTGACGGCGGCGGACTCCTGTGCCTGGCGTTGCACCCAGATATTGCCGAGCCATTGGGCCTGCCATTTCTCACTGACGTGTGGAAAGAAGCATCAGCCAAATACCCAGTCTTCACCGCGCTTTGGCCAGATGACATCCCATATGACACGAAATCCTCATTTTCAATTACAATCAACCATCGCAAAACATTCACCGGCATCAGCGATTTCGACCGGGTGATGACGATAACCGAGCTTGCGGGGCTAGGGAGAAAAGCGCTTAACGGAGGGCTTTCCCCCGGCGAATTCGGGTCCCAGTTTCGCTCACCCGGCCACATCATTCTGCTCAGAGCGGCTGAAGGACTTTTGGAAAAGAGAAAAGGTCATACAGAGCTTTCAGTGAGTCTGATGGAGATGGCGGGTCTAACGCCGATGGCTGCGATCTGCGAGATGCTCGGCGAAAACCACAAATCACTTGATTTTGCAGCCGCTAAAGAATATGCAAAGAAACACGGGCTTATGTTTATCGAAGGCCGTGAGACCATTGAATGGTTTCTTGAAAATAAGGATTCAGTCTCAGCCGGTACAGATTAAAACAGCCGGTGACCCAGATTAATTCCCAAGTGTTTCAGAAATCTTTTGAATACTTTTCAGCGCAGGTGAGTCGGCATAAGTGTAAAGTGGCTTTCGGCCCATATCAGCATCGATAACCACAGGGTCAAAGGGAATTGAGCCCAAATATTCATAGTCCAGCGAGGTTTTGATGAAATCTTCCTGCCCTTGATTTGAAATCTTGTTTCCAACAGCCACTACACGGCGGATGCCGATTTCCTTTGAAAGTGTGTGCACACGCCGCGCTGTGTCAACCGCTTTTTCGCTGGGCTCGCAGACCACAATCATAAGATCAAACTTGGCGGCGATGTTTCGGCCAAGATGTTCAATTCCGGCCTCAGTGTCAAGGATTAGGACCTCTTCTTTTTTCAAAACAAGGTGGCGGAGAAGTGCTTTGAGAAATGCGGATTCAGGGCAGATGCAGCCGGATCCGCCTTTTTCAACTGTGCCCATTACAAGCAGACTGAGACCATCTTTTTTTGAGGAAAAACGCTCTGGAATATCATCCACTTTGGGATTTAGCTTGAATGCGCCACCTTCGAGAACAGTGCGCTCAGAAATCATCTCTTTCAATTCTGAAATCGGAGTTGGGTTATCAAGTCCCAGCGCGCTGTGTAGGTTCATCGATGGATCAGAGTCTACGGCAAGCACCCTCTTGCCTTCACCTGCAAGAATCATTGCAAGTGTCCCTGAAAATGTGGTTTTGCCCACGCCACCTTTGCCTGAAACAGCGATTTTCACAGTAAAACCCCGGTCAATAAAACACATCCAAAAGTTTTCATAACATGTTCTTGCGCTGAATAACTTTATAATCTTTGCTTGATAAGTCTCTTTTCGGTGACGTGGTGATGGATTATTCTGTGCTTGCAGAGGTTTATGAAAGGCTTATCTCGACTCCGGCAAAGCTTGAGAAAACCGCGATACTCGCTGATTTATTCAGCAGCACGCCGCCCAGTCTTCTCAGTGTACTGCCGCATCTGATCTCTGGCGACATATTCTCAGAAGGGGATCGGGAGCTTGGAGTTGGGCCTGGGCTGCTCTATAATGCGATCGCCTTTGTATCTGGCGTTCGCAAAAAAGAGCTTGAAAACTCGATTCGCGTCCACGGCGACACAGGACTTGCAGTCCGAGAGATTTTCGATCGCAAGCCACAGACCACGCTTTATTCGCAGAAGCTCACAGTTGAAGTAGTGTATGAAAGCTTTACAAAAATAGCCGCTGCATCCGGGAAGGGTGCACAGGATAAAAAGACAAAGTATCTCTCTGATCTCCTGTCAAACGCAACTCCTGTTAAAGCC
>Ga0255052_10001565_pt1 | contig 17110 bp, 20 predicted proteins | sample JV7_2_21_MG_FD_188632 | JGI IMG/M metagenome (GOLD analysis project Ga0255052, IMG submission 188632) | Seawater microbial communities from Jervis Inlet, British Columbia, Canada - JV7_2_21 | ecosystem: Environmental > Aquatic > Marine > Inlet | place: Canada: British Columbia | collected...
CTGGACAAAAATGGACAAAACATTTTTCGTTCTGACCAGGCCGCCGTAAAAAAGTGACAGGCCCGGTATGGTCATAAACAGAACCAGCGCGGTTGCCACAATCATCCATGCTGTATCCCCGCTACTTATTGAAGCCGTTTCCTCTGCAAAGGCAGCAACCGGCATCATTAATAAAATAAATAGAAGTGTTGGTATATACTTTTTAAAATTCATCTTTTAAATCACCCTCCTTTTTTAGTTTTATTAATTTTATTCACTGATAGAACATGTTTAGTTATTGCTATCTGTTACTTGCGACTTACTGCTTTCATCATCTCATTTCTCAATTTTAATCGCGTATTTCTTAATCTTGTAACCGATCATGCGCTCGGTTATTCCAAGTTTTCTTGCCACCCTTGCCTGAACCCAGTTGTATTCTTTGCGGGCTTTCAGGATTTTTGCTTTCTCCAGGCTTTCTATTCTGTCTCTCAATGTGGTCGACATATTCACCTCACATCCGCAGAAAACGTGCCAGCCCAGAACTTGTTGAAAATAAAAGAAACATATTTCAGGAATACGACAATTAGGTAGTTTGAAACAATAATGTCAGTCAATTTTGTCCGATATAATGGGTGCTACTTTTTTGTAATATAATCTTGTCAGAGGAATTCCATTTCTCTCAAGAGGTATTCCGGCTACAGAAATACAAGAAGAGAAATTGAATTGTTTAGATTTCAACCATAATTGTTATGTGTTCATTCTTATCAGAAGTGCACTTTCTGGTAGGAAATCTCGTATTTGTATGGTACTGTCTAAATTGAAATTCTTAGGCGTTGTTGTTCAAAAGGGAGGGCTATAAATGAACTATCCCGCAGCAAGCTACTGGGTAATTCATTCTTTTCTGTCAGGGAGAACATATTTATATCCAATCCAGACAGCAAGGGAAAATAACAGCACTCCGGCAATAATGCTGATCATGTAACTTGTATCTTTTGGTGAATCCTCCATTGCATGACGCATATAAAATTCCGCATCCGCAAACAGCTCTACCTCTGTATAATCATAAAGATTTGCCTCTATGCCCCTTTCCTGAATTACATGATTAACAGACTTCATGTAGGGCAGTTCCAAAATCCATGGGGCGATAACAGATACAAATACAAATATGAGAAGAATTCCGAATAAGAGGGATGCCCACCGGTGCAGCCCCCCCCTGCCACCGTCTCTTACGGGGGCAGGGGAAGTTAGAGTTGCATTCTTTCTTGTGCTGACTTTACAGTTTAAGTCTGTCATTACTATTTAACCAGCATCTGGAGTGCAGGGTCTATCTTGGGAAGAATCTCAGGGAATACTTTGTAGAACATGATATAAGCCATTACTAAGGTCAGTACCAGATTCAGTGACTGCCCGCATACATAAAGAATAAACGGCTTTCCGCCGTGCATATGCTCTTTAAGCTCGCGGAAGTTCGTTGCCAGGCCAATGCTCACAAAGGCCAGACAAAAGAACCATCCCCTGAAAATATCGCTCATTCCTTTAATGACCCCCTGCTTTATCACTGTATTGCTGATATCACCGCCAAAGGACGCATCTGCCAGAGAGAATATAATTGATGCAGCGATAAAACCGATGACGAACTTTGGAAAGCGGTACCAGATCTCAATTGAACTTACCTTCTGGTCAGGCTTGCATTCAACTTTTGCACACCAGTAAATGGCAACAAGAAAGGCAATCACCCCAATAAGGATATTCTGAATCATCTTGATAGTTGCTGCTACATACAATGCCGTGTCACCCAGAAATGCCCCTGCCGCTGCAACAGCGCCGGTCGCATCAATGGTCCCTCCCATCCATGCACCGCCTAAAACCTGGACCATATGTGGCGGGAAAAACCCCTTTATAACAACCGGCATGAATATCATCATGATAGATGTAAAGACCAGTGAGAGCCCGACTGCAAGTGTCAGCTCTTCCTTCTTTGCCCTGCATGCGGCCGCCGTGGCTATTGCAGCCGACACACCGCAGACCGACATGTCGGAACAGATGGTTGCATTCAGCTCCTTGGAAGCTATCTTGAGAATTTTTTGTCCAAACCAGAAAGTAGTAAGCCAGACAGTTGGAGTGACTACCCATGCTACAAAGATTCCGGGCTGTCCGATCGCCACAAGTTTTCCAAATAAAATCTTCGCGCCCAGTAATACCAGTCCTGTCTTGATAAAGTATTCAGTCAGGACAGCGGGTTTTACCCAGTTCGGTGTTCCAACGGTATTACTGATTAACATCCCGATTATAATGGCCCAGGCAGCATACCCTATTCCCAACCCCTTAATAGTTGTCTGGTTTGCCATCGTGAAGGCAAGGCATGCTATTGCGAAAACAAAGAGGAATCCTATGAAGAACTTGCTAAAAGATTGCCCCATTGCCGCCACACCTATACCAAAAAAGACGGCCATCCCGATCATTAGCATTATTAACTGAAAGATTTTGTTGTGGGCTTTACTTGCCGGGAGACCTTTCTTCTTTAACCCGCCTGCAACCTGCTTTTTGTCCCGCCAGTCCTTTATTGTTGTTATGGCTGCATTGTTCAGACCGCTGTCCTGATACCCTGCTGCCTTTGCAGTTGCGTCTGCTACTTTCGCATTCTTATGAGCGCTCTTTTCCGCTTCCTTTGCATCATTATATTTATTAATTAAACCCGATTCTTTCTTTACAGCCGACGCCTGGTCCTTGGACATGAAAAAAGCGTTCAAGGGATTACTCGTCCACGTACCCGGCTTTGAGGTCCATTTCTTAATCGTGCTCCCAATGGTTGAACTTTTCGCCTGAAATTTCTTTTTCTTGTCTTTTGCTGTATAAAATGCAACTGTTGGAAAAGGGTTTTTCTTCTCAGCTGCTATAATCCTGTTCTGCTCCTCAATACCAGTGCCTGGATGTGCTGTCTTGATTTCCTTGGTCTTTTTGTCCTTAAAATCATAAGAGCTTCCCATAGGGAAATAAATAAGCGCTCCTACTATAAGGATAGCAAAGCCAAGCCAGACTGCCCAGTAATCCTCCTTCTTCCATAAATCCGAAATCTTACCCTCACCACGGTCAATGACGACATTTTTCCCCGTTTCACCCGGAGATTGGTCAACTGGCATAATCACCTCCTTTTAAAGTGTTAAGTCTCCCCAGTTTATACATCGTCGTATGTGGATAGCATCACCTCCCTTTCTTGTTCATAATTAAGTATGAATAAGCCATAAATAACTTTTTCATATTGTGACAATTGCGATGAATTGTCAAGAAAAAAATATTTCATGAAGGTATGTGAGATTATGGTTAGTAATCTAGCAAAATTGATGCCAAATTATAGATGAAGGGGCATTTAGAAAGGCAGCCAACTGCTTCCTGAATCCACTGGATAACCGGTTTTTTCCCACGCACTGAGTCCTTTTTCCATCAGAACAGCGTTTTTATATCCGAGTTCATTCAGTCTTTTTGTCGCCAACGGCGATCTGTTTTCAAATATTCAGTAGACAACGATCTTCGCGTTTTTGTCAGGGATCTTGTCTGCCACCATAAATTCGAGCAACCCCCGTGAGATGTGTATTGCTTCCGGAATATGTCCTTTTTCGTATTCTTCCTTGTCTCTGACATCAAGGATAATTACATTTTCTTCGGCATCTATCATTTTCTTTACATCATGAATAGATACTGATGAAACCTGATTCCTGGCTTTGGCCACGAGCTGTTCAGGAGTTTTGTCGGCAGCCAGGACACTATGCGTGTATAAAATCGAAAAAGAAATTATAACGAATACAACAATGAATTTATTTTTCATATGCATTCACCTCCCATAGATCCAGATTCTGGTGATGAGGGCTATAGAACTGATGTTCTTAGCCTATGGATTCTTCTGTGCTCAACGGTTTATGTTTTCTCGCATTATATAAAGCAAGCAGCTTTTTTGTTGCAATCGGAAATAATCCGAGAAGTGCGAATGACAGAATCAGTCCAGGTGAAAATATTCCCGACAGGGACTCTATTTTCCCGAGTTCCTTGCCTGCATTTACAAATACAATTGTACCCGGTAGCATACCGACCTGAGAAACCCAGTAATATCTTCGAAGAGGCATTTTTGTCAGACCCATTATCAGATTTATCAACCAGAATGGAAAAACAGGAATCAAGCGGAGGGTGAATAGATAAAATGCGCCTTCTCTTTGGATGCCTTCATTGACAGTCTTCAGCTTGTGCCCGAATTTAGTTTGTATCCAGTCCCTGAGCATAAATCTTGAAACAAAGCAGGCGATGGTTGCGCCAACAGTGCTTGCAAATGATACTGCTATTGCTCCTGTTAACAGGCCAAATAATGCACCTGCAGCAAGACCCATGACAGCGCCTCCCGGAAGTGACAGGGAAGTTACGACTATATACATCAACATGAAACCGGCAATTACAGCTGCACGGTTTTCTGCATATAATGTTTCAAATTTAACCTGCGAAGCTTTTATATAAGATAGTGACAGGTAATCTTCAACATTTAATACCTTGAATAATGCGACCAGAACAACTATAGCCAGTACGGCAATGATTTTTTTCTTCATCAAAATAAACCGAACTTTTTTAGTCTGAAGGGCAGGTCTAGTATTGTCATATCGCTTATATTTTTTTCGAGCAGATCAAACCCGGCTTCAATAATGTCTCTCTGGGTTTTTTTATCGCCCGGGTTTCCGAGCGGTTTTCCGGGAGAGAATTTCATCGACAATACCCTTGGCGGCCTTGTTAACTCTATAAGTTCCTTCCTGAAAGTTGTGCATACTGTTGCGATTCCTGATTCCTCAATCCCCCTTGCTATCAGTCCGACCGACTGATTACATATAACTCAGGTGGGAGTTAAGAATGCTATATCCACTCCCAATTCTTTCAGTCGCTTTCCGGCTTTTCTTGAATTATCCAGTAGAGGTCCTGTAACGAAAATATGCCCCATGAAACTGTAATGCTCCTCTGAGAGAGATTTAATTTTTCCTTCATTAACATATTCCTTCATCCTGTCCAGTGGAAACACGCAGTTAAGATCAGCGTTTATAAATTTATGGTCATATGATTCATGCGTTATGGTTATATCCTCAGGACGGACTGCTCCGGGCAGAATCCTGAAAGAGCAGTCTCCTTCAAGGTATTTGGTATCAAACGGCAAGTCGCTTTTTAAATGGAGTCCACCGGTAGTCAAGAGTGCAAGTTTGCATTCATTTAAAGGTTTATTCAGATTTGCAATTGGTGTATCTTTAAAGACTGTGTAGTCGAACGCTGGGTATTTTTGTTGTATTAACTTCTTTGTTACCGCAAGAGACTTGAGCATAATAACTCCTTTCCAAAGACCGTATGATCAATTGGAGGCTTAATATATTATCTATTACGACCCCAGGCTGTTAGAGGTGCGAGACCGATTTTTGTTTTACTGAATATTATACGGGCAACTAAATAACAAAGAATAAATGTCGTGAAATATCCGAATATGTATTCTGACCACGGCACCGAAACGATCTGACTGAAATCAACTCTGTCAAAATGATGCTGCATCCAGCCAAGTGAGATAAATACAGGCCAGAGTGAAGAGGCGGCAAGTGCGATATGAGAGAAGAAGTTTTTGCCGTATGCATCATTAGCGATACTGTTGCATGCTCTGTAAGCGTTTTTGTCACCGGCTTTAAGCGCCTTGATCGAAAGCTCCTGATAATGCCCCATTTCTTTATTATCAAAGGTGATTTTGTTTTTATTAAATTGCAAGGCCAAAAAGAGCGAACATTTACCTGCTATCACACAGGCGATCGACAGTACAAATGTTCCCAGATAATATCCGGGTAACGAACTGTCAGGGAACCTGAAGAAAGGCATCAGGAAGCTATCCATAACTGCATAATAATAATCAAAAATAATCATTGTGATAAATGTTGCAAGCTTTGCATGATTCTTATTAGTATTCTATCTTTAAAATGGTGGTACTATGCTGTGCCCCAGAAAACCCTTTGATGTATAACGTATGCCTACATAGATGGCTAAAACAACAAACAGCCTTTTCAGCCAGATATCCGGGATGTATTTAGAAGTCCTTGGGCCGATCATTGAACCAATAAAAATTCCGAATAACTCCATCCCTATAAGGGGCCAGTAAACGACCACTCCTTTAATTGCCATATAAGAAAAAATACTTACTACCATTCCGACAAGTACGGTAAGAGCAGATGTCCCTGCAACAAGAAACATCGGCAATCCGGCTATGCTTGTCAGGAAAGGAACGAACAGGAAGCCTCCGCCTATTCCGAGAAACGAAGCCAGTGCTGCTATAAAAAAACCGCCTATTACCGGTATGAGCGGATTGAAACTGAATTCTACCTTATAAAATGTAAACACTACCTTTGATATACTCCATGATGTAATCTTAACTCCGTGGTGTGATTTATCAGTAGCAGCATCATTTTTTAATTGTATATGTGCTTCTTCAAATGCTTTTGCAGCTGCCTTGGCGCTTTTCTTTTTCGACTGTCCCCGGGAGGTGGTTTCGTAAAAGAGAAAGCCCCCTATGACAAATACGCACAAGCCAAAATAGCCGATATAAGAACTGAGTTTAATCTTGCCGGCAGTGATAATCGGAACTATAATGCTGCCGGTTACCGAGCCTGCTGCAAGGGCAATCCCGAGCGGTAGTACAAGCCTTCCCATTTTGTAATAATTAATCGAAGAGATAAATGCGCTGAGGCTCACCATCCACTGGTTGGAGACTCGTATACTGTCTGTCAGGAGTTTATTTAGTTCAGGACCCGAATTTTTGAAACTCTTGGCGTAATCTCCAAGACCGAAAATAGTAATGTGGCCGACACCTGCCATAATACCTCCAAATGCACCAACAGTTGAAAATATCCATCCAACCCATATAGCCCATAAAAATGCCCATAATAGATTTACTTCAGGTGCACCCGGAATACCGAGAAATCCTGGCTTAGCGCCGGGGCTTATCATACCCTTTTCAGCACCCTGAGGAGTTTTGGCTATTGCATCAGCCAGTTTCTCTGCAAACGATGGGACAGCCCAAACAGTCAGAGATAACAGAAGGACAAACAAGACAACTAAAACCGCATTAATTTTATTGCTTTTCCTCATACAGTATTCTCAAGCCTTGCCTTTTAGTATTCTGTTCCAGTACATCCAGGGCATTCCGTATCGAATCAAAAGCCACATGCTGTATCGTTCTTTTGTCTGGTCAAAGGGGAATGTAGGCATCAGCTTATTATCGTGGTCGAATTCCGCCAGCAGCAATTTCCCGTATCCGGTGGTAATCGGACAGACAGTATATCCGTCATATTGTGATAGTCCGGTAGAAGATGTTTGTTTTATGGCGGCAAGAAGATTGTTTACTAAAACCGGGGCCTGCCTCCTGACGGCCCCTCCTGTTTTCGTGTCCCCGGTATTTGCAATATCACCAAGGCTGAAGACGTTTTTGTATTTATTATGCTGAAGGGTACCTTTGTTGACGTCTACCCATCCCTGAGGGTCGCCTTCGGTAGCCAGGGGACTCTTCTTGATGAAATCAGGCGCAGACTGCAGAGGAGCAACATGCAGCATATCATACTGCACATTAACCTGTTCTTTTCCATCTCCCTTTGGTACTTCCAGAACCGCTTCCTTCGATTCCCCTCTGACTTCTATAAGGCTGGATTGAAAGACAAGATTAATACCGTAACGTCTGGCAATTTCCATCAGGGCCTGGTTTACTTCCTTTACACGCAAAAGCCCAGGCTTCCCGGTATAGAACGAAATTTCTGATTGGTTTAGAATGCCTCTTTTCCGAAAGTTATCAGCAGCCAGATACATAATTTTTTGGGGTGCAGCACCGCATTTAATGAGAGAGCTTGGCTGAGTAAATAATGCCTTCCCGCCCTTGAAGTTCTTTATACATTCATAGGTGTAAGGTGCGATATCAAAACTGTAATTCGAACACACTCCATTTTTACCCAATGTTTCGGACAGTCCCTTTGTTGAGGCCCAGTCCAACTGTATCCCACAACAGACAACCATAAAATCATATGTAATACGCTGTCCTGATTTTGTTATGAGAAGATTGTTTTCAGGTTCAATCTTGTCTGCACTGTCCTTAATCCATTTCACGTTTGAAGGGATATAATCAGCCTCATTCCGAACGGTATTATTAATGTCGTACACACCGCCACCGACAAGGGTCCAGCCGGGTTGATAATAATGTTTATCAGATGGTTCAACAATGGCAACATCCAGTTTTGAATTTTTTTGCAATAACTGGGCTGCCACTGAAATGCCTGCGTTGCCACCACCGAGTATCAAGATTTGATGATCTGATTTCATTTGTCCCTCCCTGGGCAATACACCGGCTCCAGAATTAAACGGCGCATTTTATATATGATGCATTTTGAAAAATTAAATGTTAATTTCTGTCTCAAAAGATGCCAACAACCTTATCTGAAGTTGTCATTAAATCTACTAACTGTCCATAATCTATAAGCTTGCCGGAGAGGTCATTTTCATGTATTCCACGTAGCTTCATGTCATCACTGAGTGCATACATATTATTGTCAGTTGAATTTCGTGCCGCATAGACTGCATTCTGGAGAAGGCAGATATCGGCATTTACGTCATTTGCCATTCTGATAGCGGTTTTGAATTCCTGTGTATCCGGTGCGCTTGCAATTAGAAATAACACTGTTCCCTCATTATTAAAAAATCATTATTGACTGTGCGTGTTTTAATGCTTCGTTAAGTACGCTGCCATCATCTATCTTTACTTCTTCAATAAGATCATCTGCGTTAAGTCCAAATTCTTTTATAGAATGTTGACAGGCATAAATTTCCATTTCATCTGACATCAGTTCAATGCTCTCGCCAACCGCCAAAAAACCTGTATCACCTGCATCCTGATTCTTCAGGGCTGAGCAGACTCCGCCATCTATTAAATAAAGAATTGACTTATATTCAAATCCTGATGCGCCGCCTGCATGTCTTATGGCTTCAGCTGCATTGGATGTCCCATAGGGAGGTTTCCTTAAAATTACTAAAAGTTTGTCCATAGTAATAGCCCTTAATAACCAAGGTTAAGAAAGATGTCTGACTGTTTCATGAGTGAGAAAAGCCCCTTTAGTGTATCTTTCTCCAATGTTCCTTTTGCGGAGCCTGTATCAGCACCTTCTTCTAAACTGCACTGTCCATCTACACAACCGCCTTTTTCCGGACCTTCAATGTAATTTTCCTCCGCATTACAGCGAAAGTTTATACATCCGGTTCAAAGGCTTACTTTTAACCCTTTGCTCATAAGTGACTTGAAACCATCTCCAGCATTAGGCATGCCGCTTCCAACCTGTCCCTTTAGAAAACCATAAACACCATCTGTTGATGCAACGAGTCGTGTTTCCAATCCCTTCTCAAGCGCGGCTTCTGCGATCTTCATGCATGTGTAAGTATTTTCATAATTGTAGGGCGATGTGTTAAGAAACAATATCATTGATTTTGGCATTACTTCCTCCTTTCGCCGGGATACGTCCCCTTCTTAGTAACAGGGCAGCATTCAGGTCCGGGCAGTTCACCATGATAATCTTTCTTCAGAATTTCCAGAAGGTCAGGAATAAAAGGATCCTTTAAGAAATAGCATCTTAGCCTTCCATCGATAAAGTAATCTATCAGCCCTGAATGCTTCAATGCCGATAGATGTTGTGATATATTTGATTGTCGTATTCCGAGAAATTCTTCAAGGTCGCTGACGCATTTGACTCCTTTAGAAAGTTCATCCAGAATGGCGATTCGTACAGGATGCGAAACCAGTTTAAGTACGTTGATTTTTGATGTTAAAGTATTCATATATTCAGATGTTAGAATATATATTTATATTTGTCAATTGTTAAAATAGCAGGAATCAAAATTACTGAAGGTGAACAGTGGAAGCCATATCTCTTTACGAATTAAATCTACATATCAGGTCTGCTATTGACAGATCTTTTCCAGAGCCTCAACTGATAACTGCAGAAATAGCTTCATGTGATGTTAAGAAGCACTGTTATTTAACTCTGGTTGATAAGGAGGATGAAACAGTCAGGGCTGAGATCAGGGCTGTTATCTGGGCTAACAGGTATAAAGCGATATCAAAAATATTTGAAGAGGCAACGGGCACTCAAATTTCGAAAGGGATAAAGATACTGTTTGAAGCTGAGATCAGCTTCCATGAGAGATACGGCCTTAAACTGAATATACTCAACATAGACCCTTCTTACACAATTGGAGAAATGGCGGTTAAAAGAAAAGCGGTTCTGGAACGTCTTTCAAAAGAGGGGCTTATAAAAAAGAATAAAGAACTGGTCTTCCCCCTTGTTCCTCAGAGAATTGGCATTATTTCATCATCAACCGCTGCCGGATATGAAGATTTAATGACACATCTGGTTAACAATCCTTATGGCTATAAATTCAGATGCAGAGTGTATGAAGCTATAATGCAGGGCGACAATGCAGATGCTTCAATTGTAAACGCGTTAAATCAGTGCTCTTCAGATGCTTTGAACCTGGATATTGTTGTCATAGTAAGGGGAGGGGGCGGTCAGGTTGATCTTCATTGCTTTGATAGTTATGACATAGGAAAATCGATTGCCCTCCTGCCGCTTCCTGTTATTTCCGGTATCGGACACCAGAGAGACATTACTGTTGTTGACGAGGTATCAAGCAGAACAGCGAAAACCCCCACGGCCGTAGCTGACATGATTATTACGCATGTAAAGGATTTTGAAGATAGATTGGATGCGCTGAATTATTACATGGTTCATGGCACATATAAATTGTCAACTGAGATGGAGGGGGAATTGTCATCTTTAGTCAAGGCATTAGAAGTGGCAACAGGAAATGAGCTGTTAAACAATTTCCATAGTCTTAATCTGTATGTTAAGGGGATAAAGTATTCCTTAAAATTATTGCAAAATAAAAGACATCAGCTTAAAGCAGGAGAGAGCAATATTCATTTTCTCAACCCTCGAAATGTCCTTAAACGGGGTTATAGTATTACATATAATAATGGTACTGCTGTCAGGGCAATTTCTGATATAAAGCAAGGAGACAGTTTAAAGACAGTGCTCTATGATGGCGAGGTTACAAGCAGGGTTGAGGGTAAAAAGAAAATCAGGAGGAAAGCATGAAAGATAAACCGAAATATTCAGATGCTATTGAGGAGATTGAATCTATTGTTGAAGAAATCGAAGGTGAAACAGTGGATGTAGATGTATTGACCGAAAAGGTGAAAAGGGCGACGTACCTTATTAAATTGTGTAAAAGAAAATTAAGGGAAACAGATAAAGAAGTTAAAAACATTTTGAAGGAATTTGAGAGAGCAGAAGACAAGACCACGCTTGATTAAAAAAACAATGAAAAGTTATAGTATCAAGGTTTTAAATCAATAAATTATCATTATATGGAGGATAAATTATGTTTACCCCGTTAAATCAAAAAATTAACTCATTTGCTGGACGTATTTTAAAAATTTGTCTGCTAGCATCTATTTTCCTTACAGGGCTTGCAGATAAAGTATATGCAATGTCTCCACCTGCGGGAGGTGCCGATGGCCAGTCTCAGGGGCCTGCTGCGATGCTTACATCGTTTATGCCTTTGATTCTGATCTTTGTAATATTCTATTTTCTGCTTATAAGGCCGCAATCAAAAAAAGCAAAAGAACATAAGCAGATGCTGCAGGAAATTAAAAAAGGCGATAAGGTTATGACTACCGGCGGCATATACGGTCATGTAGAAGATATAGATGGTGATACGGTTACTCTTAAAATTGGCATAAACAGTGATGTAAAAGTAAAGATGAACCGGAATCATATTGCGAATCTAAGGAATTAGGAGCAAAGGTTTTAAGTGAAGAAGCAGTTTTTCTGGCGTATATCGCTAATAGCTACAGCTACAGTTTTATCATTAATTTTTTTCATTCCATCAACTCCGCTGCATTCATCCCTGCCTGAATGGCTGCAAAAATACGGCATGGTTCTTGGCCTTGATCTGCAGGGTGGAGTGCACCTTGTATATGAGGTGGATGGCGAAAAGGCGGTTGATGTTACCAGGGAGAGGATAGTCTCAAGTCTTAGAAATATTTTCAAGGAACAGAAGATTGAGGGTGTGTCAGCAGAAATTCAGAACGGGGACATAATTATATCGCCTGACAGTGATGATGTGATCAGTACTGTTGCGAATGAATTCCCTAATCTTGTTGAGCATTCCCGTGCTGACGGAAAGCTCATGTATGGAATAGATGAAAGTGAGGTTGACCGTATCAAGGACTTTGCCATAGGGCAGGCACTCGAGACTATCAGGAACAGGGTTGACCAGTTCGGTGTTTCTGAACCTACGATACACAGACAGGCAAAATATGAACTGGTAATACAGTTGCCGGGAGTGAAAGATGCTCAGAGAGCGATAGATTTAGTAGGTAAAACAGCGATCCTGGAATTCAAGCTGCTTGACGATGAATCGCCGGTTGCAGCTCAGCTTCCCGGTTCCATCCCATCGGACCAGGAGAACGAAATTATCAGTCAGTATGCTGATCAGATACCTGATGGTGATGAGATAATGTTTGGAAAAGTGCGTGATAAAGAAACCGGAATAGAAACAAAACTGGTATACCTTATTAAGAAACAGGGACTTATGACAGGGGAATTTCTCACCGAGGCCCGAGTTAATATTGATCAGAGATTTAACGAACCGTATGTGGGGATATCTTTCAATCCAGAAGGGGCAAAGCTTTTTGAACAGATCACTACTAATAATGTCAATAAACGGCTCGCAATCATTCTTGACAATAATGTATATTCTGCGCCGAATATTAGAGAGAGAATTGCCGGTGGCAATGCACAGATCACGGGCTCATTCACAATGCAGGAGGCCAGGGACCTCGCTATTATATTACGCTCAGGATCTCTTCCTGCTCCTCTTAAAATGCTTCAGAATGTGACAGTAGGGCCTTCGCTTGGAAGAGATTCGATCGATGCCGGAATAAGGGCCGGCCTTATAGGTGCTGTTTTCGTTATTGTCTTTATGGTTTTCTATTATAGAATGTCTGGCCTGATAGCGGATTTTGCACTCATGTTGAACATTATATATCTTATCGGTGTCCTGTCCGTATTCGGAGCAACATTGACACTTCCCGGTATAGCAGGGATTATTCTTGCTGTTGGCATGGCTGTCGACAGTAATGTGCTTATGTTCGAAAGGATACGTGAAGAAATCAGGATTGGAAAGACCCCAAGGGCTGCTATTGATTCTGGCTATGACAAGGCATTCTGGACCATATTTGATTCTCATGTAACGACGCTTATTACTGCGATAGTGCTGTTCCAGTTTGGAACCGGTCCGATAAAGGGCTTTGCTGTAACACTTGGGTGGGGTGTTTTTATTAATCTCTTCACAGCGCTTATCGGTACTAAAACAATTTTTGATTTCATAACGACCAAATGGGAAATAAAGCGGCTTAGTATATGATCGAGATTATAAAAAAGACAAAAATCGATTTTATGGGAAAGCGAAACATTGCTCTTGCCATATCCGGTATATTGATACTTATCGGTTTTGTGGCGATTATCCAGATTTCGAGAGGGACGGCAAATCTCGGTATTGACTTTGCCGGTGGAACTGCTGTGCAGATAAAATTTAACGAAACTATTCCACTCCAGGATGTTCGTGAAGTGCTGAAAGGCGGCGGTATCGTTGATTTTGACCTGCAGGATCTTCCGACCGAAAACAAAATCCTTATCCGTATCAAGAAGAAAGATGCGACACTTGGAGATCTTCCCAGGAAGATAATATCTGTTCTTTCGCAGGAGTTTTCTGAGAGCAATATTGTTGTTGATTCAACAACTGAGATCGGGCCAAAAGTAGGGGCGAGGCTCAGAAATGATGCTATGTGGGCGATCGTGGCGGCGATCATCGGAATTCTTATTTATATAACAATGCGGTTTCAGTTCAGATTTGGTATTGGCGCTACTATAGCGACTTTTCATGATGTCCTCGCTGTGCTCAGTGTGTTTTTTCTTATGGGAAAAGAAATAAACCTCATCCTTGTGAGCGCTCTTCTCATGATAGCCGGGTATTCCCTTACTGACACGGTTGTTGTATTTGACAGGATCAGGGAAAACCTGAAATTCAAGGGGAGAAAATCTACGATAGAAATTATCAATATGAGTCTCAATGAAGTTCTTTCCCGAACGATTATTACATCACTTACAACATTTTTTGCTGCTTTTGCTCTTTTTGTTCTGGGCGGCGAAGTGATTCATGATTTTGCATTTGCGATTATGCTTGGAATAGCTATTGGTACATATTCTTCGATGTTTGTCGCAAGTCCCATTGTCCTGCTGATTGGACGTGAAAAGACCCTCAGTAGAAAATAATCAGTCAATAACGATTAATCTTAACCATATCGTATGAACCGTAACTGGCTTGTTAGCAAAACTAATCCCGAGTTTCTTAAATATCTTTCGCAACAGACATCTATATCAAATGTACTTGCACAGGTGCTTGTGAACAGAGGGATGAATAATGCAGATTTAATAAAAGAATTTCTTGATCCCTCACTTTCTAAAATTCATGATCCTTTTCTGATGCCGGATATGTCGACGGCTGTTGAAAGGATAAAAATGGCGGTCGACAGGAATGAGACGGTATTTATCCATGGTGATTATGATGCGGACGGGACAACTGCCACTGCGTTACTGGTTTCTGTCTTTAAGAAAATGGGGCTGAAAACTTCTTATCATATCCCTAACAGGATGACCGAGGGATATGGTCTCAGCAATAAGGGAATAAAGAATGCAAAACAGTTCGGGGCAGGGCTTATCATTACAGTAGATTGCGGTATCAGTTCCGGGAAGGAAGTGTTGGCAGCCACTTCCATGGGTATGGATGTCATTATTACAGACCATCACGAACCACCTGAAAAGTTGCCGGATGCATGCGCGATTATAGATCCGCACAGAGCGGATTCACAATATCCTTTCAGACAGTTGGCTGGAGTTGGTGTTGCTTTCAAACTTGTCCAGGCGCTTATACAGAAAGAATATATTCAGGATATGTCATTGGAAGACTGCCTGGATCTGGTTGCACTGGGAACAGTAGCTGATTCTGTGCCTCTTGTGGATGAAAACAGGATATTTGTAACCCATGGTCTTAAGTCTATTACCAGCGAACCATGCAGAACAGGAATAAAGGCGATAAAGGAGGTGTCGGGCATGGGTAGTGACATGAAGCCTGGAACACTTTCATACACTCTTATCCCGAGAATCAATGCGGCGGGCAGGCTTGATGATGCAGGTGAGGTTGTTGAACTTTTTTTAACCGGAGACGAAGCAAAGGCAAAAGGAATAGCTTTACTTCTTGATGAGCATAACAGGAAAAGACAGAGGATTCAACGGAAAGTATTACAGTCAGCACTCGACATGATAAACCCGGACCAGATTGAGAGTGCTATCGTACTTTCATCCGCTGACTGGCATCCCGGGGTTATCGGTATTGTTGCTTCAAGACTTGTTGATATGTTCTACAGGCCGGTCTTTCTTTTTTCTATCAAGGATTCCGTTGCAAAGGGGTCTGCCAGAAGTATTCCTCCTCTGCACCTTTATGAAGCCATATCAGAATCCTCCGAACATCTTCTTAACTATGGAGGCCACCGGCAGGCGGCCGGTCTCAGACTGTTAGAAGAGAATTTACCTGCCTTTAAGCAGAAAATAAACGCTATCGTAAGTAAAAAGCTAAAACCGGAAGATATGATCCCTCTGCTGGAAATTGATGCGTCAGTCAAGTTTTCTGATATCAATTTTGACCTGATAAGAGAGTTGAGTCTTCTTGAACCGTATGGCGAATCAAATAAGCCCCCTGTGTTTGGCTCAAAAGACATACAAATTGTTAATCATCGTATTGTCGGCAACAATCATCTCAAAATGCAATTGAAACAGGAAAGTATTAATATGGATACGATCGGTTTCAATATGGGGAAGGAGTTAGGTTCAATTGAAGAATCCTCCACCATCGATATTGTATTCAAGCCCAGCATAAATGAGTGGAACGGCATGAAAAATCTGCAATGTAATTTAAAGGCTGTCCGGCCCTGCTCTTAAATAAACCACAAGATCCAATATTTTCTTAATCTGAACGTTGTATTAACAAATAATAAATAACGTATAATGAATTTTTGTATAATAAAAATATGGTCACACTAAGAGACATAAATACTGTTGATGCCTTGATAGACAGGGTTATCTCCTATAATCCCGAGGCGAATGCTGATCTGTTGCGCAGGGCGTATGCATATTCTAACGAAGTACATGATAAGCAGAAGAGAAAGGGGGGGAATCCGTATATTGAGCATCCCCTGTATGTTGCAGGAATTCTATGCGATATGCGTATGGATACTAATTCTATTGCTGCCGGTCTTTTGCATGACACTATTGAAGATACAGACACAACAATGGAAGATATCAGGGCTCTTTTTGGAGAGGACATAGCTTTTCTTGTTGAGAGCCTTACAAATCTGAGCAAAATGCAGTTCAGAACAAGTGCGGATGCTCAGGCAGAAAACTTCAGGAAGATGTTCCTTGCTATGGCAGAAGATATGAGGGTAATCCTGATTAAATTCGCTGACAGACTTCACAATATGCGCACACTGGAGCATCTGTCTCCAGTAAAAAGGGAGACCATAGCCCTTGAGACCGGAGAGATTTATGCGCCTCTGGCAAACAGGCTGGGTATTGGATGGCTGAAAGCGGAATTTGAAGACCTCAGTTTTAAATTTCTTATGCCGGACGTCTACAGTGATCTCGTAAACAAAGTTGCCAAGAAGAGAGAGGAACAGGAGGGATATTTATATGAAGTCATAAAGATCGTTGAGGCCCATTTGAAAGCAGCATCAATAGTGGCACGTGTTTCCGGCAGAGTAAAACATTTATATGGTATTTATCAGAAGATGCAGAAACAGAGAATCCCTTTTGAGCTTGTATATGATGTGATCGCATTAAGAATAATCGCTGATACACAGGCTAATTGCTATGCAACTTTAGGACTTATCCATTCTCTATGGACCCCTGTGCCCGGAAGGTTTAAG
>Ga0255052_10001566_pt1 | contig 17104 bp, 14 predicted proteins | sample JV7_2_21_MG_FD_188632 | JGI IMG/M metagenome (GOLD analysis project Ga0255052, IMG submission 188632) | Seawater microbial communities from Jervis Inlet, British Columbia, Canada - JV7_2_21 | ecosystem: Environmental > Aquatic > Marine > Inlet | place: Canada: British Columbia | collected...
GCCTGCGCCATGGGTAGGTGGGTACTGCAGCTACTGTGCCTGGGCCTCCTTCTCCAGGGCAGCGCTGTCGCTCAGGTGCTACCGACGACTTTGGAGTTTAGCTTCTCGAACCCCGGGGCCCGCAGCATGGGGCTTGGTGGTGCTTTCGTCGCGCTCGCCGACGACGCCACGGCGGCCTTCGCCAACCCCGCCGGACTGGTGCAGCTTTCGCGGCCCGAGATCTCGATCGAGGGACTCTCCTGGAGCTACTCCAACCCGTTTACAGAGGGGGGCAGGCTAACGGGTCAGCCGACCGGCATTCTGCTCGACAACACGCCGGGACTTCGAACCGGGCGCTCCTCCAGCGATGTGTCGGGCCTCTCGTTTCTCTCCTTCGTCTATCCCAAGGGACGGTGGGCTGTGGCTGCCTACTGGCACCAGCTGGCGAACTTCGAGCAATTCACCGAAACGCAGGGCCTGTTCGCGGAGGGACCTGGATTCCCCAACCAGCCCCCGCGTCTGCTGGACCTCCGCACGTCTACGGACCTCGGGATCGTGAACAACGGAGTTGCCGCCGCCTACCGACTGTCCGACGCGATCAGCCTCGGAATCGGAATCTCATACGCCGAGGCCGACCTCAGACTCGATTCCTCACTCTACGTGGTAGAAGACCCGACGCTGCAGCAGAGCCAGTTCGGCCCCAACCCGTTCCTGCCGGACAAGCGGGTTGTATCTGGCATTGTCGACTCGCAGAGCGCCGACTGGAGTTTCACCTTGGGAATCATCGGACAGCTCTCCACTCGCTGGAGTTGGGCTGCGTTCTATCGCCAGGGACCCGAATTCGCCCTCAGAGTAGACACTATCTCCGGGCCGGGCCTGGTGCCCACGGTTCCCGATGGGACGGTCCTAGAGACCGAGTTTCCTGTCTTCCCGTTGCCCGACGTGTTTGGGCTCGGGGTTGCTTTCAAGCCGTTCGATGCGCTCACCCTCGCTTTCGAGTGGGACCGGGTGCAGTACTCGCAGATCCTCGAAGACGAAGACACGAGCACGCTTGAAGACGGCCACGAGCTCCACCTTGGGATCGAGTATGTGTTCCTCGGAGCGACACCGATCATCGCCGTCCGATCCGGTATCTGGCGAGACCCCGATCACCGAATCGACACCGTCGGCGGCGATCTCGTTGAGCAGGCACTGCTTCGCGGTGGCGACGATGAGCTGCACTACGCAGCGGGGCTGGGCTTCGTCTTCGAACGTTTTCAGATCGACCTCAGCGCCGACTTTTCCGAGCTCGTCGATCGGGTCGCGTTGTCGGCAATCTACAACTTCTAGCGTCGGGCCACGGGGCTCGCGACCGGGGGGGCGCCGGCGGCTGCCGATGCTGATGCGAGCGCTTGCTAGCGGCGCTTCTGGTAGGTCCCCACCAGCTCGGTCATCCCCAGGACGTGCCCCTCCATAGCCACTCGGTAGCGGACAACCTGTTACAGCAAGACTTCACAGCTGAAGCTCCGAATGAACGATGGGCGTGTCTGTGGCGAATTTCTACTTTGTCGCATAAATCCGCTCAAAATCCAAGTCTTGTCATGCCGGCACTGATTGTTACGATTGTGGCGCAATGCGTGATCTAGCCATCTTATTCATTCACCTACTAACCACGATCGCGAGACTAATGCGCCCGGGCGGTGGCCGTGCCGTAGTCGCAGAATCACTGCTCGTGAAACACCAATTGGTGATCCTGAATCGGGGCCGTGAGCGCGCACCCAACCTCCGTCCGATGGATCGCGTCATGGCCGGCCTGTGTACACTCTTTATCCGTCCGGGCCGGTTGCTCCGCATTGCCGTCGTACTGAGACCTTCCACCCTCCTCGCTTTCCACGCATCATTGGTGAAACGCAAATACCGACAGCTATTCTCACCTAAACGACGCGGCAAACCCGGTCCGAAGGGACCTTCACCGGAACTCATCGCGGCCATTGTCGAGACCAAGAGACGCAATCCGAACTGGGGCTGTCGCCGGATCGCCCAGCAACTTTGTCTTGTGTTCGGCCTTGAGAATCGATAAGGACGTGGTTCGGCGTGTCTTGGCCAGGCACTATCTTCCCGACCCTGGAGCTTACGGGCCTTCCTGGCTAACAGTACTCGGTTATACAAAAGACAGCCTATGGAGCATCGATCTGTTCCGCTGCGAATCCCTCTTTCTAAGAAGCCATTGGGTGCTCGTCGTCATGGATCAGTCCACACGTCAAATCATTGGCTTTGGCATACACGCAGGGGCAGTGGATGGACCATCACTTTGTCGGATGTTCAACCGCGCAATTCGTGGAGCTGGATCGCCAAAATACCTCAGCAGCGATCATGACCCGCTGTTCAAGTTTCATCAGTGGGGGGCTAACCTTCGAATACTCGAGGTAACCGAAGTGAAGACTGTGCCCTACTTGCCGATTTCGCATCCGTTCGTGGAGCGACTCATCGGGACAATCAGGCGCGAGTACCTCGACTTCGTGCCCTTTTGGACTGCTCGCGATCTGGAGAACAAACTGCTTAACTTTAAGGAGTTCTACAACGACCAGCGCTGCCATTATGCGTTGGACGGTGACACACCCAGTGAAAAAACTGGGAAGATACGACCGAAGGTTGCAGATCTAGATTCCTACCGCTGGCGTAATCACTGCCGAGGCCTATACCATCTGCCTGTCGCCGCTTAACTAATAATTCACCACAGACAGGTTACCTGACCGGTGAAACTCTCATGGGCTTCAATGTTGCGTCCTGGTGGATAGCCTGGGGCACGGTTAACGTCTGGGCAATCTTCGAAACAACGACCCAATACTTAGGTAAATCGAATTGACCCCACCTTCTGCATGGCCATACGCAAAGTAGATCGGCCCGATGGGACTGTCGATGCCCGCGAAAACACTTCCCGCCATTTGCAATGAGTCAGTACTGATATCGTCCCGGTCGATCCAGACGCCGCCGGTCTCTATGCTGCCACCTACGTAGATTTGGGTGCCAAACAGAGAACTCTGATCGCCGCCCAGGCGTCGATAATAACCGACACTGGCCAGACCCGTGTAGCGCCCGAATAGCTCGTCGGGTTGGTAACCCGATAGGCGCGTTATCCCCCCAAGGCTGAGTATTTCCTGGAATGCGAAATCGTCGTCGGTAGCGCCGTTGGCGCTCAGCCCGAACAGGAAGGTCCCGCCTCCCGCAGAAATCGGCTTATATATGTCGAGGAAGTACGCAGGCGAATTCGCATCGGCTCCGAGGAATTCAAGCGGCCTGTTTATTTTTGCGTCAAAAAACAGGCCCTTTTTCGGGAATGCCGAGTCGTCCAGGGTATCCCGCATATATTCCAGCGTCAGCTGACTGATAGTAAAACTGTCATCAGTGTCAATGATCGTATCGCCGACAAGCAAACGGGTATTGGCATAGCCCACCTCGTAGCCAACGCGAAGCTCAGCATGATTACCAAATGCATGTCCCGCATCAATGGCAAATATTCCCCGTTGGTCGCGCCATATGGTCTGGTCGCTTGTCGAACGCACAACGACATTCCGCGCTGCGTACTCCAGCGACGGGGCAATGAAGTTTCGATGATTTGCCGATATCGGTTGATAAAACTCCGAGAACAGACCTGTGCGGAGACCCAGGCGAGCCCGATTGATCCATTTGGCCCCTTTGGTATTGACGTTGCTTGAGAGTGATTCGATTGAAAACAGGTAGTTGCTGTCACCATCGAAATTGTCTGAAATGCGTAACGCTGCTTCGACGATCGTAGGGCCCCACGCTTTGTCGGTCAGATTGATATCGAGATTTGCATCCTGGCCCTTGTGAATAACGTCGTATTGGATCTTGCTGTACCGTCCGTCGCTGTAAATCTCGGCGATGCTCGATTCGAGCCGGTCGACGTCGAGCGGCAGGCCTTCCTGCCAGGCGAGCAGCGCGGCAACTGTGTTTTGCGTATCTCTCGATTGGTGCCGGACATTGATCCGGTTGATCTGCGGTGGCAAGATCGGGGCTTCGCTTCGTCCTGACTCCAGTGCGGCGAATTCGACCGCTGACAAACCCAGTGCCTTGAGTTGCGATAGATGAGCGAGGGCGGCTTCCTCTCCCCATGGAATGGCTTCGGGCGAGCGCGGGAAATCCGAAGATTTCAGGTCTCGCAAATCCGGGTAAATCAGAATATCGTCAGGCCCGAGATTACCAAGCTCGTGGTCGGTCTCGGCCGTCATCAGGCCGTTGATCACCTGATTCAGCACCGCGCCGATCGAATTCAGTTCCGACGCCGGGCTGAGTGGCGTCCTGACGTCGACAATGATCAGAATATCGGCACCCATTGCCCGCGCCACGTCTGCCGGCACGTTATCGACGATGCCGCCGTCGACGAGAACCATGTCCTGGTAGTGTACGGGTTCAAATGCACCGGGTACCGACATACTCGCACGCACTGCCGTAGACAGATCGCCACTGTCGAAGATCATGGGCCGCATTGTCGCCAGGTTCGTTGCTACCGCACGAAATGGAATCGACAGTTCATCGAAATTCTCGATGTGACCGACATCGGCAAACAAGCGACGCAATAGCAACTCAAGCTGCTGGCCTTGCAGCAAGCCCGTCGGAAAACCGATCTTTCCGTTGTTGAGACCCGCCTCAAACGAGATGGCGAACTCCACGTCGTTCTTTTTACTGCTAATGGAATGTTCTAAGCGTGGCCCTCTGTCACTCAAAGCCAGTTGCCAGTCGATCGAGCGAAGAATCTCCTCAATATCTGCAGCGCTGTTACCGGATGCATACAGTGCGCCAACAATTGCCCCCATGCTGGTACCGGCAACGTAGTCGATCGGAATACGCTCCCGCTCGATTACTTTCAGGACACCGACGTGCGCCGCTCCCCTGGCGCCACCGCCGCCAAGAACCAAACCCACTTTGGGTCGATCCGCCCATGCGCTATGCGACAGGATGAGGAACAAAAGCAGCGAGAATGCGATCTTTATCGGGATGTTTGTCAGCTGTGGCAGTGCATTCGTGTTTACCATTCGAAGACCTCTTAATAGTCTGATTTTCCAGCTACCAATCAGGATATTGGCATCTACCCCGGAAAAACCGCAACTGAAACCGGCATCTTCGGTTCGATATTATCCGGTTTTTCTACTTGAATTACGGCAAATTGGGCCATCATGCTTGAACAGACGCTCCACCAGCGCCAGAATACGACAATCATCATATATTGCTTTGTGGTCGGCACGATCGACCGACAGGGGAAAAACAAAATGAAACATCCCAAGAGATTCCCACAACCTGGCTCGATTATTTTCGCATTGGGGATGCTATTGGCGGTAACCGCATCGGCGCAGAGCGTATCGCGCAGCCAACTCGGGTCCGCCTTCGAAATTCGCTATGGTGAGGTCGAGCGCATCGAGCGCGTCAAGGTTCGGTCGCAGGCGGCACAAGGCGCCATAACGGGCGGCCTGATCGGTGGTGTTACCTCCGGCCACCATCATCGCGGCAAACACGCACTGGAGGGTGCGTTGGCTGGAGCGTTTTTGACCGCGCTGCTTGAAGGAAACCGGAAGGCCTATCAATACACGGTCGATTTTGACGATGGCAGTGTCACCAAGGTCGTAACGGAAAGCGGTGGCATCGTCGAGGGTGACTGTGTAGCCGTCGAACTGGGGCAGACTGCGAATATTCGACGGACTTCTGCTGTGCACTGCGAACATCGTGCTCATGAGGCCCTGGCGGACCCCATCGTGCACGCAAAGCGCCAGACAGAAGCCGCCGAGTGTCATGCTGCGAAGGAAATGGCTTTGCAGGCAACGACGGAAGAAGCGACGGATATTGCGCTGAAGAAAGTCAGGGTATTTTGTGAGGGTTAACCTGGTTCCAGACCTGATATCCTGACGGCTTTCCGGTATTGGTGCGGGCGTCAATTTCGGAGTCATTAATGACTTTCACTCAACGACTGCCTGACTCAGTGAAAAACCGATTTCTCCTCGCGCTTGCCGTTGTCATATCCGCTGCCCTGTCGGCTTCATTCGGCGTGTCCGTGGCCGCAACCAACGGCCCTTATTCGGCCTGCCCTTCCGTGGAAGAAGAAATCGTCGATTTACAAATGCTGACTGGCGGACTACGGGAAACAAAGGCAATCGGCCGGATGACTAAAATTCGCCTTGGAAATGACATCAATAAAATGCTGCGCCGCCTCGAAAGACTACATAACAACAATAGCAAGTTCACTCTCGATCAACTGGAAGAGCAATACCATCTGTTACTCATGAAAATCGCAACACTGATTCATGACGATGATTTGGTTCTGCACCAGCAATTGTGTAATGCATGGGCCCGAATCTGGTTTGACCTGAAAGACCCTGACAGCTTCAGGCAGATGCGATTACAAAAAGGGGCATGACATGAGGATCGCATCTATCTGTGTGTTATACGTCGCCGGGCTAATATTTGTTCAGGCGTGCTCGGAGGGCAATTACGAGGATGCCGCGATTGCGACGGACGATGCGGAACACGCCGAGATAGTCAAAAGAGACTTGTTTGCCATCATCTCTTTACAGGGCGCGCCTTGTCAGCGTGTCATCGAGTATGACGTTCAGGATGAACTTGATTACGTGGCCACCTGCGAAACAGGCGACCGATATCGAGTGCACGTGAGTTCGGAAGGCAGGGTGCATGTAAACGCGCACGAGGGCACGGAGTAATCAGGTGCCCGGTGGGGGCTCACCTGTCCGGCCATGCGCAAAATCGATCCAGTGTCTCAAATCTCTTGCCCAATGATGAATGGCGATCTTTGCATCCCCGGTGTGCGTGAAGCCGGCTCGCAATACTCGACTGCCACTACCCCAACGAACGGCCGCAGCCACTTGCTCGCCGCTCAATGAGTCAACCATCTCTCCCTCGGCCGACGCTCCACCCAGTCCCGCGCCGGTAATTTTTGTGTAGATAAGAACATTCAGCGCGCCGACGGTTTCCTCGACATCGTTGATACCGATGCGAATACGTGCAACTCCATCCCCGGGTTCATCGACGATTTCGTAACCCGGTCCATTGTGATTCTCCCTGCCGAGTTGCTCGATAATTGCGTTATCAAAATATTCGAGCAGTTCCGATAGTTCCTCCGCTGTGAACCTCGCGTCATCCGGGTCCGGAGTAAAAAGCAGTACAGTCGGGTCGAGGATGAATTGGCTGTATTCCCCCACTCTTGAGCCCGGGTAGAACAAACGATCATTACCCACAACATCAAGGTTTTCGTATGTACTCAGAAACCCGGCTTGCTCCGGCGCACTGATTGTGGCGCACGCGCCGGCCACCGTAATGACAGAAACTGCTGCAACCAATCGGAACTTTTTCAATTTGCGTATCCCCTGTCCAACGCCTTCGCGCCGGCTTGTAGCGGCAATATGAGGTTCAATCCGGCAGTTGTGAAGCTTCGCCATCGGCCTGTTCACTCCGGCACACAGTACAGAAATCACGGGTCCGTTCCGCGACATAGTCAAAGAACGGATTATGCCGCAAGCGCATAAACTGGGCCGACGGAACCGTTAGCAACCCTTGTTCTCCGCGAGGGGCAATCGCACCAATCGACAAAACCTGCTCTCCGTCGAACGCGGTTTCGCCGCCGTACCACGGATCTGTTTTTTCGAATGGGATAGCAACGTGTGACAAAGAGTATACGCCAGATGGCCAGCGACTATGCAGGTCCTCGGCTGAAAAGTCTACCTTACCGACGACTCGTGTGTGTGCCTGAACGTCCCTGCTTTCGCCCGAATCGTTCGTAACCAAAGTAAAACTGAACTGCGTCGCCTGCCCCTCCTGTAGCTGATGAAGCATTGCACGTTCATTGTCAACAATGAAGTGGTGCAGGTCATTCGCCCTGTTTATATCAAACAGCACCAGCTCACTTTCGTTTGCCGGTAAGTGCAAGCACAACTCACTGACTAATGTCCCGGTATGAACCGTTGCATCGACAAGCGACTGAAATGCGATAATTGGAGGCAAGGATTGCCATTCCGATAATTCCCTGTTTGCCTGTATTTTCTTACGGAGTCCCTGTGTTAGCAGGTAAGTGGTGTGTCCGGCGTTTTTTGCAAAAGAGTTGTATTTGTATGGATCGTACTCGGGTTGAATCGACATCCAGGCAAATTTTTCGAACAATGGAATCGTGCTAAGCGCCACATCCCAACCGGAGAATCGTGCAAACTTCGTTATTCCAATTGCCGGTGAATATAAAAACAGTTTCTCCGGCACTGTGAGCGACGCATCAGTCAGGGCATCGAGCGTGTAGTCGAGTATCAGGGCGGCACCTACTGAATAGCCGCCCAAGTATAACGGAATACCTTGCCCGATTTTCTCGCTGACGTGCTCTACTCCCATTCGCGTTATGGCCAGCCAATCATCCAACTTCGCCTGCTTGAGACCCGATGGAATGGTCCCGTTTCCCGGAAGCCGAAGTGCCAGAACGTAGAAGCCTTGCTTCGCAAAAACCTCGGATATTGCTCGAATGCTGTAGGGAGAATCCGATGCACCATGCAGCAGCAGAATTCCGCCGACGGGGTTGGCGATATCTATCTCGAATGAACGGTTCCATTTTCGTCCGGTCGGGCCAGCGTAGACGCGACTTGATTTATCGTAGCGGTTAAATTGACCCAGGTTATCAGCACCGATTTGTAGGTAAATATTTTCATCGAGTTCGGCATCCAGACGTACTTCAAGCTGCTGATACTGTGGGAAGGTGATTCCATTCGGATAATCCCTGGCGTGGAATTCATTCTTCAGCGAATAGGTATGCCATATTGCAAGCTCCGGCATGTTGCGTGCCTCGAATCCCCGAACAAGCCAAATGGTAGCGATCACCGCCATGAGCAAAGTCAGCACGCGCATGAGATGTCTGGATGCCTGACGAAGCCAAAATACCGATTTAGATTGAAATCGCATAAATACCATTCTCTTGCTAGCGGAAGATTCCGATTCGTTGCTTATCTAGAGATAGTAGAGAGCGGACAGTCCGATCGACCCGAAATAGCTGATTGGGAATATCCAGCGGCAGCGATAATCGATTCGATTCCCCATTGCTTTTCGATCCGATCTATTCAGCCAACCAACAGCAAGATTTATAATGACGGAGCCGAACAACAGCAGATAATTTATGTACAGAAACGTGCTCATCAATGTGAAGTACGGAATATGCGGTAGTTGTCCACTGACCAGAATCTGAAAAGCAACCACGGTCAGTATCCCGACGAAAGATATGTCCATGCGGTCTCCGAGCGATTCACGGTCCATCCAGAATACCGACCAACTGAGCATCACCAGCATGATCAGCGGCGCGATTATCACTCGCAAAATAAAACCAGGGACGCGCTCAACCTGGATGTTCACGTGCAAAGTCGATGATGTTGCCTGCTCAGCGTGCGCTTCGAACGAATCATTTTCAGTCGTGGATGCGGTCAAGCCAATAAAGTGCCAATCGGCAATACTGACGTCCTTCAGATTGTGGCCGCTGTTCTGTGGGTCGGCGCTCAGCGCCACTTCGCTGGCCTCAAATCCAAGTACTTCAAAGGATGCCACGCAGGTCTGTTTATCAAACGGGAACGCGCCCATCTGCATCGGTGACTTGGCCGAGATGTCCAGTTCCTCGATGTAGGTCATCATGCCATCCGATGCAATGCGTAACAGATTGCCGCGCCTTGAGAAATCCCCTGACTCATTGGTCAGAATTAACTGTGGCCACCAGCCCTCATACACCTCGGAGAATTGAAAATCACCCTGGTAGATTCGTTGCTGCACACCGAGTGCCTCGGCGTCAAAAGCCTGCCGTAGATCCCTCCATGTCAGCGTCAGAACACCTTCGAATACACAAAGTTCGTGTTCTCCTTCAATACTGGTGAGGTCGCTCAGGTAGAAACCGGCCAAAACCTCCGTCGGCTCGTCACCTGGCGGCGGCCCCAGCAACCGGGCTGCTTCCGGCCCAGCCGCATCTGCGAACATGGGATGTAAACCGAACACCAGGCACGCGACGGCACAGACGATCGTTCTTTTACCGACATCTGCAATGCCGCTAAATGGGAACGCTAGCACGAGCCAATTTGCGCGTGCACATTGAGTGATTCCGGCCATATTCTTCGTCTACGAGATTTCGATTCCAACTTGCGTAATGAAAACCTAGCTAGCAGTGTACTATTCACATCTGCACTAATCGAACAAACCAAGTGCTCAATTTTGTGCGACCCGGCATCGCGTCCCAATTCTTCGGTTCCAAGTGCTCCAGCGGATCGTCTTCACTTTGCAAATGCCGCTACGATGTCATCTCTTTCAATATCAACCGCAGCTTACGGGATGAATGAGTGAACGTGCACTGGTTCAATGATTTGACGGATGCCAAAGAAAAGTTTCAAGCTTGGCAGGACGATTACAACGAGGGTCGGCCTCACCGGTCTTTCAATGGTCTATCGCCCTTGCAATACAAGGCCCGATAGGCCGAACGGATGTCAAAAATTCGCTGACTTCGTGGACCCAAGAAAGGGGGGCCTCATATGATCCAATTTCCCTCAGTTCGAGTGGACCGGTATAAGGGAGAAGGTCACTTCGACGAAAACAATCTGGCTCGTCACCGGGTCCCTTCGTAGATAGACAAATACACCTGAAGTAGTACTGCGGGAAATTTGCGGGATAGAGATTTTCCAACAGTCGGGTTACTAATCAGGTGCTTGGCTACCCCGCAGAAATCCCGCAATCGATCTAACTTAGAAAGAAAAATGGCGCGCCCGGAGAGATTGACTCGAATCGCCTTGGGGCGATTCTCGGACCTGCGGCCCGCCTTCGGCGTCCAAAACGCTAACGCGTTTTGTCGAACAGGAGTCCTCCTCTTCATCCGGAGCACTTCTAATCAAAAAAAGGGGCCCTGTGGGACCCCTTTTTTTGATTAGTGGCGCGCCCGGAGAGATTCGAACTCCCGACCGCTCGGTTCGTAGATAGATCGCTGAATTGTAACTTGTTGAAACAAAAGAAAGTCTGTTGGGACGCCCGTTGCCTAAATTGCACCACAATGCATAACCGAGCACCACTCAATCACGCAAAAAGCCCGCAGTGAGAGGCTGACATTTCGACTGCGTTTACTCGGCATGTCGCACGCTACCGACCAGTGAAATTCTGTCGGAACCCCAACAGATCGTGATGTGCTCCAATCTTGCAAGACAACGCAATTAAAATGGCGATATTGAAATCGAACGCCCCAAGATCCCTAAGTGGGAATCACATGATTCTTCATTTGGAGTTGACCCGCTTTCGTGGACACCTGATCCTTATAAGAGGAGGAGTCCACTATGCCAAAATCAAGACCACCGTATCCGCCGGGGGGATCCCGGTCGACCTTCAGGCGCACCGACATTGGTTACCGCCAAGAGCCCGAGTCACCTCACAGCCCATACTCGGCGGGCTTCATCTTGAATAGGCTCTTCAGCAGGCAGCGTGAAAATTTTTCGCGGAGAACAGTGGTTGAGCTGAAGCGTGTTGGTGGCCTCCATCATGGGTATGTCCGGTTAGCCGCGTAGATCAAAGTTCCAGATGATTAATAAGGAATGACAGCTATTGCCATTGAACAAGAAATCGGCAGAGAATGATGCGGCGTGACATGCATGCACCGCTTACGACGATGTCCGCCATGCGGGCGATTCTTACTCAAGTCAGGTACCACAGCGCCAGCACGCCCGTGACACTCATCGTGATCGTATACGGAATCGCCATATACACCATACGGCCGTAAGACAGACGAATTAACGGTGCCAGAGCGGAGGTCAGCAGGAAGAGGAAGGCTGCTTGGCCGTTCGGTGTGGCGACGCTCGGGATGTTTGTTCCGGTGTTGATCGCTACAGCTAGTGCATCGAATTGCTCGCGTGTGATTGCACCATTTTCAAATAATTCCTGCACCTCGGTGATATAGATGGTGGCGACGAACACATTGTCGCTGATCATCGACAGCAAGCCGTTAGCGCCATAGAACAACGCGGTCTGCGTCTTGCCCTCATACGTCATCACCCAGTCGATGACCGGGCTAAACAGTCCCTGGTGATCGATTACGGCGACTATGGCGAAGAACACGACCAGCAGCCCGGTAAATGGCAGCGCTTCCTCGAACGCCTGTCCGATTCGGTGCTCTTCCGTAATGCCGTTAAAGGCCGTTGCCAACACGATGACAAGGAGACCAATGACACCGGGTTGAGCCAGGTGAAATCCAAGCGCGAGGACCAGAATGATGGCGACCACACCCTGGACTCCAATAGCGGCACTTTCTTCTTTGGTGCGTTTATCGGTCATTGCACAATCGTAGTCATCCAGGACCTCCCGGACTTTATCCGAGAGCGGCGTCCCATAGCCAAATACTTTGAAGTACTCGAGACTCGCACAAGTCAACAAGCCGACGCCAAGCACGGGCATCGAGATCGGTGCCATAATCATAAAGAAAGGCACGAACTCCCAGTCCATGATCTCGGCGATCAAGAGGTTCTGCGGTTCGCCAACCAGCGTTGTCACGCCCCCCAGTGCCGTGCCAACTGCACCGTGCATCATCAGGTTTCTCAGGAAACTTCTGAACTGCGCGAGGTCCGCCCGGTGCAACTCGATGACCTCGTCGTCCTGCCCCGGATCATAGCTGTGATCGAAGTGCTTGCCTGAAGCGACCTTGTGATAAACGCCATAAAACCCGGATGCGACGGTGATGATGACTGCGATTACGGTCAGTGCATCGAGGAATGCGGATAAAAATGCGGCTGCAAAGGAAAACATCAGGGACAGCAAGATTTTCGATCGCACGCCCAGCAAGATTTTGGTGAACGTGTAGAGCAGCATCTCCCTCAGGAAATAGATGCCGGCGACCATGAACATCAGCAACATGATGACCGGGAAGTTGACCACGGCCTCGTGGTACACCATTTCCGGTGTTGCCATGCCGATGATGATCGCTTCCACGGCAAGCAAGCCGCCTGGCTGTAATGGATAGCACTTCAACGCCATCGCAAGCGTAAAGATGAACTCGATGACGAGGACCCAGCCAGCAATAAACGGACCGAGCGTCAGCACAAGAATCGGATTCAGGATCAGGAATCCAAGAATCGTCAGTTTGTACCAGACCGGGGAGTGCCCGAGAAAATTGTTGCGCAGCGCTTCAGCGATCGTGTAGGTCATTTTGTTGCCGTTTTGCATTTTTGTGTTTTCAGGCGCGAAAACCCACTATCTTACAGACCTTAATTGGGGATAGACCACGTTTCGGTCGGGCCGAATTGTCACTGATAATCGTACGTACGGCAAAAAATGTGGTCTGCCCCCGATTAGTCGTGCCAGTCACACATGCCTGCGGCATTCATCTTATCCAGCAACGCCTCGTGCGCGGTGCATTCTTCTTCTTCGTTGGCTGTCCCTCCTGAAAAATCATCCTTTACATGTCAGGAGGCCATGCGTAAGTAATCGTCCCTGAAAAACCCGGTTCTTAGGCGGCGCACGGTGAAGTGAGTAACGGGTTGCGTATGAAAGCCTATCGGATTTTGAGCCAAAAAAATCCTCAGGTAGTTGAGGATCAGTCGCGGGTTCTGCCCACCACCACACAGGATCACGTTGATAGCGTTCCCATCGGTTCCTTTGAGAGGGTTGCGATGCAAAAGTCCGTCGATTTTCATGTGTCCCATGACCTGTTCGATACCGTTGCGTCGTTTGAGTTGACGCTGGATGCTGCGCGAGTCATGTCTGCCGAGCTCAACTCTATGAATCATCGATGGGATTGTCAGAGCGAAGCGCTGCCGGGGAGGATTGGTTTCGGCAAACGCGTATGTTTCGAGTCGCCTGTGGGTGCCACTATTCTCTGGCACAAACCCGAACCGCAACAGGAGCGCATGCAATTGAGACGACACCCGGCCCCGGTCGAAAAATTCCACCACAATTGATGCAAACCGGCATACAAGGCCCAGACAACACGGAGCTGCCGCTCACCGTCAGCCGCGACTGGCATACGCAGTCGATGGAAGACCTCGCGTTCCGCTTGGGTGTTGATCCGCAGCAGGGGTTAAGCGTTGCCGAGGCGCTGGCACGTCTCAAACGAGACGGCGCCAATCGTCTCATACCAAAACCTCGGCGCCCGGCGTGGCAGCTTTTCATTGATCAATTCAAGAATCTCTTGATCGTCATCTTGCTCGGCGCTGTGGTTTTGGCGTGGACGATTGGGGATCTTATCGATGCGTTGGTTATCCTGGGGGTTGTGATATTCAACGCCCTGCTCGGGTTCCACCAGGAATTCCGCGCCGAGCAAGCGGTCGCGGCCTTGAAGCGCATGCTGGCGCAGCATGCCATCGTGCGTCGCGAGGGCGTCGTTGTTGAAGTTTCGCGTTTTGATTTGGTACAAGGCGATGTGGTGTTGCTGGATGCCGGCGGCAAAGTGCCGGCCGATGGGCGAGTCATAGTCGCCCAGGGACTCGAGATTGACGAATCCACGCTAACGGGCGAATCGGTGCCTGTGGGCAAGATCATTGAGGTGCTGAAAGGCAACGAAATACCGTTGGCCGAGCGGGCCAACATGGCGTACATGAATACGATCGTTACCCGCGGACGGGCGGAACTGTTGGTGACGGCAACGGGCATGGCTACCGAAATGGGCCGCCTAGCAATGATGCTCACTGAGGATGTTGAGCCACCCACACCGCTGCAAATTCAACTCGATTCGCTCGGTAAGCGACTCGCAGGCATTGCGGGTGTTGTCGTGCTGGCCATATTGTTCGCCGGCCTATGGCGCGGCGAACCCTGGGTTCAAATTGTTCTCACTTCAATCGCGCTGGCCGTTGCGGCCATTCCAGAGGGCTTGCCGGCCGTCGTTACTGTCACACTCGCCGTTGGGATGCATCGTATGGCGCGACGCGGCGCTATTCTGAAACGCCTCGCGGCCGCTGAAACATTGGGCTGCGCAACGGTCATCTGCACGGACAAGACCGGTACCCTCACAATGAATCAGATGACTGCGCGCGCACTATTCTTTCACGGACAGCGATTCACGGTCAGCGGCAAAGGCTACCGAACAGCGGGAAGCATTGAAGCGGAAGACGGCGCCAGCCCGAATCTCGAGCTGCGAGAACTTCTGCTGCCGTTTGGGCTCTGTAACGACGCCGAAATACGTGACGGCTCCGTCATCGGTGATCCGACCGAAGGTGCACTTCTGGTGTTAGCAGCAAAGTCTGGACTCTCAATCGAACAAGAGCGGGCCCATCTGCCGCGCATCGCTGAAATTCCCTTCGACTCACAACACAAATTCATGGCGAGCTTTCACCATGACGGTTCGCAAGTAAGAGTCTATGTTAAGGGCGCGCTCGAAGTTATGCTCGATCGCTGTAACACAATCTTCACGGCTCAAGGATCGTCACCGCTACTGAAGGATGAGCGCGGCGAGCTTCTGGACCAGAACGAGCTTATGGCCGGTGAAGATCTGCGGGTACTGGCGATCGCATCCGCAACGCTAGCCGCCGATGCATTCGATCCGGCTGGCGATTTGCTTGAACACCTCCAAAATCTAACGTTTGTCGGTCTCGCCGGTCTCTTGGATCCACCGCGGGCGGAAACACGCGAAGCAATCGCTCTGTGCGGTCAGGCCGGCATTCAAGTCAAGATGATTACAGGAGACCACAAAACGACCGCGAGTGCCATCGCCGAGACGCTCGGCATTACTGGCAGCGCCGTCACCGGAGCCGAGATCGACGCCATGAGCGACGAGGCGCTTGCGGAAAAGATTGAATCAATCGGAGTGTTCGCGCGCGTGGCGCCTGAGCACAAGGTGCGACTGGTAAGCGCCCTGCAGCAGCGTGGCCACGTCGTTGCTATGACCGGTGATGGTGTAAACGATGCACCTGCGGTGAAATACGCACACATGGGCATCGCGATGGGAGCCACCGGAACCGATGTCACTAAAGAAGCGGCTGACATGGTATTGACGGACGACAACTTCGCCACCATCGTTCGGGCCGTGCGCGAAGGTCGCACAATTTATGACAACATTGGCAAGTTCGTTCGTTTTCAGCTGTCGACCAACATCGGTGCGCTGTTGACGGTAGGCGCTGCGCCGCTACTGGGAATGCCAATCCCATTCACGGCGATCCAGATCCTGTGGGTGAACATCATCATGGATGGCCCGCCGGCCATGGCGCTCGGAGTCGATCCGGTTCGACCGGGGGTCATGAACAAACCCCCGCGGGGGCTACGAGGACGGCTATTGGATGGGCGATTGTTAATCCGGCTTGCGGGTTACGGCACCATTATGACACTCGGTACTCTGGGGGTTTTGTATTACGCGTTGCGGACAGGTAATGCACTTTATGCGACGACATTGGCGTTCACGACATTTGTGCTGTTCCAGGTGTTTAACGTTTTCAATGCACGTTCTGGGCCGGCCTCTGTTTTTACAGCCTACTTATTTACCAACCGAAAATTGTGGTTCGCGCTGGTCGGTGTTCTCAGCCTACAGGTCGCCGCGGTCCATTGGCCACCGACACAAACCGTATTTACAACCACGGCGCTGTCTCTTGGCGATTGGTTGCTAGCTTTTTCGGTCGCTGCGAGCATCCTGCTGATTGAGGAAGGCCGAAAACTGTTTCATCGAGCAATTGACAGACGACCGACGAACATCGCAGCGCAACGGTCAGGGAAGTGAGCCGGCATGCAACGACATAAAAAGCCTGTGTTAGTGCCGGCCGGCGATGACTTTACTGCCTTTGTGCACGTAATCAATGTGGCAAAGAATACTCTGAAAGACAGCTGGCCACTCGGAACGTGTTGGTGGCGAATTCGAGATTCAATACTCAAGACCAGGCAGATTCCGAGAATTGCGAAGAGCTGCACGCTCAGTGGGCTGTCAGGACCAGATCCGAGGTCGGCGAACACGAATCACAACGTTGCTTGCCCGCACAATAACCGATGGAAAGCCGGCTTTCGCAGCTTGTACCAGCTAACCCATCGCCGCTTGTCTAGGAATTCGCCACACACACGATTTACCGTTGGAGGAAATCATGCAGGTTTTCATTGCCGCAGTTTCTTTGGCACTCATCGTCTCGTTTCTCTGTTCAATATTCGAGTCGGTCCTGCTATCCATCAATTA
>Ga0255052_10001567_pt1 | contig 17101 bp, 14 predicted proteins | sample JV7_2_21_MG_FD_188632 | JGI IMG/M metagenome (GOLD analysis project Ga0255052, IMG submission 188632) | Seawater microbial communities from Jervis Inlet, British Columbia, Canada - JV7_2_21 | ecosystem: Environmental > Aquatic > Marine > Inlet | place: Canada: British Columbia | collected...
GTCGATCCCATCGAGCTGTTCTAGTAGTATTGCGCGTCCCTTGTAGGAGCGCTGCTCGCCAGCGCGACCGTCACTCATTTCAATGAAAACCATAGTCGCCCAAATCCTCCAAAATGCCCTGGCCGAATTGCCCGAGCTCGCCGACGTGGTGTCGGGCCTCCCCGTCGAAAGCACGATCGAGCGTACTCGCGATCCGAGCCATGGTGATTTCGCCAGCAATATCGCGATGCGGCTGGCGAAACCTGCCCGCATGAGTCCGCAGGATGTCGCTGCCAGAATCATTGAGAATATTGCGGCCAACGAGCAGCTCGACAGCGTCGATATTGCGGGTCCCGGTTTCATCAACTTTCACCTGAGTGCAACAGCTTTTCACGCTGAGCTAGACACCATTCTCGACCAGGGCGTGTGCTACGGACGGCAGGAGGCGCGCGCGCAACCTCGAATCCTGCTCGAATTCGTATCCGCCAACCCGACCGGGCCACTGCACGTCGGGCATGGTCGTCTCGCCGCGTTCGGCGCGACCGTCGGCAACCTGCTCGAGGCCGCCGGCTACCCGGTCGAGCGCGAGTACTACGTCAATGATGCTGGCCGCCAGATGGACATTCTTGGTGTCAGCGTTTACCTGCGTTGGCTCGAAACGCAGGATACCGAGATTGAATTTCCCGAGGCTGGCTACCGCGGCGATTATATCCGCGACATTGCCAGCGAGATCGATACCGATGGCATCGTCGTCGCCAACAATCTTTTCGATGACCTGCCGGACGGCGATAAGGAGGAGGTCATCGAGGTTTTGATCGCTCGCGCGAAAGAAGCACTCGGAAATGAAGGGTTCAACAAGCTCCGGCAGCAATCCCTGGAATCGATTCGTGCAGACATCGAGGACGATCTCGCCGAATTCGGCGTAACGTTCGACAGGTGGTTCTCCGAACAAAGCCTGACGACCGAAGGTCGTATCGACGATGCCCTGGCCGTGCTCGAGAAAAGTGGCAAGGTCTATGAGAAGGATGGCGCGAAGTGGTTTCGGGCGACCGAGTTCGGCGATGAAAAAGATCGCGTGGTTGTACGCGCCAATGGCGTAAAGACTTATTTCGCGTCAGACATTGCCTACCATTTCGACAAGCGTGAACGCGGTTTCGATCTTCTGATCGACATACTGGGCGCCGATCACCATGGCTACATTACTCGCGTAGGTGGCGGACTCGCGGCCATGGGTTATTCGGCCGAAGACCTGGTTGTCGAACTGGTGCAGTTCGTAGCGCTCTATCGCGACGGTGAGAAGGTCGCTATGACCACCCGTGGCGGCAAGTTCATTACGCTACGCCAGTTGCGCGAAGAAGTCGGCAATGACGCTGCGCGATTCTTCTACGTGTCGCGCGGCCACGATCAACATCTCGATTTCGATCTCGACGTCGCCAAGTCTGAATCGAACGATAACCCCGTCTACTACATTCAATACGCGCACGCGCGAATTTCAAATGTGTTCGTGAAGCTCACCGAGAAGTCTCTGGCCTGGAATGAAGATCATGCAAGGAGCACCTTATCCGTGCTGGGTTCCCCGCTGGAGAAAGCACTGATGACCGCATTGAGTCGGTACCCGGAAGTCATAGAACTTGCGGCGAACAACCGTGCACCACAACACCTCGTGCATTACTTGCGCGACCTCGCGGCAGACTTCCATAGTTGGTACAACGCTAACAAGTTCATCGATGATCCGGACGAGGTTCGCGATGCGCGTCTTGCGTTGTGTGCTGCCACGAAAGTCCTCATTGCAAATGGTCTGACCATACTTGGCGTATCGGCTCCGGAGGCAATGTAATGGCACAGCGCAAGCGTCGCCGTTCGTCGCGTCCGAGAAAGAAAAAGCAGGAGTATCCGGGCTGGTTATGGATGCTGTTCGGGCTATCGCTCGGGCTGTCTGTCGCATTTGCCATCTATGTGAAAGACACCGAGCCAACGCCTGTGGTTACAGCAGCCGCACCGCAACCAGCAAGCCTGCAAGGCGCCATGGATGACAACGGCGAAGCGGTGGCAGAGGCAGCTCCGTCGGAACCCGAAGAAAAACGCTTCACGTTTTACGACATGCTGCCGAATTTCGAGGTCATCATTCCCGAGCAGGAACCGGATGTCGAAGTCGACACTGCGCCGCAGGCCGTCCTGAAGCCGGGCCTCTATGTACTGCAGGCCGGGTCCTTCTCCGCCTACAACGATGCCGACCGCCGGCGCGCTGAGCTTGCACTGCACGGTATCGAGTCGCAGATCCAGCGCGTGACCATTGATGACAAAACCTACCATCGCGTACGCATCGGACCGACATCCGACCTCGACAGACTCAACATGCTGCGCAGCCGGCTGCGCACGGCCAAGATCGATGTACTACGAATACGGCTCGGTGACTAGCGGGACGAAGTTATTCACCGCCGTTGTGCTTGCCACCCTGGCAGGCTGCGCAAGTGCGCCGCCGGAGGAGTCTCAACCCGCGCCCGAACCCGTTACGGTCACTGAACCCGGGCCCGCCGCACCTGCCGAGCCCGACATTCCTGCCAGGCCTGCTGAGCCGGACAAGAGCGGGATCAGGATTACGATCGCTTCGGTTGGCGACATGATGATCGGCACGGACTTTCCGGAAAATCACCTGCCCGACGATGACGGCGTTGGTTTTTTCGAGACCGTTACGCCGGCCCTGTCGTCCTCCGACATCACGTTTGGCAATCTCGAGGGCGTGCTCATGGATGGCGGCGAGCCCGTCAAAAAATGCAGCAACCCGAACGCGTGTTACCTGTTCCGGTCACCCACTCGATATGCGGACTATTTCCGCGCGGCCGGTTTCGATGTTATGAGCCTGGCAAATAACCACGCCCGCGACTTCGGCGAAGAGGGCCGCACGTCGACGATGAATGCGCTGGCTGGTGTGGGCATTCATCACTCGGGTCGCGAGGGAGACTTTGCCAGCTTCGAGGTGAACGGCCTGAAGATCGCAGTGCTCGCGTACGCCGTCACCAAGGAGTCGAACATGCTGCTCGACTACGAGTTGGCTCGCACCACGGTTGCGGGTTTCGCGGCAAGCCATGACATCGTAATGGTGACATTTCACGGCGGCGCAGAAGGCCCCGATGTCACGAACCTGCCGTTTGCCGAAGAGGAATACTATGGTGAGCCGCGCGGTGATGTGGTGATGTTTGCCCGCATGGTTGTCGATGCAGGCGCCGACCTCGTAATCGGTCACGGACCACATGTCGTGCGCGCCATGGAGCGCTATAAAGACAGGCTGATTGCCTACAGTCTCGGCAACTTCGCGACCTACTACGGTATCAGCGTCGCCGGCATCAAGGGCATCGCACCGATCCTCCTTACGACGCTCGATGGCGAAGGCCGTTTTCTCGAGGGCGAGATCGTATCAACGGTGCAAATACGCCCGGCAGGCCCGAGCATCGACGACCAGCAGCGCGCCTACAAACTGATCCGCGGCCTCACCGCTGAAGATTTTGAGAACCCCGGCCTGACTTTCACCGAAGATGGACGATTTGCGCCTTTGCCAATCGACGTCTGGAGCGGCGCTAGTCCTCAGCCGTAACCGATTTAAAATCCACGCCCAGCGACCTCAGCTTTCGATACAGATGCGTTCGCTCCATGCCGACGCGCTTCGCCAGCTGCCCTACCTTGCCATCGCATAGCACGAGCTGCTGCTGCAGGTAAGCACGCTCGAATTGCTCGCGTGCTTCGCGCAGCGGCAGTGACAACAGGTCCTGCTTGACCAGCGGTTCGTCGACAGGTGTACCAGAGCTAATCTCTTCTTCTACTTCCTCGAGCGAGATGTCGTCGTCGGAGCCGATCAGCAACAGGCGTCGAACCAGGTTCTTGAGTTCGCGCACATTGTCTGGCCAGGGATAGTTGCGCAGCCGGTTCTGTGCCGCAACGCTGAAGCGCCGGAACGTCAGGCCTTCCGCGTCCACGAGTTTGTCGACGTAGTAGGCGAGCAACTCGGGAACATCTTCCGAGTATTCGCGGAGCGGGGGTACTTTGAGACTCAGCACCGACAGGTGCGCAACGAGATCTCGGCGCAAGGCACCCCCCTCGACAAGCGATTCATAGTCGATGCCGACTGTCGCGACAATCCGCGACTCGAGCTTTATGTTGTCGTGTCCATTCACGCGGCGGTATGAGCGATCTTCGAGTGCTGCGAGAAGAATTTTCTGCGCCGTCGCATTGAGGTCCGAAAGATCATCGATGACCAGCGTGCCCTTGCCGGCCCGCTCGATGGCTCCGGCTTGCCCTCCGGCTTCCAGGCCAAAAAGTTGCTCTTCGGCATTTCCCTCGGTTAGCGACGCGGCTGTCACACTGATCAGTGGTTCTTTCGCTCGCCGACTCAACGCGTGCAGGTAGCGCGCGAAGGCGCCACGCCCAGTCCCCGGCTCGCCGCTCAACAAGACGAACTGGTCGTGTTCGGCGTATTGCTGCACCTTCTCGCGCAGCGCCAGCATCAGCTTGCTGCGCCCAACCGGCGCCAGCAATGGCGGCAGCATGCTGCGCGCGCCGCCTGCCTGCTTGTTCGCTGATTCGAGCGCCGCTTCGACCGTACGCAACAGCTTGGCAAGCGACAGGGGCTTCTCGACGAAATCGAACGCCCCGAGCCTCGTGGCCTCAACAGCCGTATCAACGGTGCCGTGCCCGGACATGATGACGACCGGACAGCTCAGGTCACCACCATCCGACCATTCACGCAACAACGTGATGCCGTCCGTATCGGGCATCCAGATATCAAGCAGAATAAGGTCGAATTTGGTTTCCGCTCGTGCTGAGCGTGCCTGCCCCGCATCTGCTGCAACCGTTACCTTGTAACCTTCGTCGGTCAGAATTTCCTGAATCAGAGCCCGAATATCGGCCTCGTCATCAACGACCAGCACATGAGACTTTCTCATGCTCCCTCCCTCCTTTTCTCCGCGCGCCCTGGTGAACTGGCGATAATCGCCTCACGCGCTGCTTCGTTGAGCGGCAATCGAATACTGATAACTGCGCCGCCTTCTGCATGGTTGTAGGCTCGGATCGAGCCTATATGTTCCTCGACAAGCTTCTTGACGATTGCCAGGCCGAGGCCTGTACCTTTTGGCTTCGTGGTCACGTAAGGGTCGAAAACCTGGCTGACCGAGCCTTCCTTGAATCCTGGCCCGTTGTCCTCGACTTTGATTTGCAAGAAATTGATGCCATCGATTTCTGAGACGCTGACATGAACGTCAATGCATCCATCGCGCGTGTTCTCGAGTGCCTCTGTCGCATTGCGAACGAGATTGTGCAGGATTTGCCGTATACGGCCGATGTCGGCTTCGATCATCGGCATCGATGGGTCCGACGTCAGCGCAATATCGATACCGCTTTCTTGCGCGCGATACAGGTCAACCACCTCGTGCACGAGCTTGTCCATATCGAACACTCCGAGTTCGATATCCGGCGCACGCGCATAATCGCTGAAGGCGTTGACCATTTCTTTCATGGCCTCAACCTGCTGCACGATCGTGTGCGTTGCGCGATCAAGAATCTGCCCTTCATCTTCCGACATGGAATCGAGATACTTGCGACGCATGCGCTCGGCGGATAACTGAATGGGCGTCAGCGGATTCTTGATTTCGTGGGCGAGCCTGCGAGCGACTTCACCCCAGGCCGCATCGCGCTGTGCCTGCAATAGCGCGGTGATGTCATCAAATACGATCACGTAGCCTGCAGTGTGACTTTCGTCACCGGGCAAGGTCGTGCATGCGCAGGTCAGTACTCTGCGCCCAACCTCGCCACGCAATACGAGTTGCTCGCGCCATTCCGTTTCCCCGGAACCGAGATGCAATTGGGCAACGTCATAGAACTGCTCCAGTAACGGATGGCCCTTGGCGACATCGGCCAGCAGCTCGCCTGAGCGATGTTCGAGCTCGACACCAAGTATCGCGCCAGACGCCTGGTTAGCAGTACGGATGCGCATGTCGTTTTCCAGTGCGAGTACGCCTGTCGACAACCTGGCCAGGATCACTTCAAGGTTTGCGCGCTCCGCCTCAACCAGCGCCTGCGACAAACTTGCTTCGCGACGCGCCGAAGCAAGTCTCTGTGTCATGTCGTTGAATGAACTGATAAGGAATCCAATCTCGTCGCGTGTTGGCGTGGGCAGGCGCGTATCGAAATCACCTTCAGCAACCGCACGTGTGCCAGCGACAAGGTCCTGGATAGGCTGGACGAGCCTGCGCGACAGGACGAAGGCGCCGTAGATTGCGGCAAGCAGGCTGAGCATCAGCACGACTGTCAACGTCAGTGTGAAAGTGCTCTTCAGCGGCACGCGCAGGAAAACGAGTTCCTGGTATTCGTTATAGGAACGTTCGACGCTCTGGGCCATGCGCGCAAGCCGCTCGGTAACCGGGAAATGCGCCTGCAGAACACCAATCGGCTCGCCACGTCCGCGGTAGGAAAACGTCACAGCGGTACGAATCTCGAAATCGTCAGGATCGAGGGCGACGTACGGCCGGTCCTGTTGCGTTTGCAGCAGAACTTCCTCGGCGAGCGGCCGTGGTAGCGCAGCCGCCGAACTATCCGAGCTCGTCGCCAGGATCTGGTTATTGCTGCCGTAGATCGTGATCTCACTTGCGCCACTTTCACGACGCAACATGCTGAGCTCGAAGATCAGTTGTCGCTCGTTGACCTCCCCCAGGCGTTGCGAAATCTGCTGCGTCGCGTACAGGTGCTGGCGCATCTGCATTTCGAGCGCTGCACGACTCAGCGCAAGCGCGTTCTCGAGTCCCTCTCCGACGTCGACGTTAAACCAGGTGTCGATGCCGCGGTTGATGAACTGAATCGAGAAGTAGAAGACCACCAGCAACGGCAGCACTGCGAGGCCGACGAACATGCCCACAATGCGCGCCTTGAGCTTGGCACCGGGCACGTGCGTTCGGTATTCCTTGAGAAGACGTGCGAGATTGCCGACCAGGAAAACGAACAGAACAATGACGCCCGCGATGTTGATGGCGAGTATGACGTTGTGCAACCGATCGAAGTCGTCAGAATTTTGCGCTGTCCGGCTGAGCAGGAACAACGCGACCAGGACGAGGCCGACGCCGGCCGCCGCAAGAATCGTATATGAAGCCCTTTTTAGCGCTCGAGCAACCATTCAAACCATTCGCTTTGTAATTGCCACTCATCACGCCAGAAGAACAACAGCCGAAGTGGTGCGGAGTATTGCTGCGTGTTGAGCATTGCACGCAGCCGGACACGGTAATTCTTACCGTACTCCAGCAGTGCATCGTCGATCACAGGCAGCCCCTGCACCCGGCCGAGGTTATTCAGCGCGGAGTAGAGAGTTGCGAAGGAATCCTGGTCACCACTGTTCAGATTTCTGACCAGGTAACGTTGACTGAGGGGTCGATACTCAAGCTCGTACCGAAGCGCGAGTTCCGCTTCAGCATCGTCCCAAACGAAACGCCGTATTCGAATCAATTCGAGTTGCAGTTCGATCGTCAATGGAACACCGCTCGACAATGCCTCGAGCGCTTCGCTGCTCAGAACGAGCTGCAATCGCGCATCGAGCGTGTGGACACCCCCAACCTGCCGGGATGATGCCGATCGAACTTCAAAGTAACCGGCTCGCTCCAGGCTGTCCTGCGCCAGACCCGGTTGCATCACCAATACGGCAAGCATGGCAAAGCCGGCGCAAAGCGCCCCTAGCCTGGCTGATTTGATGGCGGGTGCACGTGACATGGTTTTTCTCAGGAGACCTTCTTTAGTCCTGCGTAGTAAAAGCCGTCCAGTCCCGCCGTTCCCGGCAGAATCTGGTGACCGCAGGCCTTGTGCCGCATTAGATCGCGGATGTTGTTATTTTGCAACACGTCGTCTTCCCGGGCGTCATCGGTCGTTTTGAGGAACCGCGCAACCACCTCATCATTCTCTGCAGCCAGTACGGAGCAGGTCACGTACAGCAGGCTCCCACCCGGTGCCAGCAACGGCCACAGGGACTTGAGCAGGCTTGCCTGCAGCCGCGCAAACTCCGGAATGTCCGTAGCGCGGCGCAAATGCTTGATGTCCGGATGGCGTCGAATAACACCACTCGCCGAACATGGGGCATCGAGCAGGATGGCGTTGAACGGCTTTCCGTCCCACCACTCACTAGGTTTCGATGCATCGGCGGCGATAAGGGTTGCATCGAATCCGAGCCGATCGAGGTTCTCGCGGACCGACTGCAAACGTGCGCCGTCGCTATCGATGGCAGTAAGTTCGATTTGATCACCCGCGACCTCGAGCAGATGTCCGCTCTTGCCACCCGGTGCGGCGCAGGCGTCCAGAACCCGACCGGTCACACCGTCGAGCAACCACGGAGCCGCCAACTGGGCCGCAGCATCCTGCACAGACACATGCCCATCGCCAAAACCTGGCAACGCATCAACCGGCTGCGGATCCACAAGTCGCACAGCCTGTGGTGCTCCTTCTAACAGCTCGCTTTCGATACCGTCATCCTCAAGCCGTCTCTGGTAGTCCGCCGCCGAGCCGCTGGCCGGATTCACGCGCAGCCACATCGCAGCCCTGGCGTTGTTAGCGGCAACAATCTCGCGCCAGTCGTCCGGCCAATTCGCCTTTAGCGCATCGAGGATCCACGCCGGATGATCATGCACCGCGCTCTCATTAGACGGCTCGTTCTCAAAAATCCGGTCGCGCAACGCTCTTCTTAGTATCGCGTTGACCAGCGGCGCCAGCTTTGGCCGCCGCATTTGCTTTGCCGCCTCTACCGTCTGCGATACAACCGCATGATCGGGGATGCGCGTGTTGCTGAGTTGATAGAGGCCAATCGCCAGCAGTTCTGTGATCACGCTGTCGCGCGCCCTCAATGGCCGATCGAGCAGCGCGCTCAGGCAGGACATCAGGCGCCAGTGATACCGCAAGGTGCCATAACAAAGAAGGCGCAGCAGAGATCGGTCATCCTCGGCCACGTGCTTTTCGCCCTTCGCCAGCGCAGCATCGAGTGAGCGCCCGGCGCTAACAACATCGTTAACCACTTCGGCTGCCGTAGCCCGCAGCCTCGCCCCCGTCTTGACGCCACTCACAGCTGGCGGCCGGTCAGATCTACCTGGGTGACGAATTCGGCCGACGTCACACTGCGCTTGCCCGGTCGTTGCAGCGATTCGAGTCTTAAGACACCGTCGCTGCAAGCCACGTCGATACCGTCAGGGCCAGCCGCCAACACGGATCCCGCCGGCGCCTGAACTCCCTCAGCACATCGCGCTTGCCAGCATTTGACACGCTCCTCTCCGAGCATGAACCACGCACCAGGAACGGGGTTGTAAGCCCGGACCTTGCGCTCCAGCTCGGCGGCGGACTGCTGCCAGTCGAGTTCGGCATCAGCCGACCTGATCTTCGTTGCATAGGTCGCAAGCTCATCCTGTTGCGGTGTCGCTGCGAGTGAGACGTCAACAATCGCCTGAAGATGCCGGGCGAGTAATGTGCCGCCGGCATCCGCCAGCCGGTCGTGCAGTTCACCTGCGGTTTCGTGCTCACCAATATCGAACGCATCGCAGGCAAATACCGCTCCCGTATCGAGGCCAGCCTCCATTGCCATCAGGCACACACCGGTACGTTCGTCTCCGGCAAGAATTGCTGCCTGGATGGGTGCGGCGCCGCGCCAGCGCGGCAGAAGCGACGCGTGAACGTTGAGACAACCGACTCGCGGGATGTCGAGCACCGTCTGCGGCAGGATCAGGCCGTAAGCAGCAACAATCATGATGTCCGGTTGCAGCGCTTTGAGCTCAGCCACAACGCCAGCATCGCGCAAGGTTGGCGGCTGCAATACCGGGATATCCTGCTCGAGTGCGTAACGTTTGACCGGGCTCGCCGCCAGTTTCTTGCCACGGCCGGCCGGACGATCCGGTTGCGTCAACACGGCGCACGGCGTATGCCCTGCCTCGACCAGCGCTTTAAGGGACGCTACGGCAAAGTCCGGTGTTCCGGCGAAGATTATTTTTTGGGAATTCATGAGATTACCGTAGGAGCGCTGCTTGCAGCGCGACTGTCGCGGTGCAAGCACCACTCCTACAAGGTTACCGCGTCAGCGCTGCGGTACCGCTGCTCCTTGGCCAGTTTCTTGCGAATACGGGAGCGTTTGGCCTCTGAAAGGTAATCAACGAACAACTTGCCATCGAGGTGGTCCATCTCGTGCTGGATGCAGACCGCGAGTAGACCCTCGGCCTCCATTTCGACGTCGTCACCATTGCGATCGATACACTTCACACGAATATGCTCGGCGCGTTCGACCTCTTCGTAGTAGCCGGGCACGGACAGGCAGCCTTCTTCGGTGGCGGTTACGCCATCTTTCACAAGAATTACCGGATTGATTAGCGCATACGGCTCGCTCTTGTCGGTACTGACATCCACAACGAGCACGCGCTTGTGCACATTGACCTGCGTCGCCGCCAGACCGATGCCGGGCGCTTCATACATCGTCTCGAACAGGTCGTCGATAAGGCTTTTGAGCCCGTCATCGACAGATTCGACCGGTGAAGCCCGGGTCCGGAGCCTGGGATCCGGAAACTCCAAAATCGTTAGTTTTGCCATAATTTCGTGAAGGTAAATCTGCGGGTTATTCGTGTAAATTGCCTGAAAAGTGACCTAAATGTTTGACTTTATTGAATAAGATGACAGACAATGTCGTCAGAAAATGCGCCTTTTTTCAGGTGTTTGGGGCCGGAAGTGTGACGTGTTTAGCAGTCTCTTCGGCACCGGAACGACATATTATAGCAACGCTAAAAAGCCACAGGTGCTTGCACCTTGTATGGAGCACGAGGAAATTATGTCCCTCAGCAAATATTGCCTGAATAACCGCCTGCGGATGACTGCCGTTGCGCTCATCGCATCGCTCACTTTGGGCACGCTCACTGCGTTTTCGCAGGGAAGCGCGCGCCTGGCCACTGACGCCCCAGATGAATATGTCGTTCAGGTTGGCGACACTCTTTGGGATATCGCCGCCACGTTTCTCCAGGACCCCTGGTATTGGCCCGAAATCTGGTACGTCAATCCGCAGGTCGAGAACCCACACCTTATTTATCCAGGCGACGTGCTTGCGCTGGTCTATATCGACGGCGCGCCGCGCGTAACCGTCGCCGGAACGGGTGGCAGCTATCGCCTGTCGCCCGAAGCTCGCGCGACGCCGCTGACCGAAGCAATCACGAGTGTGTCGTACGATTCGGTTGCGTCGTTCCTGAGCCGCGGAGTTGTCATAGAGCGCAGTGAAGTTGACTCCCTGCCGTACTTACTGTCGACCAAGGGCGATCACCTGATTGCGGCGGCCGGCAACATTGTCTACGTACGCGGCACGGGCGCCCAACCGGGCGAGCTTTACAACGTTGTTCATATCGGTGACAAACTGGTGGACCCTGAGAACAACGACCTCATCGGTTACCAGGGTATCGAAATTGCTGAAGGCGTAATCCGTACGAGCGGCGATCCGGCATCGATGGCGCTCGTGTCGTCGAAGCAGGAAGCTGTAGCCGGCGATCGCCTGATTCCGACCTCGGTCGAGATTCCGCTGAATTTCTTCCCGAAAGCACCATCGAGCAACATCAACGGCCAAATCATTGCCGTCGTCGGGGGTGTTACGCAGATTGGCCAGCACATGGTCGTCGTCATGAATCGCGGCTCGAACCACGGCCTCGGTGTTGGTGACGTACTGACAGCCTGGCAACGCGGCGGAGCAGTTAAGGATCGCGTCGAGGGTGGCAACGTTCGCCTGCCGGACGAGATGGCGGGAACGCTCATGGTGTTCAAGGTCTACGATCGCATCTCCTACGGACTCGTAATGGAGGCAACACAGGCCATCCATACGCTGGACTACGTTCGCAACCCGACCTGATTCTGCACCTCACAATGAATTAAAGACGGCGCTTTCGGGCGCCGTTTTTTTTAGACTGTAGCTATGGATGACGAATGGCTGCAAATGAGCGGCAACCACATCATCGCGAGAGGCGATGAAAACTTCCCCGAGCTTCTCGAACAGATTCCGAGACCGCCGGAGCGCCTCTACATAAAAGGCGACCCCGGGTTGCTGCACATGCCAGCGCTCGCGATCGTCGGCAGTCGCAACCCGACCCAGGCCGGCGCTCGCAATGCGTTCGAGTTTGCAAGACACCTGGGGGCTGCCGGCTTTTGCATCGTCAGCGGCCTGGCTGAGGGCATCGACACAGCTGCGCATCGCGGTGCTCTCGATGCCGGCGCCGCAACCGTCGCTTTCCTCGGCCATGGCATCGATCGCGTGTACCCGTCAGCGAACAAGGAGCTTGCGCACGAGATCGCCGCCCACGGTGCGCTCGTCAGCGAATTTCCGCTGGGCACGCACCCCCACAAAACGCTGTTTCCTCAGCGTAACCGACTGATCAGTGGCGTGAGCCTCGGCACGCTTGTCGTCGAGGCGGCTCGACGCAGCGGCTCGTTGATAACCGCGAGATACGCAGGCGACCAGGGACGCGAGGTTTTCGCGTTGCCGGGTTCTATCCATAATCCGCTCGCGCGTGGTTGTCATAAGCTAATTCGGCAGGGCGCGAAACTCGTCGAGACCGCGGAAGATATCGTCAATGAACTTGCGCCCCTGTCATCGCATCTGCTGCAAAATTCTTTGGAATCAACGAACAACGATGACCTGCCCGTACACGACGATGATGAGTACAGGCAGCTGAAGAAATACTTAAGCCACGACCCGATAAGTATCGACGAGCTTGCCGAAGACTCTGGATTGACGATCGATCAGGTTTCCTCCATGCTTCTTATCCTGGAGCTGCAGGGAGAAGTCGAATCACTGTCCGGTGGACGGTACTCGCTGCTGAGCCAATAGACGCTGGATTGGATACGAAGGGAGCCGCTCCAGGAATGAAAGAAAATGTACTCGACGTACTCATGTACCTGTTTGAGACCTACGTCGACACGGAAGATGAACCCGAAGCCGACCAGAACGAACTGCGAGATGAACTTTCGCGGGCAGGCTTTGGCGACCCCGAGATTGATCGCGCACTAGACTGGTTGGACGGCCTTACCGACCACCAGAACGGGCTCGCGTTTCACGCGCAAACGTCTCACGGCTCCCGCGTTTACAACGACGTCGAGCAGGAGCGCCTTGACACCGCCTGCCGTGGCTACATTTCCTATCTCGAGCAGATCGGTATCCTGTCACCGCAACAACGAGAAATTCTCGTAGACCGCCTGCTTGCACTGGAATCAGCGGATATCGACGTCGAACAGATCAAGTGGGTCGTACTGATGGTGCTCTTCAGCCAGCCCGGCCAGGAGCTGGCTTACGCGAGGATGGAGGACCTGGTATTCGAGGAAAGTACGGGGTCCATTCACTGATTTCCTTGACACGCTGGCACTCGGCATTGTATTCAACCGCGGCACTGTCCGCGGTTGTTTGGTTTTGAGCACTCCTAACTATGTCCAAGAATCTCGTCATTGTTGAATCGCCTGCCAAGGCGAAGACGATCAGCAAGTACCTGGGTAAGGATTTTGACGTCCTCGCCTCTTACGGGCACGTACGCGACCTGATTCCCAAGGTTGGCGCTGTCGATCCCGACAATGGCTTCTCGATGAAATACCAGGTCATCGAGAGAAACGAGAAGCACGTCAAGTCGATCATCAAGGCACTGAAAAAAGCAGACGCTTTGTACCTCGCAACAGACCCGGATCGTGAGGGTGAGGCAATTTCCTGGCACCTTATCGAGCTGCTCAAGGAAAAAGACGCCCTGAATGGCAAGGTCGTTCATCGCGTGGTGTTCCACGAGATCACCAAGACCGCCGTGCAGGAAGCCATCGATAATCCGCGCGACTTGTCCAACGACCTTGTCGGTGCGCAACAGGCCCGCCGCGCACTCGACTACCTCGTCGGCTTTAACCTGTCACCATTGTTATGGAAGAAAGTACAGCGCGGCTTGTCCGCCGGGCGTGTGCAGAGTCCTGCTTTACGCATGATCGTCGAACGTGAACTTGAGATTGAGGCGTTCGAGGCGCGCGAGTACTGGACTATCGAGGCAGACGTCAGCAAAGACGAACAGCCGTTCGCCTCACGCCTGGTATCTTATGGCGGTGAGAAAGTCGAACAATTCAGTTTCGAGGACGAGACCGCGGCGCGCGCTGTCGAGAAAGCGATTCTCGATGCGGCCGACGGCAAACTGACCACGGTCAGCGTCACGAAACGGCAGCGCCGCCGCAATCCGGCCGCACCCTTCACGACATCGACACTGCAACAGGAGTCCTCGCGCAAACTCGGCTTCAATACGCAATGGACGATGCGCGTTGCACAGAAACTGTATGAAGGGATAGAGATTCCAGGCGAGGGCAATGTCGGCCTGATTTCCTATATGCGTACTGACTCCGTGACGCTAGCCGATGTTGCGGTTGCGGAAATTCGTGAGGTCATCGCCGAGCGTTACGGCGCGGAGAATGTTCCCGACGAGCCGCGCACCTTCAAGACAAAAGCCAAGAATGCCCAGGAGGCCCACGAAGCCATTCGCCCGACCTCGGTTGCGCTTACGCCGGAGTCACTCAAGGACGCGCTCGACGAGGATCAGTTCAAGCTGTATTCACTGATCTGGAAGCGCACGATGGCCTGCCAGATGGTCCCGGCCGTATTCGACACCGTTGCAATCGAGCTTGCAGCAGGCCCCGAAGAAGATGGCCACCGCCTGCGGGCGAACGGCTCGATCCTTGTCGAGCCGGGTTTCATGGCCGTCTATAAGGAAAGTCAGGACGACAGCAACAAGGACGATGATGGCGATCGCCTGCTGCCCAACATTGAGGAAGGCGACACGATCAGCCTCGATGTGTTGCGGCCCGAGCAACATTTCACGGAGCCACCGCCACGCTTTACTGAAGCGAGCCTTGTCAAAACACTCGAAGAGTTCGGCATCGGCCGACCGTCGACCTACGCAAGCATCATCGTGACGCTGAAGAATCGCGAATACGTCGAGATCGAGAGCAAACGGTTCTACCCGACCGACATTGGCCGCATCGTCAACGGCTTTCTGACTGAGCATTTTGCCCAGTATGTCGACTACGACTTCACGGCCAAGCTCGAGGACGACCTCGATGAGGTTTCGCTTGGGCATAAAGACTGGGTGCCATTGCTCGACAACTTCTGGAAACCGTTCAAGCTTCTTTGTGACGACAAGGAAGAGTCGGTTACTCGCGAGCAGGTCGCACAGGCACGTGAACTCGGTACGGATCCCAAAAGCGGCAAACCCATGACGGTTCGCATGGGCCGTTACGGACCGTTCGTACAGATTGGCACCAAGGACGACGAGGAGAAGCCGAAATTCGCCGGCCTGCGTCCGGGTCAGAAAATGAACGAGATAACAATGGAAGAGGCACTTGAGCTCTTCAAGCTGCCACGCAAACTTGGCGAGACGCCCGACGGGCTGCCCGTATCTGCGAGCGTCGGTCGGTTTGGCCCGTATGTTCGTTACGGCGACAAGTACGTGTCCATGAAGGAAGACGACCCTTACACGGTCGAGCTGCCGCGCGCGCTCGAGCTCATAGAAGCGAAGAAGATCGAAGACGCCAACCGCCTCATCCAGGATTTCGAAGAGCAGGGTATCCAGGTCCTCAACGGGCGCTACGGTCCGTACATCACGGACAAGACCAAAAATGCGCGCGTGCCGAAAGACCGCGAGCCCAAGTCGCTGACGCTCGAAGAGTGCATTGAGCTGCTTGCGGCCGCGCCTGTACGTGGTCGCCGCGGCAAGAAGAAGACAGCAAAGAAGAAAACCGCCAAGAAAACGGCCAAAAAGAAAGCCAAGAAGAAAGCTAAAAAGAAGTAATCTGGCGTCATGAAGCTCTCGATCGCGAAGGCGGCTGATACTCTGCTCAGCGGCGGTGTAATCGCCTACCCGACCGAAGGTGTTTTCGGCCTGGGCTGCATGCCGGACGACGTTGCCGCCATCGCACGAATTCTGGCCATCAAGAATCGTGATCCGGATATGGGTCTGATCCTGATCGCATCAAACAAAGAACAGCTCGATGACTGGATCGATCCCGACGCCAGCGGCATTCCAGCAGCCGACGCATCGCGGCCGACGACCTGGATAGCGCCTGCGCAAGCGCATGTTTCTCCACTCGTTCGCGGCGACCATCCGGGCATTGCGGTAAGACTAACGACAAACGCGACGGCCGCTGCGATCTGCGATGCCGTTGATTCACCGATTATTTCTACGAGCGCCAACGTCACAGGGCAGCCCGTTGCCCGCAACCGCTACGTTCTTCGCCGCCGATTCGGTGCTTGTGTAGACTACATCGTGCCAGGCGACTGCGGGCAGGCTTCGGGCCCATCAGAAATTCGCGAACTGGCAACAGGGAAAGTACTGCGGCCACGGACATCATGAACGAACTCGAACAGGTCAAAGACTATTTGCAGTCGCTGCAAAGCCGCATCGTCGCGGAGCTTGAGCAACTTGATGGCAAAGCCGTCTTCCAACGCGATAGCTGGCAGCGCCCGGGCGGTGGTGGCGGGCTGAGTTGTGTCCTTGGTGACGGCGCGGTGTTCGAGAAGGCCGGCGTGGGCTTTTCGCACGTATTCGGTGACAAACTGCCACCCTCCGCGACCAAAGGCCGGCCGGATCTCGAGGGCAGCGGTTTCCAGGCCGTTGGTGTGTCGCTCGTTATTCACCCCTTGAATCCTTACGTTCCGACAACGCATGCGAATTTTCGCTTTTTCACGGCCGGTGATGACGGTGCTCCGACCTGGTGGTTCGGTGGCGGATTCGACCTGACGCCGTACTATCCGTTCGAAGAAGATGTCATTCACTGGCATCAGGCCGCCAAAGCAGCGTGCGATCCTTTTGGCGATGATCTCTACGCGCGCTACAAGACCTGGTGTGACGAGTATTTTTTCCTGAAACACCGCAATGAGACGCGCGGTGTCGGTGGGCTGTTCTTTGATGACGTCAATGAACACGGGTTCGAACGCAGTTTTGAGTTCTTGCAGTCGGTGGGCGACAGCTTCCTGCCTGCCTACCGGCCGATTGTCAGGAATCGGAAGGATCACCCCTATGGCGATCGCCAGCGACAATTCCAGCTGTATCGCCGTGGTCGCTACGTCGAGTTCAACCTGATCTAC